>Ga0256406_1001064_pt1 | contig 45741 bp, 34 predicted proteins | sample RumenRJG_03DNA_FD_185986 | JGI IMG/M metagenome (GOLD analysis project Ga0256406, IMG submission 185986) | Bovine rumen microbial communities from Lethbridge, Alberta, Canada - RJG_03 | ecosystem: Host-associated > Mammals > Digestive system > Stomach > Rumen | place: Canada: Alberta | collected... | reverse complement strand
ACGACAACGGCATCCAGTCGTACAACAGGGACGACCCCGCCGTCGAGACTGGATTCCACATCCGCAAAGGACACGTCGGATAGCCAAAAACGAAGTCTAAAGCACCACGTTTTTTCCTATACGCCCAAGTTGTTTGGCGTGTTTCTCCGGTATCGGGATTGACCCATAGCCCCACATCTTGTTATTCAGCCCCGGAAGTCACCGGAAAACAAAAAACCGGAGCCGAAGCTCCGGTTTGTTCGTGCGAGCGGAGGGAGTTGAACCCTCACGAGCATTCGCTCACTGCCACCTGAAGACAGCGCGTCTACCATTCCGCCACGCTCGCAGACAAATAGACAAGATACCATGATTGACTATCTGTCGCAAGCCGAAAGCATCGGCGTGTCGCAAAATACCGTACCCGGCGGGCGTCGGCGGGATATCTCCCCCGGTACCGCATCAGCCAGTTCACCCGCGCGACCCGTTCGCGTAGAATCGCGCCAGCGTCTCGTCGCGGAACTCGTCGAAGTACCCGCCGTCAATCGACGCGCGGATATCATCAAGCAACTTCACGAAGAAATGCTCGTTGTGGATCGTCGCCAACGTGAAGCCGTTGAATTCCCTCGCCCGCAGCAGATGATCGACATACGCCCGCGAATAGTGCGTGCACGTGTAGCAGTCGCAGCCCTCCTCGAGCGGCGAAAAGTCGAACTTGTTGGCGGCGCGCTTGATGTTGTACCGTCCGTCGCGTGTGAAAATGGCGCCGTTTCGCCCGCAACGCGCGGGGGCAACGCAGTCGAACGTGTCGCCGCCGTTTTCCACGCATGCGAAGATGTCATCCACCGCCGCGATGCCAAGCACGTGGCGCGGCCGATTCTCCGGCATTGCGTCGCAGATCCACGCGCACGTGTCGCCGATAATCCGTTTCTCGATCGCGCCTCCGATACCGACGCCGTCGAAGTCCAGCGAGGCGATTTCCTCGGCCGCGTGCCGCCGCAAATCCTCGTAATTCGCGCCTTGGACCACGCCATATAGCGCCTGGTACGGCTTGCCGAGCCGCTCCCGGGTGAGCCGCTCATGCTCGGCGACGCACCGCTTCGCCCACCGGAACGTGCGTTCCACCGAGCGTTCCTGATATCCGCGCGTATTCATGAGCGTGGTCAGCTCGTCGAACGCGAACATAATGTCGGCGCCGATCTTGTGCTGGATCCCCATGCTGATTTCCGCGCTGAACCGGTGTTTCGCGCCGTTGAGCGGCGATTTGAACGTCACGCCGTCCTCGTCCACGAAAGCGAGACGCTGCTTGCCTTCGGCAATCACATCATCCGACTTCATGCCGGTCACGTCCATGGCGAGCGTCTTCTTGAAGCCCGCGCCCAGCGACAGCACTTGGAATCCGCCAGAATCCGTGAAGGTCGGGCCATCCCAGTTCATGAACTTCGCCAGCCCGCCGGCAGCGTCAAGCACGTCCTCACCCGGGCGTTCGAACAGGTGGAACGCGTTCGACAGCAGGCATTGCGCACCAAGCTGCTTCATGGATTCCGGCAGAACGGCTTTCATTGCCCCCTGCGTGGCGACCGGCACGAACGCGGGCGTATGGATGTCGCCGTGCGGGGTATGGATGATGCCGGTGCGCCCGTACCGCGCACCGCCTCGCCCTTTACCGTTCGCGGCATCCGGCAGACGGGTGATGGTTTCGAACCAGAACGCGCTACGGTCGCCAGGTTTGCCGGGTTCGGCGCCACGGGGGTGTTCAAGCAGACTAGTCATAGCCGCTACTTTAGGCGGAACCTAGGGAAAAGACAGTTGCGTGGCAGAGTTCGCGCACTGTCCATTCGCGTGGATATGTCCAGGTGACACCCCGATGATGTCCGATGATGACTAACGTCCCGTCGCATGGCTACGCGGGACTATACGCCCGTGAGGGGCTGTACGCGAGCAAGCCCCCGGATTTCGCGGGAGTTTATGCGGAATCCCGCGATTTGCGGATAACCTCCCACGCAGAGCCCGGGAGTTTGGTGCGATTGCGCTGTACGGCCGATAAACTCCCAATCAAAACGTTGGAATTCCGCGATTCTGAAAAATCAGCCTCGAAGCCTCCAGCGGGAGTTTATTCGCCAAATGCCATATCCACGATACTCTCCCACGAGAATCCGGGAGTTCACCCGCCGGCAGGCAGTTCCGGCACAAAGTCCCAAGACCGGTACACCTCGTGCCCATTTCTGCGTCACGAACCACGGCGCGCATCGCAGTCACTGTCATCGGCCAACAGCATCATAGTCTCAATTTCTCGCGTTTTCGTCCCCTCCCTCCGAGATGTTGAGACCAGAATCTGAAAAAACCATCTCCACTGGCATTTCCGAAGAGATATTGAGACTTGACGACAAGGAGGCCCCCGGGCGGCATACTGCGAAAACGCCGGAAAATCAACGATTCGAAAGCGCGAGACTCTGGCGGATATGGGCGCGACATCTCAAAATCTCGCAGAATCGAACCCAGAGAAGAGACATCAAGAGTTTTTTCTGAATATCTCTCGATTTCGACGAATCGACAGAGATATTGAGATTCTCGGATATTGAGATTCGCGGCCCCACGCGCGCCGGACACCAGACATCACCGGCACCCGTATACGACACATCGCATTCGATGCACACGATAACTCGCCTGCGGTACGACGCCCATCCAGAGCACACCGTGCATCTTGCATTCCCAGCAACGATGCCCTGCTTCCAACACGAACTGACCGCGCCCGGCGTATCAACCGGACGCGGTCAGTTCGTGTAGCGCTGAGCTTATGTATCGCCGCCAGCCTTCTGGCTTGGCTTACGGCACCGGCACAATCACCAGCAACCGCCAGAACCGCCAGTGTCTACCGCCAGCTACCAGCGAACCTACTTCGCCGATTCGTCGCTTGGATGCGGCTTCGGCTTCATGGCGCTCGGCAACGGCATATGAATCGGCTTATGCGGCTTGACCGGCGTATGCTGCACCGGCGGCTCGTCGCTCGCGGCCTTCGCCGCAGCTTCCGCAGCCCACTTCGCGTATTCGTCTAAATCGTCATCAACTGGTGATGACTCGCTCTTTGTGCCCTCGCCCGACTCATGCGCATACTGCTCTTCAACGTCGGCGAACGGATCGAACGAACCGGTACCCGGCTCCTGGGAATTGAGCTCCTTGGCGAGCTCATCGTAGTCGGTATCGGTAGTCAGGTACTTGAGCTTACGGGCTATTTTCTGCTGTTTTGCCTTCTGACGTCCGCGGCCCATCTGACCCCCTGCAATGCTTATAGTTGTTGAATCATCATATAAGAGAGTACCACTTATTATGCACGTCGTGGTTGTCTGATGACACTTTTACGATAAAAGCAAGTTTTCCTTGGGTTTTCAAGCAAAGGATTGGTCATGGCAGAAGAGCAAGTGACTGCTGTAGGCAACGAGATGAGCGCGAGTTTCCTCGCCGCGAAGAAGCGTTCCGATGAGACGCTGGCGGCCCTCAAAGAGAACCCGGGCAAGTTCACGATGCTCACCGGCGACCGCCCGACCGGACGGCTGCACTTGGGCCATTATTTCGGCTCGATCCGCGAGCGTGTCGCCATGCAGAACCTGGGCGTGAACACGAATATCATCATCGCCGATTATCAGGTGATCACCGATCGCGACACCACCGAGCACATCCAGGACAACGTGCTCAACCTGGTGCTTGACTATGTGGCCGCCGGCATCGACCCGAACAAGACCATGATTTACACGCATTCCGCGGTTCCGGCGGAAAACCAGCTTATGCTGCCGTTCCTGTCGCTGGTCACCGAGGCTGAGCTGCACCGCAACCCGACCGTGAAGTCCGAAATGGAGGCTTCCGGCCACGCACTGACCGGCCTGCTGCTCACCTACCCGGTGCATCAGGCGTGCGACATCCTGTTCTGCAAGGCCAATGTGGTGCCGATCGGCAAGGACAATCTGCCGCATGTGGAGATCACGCGCACCATCGCCCGCCGGTTCAACGAGCGGTACGCGAAGAAGCACCCGGTATTCCCCGAGCCGAGCGCTATCCTGTCTGAAGCCCCAGAAATCCCGGGTCTTGACGGCCGCAAGATGAGCAAGTCCTACGGCAATTCGATTATGCTGGGCGCCACCGCTGAGGAAACCGCGAAACTCATCAAGAAGAGCCGTACCGATTCCGAGCGCAAGGTGACGTATGATCCGGTGAACCGTCCGGAAGTGTCCGCACTGCTGACCACTGCCGGCCTGGTGACGGGCCGCGACCCGAAGGATATCGCCGAGGAGATCGGCGATGCCGGCGCCGGCGCCCTGAAAGCGTATGTCACCAAGTCGGTCAACGAGTTCCTCGCCCCGCATCGTGAGCGCCGAGCCGAATTGGCCAAAGACATGGATTCGATCCGCGACATTCTGCACGACGGCAACAAGCGCGCCAACGAAATCGCCGAGCAGACCCTGGACGAGGTCCGCGAGGCCATGGGCATGAAGTACTGAGCAGGGTCAGATAGCTCTCGCTGCCCCTCACAAACTGGCTACGCTACGAAGACCCTTAGCGTAGCCAGTTTTGTGTATGCGGCGCCTGCGAAAGACCGCCTTGACGGTTATCAATCACCGTTGCTCATTATCAACCATTGCTTGAACGACGCAGGAAGCACGATTCCGACGTGGACAGCATCGCGCCTTGCATCCTGTGTACCTCAACATTTCGTGAAATGCACCTCATCCACATTCAAATGGATGCTGGCATCATGCCCAAGCATGGAACGAGTCGTGCCAATACGGTGTTGCGAGCGCACCCCGCATGCACGCTCAAACGAGCGGTAGCAGGCCGCTCAGATCGTCGCGCTCGCCGACCGCGCTGATGCGGCCGGCCTGTTTCTCCTCGGTCCACGTGGTGATACCGCACGCCAGACGCAGCCATACGTCCGGATCGAGTTCGATGACATCTGGCGGCGTGAGATTATGCGGGTCAGACGCCGGTCCGTCAAGGATCTTGATGGCGCCCCACGGTGCCACGCGCACTTCGACGCCCTCCCCCGGCGCCTTGCGTTCCAGCAGATACAGCGAGTAACGCACGGCCCACGCCCACACCGGACGCGGCAAATCATTCGGGGACACGGTCAGACGCCCCATCTCGCTGTCATCCTGCGCGGCGAGCTCCCGCGCCTTGTCACGCCACTGTTGAAGCCCGTTGCGGCCTTTATCAATATCCTGTTCCCTGATTACCGGCATACCCCCATTGTGCCACGGCCGGCGTGCGGCATGACGTGGCGTATGGGCGGTTCGAATGTGCTGCACCGCGTATGCCCCGACATACGTCGCACTACGGATGGGAAGCGTCCCGCCCCACCCGGAAGCCACCATGCCAGTTTGTGTATGCCAGGCATGCGTAGACCGCAGAACACGGCACGGCATGACCGCTTTCCGGCGAAATCTGGCCAACCGCGTATGCCCCGGCATACAGGATGCAACGGAAACCGGAACAGCAATCCAGACTCCCCCACGCCCCGCCACCGGACACATATACTCACCCAAACGCAAAGAGGCGGAAGCCCGCACCACACATCACACATGCAGTGCAGAGCTTCCGCCTCTTGAGCCGACCGGCGTCTACCGGCCTACCGATCTACTGGTCTACCGGCTCAGGCGTTCACGCCCCTACCGGCCAGCACTGGCGCTTACTTGAGGGCGCCGGTGTGCCAGATGCGCTCGAGGTAGTCCTCGATGGAGCGATCGGAGCTGAAGTAGCCGGAGTTGGCCACGTTGAGCACGGCCATACGAGCCCACTTCATCGGATCGCGGTAGGTCTCCTCGATTTCGGCCTGGATGTCCATGTACGCGCGGAAGTCCGCGAGCGTCATGAAGTAGTCCTTGTTCAGCCAGTCGGTGACGAGGTCCTTGTAGGTGTCCTTGTCGCCGTTGGAGAAGGTGCCGTCCGCGACCATGTCGATGGCCTGCTTGAGCTGCGGATCCTTCTCGTAGTACTCGCGGGACAGACCCTTGGTGTCGTAGCCCTTGGCGTACAGGGCGGAGACTTCCGGCTCGGTCATGCCGAAGAGGAAGAAGTTCTCCGGGCCGACGAGCTGGCGGATCTCAACGTTCGCACCGTCGAGCGTACCGACGGTCAGAGCGCCGTTGAGGGCGAACTTCATGTTGCCGGTGCCGGAGGCTTCCTTGCCGGCCTGCGAGATCTGCTCGTCGAGGTCGGTGGCCGGGATGAGGTTCTGGGCCAGTTCGATGTTGTAGTTCCACGGGAAGTAGACGTGCAGCTTGCCCTTGGTGGCCGGATCGTTGTTGACGACGCGAGCCACATTGTTGATCAGCTGGATGGTCTGCTTGGCCAGATAGTAGCCCGGGGCGGCCTTCGCGCCGAAGAACACGGTGCGCGGCACCAAGGTGTCCGGGTCGACTTTGCCGGACTTGATGTCGGCGTAGGTGGCGATGACCGCGAGGATCTTCAGGGCCTGACGCTTGTACTCGTGCAGACGCTTGACCATCGTGTTGAACATGGTGTTCGGGTCGATGTCGAAGCCGTACTTGCGCTTGGCGAACGCAGCGAAGTCGTTCTTGTTGGCCTGCTTGACCTCGGCGAACTTCTTGACGAACTCCGGATCATCGGCCAGCGGGATGAGGCCCTTGAGCTGCTCGAGATCGGACAGCCACGCGTCGGTGCCCAGGCCCTCGGTGATGAGGTCGGACATGCGCGGGTTGGCGAGCTTGATGAAGCGGCGAGGGGTGACACCGTTGGTGACGTTGGTGAACTTGTCCGGGTACACGGAGGAGAAGTCCTTAAGGGTGACGTCCTTGAGCAGCTCGGAGTGCAGCTCGGCCACACCGTTGACGTAGGAGCCGCCGTAGGTGGCGAGGTACGCCATGCGGACGGAAGCGTCCTTGCCGTCGGTGTAGATGCGCATACGCTCGATCTGGTCGTCGGCGACGCCCTTGCCCTTCAGCTCGGCCATGAACTGTTCGTTGATCTTCTTGATGATCTCAAGGTGACGCGGCAGCAGCTCGCCGATCAGGGAGGCCGGCCACACTTCCAGAGCTTCCGGAAGCAGGGTGTGGCAGGTGTAGTTGAAGGTCTTGTTGGTGATAGACCAAGCGGTATCCCAGTCGTAGCCGTACTCGTCGATCAGGACGCGCATGAGCTCCGGGATGCCGATCACCGGGTGGGTGTCGTTGAGCTGGAACACGATCTTGTTCGGCAGCGTGGTCAGGTCAGGGTTCTTCTCGCCCGGGTAGAACACGCGGATCGCGTCGTGGATGGACGCGGAGACGAAGAAGTACTGCTGCTCGAGGCGCAGCTTCTTGCCCTGCGGGGTGGAATCCTCCGGGTAGAGGATCTTGGAGATGTTCTCGGCTTCGACCTTCGGAACCACAGCGTCGAGATATTCGCTCTTGTTGAAGGTGAGCAGGTCGAACTCGTCGTAGGACTTCGCGGTCCACAGACGCAGCGTGTTGACGCGGCCGGACTTGTAGCCCGGAACCATGTAGTCGCACGGGACGGCGCGGACAGCCCACGCCGGCTTCCACACGCGCTTGCCATTCTCTTCGACGACTTCACCGCCGAAGTTCACGCGCTGGTCACGGTTGTAATCGACGTGGCCCCACGGCTCTTCGTTGACGAGCCAGTAATCAGGGGTTTCGATCTGCTTGCCGTTCTCGTCGAACTCCTGCTTGAAGATGCCGTACTGGTAACGGATGCCGTAACCGAACGCCGGCACGCCGATGGAGGCGAGAGAATCGATGTAGCAGGCAGCCAGACGGCCGAGACCGCCGTTGCCCAGGCCCGGTTCGTATTCGGCGTCGATGACGTCCTTGGTGTCGAAGCCCAGCTCCTTCATGGCGCCTTCGAACTGCTCGGTCAGGCCGGCGTTCAGCAGCGCGTTCTCCAGCTGCTTGCCCATGAGGAACTCAGCGCTCAGGTATCCAACGGCCTTGGTGTCGCCGTTGACCATGTCATGCTGGGTCTTCATCCAAGAATCCACGAGGTGGCGGCGCACGGCAGCAGCGGTGGCCACATACACATCAGCGGCGGTCGCCTGCTCCGGCGTCACGCCCTGGGTGTACTTGAGCTGCTCGCGAATCTCGTCGGTGAACTCACCGGAAGTAAGCGAAGACTTCGGTGCAGTGATTTCGGTCATTATCTGACTCCCTTTGACGGAACCTATTCCAAGAACCATTATGCCTGAAAGTCTCGGCATCGGCACGGCCTGACAAGCGCAGTGCGCCCCTTTCTGCATACGTTCTCAGAGGTTGATATTAACATCACCCCCTCAACCATGCTCAATCACGTTGAAACATGACGTCAAACCTTCTTTGTGTTTACTGAATTAACAATTGCGGAAACCCAACTCCCACGCGCCCCTACGCGGAACGCCGACATGAAAGCAATCGTTTGCATAACACGACACGCCCAATACCGTTTGCCCGTGCCGGATGGAGCGCCAGCAGCAGATGGAGCGGCAGCGGCGGATAGCGCGGGAGAATTCGCCGGATTCCCCGATTCGCGCCCGTTCTCCCCTATCCGACGCGGGAGTTTTACGGGAATCCGGCGCCGTTATGATCAATCTCCCAACAGGAACATTGCAATTCCGCCGTTCTTGAGCATCGTCCCTGAAACCGTTTTCGGGAGAACATCGCCCGAACCGCACATCCCCGGCGAACTCCCGCGAAACCACAGGACTTTACCCTCCGACGGCGGGTTTGCGGATATCTCCCGCTTTTCGTCTTGAACGCTCACCGATATCACGGCCGTTCGGCACAACCGGTTCGCGCCGGTACAGCCCGCGGAATCCGCCAAACGCCCAATACCACAGCAGGGACGCCCCTTACGGAACGTCCCTGCATATGCGCCATACGGAACAACCTGTACGGCATCGTGATTACTGTGCGCAGTCGGCTGAATCAGGCCTGTTCAGGTTCTGCTGCGGCTTCATCGGCTTCACCTGTAGCCTCATCCTCCGCCTTGTCCAGTCCCAGATCGACCGGCGAAGAGCTGTTCTCCCACGGCTCCTCCCACGGGTCGTAGTCCGGGTTCTGCTGCTTGTAGATGTACACACCCGCGACTGCGGCGAGCAGCGCTCCGAAAAGCAGCGCAAAGAACTTCCAACCGTTAGAAGACTTCTGCTCCATGACGGCTCCTTTCAGGTACCAGGTGACCTGCCCATTCAAGTCAACTCTGATTACCATAGTAAGACCTTGTTTGTGACGATTGGGTGGAAGAACGTCAAGAGTCCGCCCATTGCAAAGAATCACCGGCGCCGCCCCGCATCGGGCGTTACAGTTAAGACCATGCGAATTGGCAGTTTCACTCTCGACCGGCGGTCCATCGATGCACAATGGCGCAACGGCGGACCGGTGATCACCGCGGCGATCACCGTAGCGTGCGTCATCGTATGGCTTCTGGAAATCCTGTCGCGGTACATGTCGCCGACGCTGTTCACCGCAATGCTGGGATCGGGCATGTTCATGCCCATCACCGCCGTGGAGCATCCGTGGACCTGGCTGACGTCAATGTTCCTGCACTCCACATCGATTCTGCATGTCGGTTTCAACATGATGGCGCTATGGTCGGTCGGCCCGGTATTGGAACGGCTGTTCGGGCACTGGCGTTTTCTGGCGTTGTATCTGATATCAGGATTCGGCGGTGCCGTAGGCGTCGCCGTGTGGTGTCGCATCACCGGCAACTGGCTGATGGCGGCGTATGGTGCGTCCGGCGCGATTTTCGGCCTGTTTGCGGCGCTGCTCATCGTCTTCAGGCGGATGGGCGCCGATATCCGATCCATGCTGGTGTGCATGGTCATCAATTTCGCGATGCCGGTGGTCATCCCGAATATTGCGTGGCAGGCGCATGTCGGGGGTTTTCTTGTCGGCGGTCTGCTGACCTGGCTGCTGATGGATGGGGTTCCTGCATTGCGTAGGCAACCGTTTCCCAAGCGCATGTGGATATACGGGTCGATGGTGACCGTGGTTCTTGTGGCGGTTTTGGTGCTGTGCGTCCCGCCGATTGGGCGGATTGCGTAAGACTCGCATGGCGGCCTGCGGCGAAGTGGCCTGATGGGCCGATTGTGCGGCATCGATGCGGCGCGTATCCCGTCGTGGTGCGATTGGTACGTCACACCGCGACGTGATATCGCCGGTGTATACGTCAGCGGGATCGGTAATCTGCCCGCGGTGCGATGCAGCAGTCACACAGCAGGCTGATATAGACGGATGTGGGCGGTTATCGGCTGGCACTTGCCTGTGGTGCGATCATACGGATACACAACAGGCTGATTGCCGCCCGACAGCTTGGCACCAGCCGCCATCAGCCCGTCATCAGTCCGCCTCAGGAGAATTACATCGGTGTAGTTTTCCACATCTGTGGACAACGCGGTGGATAACTTGGGTATAAGTGGGGTATAACTCGTGGACAACACGACAAGTTATCCACATACATATCCACAAAACGTACGTTTCCAAGCATTTTCAAGTGTGGACGATGTGCACAAACAGTTATCCACATTTTTTAAATCCATCGATTATCGATAATTTTCTCTTGTGGTGCCCACACGCGCTAACCCCTAGATGTGGTGTTACCCACAACTTATCCACCAAGTTGTCCACTTATCCACATTTGGTGGACAATCCACATCGCGCTTCCCCACTGCTGGCACCATCCCTCCACGTATGATGACGGCATGGATTTCAACGAGCCGACACGACAGTTCATCGCCGCCCACAGAAACGACGATGTCCGCGACGCGGCGCTGCACGCACACCAAGACGATGTCGATCTGCCCTTCGCGCTCGACCAAATCGAAGGATGGCAGCGCGCCCGCACCAAACTCCCCCAATGGGCGTCATGCGCGGATATCATCTATCCCCCGCATCTGGCAATGGAACAATGCTCATCACAATCCACCGCACAATACAAGGCGGATCTTGCCCGACGCCTGACCGCCGACGCACCGCACCCCACCACGCTAATCGACATCACCGGCGGGTTCGGCGTCGATTTCTCCTTCATGGCCCGCGTTTTCGACCACGCCATGTATATCGAACAACAACCCCATCTGGTCGAGCTCGCCCGGCACAACATGCGGGCGCTCGGCATCAACCACGCCGAATACCTCAACGGGGACGCCACCGACATGCTCGACAGACTGCCCGAGGCAAGCCTGATCATGGCCGATCCGGCGCGACGCGACAGCCACGGCTCACGCACGTACGCCATCGCCGATTGCACCCCCGACATGCTGTCCATACTGCCGCGGCTCACCGCCATCGCCCCGAACATCCTCATCAAGCTCTCCCCCATGCTTGACTGGCATCAGGCGGTCCGGGATTGCACGGCCGCCCTCACCGCTTCGCCGACCGGCGCGGCCGTCACCGAAGTGCATATCGTGTCGGTGCACAACGAATGCAAAGAACTGCTACTGGTTGTCAGCACCGACAGCTCAAATGGCACAGAAGCCGGCGCGGACGACACCGGATACGCCCCGACCATCGTCTGCGCCGACGATGACACCGTCATCAGCTTCCGGCAGACACAACTCCCGGCAAGGCAATCGTCAAACTCCGACAAGCCGACCCTCACAGACAAGCCGGCATACTTGTACGAGCCCAACGCATCGTTGATGAAAGCAGGATGCTTCGACCTGCTCGCCTCCCGTTTCGCGGTCAACCCCATCGACCGCAACAGTCATCTGTTCGTATCCGACACGCTGGTCGCCGATTTCCCGGGGCGAATCTTCGCCATCACGGCGGTCGGCCCCGTCAAACGGACGCTTCACGGCATCGGACGCGCCAACGTCGCCGTACGCAACTATCCGGCGAGTGTGGCGCAAGTGCGAAAACGGTACCACATCGCCGACGGCGGGGATACATTCATATTCCTGACCACCATGTCAGGCAAGAAAACCGCGTTCGTGTGCGCCAAACCATAAGCCACGGCCATGACGCCGGCGGTTATGACGCCGATTGGCGCCGTCCATTTCCGATTCCCGCACCGGTTGCGCTGACAGACCACTCAGCGCAACCGGTGCGGGAACACCGCAAACAATACCGGCGACTACCGCCACCACATGGTCATAAGGAAGCCGACCATGATCAGCGCGCCGCCAATCGCGAGATTCCAAGCGCCGATGCCGGGAATCGGGTATGACCCGGTCAGGTAGTACACCACAGCCCAAACCAGACCGATAATCATGAACGCGCAGAACACCGGCACGAACCACCCCGGATTCGATTTGGCGCTCTTGATGCTTTCCTCGACGCGCTTGGTGTTCTCCGCCTGGCGCTTCATCATACGCTGCATTTGCGGGGTCAGCGTCGACTTGTCAGCTGTAGCGTTCAGCACCGCTTCGACTTCATCCATAGGGATGTCGTAGCCGTCATCGTTCGTTCCGTCATTGGACGTGGTGGCGTCCGACACGTTGGCAGCCGACTGTTCGTCGGTTTCGTGCAGCTCTTCGTCAGCCATGTGCATAGTCTCCATTCAAATAGGCTAAAAAGTCATCATAGCGGCTACACTCGAAAGCAGCGGACACGGCGGAGGCGATATGAGCAAACACACCGGGAAACACGGAGTACGGCATTCCGCACTCGGCGGTATTGCCGTGTTCGTGGTCGTCGCGCTCACCGGTTTCCTGCTCGCCACCAATATCCGCGTGAACCGGACCGCAGTTGTCACGTCAGACACTGCGCAAATGGTCGAACAGCGCGTCGAACGCGCCAACAAGCTCCGCAGCGAAGTCAGCGCGCTCAACTCCCAAGTCAACACGCTCAACAAGCTCGCCGGCAACGCGAACAGCAGCTCCACCAACAGCGAAGACGCCGGCTCCGGCACCGTGCTGCCCGCGGTCGAAGGCCCCGGCATCACCGTGACGCTTGACGACTCGCCCTTGTGGAAAACCATGGTGAACGATTCGGAATCAACCTCGAATATCAACGATTACGTCATCCATCAGCAGGATATCGAGGCTGTCGTCAACGCGCTGTGGACGGGCGGGGCTGAAGCGATGATGATCCAAGATCAGCGGATACTCTCCAATTCCGCTGTGATCTGCGTCGGCAACGTGCTCATGCTGCAAGGCAAACAGTATTCGCCGCCGTATACGATTGCCGCCATCGGTCCCACCGACGACATGCTTGACGCGTTGGAAGACTCGCAAGCCGTTCAGATTTACTTGGAGTATGTCAGCGCGTTCGGCCTCGGCTGGAACGTTCAGTCGAAAGACACCTTGAAATTCCCCGAATCGCCGTTGCTGCTGCAACCACTGAAATACGCGACCGTAATCGGCACGGAACGCGCGGGAGACGCGGAAAACAGCGGCAACAACCAGAATTCGAGCGCATCCGGCAATGAATGACCATCCATCGAATGCCGAGCAAACACAAACCGCCAACCGTCAACCATCAAACCAGAACGAACAGGCCATGAACGAACCGATTACCCAGTCAGCCAAGTCCGCCCACACCGCAAGCCGGGGAGGCAAAAGGCTCAGCATCGGCTGGCAGATTGTCGGCATTGTCGCGGAACTGCTGATCACCGCAGCCATCATCTGCGGACTATACGTGGCATGGCTGTTCTGGTGGACCGGCGTCCAAGCAGAGCACGAGCAGGCGCAAACCCGCGAAACCACCACCAGCACGTGGACGCAACCCGCAGACGACAGCGGAACCGTCGCCATCGCCAAAGCACAGGAGGGAGACCCGCCCATCCAACCGGCCAGCGCCAATGAGGGGGAGCTGGTCGCCGAAGTGTATATCCCACGATTCGGCAACCAGTGGGTGCGCAATATCGTGCAGGGCACCAGTCTCGAGCAGCTCAACAAGCATGGTATGGGACATTATGAGGAAAGCCAGATGCCCGGACAGATCGGCAATTTCGCGTTCGCCGGGCACCGCGCAGGCTACGGTTCACCACTGTCCGACATCAACCTGCTGCAGAAGAACGATGCGGTGATCATCCGCACCCAGGATTACTGGTACGTGTACCGGTACACTCGGCATCTGGTCGTCCTGCCGACTGAAACCGAGGTCGTCGCATCCAATCCGGACGCTCCCGGCAGCGCACCCACCAAGCGTATGCTGACCATGACCACTTGCAATCCGCGATATTCCACGCCGACCCACCGCTGGATTGCGTACGCGGAATTCGCGTACTGGGCCAAAGTCTCCGACGGTGTTCCGGCAGAACTCGCAGGGGATGGCGCTTCAGGGCCGGTGAACTTCTCAAGCACGCCGAAACAGTCAGCCGTCTCACAGCTGGATTCCCTCGAACCGGTGGTGCAATGGGCGCTTATCGTGTACGCCGTACTGTTCATCGCCGCGGCGATCGTATGGCGGTGGCCGGCACGGCGCGCCATCCGCGAAGGACGCCGTCAGAAGCCGGATGCGAGCATTTACGGGACTCTCGCACGCCTCCAGCCGGGCGTACTGCCGATACGCATCATCCTGATGGCCCTGCTTGCCGTCGCGGGTACTGCGGCGTTGTTCCAATGGGTGTACCCGTGGGCGGCGTCCACCATACCGGTCCTTCAGCAGATGTCGAACTATGTGGCTGTGTAAGATGACTTGCAACACGTGGCATGCAACACGGTAAAGGAGAGGCAATGACCGATTCAGCGCATATTCTGGTCGTCGACAACTACGATTCGTTCGTCTACACGATTGTGGGCTATCTGCGCACGTTGGGCGCGACCGTGGATGTCGTACGCAACGACGCCATCGACCCGTCCAAAGCGGGCGTGCTTGACGGGTACGACGGCGTGCTGATTTCCCCTGGCCCCGGCACGCCCGCGCAATCCGGCGCCAGTGAGGATATGATCAGGTTGTGCGAAGCCACGGGCAAGCCCATGTTCGGGGTGTGTCTTGGATTGCAGGCGCTGGCGGAAGTATTCGGCGCAACGGTTGACCACGCACCAACCATCATGCACGGCAAAACCAGCCAGGTCGAGCATATCGATGATGAGATTTTCGCCGGGGTGGCAAACCCGATGACCGCGACCCGTTACCATTCGCTGGCCATTGAGCCGGATTCCCTGCCGGACGACTTGGTGGTGACGGCACGCGCCACGGATGATCAGACGATTCAAGGCATCAAGCATCGCAATCTGCCGATGTACGCCGTACAGTTCCACCCCGAATCGGTGATGACGCAGGACGGCTACCGTCTGCTGGCGAACTGGCTCGCAGTGTGCGGGCAGGCCAACGCGGTGGATAAGGCGAAAGGCCGTCAGCCGAAGATCATGAAGACCCGCTGACGGCCATTGTGTGAGGATTCACTCACACAACGCGGGGTCGGCTGGCATCAACGCCCCGGATACCGGCACACGTGATGCGAACGGCCCGGAACACCAGATGATGTTCCGGGCCGCTTATGCGTATAGCGATCGACTATCAGTCGCCGCCACCGTCGGACGAAGTGCCACCTGTCTGGTTGCCCGTGCTCTGCGGCGAGCTGGCGCTCGGCGACGCCGAGGTCGTCGACGACGGTGACGACGACTTGGTCGTCAGTGTGATCGCCGCGCCCTTACCCGCTTGGCTTCCGGCAGTCAGGCTCTGCTCGGTGACAATATCCGTGTCTTTCGCGTTCTGCGACGAGTTGGACACTGTGAACCCGAGTCCTTCAAGCGTCGACTTCGCCGATGCGTACGTGGCGCCGACCACTGACGGGACCGTCAGCTGCTCCTTGCCTTTGGACACGTACACGTTGATGGTGGACCCCTGCTCGATCGAGGTTCCAGGCACCGGGTCAAGACGCGTCACCGCGCCCGAAGGCACCGCGTCGGAGTTCTCCTCTTCGACCGACGTGTTGAAACCACGCTCCTGCAACATCTTCAGCACCGTATCCTTGGACTGGCCGACCAAGCCGTCAGGAACCTTGGTCATACCCGAGGAAATATACAGCAGGATGGTCGTGCCCTTCGATTGCTTGGATCCAGCAGCCGGGCTGGTGCGGGTCACATTGTCTTTGGACACCGTGTCACTATCTTCGGTCTGGGTGCTGGCAGCTACCTTGAATCCGGCCGCCTCCAACGCGGCACGCGCATCATCCTGCGACTTGCCGCTGACATCGGGAACGGTTCCTGTCGACGGGCCAGCCGAGAACCACACTCTGACCACGGACCCGAGAGCCACCTTCTTGCCGCCCGCCGGCGACTGCTTGGTGAATGTCCCCTTCGGTTCGGTGGAATTCGTATCGGTTTCAACCTTGATTTTCAGTCCTACGGCGTCGAGCTTCTCTTCCGCGCCCGCCTCAGTGGTGGACGATGAGAACGTCGGAACAGTCACCATCTCGGTCTGTCTGGAATGCATGAACGCGAACACCACGCCGCAAATGGCCGCAATCACGGCGAGCGACACAACCACGGCAATGATGATGCGCTTCTTCTTGCGCTGCTCTGCCTCACGCTGCTGGGCGCGAGTCTCGCCCTCCGGTGCCGTGAACGGATTCGCGGTAGCAGTCATCGCCGGATTGGTCATCACCGGATTGGTTTGCGTAGTCACCGTCGCGGGTGTGGTGAGCAACTGGGTTTCCTCAGTGCGACGACGCCCACTGTTGTTCGCCAAGTCAGTCAGCTGGTTGAACGTGGCCGCAATCGGCACGCCGCCGTTCATAAACGTCAGAATATCGTTCTTGAACTCGGTGGCTGTCGCATACCGGTTCTGACGATCCTTCGCCATGGCTTTCGCGCAGATGTTGTCCCACATCCTCGGCAGGCCGGGAACCACGGCACTCGGGGGAGTGGCGGCCTCGGAAACATGCTGATAGGCGATGGCGACGGCGGAATCGCCGGTAAACGGCGGACGGCCGGTCAGCATCTCATACAGCACGCAGCCTGCGGAATACAGGTCGGAACGCATGTCCACGGTCTCACCGCGAGCCTGCTCAGGGGACAGGTATTGTGCGGTGCCGACCACACCCTGCGACTGGGTCATCGTGGCCGCGGAATCATCCAAAGCGCGGGCGATGCCAAAATCCATGACCTTCACGACACCCTGATCGGAAATCATGATGTTCCCGGGCTTGATATCACGGTGGATGATGCCCATACGATGCGAGTATTCGAGCGCGTTGAGCACGCCAAGCATCACCTGTTCGGCGTCCCGCTGGCTGAGCGGCCCGTTCGCCTTGATGATATCGCGCAGGGTCTGGCCTTTGACATACTCCATCACCAGGTAGGGGACGCGTTCGGTCTGGCCGCCTTCATTGACGATGGTTTCCTCACCGGAATCGTAGATATTCACGATATTCGGGTTATTCATCTGTGCGACCGAATGCGCCTCACGGCGGAACCGTGTGAGGAAAATCTCATCATTGGCAAGATCGGAGCGCATGATCTTGATGGCGACGGTGCGTCCCAGACGCTTGTCAAGCGCCACGCGCACCTCCGCCATGCCGCCTCTGCCAACGAGCTGGCCGAGCTGGTATCGGCCGTTCGCCAACGAAGTGGGTACACTGCTGCTCATTGCTGCTCCTTCCATTGCGGGCGGAACGTCGAACTCACCGTCCGCGGCTCCTCGCCCCCGCTAATGAATACTTGCTTCGGCGCCTGCGACTCAGGCAGGCCAGCCAAGGTCGTTCCTTCGGTATGCGGCGTACTGCTCACGCGACGTGGCAGCCGCCCTCGGGATGGCACGATGGTCGTGTCATCGCTGAGTTTGGTTTCCTGATCCATCAGTCTGCGTTCGATACGCGCCAATGTGCGCGACACCACCAACGCGTCCTTGGGACGGTCCCGCGGGTCTTTCTCCAGCATCGACATGACGAATTGCCGCAGCTGCAGGTCAATGGAATCCGGCAGGGGAGGCACCGGCTCGTTGACATGCGCCGCCGCGATATCAACCGGCGTAGCCCCGGTGAAAGGCCGGTGCCCGCATAATCCCTCGTAGGCGACAACACCGAGAGAGTAAATGTCAGACTGGGCGGTCGCCTGCTTGCCTTGCGCCTGTTCCGGGGAAATGTACTGTGCTGTACCAACCACCATGCCATCTTGGGTGATTTGCTCCTGATTGGTGGAGTATGACACGCCGAAATCGGTGATTTTCACTTCACCATCATCAGAAACCATGATATTGGCCGGCTTCACATCACGATGGATCACACCATGCGAATGGGCGACAAACAGCCCGCGCGCCACCTGAATCAGGATCGGCAACAGTTCCGTAGGATCCATCGCACCCTGCTCGTGGTAAATATCCGCCAAGGATTTGCTGGGCACGTATTCCATGATGAGGAACCCGATACCGTCATGCTCGTAATATTCGAACAATGCGGCGATATTGGGATGCGCCAGATTCGCGGAATTATGCGCCTCAGCACGCAACCGGCGCAGCTTCGCCTCACTGTTGGCGGCGTCGCTGCGCAACGCTTTGATCGCTACCGGACGCCCAAGCTGAATGTCGTAACCTTTCCAAACCTCACCCATACCACCTTGGGCGAGTCGGCGGTCCAAACGATACCGGCGATGAATCAGCTGCCCTTCAATCAATCTCACTGCTTCAACGCCTCCTCCATCACCTGCTTCATAACCGGGCCTGCGGCGGTCACGCCGAACGCATTGACATTATGTATCACCACGGCGACGGCGATTTTCGGGTTGTCCGCGGGAGCGAAGCCCATCACCCACGCGTCGTTGGACTGGTTGTCCGTGCCGATCTGCGCGGTGCCTGTTTTCGCGGCGACTTGAACCCCGTTGATGGCAAGCGTGGGGCTTTCCTTGGACACAACGTTCTCCATCATGCCGGTCAGCGCGCTCGCCGTATTGGAGCTCATCGCCTGGGACATCACCACCGGCTTGGTTTCGGAAATCGTCGACAAGTCGCTCGCACGCACGCGGTCAACCAAGGTCGGCTGCATCAACGTGCCGCCGTTGGCGATCGCCGCGGCGATCATCGCATTCTGCAACGGTGTCTCCAACGTATCTCCCTGGCCGATGGCCGCGAGAGCCAGCTTGTCCGCAGGCAGATTCGACGGGAAGGTTGAAGCGACCGCTTTCATCGGATTGCCGGTGGACGTGGACCCGTCCACGGTGATCGACTGCCCGAATCCAAGCTTTTTCGCCTGTTCGGCAATGGCGTCCTCACCGAGAGCGACCCCGAGCTGGGCGAACGCCGTATTGGATGAGTATGCCATAGCGTCAGACAGCGAAATCTGTCCGTTGGTACCGTTCGCCGCCGTCGTTGCGTTCGTCAGCTGCGTGGCCGTGTTCGGCAGCGTGTAGGCGCTGCCAGCGGGAATCTGGGTATCGGCCTGATACTTTCCACTTTCCAGGGCCGCAGCCGCCACCACAGTTTTGAACGTGGATCCCGGCGGGTAAAGTTCCGACGTTGCACGGTTAAGCATCGGATTCGTCGCGTCGGAAGTCAATGCCGCATACGCATTGTTGACTTTCACGGTGTCATGCTGGGCGAGGACATTGGGGTCGTAGCTCGGCGTACTGACCATGGCGACAATCCGCCCGGTCTTAGGGACGATGGCGACGACAGCGCCGTCATACCCTTGGTTGCTCAACGCCTGATACGCGACATCCTGCAGTTTGGTGTTGATGGACGTTTCGATGGAAGCGCCCTTGTTCTCGGTGCCGGTCAGCAACGCCTTGAATTTCTGTACGGCCAGCGCACTCGCGGTACCGCTGAGCAGGGCCGCTCGGGACGCTTCGATACCACGGTCGGCGTTCTGGCTGATGGAGAAGAAGCCTGTGACCGGCGCGTATTCCTGCCCGTTGGAGTACGAACGCTGATAGGAGAACGCGTCATTCGACGGATCGGATTTTGCGAGTACCGTGCCATCAGATGAGAGAATCGAGCCGCGAGGGGCGCCGAACTGGTAGTACAACGCCCTGCGATTACGCGGATCGGCGTTGAGCTCGTTGGCGCGGAACGCGGTGAAAACCGTCGTGGAGCATCCGAGAATCACGAACATGATGACCACCACGGTGAAAATCTGCCGGAGATTCTTGTTCAACGCGCACCTCCTTTCGCCGTACGCTGCCCCATGGCAGGCGGCGCCGGAGGAGCGGGGGGAGCGCCGAGGCCCATGCCTGAAGGTTCATCGGGAACAGCGGGGATGGCGGCATCGGGCTTATCGGCGTCGGCGGGCAGCTGACTCGTGGTTTCCGCAGGATCGGATGCGTCATCGTCCTGCCAGTCGCTCCAATCACCCCAGTCGCCGTGTTCACCGGCTTGGTCAGGAGTGATGGCTTCCGTCTCATCATCGCCGTCCGCATGCTCACCGTGGGCGGCGTGCAAACCGCGGCCACGCCGCGCCTCGTCACGTTTTTCCGCTTCTGCAGCGGATTTCGCGCGCTCCTTGAGCTCGTGATCGCGCAACACGGCCAACGCCTCATACTGGAACGTGTCCGATGTCAATTCCGGTTCGGGCTTGTTGGCGGCGTTCGAAATAACCAGCAGCAACGTCACCAATATGGAATTCGCCACCAGGGAGGAACCACCGGCGGCCATGAACGGCATCGTCAGACCGGTCAGGGGGATGACCAGCGTGATACCGCCGACCACGGTGAACACTTGGACAGCCATCGTGAACACCAGACCGGAAGCAAGCAGCTTGCCGAACCCGTCCTTGATTTTCATCGCAGTAATCAGCCCCGAGGCGATAATCACCAGGTACAACGCGAGCACCGCCAGCAGACCGGTCAAACCAAGCTCCTCGCCGACCGACGAGTAGATGAAATCAGAATTCGCCAACGGGGTCAGGCTTGGATGCCCTTGGCCGAGCCCCGTCCCCATCAGGCCGCCCGAAGCGAGGCCGAACAAGCCGGTCACCAACTGTTCCGAGCCTCCAGCACGGTTATACACTTTCGCATCAAAGGGGTGCAGCCACGCTTCGATACGATTGTCCACGTGCGCGAACATGCGGCTCGCGGCGATGGCGCCCACCGCGAACGCGAGCATGCCGATGACGATCCAACTTTTCCGGTCAGTCGCCACATACAGCATGCACACGAACATCGCGAAGAACATCAACGACGTACCCAAATCACGCTGAACCACCAGCACGCCCATCGAAATCGCCCAGACCACCATAATCGGCCCCAGATCTTTGATGCGCGGCAACTGCAATCCCGCAATCTTCTTGCCACCCACCGCAAGCTGGTCACGATGGTCGAACAGGTATGCCGCGAAGAAGAACGCGATGAACAGTTTGGCGAATTCGCCCGGCTGCAACGAATACGAGCCGATACCAATCCAGATGCGTGCGCCGCCGATGGTCCTACCCAAGCCAGGAATCATCGGGGACAGCAACAGTACGATGCCGACGACCATACTCACGTACGAGAAGCGTCTCAGCACACGGTAATCACGCAAGCACACCACCAGAATGCAACACAGAATCAGGGCGGTGCACAGCCAGATCAGCTGTCGGGAACCGGCATGGGACCCTTTCTGCTGGTCGATACGAGCGATCAGGGTGATGCCGATGCCGGTGAGCAGCAGCGTACATGGCAGAATCGATTGGCTTGCGTACGGCTGGAACTTGAGCAGCAACGCCCACATGACGATGAACAGGAACACTGCGACACCAAGCAAAACCGCGTATTCATGCGGAAAAGTCCCGGTCGTGCGTTCAAACATCTGGAAGAAGCCGATGAAGCTGATTCCCATGGCGAGCAGCAACAACGACATCTGGCGCAGACGGGTGACGATCATCCAATCACCACCCCTGTGATTCGGGGCATCGGCAGTTGGAAGGAAGCCGGAGCCCGCACCGAAGACGCGCTCGGGGAAGGGCTCGCCGGCTGACTCGCCGGCTGACTCGCCGATGGGTTTGCTGATGGGCTCGCCGATGGGCTCGCCTTGTTGCCGTTACCGGTGTCATCCGTGCCTTTATTGTTGGCTTTTTCGGTTGCTTTGAAGCTTTTCATCTCCTGCTCGATGAGCTTGACATGACTGCGCGCCTCGTCCAGGCTGTCCACGGTAATACCTTGGGCCAGTTGATCACGCCACGATTGCGGCAAGGACGACACTTTGATGTCAGTATCCTGGACCGCGTGGAAAAGCTCTACGCCGAACACGTTGGTGGGCACGCCCTGGTAAATCGACACGACGCCGTTATGCTCACCAATGTAGTACTTGGTTTGGCTCCACCGGTACCCGGCGAACCCGCCGCCCACAATCGCGGCGATCGCGATGATCAAAGCGGCGATAACCCCCAAACGGGATAGATGCCGACGCTTGCGGTGCACACGATTCTGCTGCGCCTGCTCACGCTGGATGGCTTTCGCCACCTCCGGATCATTCGGATCGGCGGATACGCGGCCATCGCGTTTTTTCACGACAGGAATCTCACCGGTGTCAGTATTCGGGATTTCACCGTTCTCTTCACGCACTTGGGACGGCTGGGCGACACGCGATTGCGGCCCCCGATCCTGCTGCTCGGCATCGCGTGTACTGCGCCCCACGCCTTGGATGAGCGCGGCCGCACGCTGGGCGGGGGAGTTCTTTCCCGCACGCAACACCGGTGCGGAAGCAACCGGCTTATGCATGATGTCGGCAATCGCTTCGAGACTCGCACTTGCCGCGCCACCGACCAACGGGGTCTGGTGCGGCAAATCAAACGCATCGGCGTCCAAAGCCAGCGTGGCGTCACCGATAACCGCGGTGACATTATCCGTGCTGCCGGCTTTCAATGCCATGGATACGAGCCGTTGAGCGCATTCCTCCTGATCGGACACCGTGCTGAGCATTTCCTCGATCGTGGAATCCTCGAGCACACCGCACAGGCCGTCGGAGCACAGCAGCCAACGGTCGGCGGGGTGCGCCTGGCAGATTGCGATATCCGGATGCGGGTCGATATCGAAATCGCCCAGCACACGCATAACCACATTGCGCTGCGGATGGTTGCGCGCCTCCGCAGCGGTGATACGACCGGTATCGATGAGATGCTGCACATAACTGTGATCCGTGGTCATTCTTGACAATTTGCCGTCACGGAGCAGATAGGCGCGGGAATCGCCGATATGAGCCAACACCCAGTATCCGGAAACCAACGCGACCGCGACCACGGTCGTTCCCATGCCGGCGAGCTTACGTTCACGCTTCGCCTTGCCGACAATCGCGTCATGCGCAGCCATCACCGAGGTTTCCATCATGTTCGCCACGGTCTGCACGCTGCCCTGCTCGTCATCCTGTTCGATATGGGCGAGCGAACGGATAGCGATCGTGGAAGCGGTATCGCCGCCGGCGTGGCCGCCCATGCCGTCGCACATGGCGATCAAACGCTCACCGGCGAATGAAGAATCCTGATTGTTGCTTCGAACCGTACCCACGTCGGAAACGGTGGTCGAATAAAGGAACAACGTCTGTTTGGCTGTATTCGGCATTCGGCATCACCTCAGCTCAAACGTGGTGGCACCGATACGGACGGGAACGCGCGCGGCCAGCACGGTAGGCACGCTGATGCGGCGCTGGTTGACGACAGTGCCGTTCGTGGACCCCAAATCCTCGATGATCCACGAACCGGAAGACGGATCCGGATAGACGCGGGCATGATGTGATGAGACGAACTCATCGTCAAGCACCACCGTGTTGGATGCAGCGCGGCCAAGCGTGATCGGCGCGTTGCCGAGCGGTACTGAACTGCCGGCCAACGGGCCGTCAATCACCACCAACAGCGACGGCTGGACCGACTGGCGGCGGACCGGCGACGACTGTCTGACGGCGGCAGGTGCGGGGGTCGCTGTTTTGGCGGCCTTACGGGCCTTACGGTCCCGACGCCTGCTGGACAGTGACTTACGCGGGCTGAACGTCTCAATATCCCGACGCAACGAACGCACGACAAGCCAAAGAAACACCCACAGCAGGATGAGATACCCGTATTTGAGGATTGCAAAGGTAAGTTCGGTGGGCATGACGAAAACTCGCTCTCAGGCCGGGTCAGTCCTGATCCTGTGACGAAGCCCAATACAGGATACGAGTGCGGCCGATGGTAATGGTGTTGCCGTCAAGCAACGTGGCCGCAGGAACCTGATGACCTTCGACGAACGTACCGTTCGTCGAGCCGAGATCGCGCGCGATCACGCCGTTATCAGTGATGTCGATTTCCAAATGCTTGCGGGAGATGCCGGGATCGTCGATGACGATATCGCAGCCTGAACCGCGGCCGATTACCGTCTTCGGTTTGGTCAGCAGGTACTGGCTGCCGTTGATTTCCAGCATCGGACTGTCTTGTGACTGGTTGTCGGTGGTGACCGGGACTGCGTTGCCTTGCACGGATTCCGAGGTCAGCTTGAAATCGCCTTTGCTCAAGTCAAGGTCTTCCTCGAAAATCACCACGACCGGACCGACGAAAGCGTAATGCTGGCTTTTGGCGTACTGGGTGAGATTATCGGCCAGCTCGTTGGCGAGCGCCTCGCTGCCCCACTGTTCGATGCGGTCGAAATCGGGTGTGCTCAGCTTGAACCGGTACTCGTTGGGGGCCACCGTGCGATCGCGGCCGACCGGCATAGCTTCGGAGTCGATTGCACGTTCGAGGGCGCTTGACAGGTCAACGGGTTGCAGGTCTTTCGGCCCGAACTTCGAAAACACACCGTTGACGGCGCCTTCCACGCTCTTCTCAAAACGGTCGAGAACGCTCATAGTGATCCCTTTCTATATCCTCGTCCATCCTACGCTGTGTCGTCACTTCGTCCAAAATCGTGCGGCAATACTTGCAATTTCTTCATTCCGTGGTGCGTGGATGGTGATGTCGCCCACAAAATCATCGGAAAATGCGGCGGTTGGGGGAGAGATGGCTTCGGATGCAGATTCTGCGGGCCGTTCCGTGCGGCGCGGATTGCGGCACGACTTGCATGGTGTGGAAAGGATACCGGCACCGTCAAGCGTGCAGCGATTGTGAGTCCTTCCGCAAAACCGCATGATTCCGCCGATCCTTCATCTCGCGGTGTCGCTGTTCCCGATTCCATCCCACGGTATCGATTCCACACCAGCACAATCAGGCCGGGAAACGCATGGCATGGAGGCCGGGTCCGTTACCTGCTGCCTGCCTGTCAGCCTCGCAACTCCCTACCGGAGTAGGCTGAAAGCATGAGTGAACTTGATACGCATACCATCGGTTCCGCCGATGGCGATACCGCATCCGCCATTGAGTGTTTCCCCGAGCGTAAGGCCCGGACGCTGCGTTTTACGTGCGGGGCGCCACGATCGGCGACCGTTATCGGCGACGGATCGCGGGCACTGTTCCTACGTTCCGACGGTCCGGAAGACACGGTGACCGCCCTGTGGCTGAGCACCTTCGACGTTGATTGCGGTACTCACGATGAGGTTCTGCTTGCCGACCCGCGTAAGCTGCTCCCCGACGCCGACGCCGAGGAGGTTCCAGCTGAGGAGCGGGCACGCCGCGAGCGCGCACGCGAAGGCGGGCAAGGCATCGTGGCGTATTCGGTTGATGCTGCCGGCGATCGCGTGGTATTCACCATCAACAACCAATTATTCCTCACCCAGATTGACGCGGACGGCCGTGGGGCGCGCACACGCCAGCTTGCCGTCGACACGCTGTCCCCGGCGTCTATCGGCACGAGCGGCACCGAGACGGCTGAGCGTCTCCACGCGCACGCCGCCGGTCATACTTGCGCGGATGAGGATGATGAAGCCGCCGATTTCACGCCTGCCGTCGACCACGATGACCTGTTGCCGGTCCTGAACCCGCGTATTTCCCCTGATGGCCGCCACGTGCTGTATACCACGGGCGGGCATCTGGTCATGGTGGATATCGCCGACTGGCCTCAGGCTGATGAATCTGACACCGATACGCCGTCGCATGACACCATCCGCGCCATCTGGGGCGTTCACGACGACGGCACCGACCCGGCAGGACGCGCGTGGACCATCGGGCTTGCGGAATTCGCGGCAGGTGAGGAAATGGACCGGTATGACGGGTTCTGGTGGTCGCCTGATTCACGGTCTGTCATCTTCGAAACCTTCGACAGCTCCGCGGAACCGGTCTGGCATATCAGCGACCCTGCGAACCCCGACCGCGACGCGACCGCACGCCACTACCCGCAGGCATTGACCCGCAACGCCGAAGTATTCCTCACGCTGGTCGATCTTGAATTCGACGAGCATGGCCGGTATTGCGGCATGGACGCCCGCCGTATCGCTTGGGACCGCGCAACATACGAGTATCTCGCCGCCGTGCGATGGACGGCGGGCCATCGTCCGCTATTGCTCGTGCAAAATCGTTTGCAAAACCATGATCAGGTGCTCCAAGTCGAACGCAATGGTACAACCACCGTGCTCGAAGAGCATACGAACCCCCAATGGCTTGATTTGATTGCCGGCACGCCGTCATTCACCCCAGACGGACGCCTGGTGTGCGCACTCAACGATATGGACGCCGACACCAACCGTCTCACCGTCAACGGCAAGGCGTTCACTCCTGTCGGCTGGCAGGTGCGCACCGTGTTGGATGTCGGCGATGAGGATGTGCTCGCCGTCGTGCAGCGCACACCCGACAATCCGCAGGCCGTTGAGCTTCCGGATGCGTGGGCGGATCAGGCGGATCGTCACGACGCCCGCAGCTTCGACGTGGTGCGCTTGGGCTATGACGGTTCGATCACGCCGGTCACGCTGTCTGCCGGCGTGTGGACCGCCACGCGCAATGGCCGGGGAATCGTCGTCTCCGGCAGGGATATGGATCACGCGCAATCGCGAATGGTTCACCTGGTCGCTCTCGATACGGATGGCGACCCGGCGACCGCCGACCGGTTCCCTTCCCTTGACTATCATTTGCGCGCCGAACTCGCCAATCATGCGGCGACACCCGGTTTTACGCCGAACACGCGGTTTGTCAGACTGGGCGGACACCGGCTGTACACCGCCATCACCCGCCCGAGCGTCAACAGCCCGTATGCGAGCGCGCAGCGCCTGCCGGTACTGCTCAAGCCGTACGGGGGGCCAGGCCATCAGGAGGTCACGCTCAGTCAAGCCGCGTATTGGGATGCGCAATGGTGGGCGGATCAAGGTTTCCTGGTGGTCACCGCTGACGGCCGCGGCACCACCGGCCGTGGCCCGCGCTGGGATCGTGAGATTTTCCACGCCATGAAACAAGTCACGCTGGATGATCAGGTCGAGGCTGTGCACGCCTTACAGGAGGCGGCGCCCGAAGCGGATACCGACCGCGTGGCGATGATCGGCTGGTCGTACGGCGGGTTCTTGTCCGCACTGGCGGTGCTTGACGCACCAGAAACGGTTCAAGCGGCATGTGCGGGCGCGCCGCCCACCGATTGGACCTTGTACGACACGCACTACACCGAACGCTACCTTGGTCTCGACCCGGAAACCTACCGTGCCAACAGCATTATCGAGGACGCGCCACAGTTGAGCCGGCCGCTCATGCTGATCCACGGGTTCGCGGACGACAATGTGAGCATCGCCAACTCGCTGCGCCTGTCACAAGCCTTGATGGCCGCAGGCAAGCCGCACACCTTCCTGCCACTCACCGGTATCACCCATATGACCAACGACCCGACAGTCGCACGCAATCTGCTCATCCTGCAACGCGACTTCCTGATCCAAGCACTGGGCATCGCACCGCGAGCATAACCGGCATACGGATTCGGCGCATCGAAACACACTGGAGTATTGGCCATTCGCAGCTTGGATGACCAATACTCCAGCAAACCGTTTCGACTACAGTAGATGCCATGACTATTCCGCTGATCGACGAGAGCCACTATCAGGCGCAAATGGACACTGTGGTCCTGCCCGCACTGAAACGCTGCAGCACCGAAGGATGGATGGATCCCGCGCAAGCCCCCGGGCTCGACCAGCCGGCAACGGAAGGCAAACTGCATTACGTATGCTATGACGCCAGGGAATTCGACAAACTCAACATCGACGGCGCCACGGCAATGTTCAACGGGGCCATCGTCATCTCACACGGTTTCACCGAATTCGCAGCCAAATACAGCGAAATCATCTGGTATTTCCTGCTCGCCGGATATTCCGTATGCTTCCTGGAACACCGCGGCCACGGCCATTCCGTACGCGACGTGGACAATCCGTCCCTCGTCTGGATCGACGACTGGCACCGGTATGTCGCCGACCTCAACAAATTCGCCTTCAACATCGGCCGCGAATACGCTGGAGGACGCCCCCTGTTCCTGTACAGCCATTCGATGGGCGGCGGTATCGGCGCATCCCTGCTGGAAACCTACCCCGACACCTTCGACCGGGCCGTCCTATCCAGCCCGATGATCGCCCCGCAAACCGGCATGCCGAACTGGATCGCCTATCTCGTCTCAAGCCTGATGTGCGCATGCGGGCAAGGCAAACACATCGTATTCGGCCAAAGCGAGTTCACGCCGGAACTCAACATGAACGATTATCCGGGGGCATGCGAGGCACGCGTACGCTGGTATCAGCAACAACGCGTCAACGACGTACACAACCAAACGTATGCTGCGACCTTCTCCTGGGTACGACAGTCACTCCAACTGTCACACGCGGTACAGAAACCACGGGCATGCGCCAATATCGACACCCCGCTGCTCCTCTTCCAAGCGGGACGCGACCAATGGGTGCTCAACGAAGCGCAGAACCGGTTCATCCACTGGGTGATCAACGCCGGGGGAGATGCGAAACTCGTGCGCATCCCCACCTCCCTGCATGAAATCTTCAGCATGCCGAACGATATCCTCGGACCATACCTTGAGCGGATTCTCGCGTTCTACGCGGATGCGGACGAGCTGGACCACTGACAGTCCCCGGCAAGACCCGGCACAGACAGACACACCATCCAGCCGGCGAGCGCTATCCGCCTGCGGTGCGACGCAACCGTCACACCGCGGACAGATACGCCGTCATCATGCGACCGCGGCGCTCGCCGGCCATCTGTTTCGAAAGGGGCTCAATCATTCACTGTCATCATCATCAAGAATCGACTTGAACGGGGCGTCCGGCAGGAATCCGTCATAGGAATGCCAGCGACGTTCAAGCTCCTTGTTCGCCTCGTCATGTTCGCGTTGGCCGCGTTTCGCGTATTCACGCAACTCATTCGGCCCCATCATCTTCACGTCTGCCATGTCTCCCATGCTAGCCGCAAGCGCACGCGACCGGCAGTCTCAGAACACGTATTCACGCAACCGGTCGATCGCCTCACGCACGCGGCTTTCCGGCAACGCCACATTCATCCGGATAGTGTCCGGCATATCGAACATCACGCCATCCTGCCAGGCGACACCCACATCCCAGCCGCGCTTTTCAAGTTCACCGATGCTCACACCATGCTCCCGGCACCAACGCGAGCAATCCAAATACAGCATGTACGTGCCCTGCGGCCGGGCGACTTCCACGCCGTCAACCGATGACAGGTAGTCGAACATCAATTCCACGTTGCGTGACAACACCACGAGCAGTTCATCAAGCCACTGGCGTCCCTCCTGCGTGTACGCGCCGACCAGCGTGTGCATGGCGAGCACGTTGGCTTCGTTGTAATGCGATTTTGACGCTTGCGCTTCAACACGGTCACGCAGATATCGGTCATAGATGATGTGGTAGGCGCCGACCAGACCGGACACATTGAACGTCTTACACGGCGCGTACAAGGCGATCGTCCGCCGTTTTGCATCCTCACCGACCGATTGGGTGGGAATATGCCGGCGGCCGTCCAGCACCAGATCCGACCAGATTTCGTCGGAAATCACCACGCAGTCATTGCGGCGGAACACGTCCATCGCCTGCTCGATCTCCCAACGCTCCCACACGCGGCCGCAAGGATTGTGCGGGCTGCAGAACACCGCCACATGGATGTGGTTCTCCTTCAAGCGCCGATCCATATCGTCGAAATCCATACGCCACACGCCCTGTTCGTCACGTGTGAGAGGGCTGTGCTCGATAGCGTATCCGGCGTTTTCCAGTGTCATGGTGAACCCCACGTAAGTGGGGCTGTGCAGCAGAATCTTGTCTCCCGGAGCCGCAAACGCCGCCACCGCGGACATCAAGCCACCAAGCACGCCGTTTTCGTAGCCGATCGCTTCACGTGGCACGTCGGCGATGCCATTGCGGTCACGCTGCCAGTCGGCGATGGCGTTGAAATAGTCGTCGCTCATCTGGAAATACCCGAACGCCGGATGCTGCGCACGTTGGATAATCGCTTGCGGGATGGTGGGGACTGTGGGGAAGTTCATGTCAGCGATCCACATGGGGATGGTATCAAACCCCGGTTTTGGCGGATCCGGCGCAAACCCGGGCATGGACCCCAAGCCGTCGACGGCGAGCGCATCCTTGCCGTGCCGTTCCATAATCGAAGTGAAATCGTAGGTCATTGCGGATTCTCCTTGACAGGTGATGCTGCCCGAATATGGGCATGGTTGCTGCAGTTGTACTGCTGTATTAGGTGAGCGGCGTTTCATACGCATTGCCGTCATGTCACGGGCGTCGCGGGCGCGGCGACGAATGCGGCAATGTCCAGGAAATGCGAACGTGCCGCCGGAAAACCAGCGACACGTCAGGAATAGTGAAGGACGATGGGATAGTGTCGCGTTTAGTCGTCGACTTTTGCGCGATAGAAGTTGATGTAGGAGCGCGATGGGGTCGGACCGCGTTGGCCTTGATAATGCGAGCCGGTCCCCTTGGACCCGTACGGGTGTTCAGCGGGGGAGCTCAGCTTGAAGAAGCACATCTGGCCGATTTTCATGCCCGGCCACAGTTTGACCGGCAGCGTGCTGACGTTGGACAGTTCAAGCGTGATATGCCCTTCGAAACCCGGGTCGATGAAGCCGGCGGTGGAATGGGTGAGGATACCCAGACGGCCCAGTGAGCTCTTGCCTTCCAAGCGCGCCGCGATGGTGGGGTCGAGTTTCACGTACTCCCATGTGGAGGCGAGCGCGAATTCGCCGGGGTGAAGGATCCATGGCTCGTCGGGCTGGACTTCGAACTGTTCGGTCAGTGCGCCCTGGTTTTCCGCCGGATCGACGTACGTGTAGGCGTGGTTGTTGAACAGGCGGAAGAAACGGTCCAGACGCACGTCGATGGAAGCGGGCTGCACCATCTCGGGCGTCCACGGGTCGAGCGAAATATGACCGTCGGCCTGGGCGGCGAGGATGTCACGGTCGGACAGCAGCATTGGGATTCTCCTTGGCAAGACTATTGCTTATTGCTCTGGTTGCGGTCGGCCGCCTGCTTACGGGCGCGGCCTTTCATGCTGTATGCCAGTGTACGCGGCGGCGCGGCCATCGCCTGTCGCGTCGCCCTGTCGGCATGATTGTGGCACGAAATTGGCAGGATTCTTTCAGGAAAACTTCGAGATGCCCACAGCATCGTGGATTCTAATAGAACATGTCAGCAAATAGCTGATCGGGAACCCGGTTCCTGATAATTGAATCCCTTTTCTTCTTCTCTCTCCTTTCTCTCCTCCCCGGCGGCATCCACCGCCGGGGTTCTCTTTTCCGGGCATAGTCAACACAGAAGTCATCAACGACAACGCATATCCGAACGGATTCCACAACACGTACGGTATACCGGCAACCTTCTGCCAACACTGATTGAATCTTCAGCGGCGGGCCTCACACGTCGTATCGCCAACTCTTATCGGTGAGTACGCGTGCCATCACCAAGCCGATCGGCAGGCAGATGATCACCATGAACGCGCGGAACGCCCAATCCAACGCGTGCAACGTGTCGAAAGCGCCAAGATAGAACATCGCGCGGTACATGTACATGCCGGGCACCATGATCACAATGGACGGCACGGTCATGCAGATGCGAGGGTATCCCAGATGCGGGGGCAGCAACCCGCGCCGGACCGAAGAGCGCCATGCTGACGCCAGCAGGCCGGCGAGCAGCGCACCGATGAACGCCCCGGCCTCGGCAGGCACGCCCATATCCACGATTTCGAGACGCAAGGTGTCAGTGATCATGCCGATGACGGCGGCGACCAAGCACATGCGTTGCGGCGAGTTGAACATCACCGAGAAGCCCCACACACCGATGAATGCGAACACCATGCGCAGCAGACAGTTGACCACCGGATCAAGTCCCAGCGGCTCGAATCCTTGCGGGTTGAGATGCACAATCGAAGCGACCATCCAGCCGGCGAGCGTGGCGATCAGCACGATACACAGCACATACGCCACCCGTTGAATGCCTGAGGGGAAGTCGATTTTCGCCATATCCAGTCCGCCGGTGATCATCGGGAAGCCAGGGATGACGAACAACATCGCCCCGATATACGCGGTGTCATGTTGCAAAGCGACAGGATCGAACAAACCGATCAGGCGCAGCATGCCCGTGCATGCCAGCGCAGCGACGCTCACACATACGAAAGTCACGAAGAACTGGTTGAGATGGTGAGCGAACATGCGTCGACGCAGCCAATGGCCAAGCCCCGCCCCCACGAACGCGCCGATCATATCGTATGGACCGCCACCGAGCAGAAACACGAAGGCCGCGCACGCACACGCCGAGGCGAGCCCCGCGAACGCCGGAGAATACAGGGGTTTGCGACGTTCAATCATATCGAGCCGCTCATGGGCCTGCCGCACGGTGACCCCGCGAGGCCGGTCAGGCGACTGACCGACATGGTCGAAATGGTTCGCATACTCGCCTTTCGGTGGACGCTGGATGCGTTCGAGACGACGGATACGACGACGCCCGCGTGCTTCTTCACAGTGCCCTCGCCGCGTTGTCACCTCTTGCGCCGCCTGTGCACCGCGCTCCGCACGCTCCGCACGATTGACATCGTGGATATCTAGCGGTGTCGCCGTCTGTGAGTCCCCGGTATCCGGACGGGAGAGCTCCGCCTGTTCCAGCGCGTCGAGCACGGGATCATCATCGGCTTCAGCCGCTTGTTCTTGTGCCTCAAGCTCAGCTTTACGCTCTTTGCTTTCTTTGCGTAGCTGCTTGGACAGGTCGGCGGACACCTGGGAGGCGTCACGCTGGTCGAGATGCTGCATCAGCCCTTCAGATACTTCGGTACGGCTGTGATACATGGATCCGGTGCCGAGATTCACGTTGAACCAGTCGGCGAAATGCTCGAGCAGCCAGATACGTTCCGTATTGACGCCGGTGGTCGGCAGGTCCACCACTTCGGTGATCCGGTCGTGGCCGTCCGTACAGGCCGCTTCGATATCGGTAAGATTCACGTCGGCGCGCACGTGCACGCCCAACGGGTATGCGATGCGATGCATCATCTCGCGCACGCGGAAACTTCCGGTGCCCGCCCCCAAATCCAGCATGCCGACACGCACGATCACACTGGCTTTCGCCGCGATCCCCGCTTCGGTGATCGGCTTGTCCCAATCACGCTCGATATCCTCCATATCAAGCGGAATGGAGTGCGTATGGTATTTCCTCACCGCAGCCGCGGCATTTTCAATACCGCTGGACTGTGCACTATCCCGTAGCGTTGCTTGTGGATGTTCTTGCTGTTGCGAAGGCTGTTGTGAAGTCACGATTCCATTACTATCGCAAGCCGTACCCCGTACCTGCCACGCGTCAACGTCGCTGCGCAAACCCGCAGTCAAGCCCGTAAAAACCTGATATCACACCGATTCATGACATGTCCACCATACGGTCACCGCAGCAATACATTTCGGACATGTTACACACCCGTCGAAAACACAGCCGTATAATGCCACTGCAACCGCTGAACCAACGGCTTTGGGTTCGCAACGGCCGGCACCACAACCGTGGAGGAGCCACGGAAGACCGGCAGACCGAACAACCGGAGGTTTGGAAAAGGAGGTTCAATGACAACAGAAAATCAGCAAATCACGCCGGCCGACGCCGCTATCGTGATGTCCGGCACGGGCACCAAAGGCCCGGAAGAGCGTGCTCTCCCTGATTCGCTGAAGCACGACATGGATCTGTGCCTGCAGATCGTGCGCGAAGTGCTCGGTGAATTCGATTCCAAACTGCTCGAAACATTCGATACCGTCCGCCAGTACGTGGCCGACGCGAGTGCCGAGCATTTCACCAGTGTTCACACGGACCCGAGCGAGGGGCAACGCGAACTGGACAAGGCAGTTGAAACCATCGATGCGATGAATCTGCACGATGCGCAGCTGCTTGCCCGCGCTTTCACCACTTACTTCCATCTGGCGAACCTGTGCGAGGAAAACTACCGCGTATCCGTACTGCATCAGCGTGAAGCCGCAGTCGCCGGCGACGAGGCGGTCGATCCAGTCAACGAGATGACCAACGCCTACCACAAGCTCATTGTTGAAATGGGCCCGGCCAAGGCGAAGGAGCTGCTCAACAAGCTTGAGTTCCACCCCGTGTTCACCGCGCATCCGACCGAAGCCCGCCGTAAGGCTGTCGAAGGCAAGATCCGCCGTATCGCCCAGCTGCTGGAAAGCAGCAAGATGCTCGGCGGCTCCGACAAGAAGGAAAGCTACCGTCGCCTCTACAACGAGATCGACGCACTGTTCCGCACTTCGCCGATTGCACTGAAGAAGCCGACGCCTGTCGAAGAAGCCGACACCATCCTCGATATCTTCGACAACACGCTGTTCGAGACGATTCCTCTCGTCTACCGTCGTTTCGACGATTGGATCCTGGGCGACAAGGCCGGACTTGTTCCGCCGGTGTGCCCAGCGTTCTTCCATCCAGGCAGCTGGATCGGCTCCGACCGTGACGGCAACCCGAATGTCACCGCGAAGGTCAGCCGCCAGGTCGCCCGCAAGTTCAGCGATCACGTGATCGCCGCACTCGAGGAAGCCTGCCGCACTGTCGGCCGCAACCTCACCATGGAAGCGGGCACCACGCCGCCGAGCGCCGAGCTGAAGAACCTGTGGAATCACCAGAAGGAAATGAGCGAACGGCTCACATCCAAGGCCGCGTTGATCTCCACCAAGGAAATGCATCGCGCTGTCATGCTGGTGATGGCAGACCGTCTGCATTACACAATCGAGCGTGACGCCGACCTGATGTACAAGTCTTGCGACGATTTCATCGCAGATTTGCAGGTCGTGCAACGTTCCCTCGCCGCCGCAGGCGACCCGCGCGCCGCGTATGGCCCGCTGCAGGATCTTATCTGGCAGGCACAAACCTTCGGATTCCACATGGTGGAGATGGAGTTCCGCCAGCATTCAGTCGTGCATTCGCGCGCGCTCGAGGACATCCGCGAGCATGGTTTGCACGGCGAACGCGGCGAACTGCAGCCGATGACCCATGAGGTGCTCGACACCTTCCGCGCTCTGGGTGCCATCCAGAAGCGCAATGGCATCAAGGCCGCACGCCGTTACATCATCTCCTTTACGAAGTCCGCTCAGAACGTGCGCGACGTGTACGAACTGAACCGTCTCGCCTTCGCCCATCCGGAGGATGTGCCGACCATCGATGTGATCCCGCTGTTTGAACAACTTGAGGATCTGCAGAACTCGGTGGATGTGCTCGATGAAATCATCAAGATTCCTGAAGTACAGGCACGTCTCAAGGCAACCGGCGGCAAGATGGAGGTCATGCTCGGCTACTCGGATTCCTCCAAGGACGCCGGCCCGACCACATCCATCCTCGCGCTGCATGAGACTGAAGGCCGTATCGCCAAGTGGGCCAAGGAACACGATATCGATCTGACGCTGTTCCACGGTCGTGGCGGCGCTGTCGGTCGTGGCGGCGGCCCGGCGAACCGCGCGGTGCTCGCGCAGCCTGCCGGCTCGGTCAATTGCCGTTTCAAGCTCACCGAGCAGGGCGAGGTCATCTTCGCCCGGTACGGCAACCCGGTGCTTGGCATCCGTCACATCGAGTCTGTCGCCGCGGCAACGCTTCTGCAGTCCGCTCCGAGCATTGACAAGATCAACACGGAGATGACCGCGAAGTACAAGTCGATGGCTGATGAGCTCAACGAGACTTCGCACGAGCGCTTCCTCGACCTGTTGCACACGCCGGACTTCGCCGAATGGTTCTCGACCGTCACCCCGCTCGCCGAGGTCGGTCTGCTGCCTATCGGCTCCCGTCCTGCCAAGCGCGGCCTGGGCGCCAAGTCGCTGGACGATTTGCGTACCATCCCGTGGGTGTTCGCATGGTCGCAGGCGCGCATCAATCTGGCCGCATGGTATGGTCTGGGCACGGCGTGCGAGAAGTTCGGCGACCTCGATACCCTGCGCAAGGCGTATGAGGAATGGCCGCTGTTCTCCACGTTCATCGACAATATCGAAATGTCGATTGCGAAGACCGATGAGCGTATCGCCAAGATGTATCTGGCGCTCGGCGACCGCGACGATCTGCGTGACAAGGTGCTCGACGAGATGCGTCTGACCCGCAAGTGGGTGCTGCGCATCGTCGGCGACGCATGGCCGCTGCAACATCGTCATGTGCTCGGTCAGGCCATCAGGGTCCGCTCCCCGTATGTGGACGCGTTGTCTGTCACCCAGGTGCTGGCGTTGCGTTCGCTGCGTCGCAAGGTGGACAAGGAAGAACTCAGCCAAAGCCAACAGGCAGAGTTCATCTACCTTATCCTGTGCACCGTTTCGGGTGTCGCTGCAGGCCTGCAGAACACGGGCTGATTTCAATTTCCGACCAGTGCAAACGCGGGAAGGCCTCGTATCCTATGGGTGCGGGGTCTTCCCGCGTTTTCAGGCGGTTTGTACGTGATTGGCGTGTGGCATACGACAGGGTTGGGATTTGTCTTCGGATTACGACTGTATGCGATGACATACTCAACTCATCACATGCCACGACGACATGACTTCACTCGTCAGCATTGGACTACCCGGGAATGTCATCGTTCACCCCACCTGCCGGGAGTTTGCATGAATTCGTCGATGGCAGCGCGTTCTCCCGCATATGCGCGGGACTTCTCGCAACAAGTGCGATTCGGGCCATAATCTCCCATCGGCTTGATTCGGGTCGTGTTGGTATTTCAACGTTTTCCTTGGCGCATTATCGCCGAATCACGTTCTTGCGAGTAATCTCCCGGGAGATTATCTACCGCCTCGTGAATCTGCGAAGAACTCCCGCGCTCCCGTCCCCATCAGCAACTGCCGAAAAAGCAAGCGCCCGTCGTATGGGATGATACCCACACGACGGGCGCGATTCAGATGGGTGCGATGCCAACCCAACAGCTGCACGAAAGAAATCAGGCTCCCAGCAGATCAAGCATCTGCGGCACCGATTTCTTGCCGAATTCGATGGTCTGCTGCGCACCGGGCCGGGTGATAACCATGCACGGCACGCTCATCACGCTGAACTTGTCCTTGAGCTGGGGGAAGTGCGCGATATCGTAGGCTTCCGCCCGCACCTTCGGGTTCGCGGCGGCGATCCGTTGTGTCGCGAGCACGGTTTCCGGGCACATCGTGCAGGTGAGCGAAACCAGCAGCATGACATCAACCGGCTTGCTGATGGAAGCAATCCGCTCAGCGGTGTCATGATCAAGCGCCTGCCCGGGACCGGCCACGTTGTACAGGGCGAGTACGAAGGAGTTGAACTCATGCCCGCTTGGAACACCATGGAAGGCGATACCGGTTTCCTGCGGCTCGCCGTTCGCTCCGACCGTGCACAACCGCACGTTCGGCCGCGCATCCGGCAGAGGGTCATCGAGTGACGTCTCACCGGCGTCGGCCGAAGCCGTATCGACCACCGTGCTCAGTTTGCCGCCGCTCAACGCCACCATTTCACCGATGAACGCCTGCAATTCCTTGGACAGCGGCGAATCATCGAGCTCGAGCTTCAACACCAGCGGACGTGCCATCCGGGAGAATACGACCGCAAGCTGTTGGCGGATCGCATCGTCGAAGAACGCATGATTACCGGCGCCCGACGCGGAAGAGGCACTGTCAGAGCGCTGTGGCGCCGGAGCTGGGGACGTGCCCGACGCGCTGGCGGCCTTCGCGGCTTTCTCTTCCTGCTGCTCGTATGCGGATGTCGTCGGGCGCGGCGGCATCAGTCCGGTCTTCTCGCTCAGTTGCTTCGCATACCGTTCCAGTTCGACCGCGGCGATCGCGCCATCGGCGGTCGCCGTGACCACTTGGCGCAAATTCTTGACCCGCAGATCGCCCGCCGCGTACACGCCAGGAACCGAGGTCTCCAAGTAGTCGTGCGTGACCACATATCCGTGATCATCAAGCTCCACAACACCACGAACCAGCTCGGTCTGCGGCACATAGCCGGCGAACACGAACACGCCGAATGTTCCACCATCCGCAGGCTTCCATACGGTTGTCTCGCCGGTTTGCGTATCGCGCAGCGTCGCCTCGGTCAGCCCACCGGAACCGGCGGCGACCCCTTCGAGCTGTGTATGGTACCGCACTTCGATCTTCGGGTGGTTCTTGGCTTCGGCTGCGACAGCCGCGTCACAGGTGAAATCGCCTTCACGCACGAGGATGGTGACTTTGCTGGCGTATTTTGTCAGGAATACGGATTCTTCTGCCGCCGCGAACCCGCCACCGACCACGATGACCTCACGGCCATTGAAGAATTCGCCATCGCACGTGGCACAATACGCCACACCGCGACCCGCGTACTCCTGTTCGCCGGTAAAACCGATTTTGCGCGGTGAAGCGCCGGTCGCGATGAGGATGCCGAAACAGCGGATATCCCCACGATTGGTGTGGACGATTTTGATGTCACCGTCCACGTCCAATCCTGTTGCTTCGGCGATTTTGAATTCTGCTCCGAAATTCTGCGCCTGCTTGCGCATGGTCGCCGTGAGTTTGCGTCCGTCAGTGCGTTCGACACCCGGATAGTTCACCACTTCGGATGTGATGGTGATCTGCCCGCCGAAATCCGCCTTTTCCAGTATCAGGACGCGATATCGCGCACGCGCCAAATACAGGCCTGCGGTCAGACCGGCAGGGCCGCCGCCGATGACCACGACATCATACAAATCATCTTGCTGTTGCATTGTCAGCTCCTCATATCGTACCGATTACGGGTTCATATGACGGGTGCCGCCGCCTGGCGCAGCCACAAACCTGACTGGTTGCGATGGTGCGACCGGCGACGGCACCCAGAGTAGGGACTTTCAGCTGATCAGCTGACCGTCACAGCTGGCCGACAAGGTCAAGCGACGGCGCGATGGTGTCCTCACCCGGTTCCCACTTGGCGGGGCACACCTGATCGCCGTGCTCGTAGACGAACTGGGATGCCTGCACGCGGCGCAGCAGCTCTTCGGCGTTGCGGCCCACGTTGGAGGAGATCACCTCGTAAGCGACGACTTTGCCTTCCGGGTTGATGATGAAGTCGCCGCGCTCAGCCTGGCCGAGTTCCTCATTGTAGGTGTCGAGATCGCGGGCGAGCAGTGCGGTCGGGTCGGCGAGCATCGGATATTGGATTTTTGCGATTTTCTCATTCGCGTCATGCCACGCCTTGTGCACGAAGTGCGTGTCGTGGGAGACGGAGTAGATTTCGCAGCCGATCTTCTTGAACTCTTCGTAGTGGTCCGCGAGATCTTCAAGCTCGGTCGGGCAGACGAAGGTGAAATCAGCCGGATAGAAGAAGAACAGGGACCAGTGGCCGAGCACGTCAGCCTTGGTCACTTCGTGGAAATCGTTGTTCTGGAACGCCTGGACAGTGAAGTCGGTCAGTTCATGTTGCAGTAGTGTCATGGTGCACCTCGTCGTCTCGTTGTTCGATGCTGACGGGCTTTGCGCACGGCCCGCCTGTGTACGGGCCCGGAGGTTCCGGCCCCGCGTGGCTCCCATGCTAGACCATGACCGATGGAAAAACTCGGATTTCTGCTGTGGCAATCATCACACTGTGTCGTGCTTGACATCCATGCGCCGCACAGCGATACTGTCGTCTTTCAAGCCGATGATGGCAGGAGTCACGCTACCGTAACCGGTTGGCGAGATTGCCGGTTGGGCGGTTGCCGTCATCCCACCGGATGCATACGGATTGGGCGCATAGAATCCGCTCAGCCACGGCATCGTCGAATCTGCGATACGATGGCAACGCACATCACAGGCAGGAGGCCCCATGGCAGACCAGACACACAATGATGACGTCCAGCACGAACCGACCGCAACGTCGACGTGGAGCCGCCTGCTCGCCGGTAACCGGCGTTTCGCTCAAGGCAAGATGACACACGCCTGGCAGGATTGTGAAACCCGTGAATCATTGCTTGATTCTCAGCGTCCCGATGCGGCTGTGCTGTCTTGTTCGGATTCCCGGGTGCCGCCGGAAATCATCTTCGATGCCGGTCTCGGCGATATGTTCACGGTTCGGACAGCAGGGCAGATCATCGATGACAGTGTGCTCGCCTCGCTCGAATACGCTGTCGACAAGCTGCATGTCAGTCTGCTGGTCATTCTCGGGCATCAGCACTGCGGTGCCATCCAAGCGGCGGAGACACAGCTTGGAGTGCTGGCGTCGCGTGTAAGACACGGCGATGATTCGCCTGAAACCGCACAATCACTGGCATCCGTCATTGATGAAATCGAAGCGATAGACGACGCGCAAGCCGCCGAAACCGCACAAGATCAACTGGAAGAATCCTTGGAACATCTGGTCGCCGAAGCGACTTCCCCGATTGTGCGGTCAGTCGGCCCATCCGTTCTCCAAGCATATGAAGCGCAATTGCGCAATCACGAGGATATCGAACGCGTACATATCGCCCACACCATCGAGGAACTGGTCGATCGTTCGCAGCCGATCCAACAAGCCCTGGCGGATGAGCGCCTGATGCTTGTCGGAGCACGCTACTGCATGGATACCGGCCTGGTGGAAGTGTTGAGCTTCTAGCGAACCCCGTGATTTCGGATTCAAACTCCACGCCGACCGCCTGGATTGCCGCGTCATTCCCACTCGTCAGCGTCTCACGCAGCAGGATCGCCGCTTGACCGACGCTTCTTCTAGAGTGGAAGGCATGTCGTCACTGTGGTTGAATGTCCTGCTGATCTTTGTGTTTCTCGTGCTCGGATCGGTGTTTTCCGGCACAGAGCTGGCGCTGGTGAGTCTGCGCGGTTCGCAGATCGATCAGATGGAGCAGGAGGATGCCCGCGGCGCACGCGTTGCGCGTATCGCACGTGACCCCAATACCTTCCTGTCCACAGTACAGCTTGGCGTCACGCTATCCGGCTTCCTCTCGGCTTCTTTCGGCGAATCGGCGATATCCCCGATGATTGTCCCCGTGGTGGTCAGTTGGGGTGTGCCGCAGCATATCGCCGGCCCACTGACCACGATCGTACTGACGTTGATCATCTCATACTGCTCGATCGTCATTTCCGAGATGGTGCCGAAACGTATCGCCATGCAACGCACCGAACAGATCGCCCGCGCAGTTGTCCCCGCCATCGATGTATTTGCGAAAGTATGCAAGCCGATTATCTGGCTGATCGGCAAGAACACCAACGGTCTGGTCCGTCTGCTCGGCTTCGACCCGAATGAGACGGAAAGCGAAGTTTCCGACGAGGAGCTGCGTGTGCTGGTCAACACGAATACGCGGCTTGGCAAGGACGAACGCACCATTCTGGACGACGTATTCGACGCGTCCGAAACGATTGTGGCCGAAGTGATGCGGCCGCGCGCCGATGTTGTGTTCCTTGAAGGCGATATGACCATCGAGGACGCCGCCGCCTACGTGCGTGAGATGCCGTATTCGCGTTACCCGGTCACCGGCAAGGATTTCGACGACGTGCTCGGTTTCGTACACGTGCGCGACCTCCTGGACGTGCGCGACCCCAACGCCAAAACCGTGGCGGATATCACCCGCGAAGGCATTTCCCTGCCAGGTACGTCGAAACTGCTGCCCAGCCTTGAGCTGCTGCGCAAAAGTGGTATTCATCTCGCCGTGGTCATTGACGAGTACGGCGGTACGGACGGCATTGTGACGCTTGAGGATATGACCGAAGAGCTGGTCGGCGACATCCACGACGAATACGATCTGCCGGAAACCAAGGATGGCAAGACCGCACCGGACACCGCGTTCGTCAATGGCGTGGCGACCATCGACGGCGGCATGACGATCGAGGATTTCGCCGATCTGACCGGCATCGAACTCGAGGACGGCCCGTATGAGACGGTCGCCGGGTATTTCCTCGCCCATACCGGCAAAATGGGCGCTGTGGGCGATGTACTGCACTCCGATGACGGCTACGATATGGTCGTCACGAAAGTCGACGGCCGGCGGATCGAAACCGTTGAAGTCCGCAAAAGCGGCTCGCCTGATCATGTGGATATCGCTGACAATGGAAAGAAGCCAGCAAATACCGACGAATCACACGACAGCGATGCCGCGGCCCGCTGACCAGTCGCGCTGACTATCTCAGGTCAATCGCCGGCCTTCACAGCACGGCGTAACGGTTGAGTTCCCGGCGCATGGTACGCCAGTCGGGCAGGAACCGGTCCATCAGCTGTTGGAATCGGGACCCGTGGCCGCCCGCCCACAAATGGGTCAGTTCGTGGACCAGCACGTATTCCAAGAATCGCGGCTCCATCAACCCCAACTGCAAGTTGAGCCGGATCCGCCCTGTCGCCGGGGTGCATGACCCCCACCGCGAATGCATGATACGGAACGTGATGCGCGTCGGCGAGCGCCCGATGATGCGTGTCCAATGGTCCAGGAGCGCCGGAAGCTGCCGTTCCAGCGATTGTTTGGCTTGTTGCCGCATGTCGTCGGTCCACCCTGCGACCCCGGTGGCGGAGTGTGACGGGTTTGCTGTATCAACGCCGGATTTCTGCCTGTCGGACTGCCCATTGCCGGACATTTCGCGCATCAGCCGCATAGTGTCGTGCTGCATCCGCTGGATGGTGCGCTGTTGCGCGTGAATCCACGCCACGCGTTCGCCGACGAATGTTTCGATCCGTTCCGTGGGTATGCGCATGGGTGCGGTGACTTGGATGGTGCCGTTCGGCGGTTGGACGCGCAGGTACATGTTGCGGATCGGCTTGCGGATGACGGTGACGGTCATGCCGCCGATACGCATGGTGGTTGTTGATGCGGTGCGCCTTGATGCGCGGCGTCGGGTGCTCACGGCGCGTCCTTTCTGCTGGGTCGGGTGTCGGGTTCCGCGCTATCCGCGGATTGTGGTTGCGGATGTCACAAACGCAGCGTCATTTCATCATACGGTGCGGTGAGTTCCGGCCCGTCCCCGCGTAATGGCGCGACTTGATGGCATGCCAGACGCGCTTGTGACAGCTCCGCCCCACGCGCGGATGCCGCGGAAAGCAGCTTGCCTCCAGGAATATTGCGATTAAGCCATTCCTGGGCATGGTCTGTGTCGCACAGTACTGGCATCCGGTCATGTACGTGTGCGGCGACACCAACCGAGTCGCGTGTCAGGATGGTCGTGGTAAGCAGCCATGTGGCGTTGTCATGATTGCGGGGCAGCCACCATGAGTACAGGCCGAGCAGCAGCAACGGCTGGTTGTCGTTCGCGTGGAAATAGTAGGGCTTGCGGTCTGCCGACCACTCGTAGTAGCCGGAGACGGGGATGATGGCACGGTTGTGTTGTGCTGCTTGTGCGAAGGTCGGCCGGTTGAGTGCGGATTCGATGCGTGCGTTGAAGGTGGGGTAGGGCAGTTGTTGTGATTCCGCGGTGGGCGGGATGAGTGACCAGTAGGCTGGCGCAAGATGGTTGACACCATGGGCGTCCTGACCGACGATGGCGATGGTCTGGGTTGGGTTGATATTCCATGACCGCTCCGGTAATCCGGCGGACGGTTGCGCGCGCAGCATCCGCGCGATTTCAGGGTAGTCAAGCTCCGCAGCGAATCGTCCACACATGTTGTTCAGCGTAGTCGGAACGGGTGAACGATTGTATGGGCTCAGATAACTCGGCAAACGCAACACGCCGGACACACGCAAGTTGACTGCTTCTGCCACTGTGGTATTATATCTGCTTGTGCGCTTTTAGCGTGCGGATCGGGCCCGTAGCTCAGGTGGTTAGAGCGCATCCCTGATAAGGATGAGGTCGGAGGTTCAAGTCCTCCCGGGCCCACGTCGGAAAATTCAGCGGCTCGCGAGCCGCTCTTTTTTTCACACGGGGCTATAGCGCAGCTGGTAGCGCATCTGCTTTGCAAGCAGAGGGTCGCCGGTTCGAACCCGGCTAGCTCCACAGCAAACCCCCGGAACCTTTCAATCAGCAGAGTTCCGGGGGTTCTTGTATTTCCGCTTCTTCCTTCACAAACCAACTACGCGAATGGCCACGCAGGCGTAACCGGTTTGGGAAGGACGGGATTTCGGGGTCAGCGCACGTCGGATGGCGTGTCAGAGGCGTTGCCGCCGCCCTGCTTGGCAAGCTGGTCTCGGATTTCACGCAGCAACAGCACGGTCTCTTCGTCGTTGCTCAGTTTCTCCTCCTGTTCCTTCTCGACCTTGGCGTCCTCTTCGCCCTTGGCTTTGGCGATCAGCGCTTCGGACATGTCACGCAGCTTGTTGATTGGCACGAGGATGCAGAAGTACACGGCTGCGGCGACGACCAGGAAGTTCAACACTTCGCCGAGAATCGCACCGAAGGATACGGTCGCGCCGTTGAACGTGAAAGCGAGCAGCCCGTCCATATTCGGTTTGCCGAAGATCATGGCGATGAGCGGGTTGATGAGGTTCTTGACGATGGAGTTCACCACAGCGGTGACCGCGGCACCCATGACCACGCCGACAGCCATATCGATCATGTTGCCGCGTGAAATGAATTTCTTGAATCCGTCTATCATATTGTTCTCGATTCTTTGGTTGGTCTGAAAGTCGTATGACTGGCCGATATGGTCTGCATGAACGGTAAGACGTCATGCCCATTCTCATCATACCGTGTGTCGTGCATCGTTTGCCCCTATGACATACCCGTGCACCGGGCGATATTGGGCGACCAAACCGTAGTCAACGTCTTGCCGTAGGGGTGTATTCGCGCTTACAATACAACCGTCTTATCAATAACCCGACCAATGAGGGGAGAGCTATGCTCACTGACGAGTATGTCAAACGCGTGTATGCGCAAGTGGAACGTCGCGACGGCGACCAGCCAGAATTTTTGCAGGCCGTGCATGAGGTGTTCGAGAGTTTGGAGCCGGTTGTCGCCAAGCATCCCGAGTATGAGCGCAACGGCGTGCTGGAACGGTTCGTTGAGCCGGAACGCTTGGTGAAGTTCCGCGTCGCATGGACTGATGACGAGGGCCACGTCCAGGTGAACCGCGGCTACCGCGTCCAGTTCAATTCGGCGATCGGCCCGTACAAGGGCGGCCTGCGCTTCCACCCGACGGTCAACGAGTCCGTCATCAAGTTCCTCGGTTTCGAGCAGATTCTCAAGAACTCCCTGACCGGCCTGCCGATGGGCGGCGGTAAAGGCGGCTCCGATTTCAATCCGAAGGGCCGTTCCGACGGTGAGGTGATGCGCTTCTGCCAGGCGTTCATGACCGAGTTGCAGCGTCATATCGGCCAGTTCACCGATGTTCCCGCCGGCGACATCAATGTCGGTGCCCGTGAAATCGGCTATCTGTTCGGCCAGTACAAGCGTATCCGTGACGAATACTCCGGCGTGCTCACCGGCAAGGGCCTGGAATTCGGCGGTTCGCTCGCCCGCACCGAGGCGACCGGCTACGGCCTGTGCTACTACACGCAGGAGGCGCTGCGTGTGCTGCGCAACGATTCCTTCCAAGGCAAGACCGTGGTTGTTTCCGGTTCCGGCAATGTCGCGATTTTCGCGATTGAGAAGGCGCAACGTTTGGGCGCGAAGGTGGTCACCTGCTCTGATTCGAGCGGATACGTGTACGATCCCAAGGGCATCCAGCTTGATGTCGTCAAGGATATCAAGCTCGGTCATCGTGGCCGTATCAAGGAATACGCCGAACGCGTGCCCGGATCCGAATATCATGACGACTGCCGTGGCGTGTGGACGGTTCCGTGCGATATCGCGCTGCCGTGCGCCACACAGAACGAGATCGA
>Ga0256406_1001063_pt1 | contig 45763 bp, 33 predicted proteins | sample RumenRJG_03DNA_FD_185986 | JGI IMG/M metagenome (GOLD analysis project Ga0256406, IMG submission 185986) | Bovine rumen microbial communities from Lethbridge, Alberta, Canada - RJG_03 | ecosystem: Host-associated > Mammals > Digestive system > Stomach > Rumen | place: Canada: Alberta | collected... | reverse complement strand
CGCTCTCCACGACAGGCCAGCTGATCAGCCTCTTCGCGCTGCCCTACGCCGTCATGACCCCGACCCTGGCGCTCGCCACCGGCCGCTTCAGGCGCTACCACGTGATGCTCGCCTACCTGGCGCTGTTCCTGCTCGCAAACGTCGTCTCGGCGTTCGCTGCGACCTTCGGGGCGCTGCTCTTCGCCCGCATCGTCCTGGGGTCCATCTCCGGTGGCCTGCTCGCCGTGGGGGTGACCTTCCTTCCCGAGCTCGTGGGGGCCGAGCGCACCTCGGGCGCCCTCACCCTCGTGTACGCGAGCTACTCGGTGGCGCTCATCGTGGCGACGAGCGCGGGCAAGATGCTCGCCAGCACGGTGGGCTGGCGCGTCGCCATGTACGGCACGCTCGCGGTCTGCGTCGTGGCCTGCGTCCTGCTCGCCCTCCTCATGCCGCGCTCCGGCGCGACCGACGAGCCCGCAAGCGCCCGCGAGCAGCTGCGGCTGCTTTCGGAGCCGTGCATCCTTGCGGGCATGGCCGTGTTCGTCTTCGGCGTAGGCTCCGTCTATACCTTCTACGGCTACGTGACGCCCTACCTCGAGCAGGTCCTGGGCATGGGCGCGGCCGACGCGAGCCGGACGCTCGTCGCCTACGGCGCCGTCACCCTGGCGAGCAACTTCCTGAGCGGCTGGCTGGACGAGCGCTTCGGCCTGCGCTCGCTGGCGGTCGTCTTCCCCGTGCTGGCGGCGGTCCTGCTCGGCCTCTTCCTCGCAGGAGGCAACGCCGGCCCCGCCCTCGTCATGGTCATGCTGCTCGCGCTGCTCATGTACCTCGCCTCGATCCCCAGCATCTCCAACTTCATGGACGTGGCGCGCCGGCGCTACCCCAAGGCGTTCACGCTGGCTAGCTCGCTCGAGCCGCTCTCGTTCAACGTGGGCATCGCGGCGGGGACCTTCGTGGGCGGTAGGGTCATCGTCGGCCCCGGCATCTCCTACCTGGGGCTCTTCGGCGCGATGCTCGCCGCCGTGGCGTTCGTCCTCGTGCTGGTGACCATCGCGCTCTCCCGCCGGGAGCGCGCGCGGCAGGCGTAGCCCCGCTGCGGCGGCCCCGGCCTGCGGCGGCGTCCGACTGCGGCGTCCGGCGCGCGAGGACGCGGCTTCGGACCTGGCGGCCCAGGGACGCTGGTCCGCCAAACAAGCTAATGGTATTAGCATATGGAGGTCCCATGGAGCCGGGGCTTCCTTCGCTAAGGGCGCTAGCTGACTCCGACGCTGAGGGGTATAACCTCCCTCATGAACTAAGGCCATTAGCGAACGGGAGGACGTATGGGCGGAACGGCAACAGGGGCGGGCGGCGCTCCCACGGACTGGGACGGGCTCGCGCACGAGCTGATCGCGTCCATGCGCGGCATGCGCGGGGGCTTCCAGCACTGCAAGGGCGCGGATGCGAGGCATGGCGAGAACGCCGTGCTGCACCTGCTGCACCACAGCCCCGAGGGGAGGTCGCCGGCTGCGCTCGCCGAGGCCTGCCACGTGTCGAGCGCGCGCATCGCGCAGACGCTCAACCAGCTCGAGGGGCACGGCCTCGTCAGGCGCCGGCCGAGCGAGCGCGACCGGCGTGGGGTCATCGTGACCATCACGGAGGCGGGCGAGCGGGAGCTCGGGGCCCGCTTCGAGAAGCGGGTCGGCTTCGTCGCCGCCGTGCTGCGGCAGCTCGGCGAGGACGACGCCCGCGAGTTCGTGCGGCTCTGCGGCCGCGTGAGCGCGATCGTCGTGCGGATGGCGAAGGGGGGCGAGGGCCGATGAGAATCTTCGGGCTCCTGCGCCGCCACGTCGCCGAGGTGGCCGCGGTCTGCGCGCTCCTTCTCGTCCAGGCGCTCTGCGAGCTCTCGCTGCCGCGCTACATGTCCGACATCGTGAACGTCGGCGTTGTGGGCGCGCAGGCCGGCAACGCCGCCTACCTGGGCCACATGGCCCTCGTGATGCTCGGCTTCTGCGTGGGCTCGCTCGTGGCGGCGACGCTCTCCGGCCTCGTCGCGTCGCGCGTAGCGGCCTCGGTGGCGCGCGACCTGCGCCGCGACGTCTTTGCCAAGGTGATGTCCTTCTCGCCCGCGGAAGTCAACCGCTTCTCGCAGTCGTCGCTGATCACGCGCTGCACCAACGACGTGCAGCAGATCCAGAACCTCGTCGTGATCTTGCTGCGCATGGTGATGTTCGCGCCGGTCATGGGCGTGGTCGCCGTCGTGCAGGTCGTGGGCACGGGAGGCGGGCTCGCCTGGATCGTGGGCGCGGCGCTCCTGGCGGTCCTGGGCGTCGTCTCCGTGCTCTTCTCGCTCACGATGCCGCGCTTCCGGGTCATGCAGTCGCTGGTGGACCGCGTGAACCTCCTCGCCCGCGAGATGCTCGACGGCCTCATGACCATCCGCGCCTTCGGGCGGCAGGACCACGAGCTCGCGCGCTTCGACGCGGCGTCGGGCGACCTGCGCGACGCGCAGCTGTTCGTCAACCGCGCGATGACGCTCATGATGCCGCTCATGATGCTCGTGATGAACGTCGCCACCGTCGCGATCGTGTGGTTCGGCTCGCACGGGGTGGCCGCGGGCGCGATGCGGGCGGGCGACATGATGGCCTTCATCAGCTATGCCATGATGATCGTGATGAGCTTCCTCATCGTGTCGATGGTCGCCGTGATCCTGCCGCGCGCGGAGGTCTCTGTGGGCCGCGTGCAGGAGGTGCTCTCCGTCGAGCCCGCCGTGCGCGACCCGGAGCGCCCCGTGGCGCCCGCCGCGGACGCGCCGCGCGGGCGGCTGGTCTTCGACCACGTGGGCTTCCGCTACCCGGACGCCGAGGGCGACGTCGTGAGCGACGTCAGCTTTGCGACCGCGCCCGGCAAGGTGACGGCCATCGTGGGCTCCACCGGCTCCGGCAAGTCCACGCTCGTGCAGCTCGCGCCGCGCCTGTACGACCCCACGTCCGGCACCGTCACGCTCGACGGCGTGGACGCGCGGCAGATGTCTCTGGCCGACCTGCGCTCCCGCGTGGGCTACGTGCCCCAGCAGGGCTTCCTGTTCTCGGGCACCATCCGCAGCAACGTCGCCTTCGGCGCGGCCGCCGCGGGCGAGAAGGACCCGCGCCCCGACGAGGGCCTGCTGCGCGCCATCGACGTGGCGCAGGCCGCCGAGCTCGTGGCCGAGAAGGACGACGGGCTCGACGCCGCCATCGCGCAGGGCGGCACCAACGTCTCCGGCGGCCAGCGCCAGCGCCTGGCCATCGCCCGCGCGCTCGCGACGCACCCGGAGGTCCTGGTGCTGGACGACTCCTTCTCCGCGCTCGACTACGCCACCGACGCGCGGCTGCGCCAGGCGCTGGCGCGCGAGTGCGCGGACATTGCGGTGCTGGTGGTGGCCCAGCGCGTCGCGACCGTGATGGGCGCGGACCAGATCGTCGTGCTCGACGAGGGCCGCGTCGTGGGGAAGGGCACGCACGAGGAGCTGCTGCGCACCTGCCCCGAGTACCTGGAGATAGCGAAGAGCCAGCTCAGCGCAGCGGAGCTCGGCCTCGAGGAGGGGGAGTAGCATGGCGGAGGAGTCGCTCAGGGAGCAGAGCGCCAGGCAGGCGCGCCAGGCGCGCGGCCGCGGGCACGGGCCCGGCAGCCGCATGGCCGCGGGCGAGAGGGCCAAGGACTTCGGGGGCACCGTCCGCAAGCTCCTGCGCTACATGGGGCCCTACCGCGTGGGGCTCGTGGCGGCCGTGGCGCTCGCGATGGCGAGCGTGCTCTTCTCGGTCGTGGGGCCCAAGGTCCTGGGCAGCGCCACGACGGAGGTCATCCTCGGCGCGCAGGCTGCTGCAGCCGGCACCGGATTCATCGACTTCGGCAGGATCGGCCGCATCCTCGTCGGCCTGCTCAGCATCTACCTGGCGAGCGCCGCGGCGTCGGGCGCCCAGAGCTGGATTATGACGGGCGTGACCCAGAAGGTCGTCTTCCGCATGCGCGGCGAGATAGCGCGCAAGATCTCGCGCGTGCCGCTCTCGTACTTCGACGGCGGGGCCATGTCGAAGGGCGACGTGCTCTCGCGCATGACCAACGACGTCGACACGCTGAGCCAGTCGCTGAACCAGGGCCTCGTCCAGCTGGTGACCTCGGTCACGCAGGTCGTGGGCGTCGCGGCGATGATGCTCTCGATCTCCGTCCCGCTCGCGGGCGTGACCTTCGTGACGCTGCCGGTGTCCGCGCTGGTGCTCGGCGTGCTCATCAAGAGGTCGCAGCGCTACTTCCGCCAGCAGCAGGAGCAGCTCGGCGCCGTGAACGGCCGCGTCGAGGAGGACTTCTCCGGCCAGGTGGTCATCCAGGCGTTCAACCGCGGCGAGCGCGCCGTCGAGAGCTTCGAGCGGGAGAACGACCTGCTGTACGAGAGCGCGTGGAAGAGCCAGTTCCTCTCCGGCCTCATGCAGCCGCTCATGAGCCTCGTGGGCAACATGGGCTACGTGGGCGTCGTGGTCGTGGGCGCGGGCCTCGCCGTGAGCGGCGCGATCCAGCCGGGCGACATCCAGGCGTTCATCCAGTACGTCAAGAACTTCACGCAGCCCATCACGCAGCTCGCGACCGTCTCGAACGTGCTGCAGCAGATGGCGGCCTGCGCCGAGCGCGTCTTCGAGTTCCTGGAAGCGCCCGAGGAGGAGGAGACGGCCGCGCTCGACCCGGCCACGGGCGAGCCCGTCGAGGTCGTCGGCCGCGCCGCGGGCGCCGTGGACTTCGACCACGTGTCCTTCGGCTACCTGCCGGGGCAGCAGATTATCCACGGCTTCTCCGAGCACGTGCGCCCCGGCCGGACGGTCGCGATCGTGGGGCCCACCGGCGCCGGCAAGACCACGCTCATGAAGCTGCTGCTGCGCTTCTACGACGTGGACGAAGGCTCGCTATCCGTGGACGGCCACGACATGCGCGACGTCGCCCGCGCCGACCTGCGCCAGAACTTCGCCATGGTCCTGCAGGACGCGTGGCTCTTCAAGGGCACCATCCGCGAGAACATCCGCTTCGGCCGGCTCGACGCCACCGACGAGGAGGTGGAGGCCGCCGCGCGCTACGCGCACTGCGAGCACTTCATCGAGACCCTGCCCGGCGGCTACGACTTCGAGCTGGACGAGGGCGCCACCAACGTCAGCCAGGGCCAGCGCCAGCTGCTCACCATCGCTCGCGCCGTGCTGGCGGACCGCCCGATCCTGATCCTGGACGAGGCGACCTCCAACGTGGACACGCGCACCGAGTGGCGCATCCAGCGCGCCATGGACAAGCTCATGGCGGGCCGCACGAGCTTCGTGATAGCCCACCGCCTGTCCACGATCAGGAACGCCGACGAGATCCTGGTGCTGCGCGACGGGGACGTGGTGGAGAAGGGCACGCACGAGGAGCTCCTCGCCAAGGGCGGCTTCTACGCGCAGCTGTACCGGTCGCAGTTCGAGGAGGCCGCGTAGGGCGGGCTCGGGGCGGAGGGGGTCGCCTAGGCGCCGAGCTCCTCTCGGACGTAGGACCTGAACTCGGTCTTTCCGGACCCTCGCGGGTGCCTTTCGCCTTGTTCGCCTATTTTCGCCTTGTTCGCCTTTGCGGGCAAGTCGTGCCGATGGCACGGCCCCGGCCAGCTGGGTCCGTGGTATCCGGCAGAGGCGCTCGGTATATCATGTGCGGAAGGCCGCAGCCCCCGGCGCAGAATCGCGCAGGGGGCTGCGCGCCAAGGGCGTCCAGGGGCGAAGGAGGCGGCGATGATCCTCACGACGGGGCAGTACCAGCGGCTCGTAGAGCTGTTGTGGGCGCTCTACGACTTCGCCGCGGTCCGGCTCGACCTCACCGACGAGCTCTACCCCGACGGCGCCTTCGAGCCCGACCCCGAGGTCCAGGCCAGCCTCATGAAGTACGTCTGGGACGAGGACCGCTCGACCATCGACGACTTCGCGCGGGAGAACCCCGCCGACCTGCCCGCCGCCGACGTCCAGGAGCTGCGCCGTTGGGGCCAGGGCCTCTACGGGACCTTCTCGGTCGTCCGCGACGGCCTGGGGCAGAGCGTCCTTCTCGGGGAGGGGATGGGCTTCGTCGTGACGGGCATCAACGCGGAGCCCTGGGAGGTCGTGAGCGCCGAGCCCGCCTTCGTGAGGACCGCGCTCATCCCCTTCGGCGACAAGATCACGTACGCGGGCGTCCTCGTGGAGCCCCGGATCGCCGTCAGCGACGACATGGGGGAGCTGCTGCGCTCCGAGCTCGCGCGCCGGCGCGCGACCGGCGGGCTCGTGAGCGACGCCCGCACCTTCGTGCGCGCGGTCCGCGAGCTGCGCTATGGCACCTGGGGGCACGCGGAGGCCCTGGGGGCCCGCGCGGCCTCGCAGGCCCCTGCCGGCGCGGGCGCGCCCCTGTCGGCCGTCCTGCCCCGCCCGAGCGAACCCGTCCTGGCGGGCGTGAGGGGCATGCCCGCCGGGCAGCACCGGGGGGCCCTCGCGGGCCTCGTGGGCCGCGCGCGGGAGCGGGCCTGCCGCCTGCACCGCCTGGGCCTCCACGCGCCGGGCTCGCCGCTCGGACCGCACGCTGCCGCGCCCGAGCGCACGGTGGCCGTCCAGCCGGTCGAGTTCGCAGAGGAGCTCCTGCGCCTGCGCGGCGTCGCGCGCCTCGCGGAGGTCTCGCGCGAGTGCGTGGCCTACTTCGCCCGCAACGGGATTGAGGGGCCCCGCCCACACGAGGCGAGCCAGGTCTCCAACGAGCTGCTCGCCCGCTGGCGCTCCTTCCCGGACGGCGTGAACTACGAGGTCGTGGACGCCCCTGACGGCTGCTACCTCGTGGAGTACACGCTTGCCAAGGACAACTGGTTCGAACTCACGGGGGCGTGGCACCCGGACGACTCTGACCGCGACGACGGCTACCCCGGCTCGGAGCTGGCGGCCGGCCTCAGGTCGCTCCTCGAGGGCAGGCGCCACCTGCCCCCGCGCCCGGTGCCCGACGACCTCTTCGACCACCTGACGGACTTCTTCGGCTGGTCGCTCGACCAGCCGCCCATGCGCGCCCTCACGCGCTACCTCGACGCCCACGTCCCGGACGGCGAGGACGACTACGCCTACGCGAACGACGTCCTCGGCTTCGTCCAGGAGTGCCTGCACGTGGGGATGGGCGTCGACGAGATCGTCTGGGAGCTCTTCGACCGCGGCGCCTGCCCGGACGAGAGGAGCTTCGACGCCATGGAGTGGCTCGTCTGCCAGGTCGTCGACGGCATGCCGAGCTGGGCGTGCAACGGCTGGTCGCCCCGGGAGGCTCGCGAGCTCGCCGGGCGCGAGGGGGGCCGCGAGTGAGCGGGCGCGGCCGGCTGGCTGGCGGCTGCCTCACGAGGCGCGGCCTCCTGCGCCTCTCCGCCGGGGCGTGCGCCGCCGTCGCAGCCGTGGCGGCACCGGCTGCGCTCCTCGGCTGCTCCGTCGGGGCGGGTCCTGCCGGGGGGCTCTCCGAGACCACCTTCTTCGCCTTCGACACCATCGTCGACCTGCGCGCCTACTGCACGCAGGCGACGCTCGACCTCGCCCGGGACAGGTGCTCGTACTTCGAGGGGATCTTCGACGCGAGGACCGAGGGCACGGACGTCTGGCGGATCAACCACGCCGGGGGCGATGAGGTCGAGGTCGCGCAGGAGACCGCCGACGTCATCGAGCGCTCCCTCGCGTACTCGGAGGCCTCGGGCGGACTCTTCGACGTCACGGTCGGCTCGGTCTCCCTCCTGTGGGACTTCGACAACCAGGTGCGCCCCGACAACGCCGCCATCGAGGCCGCCGTCTCCCACGTGGGCTGGCAGGGCGTCTCCGTGAGCGGGCGCAAGGTGCGCCTCGCCGACCCCGAGGCCAAGGTCGACCTGGGCGGCATCGCGAAGGGCTACATAGCCGACGACCTCGCCGCGCTCCTCTCCGCGCACGGCGTCGCGAGCGGCATCCTGAACCTGGGGGGCAACGTCTACGCCCTGGGCGAGAAGCCCGACGGTAGTGCGTGGAGGGTCGGCGTCCGGGACCCCAACGCGCGCTCCGGCGCTTCGGACGGCTCCGCCTCCTCCTCGCAGGAGGTGAGCGCCTACATCGAGTGCTCCGACCGCTCCGTCGTGACCTCCGGCCTCTACGAGCGTAGGTTCGAGAAGGACGGCGTCGCCTACTGGCACATCCTCGACCCGAGGACCGGCATGCCCGCCGAGAGCGACCTCGTGAGCTCGTCGATCCTCTCTGCGCGCTCCGTCGACGGCGACGCGTTCGCCACGGTCCTGTTCCTGCTCGGCAGAGACGCCGCGCTCTCGCTCGCGGAGTCGGAGCCCGCGATCGAGGGCGCGCTGCTCGAGGGCGCCGACGGCACCGTCACGACCACGCCCGGCTCCGGCTTCGTGGCCCTGTAGGGGGGGAGGGGGATGGCTCTCAGCGCGAGGGACGTGCGGCGGAGGCGTGGTGGCGCCGCTGGCGACGCCGCCGACGGCGGCGCGGCGGGCGGAAACGGCAGCGCCCCGGGCGGCGCCTCGCCCGGCCGCAGGCGCCGGAGGGTGGTCGCCGTCGTCGCGGTCGCCCTCCTCGTGGCGGCGGCCCTCGCGGCGAGCTGGCTCGCCGCGCCGCGCGGCCAGGGCCGCTGGGCCGTCGTGCACGACGGCGACGGCAACACCCTCGCCCTCGACCTCGCCGAGGACCAGGAGCGGCGGGTGGAGACCTCCCTCGGCTACAACGTGGTCGTGGTGGAGGGCGGCACCGTGCGCGTCTCCGACGCCGACTGCAGGGGGCACGACTGCGTGGGCCAGGGCAGGATCTCCGAGGTGGGGGAGCGCATCGTCTGCCTGCCGCATCGCCTCTGGGTCGAGGTCTGCGAGAGCCCCGAGGGCTCGGGCGGCCCCGCGGGCGCGTCTGCGGCCGCAGGCGGCCTCGACACCGTCGGGGGCTAGGGCGCCCGGCAGGCGCCCCCGCCTGCGCTGGCGCCTGGGGTCCGCTGTCCTTCTCGCCCGGGGTCCGCGGTCCTTCTCGCCCGGGGCGGGGGCTGCGCGAAACGCACACGAGCCCCGCTCGCCCCTCCCGGGCCCGCGCGGCTTTGTAGTACCCTGCCATGGGAAACGAAAAATGAGAGCTATCGACTGGCGTATCGCCCCCGGCGGGTGCGCGGCGGCCTCCCGGCACGCCTGCGCCCCGCGCCGCGGGGAGGGCGCCCGGGAGGCGGGCCCATGGCAGCGAGCAAGGCCAAGACCAAGGCCAAGAACAAGGGGAGAAGGAGGGGGCGCGGGCTCCTGCGCACCTTCCTCGGCTACTACGAGGGGCAGATGCACCTGTTCGTGGGCGACATCGTCTGCGCGGTGCTGGTGGCGGGGATCGACCTCGCCTTCCCCCAGATCCTGCGCACCCTGACGAGGGGGGTGTTCGCCGAGGGCCCCGACGCCATCCTCTCCGTCCTCGGCTACCTGCTCGTGGGCCTGGTCGCGATGTACCTCGTGCGCTTCGCGAGCCGCTACTTCGTGGTCTTCTGGGGCCACGTGATGGGCGCGCGCATGGAGAGCCGCATGCGCGAGGACCTCTTCGACGCCTACGAGCGCATGAGCTTCTCCTACTTCGACCGCAACAAGAGCGGCGACCTCGTGAGCCGCCTCGTGAGCGACCTGTTCGACATCTCGGAGACCGCCCACCACGGCCCGGAGTTCCTGCTCATCGGCGTCGTGGAGATCGTGGGCTCCTTCGTGATCCTCTCCACCATCAACGTGCCCCTCACGCTGGTGCTCGCCGTGGTGCTCGTCGCCCTGGTCGCCCTGGACGTGGTGGCCAACGTGCGCATGCGCGAGGTGTACGACGAGAACCGCGTGCGCATCTCGGGCGTCAACTCGCGCCTGGAGGACTCCCTCGAGGGCGTGCGCGTGGTCAAGAGCTTCGCCGCCGAGGACCTCGAGCGCTCCAAGTTCCGCGCGTCCAACGACGCCTACCTCGCCTCCAAGACGAGGATGTACCACGCCATGGGCGTCTACCAGGCGGCCATCGCCGTCATGATGGGCTTCCTTAACGTCGCCATCGTCGTCTTCGGCGGCTGGCTGATCGCGCGCGGGCAGATGGACGCCGGCGACCTGGCGACCTTCGCGCTCTACGTCTCGCTCTTCACCAACCCGATCACCAACATCCTGAACTTCACCGAGACCTTCCAGAAGGCCGTGGCGGGCTTCGCGCGCTTCATGGAGGTGCTCGACACCCAGCCCGACATCGAGGACGCCCCCGACGCGCGCCCCCTCCGGGTCACCGAGGGCGCCATCGAGTACCGCCACGTGGACTTCTCCTACGTGGAGGGCGAGCCCGTCATCTCCGACCTCAACCTCGAGATCCGCCCGGGCGAGACGATCGCGCTGGTCGGGCCGTCGGGCGGCGGCAAGTCCACGACCTGCTCGCTCCTGCCGCGCTTCTACGACGTGGACGCCGGCGAGATCTTGATCGACGGGCAGGACGTGCGCTCCGTGACCCAGGAGTCGCTGCGCCAGGCGATCGGCCTCGTGCAGCAGGACGTCTACCTCTTCGACGGCAGCGTCGCCGACAACATCGCCTACGGCAACCCCGAGGCGACCCTCGAGGACATCCGCGAGGCCGGCCGCCGCGCGCACGTGGAGGACTTCGTCCGCGACCTGCCCGAGGGATACGAGACCGAGGTCGGCCAGCGCGGCACGCGCCTGTCCGGCGGCCAGAAGCAGCGCATCGCGATCGCGCGCGTCTTCCTCAAGAACCCGCCGATCCTGATCTTCGACGAGGCGACGAGCGCGCTGGACAACGAGAGCGAGGCCGCGGTGCAGCAGTCCCTCGCCGACCTCGCCGAGGGGCGCACCACGATCGTGATCGCCCACAGGCTCTCGACCATCAGGGACGCCGACGAGATCGTGACCATCGACGACGGCCGCGTGTCCGAGCGGGGCACCCACGAGGAGCTGCTCGCCCGCGGCGGCACCTACGCGCACTACTATCGGATGCAGTTCGGGGACGCTCAGGCCTAGCCCAGGACCTGCTCGGCTATGCGGGCCGACTCGTTGGCGTCCTTGGCGTAGAAGTCCGCGCCGACCATCTTGGCGTACTCGGGGTTGAGGACGGCGCCGCCGACCATGACCTTGCACCAGGGCGCCTGCTCGCGCAGCAGCGCGATCGTCTCGGCCATGGCCGGCACGGTCGCGGTCATGAGGGCGGAGAGGCCGGCGAGGGGCACGTGGTCGCGGACGACCGCGTCGCAGAAGTCCTGCGGGTCCACGTCGCGCCCGAGGTCGATCACGTCGTAACCGTAGTTCTCGAGCAGCATCCTCACGATGTTCTTGCCGATGTCGTGGATGTCGCCCTTCACGGTGGCGAGCGCGATCCTCCCCTTGGGGGCGACCCCTGCCCCCGCGCCTGCCTGGTGCTCCCTGATCTCGTCGAAGCCGGCCTTGGCGGCCTCGGCCGAGGCCATGAGCTGCGGCAGGAAGAAGCGGCCGCGCTCGAAGCGCTCGCCCACCTCGTCGAGGGCGGGGATGAGGACCTCGTTCACGCAGTACATCGCGTCGTGGCTGGCGAGAAGCTCCCGCACGACCTCGGGCAGGGGGCCCTTGCGACCAGAGAGCACGAGGTCGTAGGCCCTGCGCTCGAGCTCGTCCGCGGGAGCCGCGCCCCCCACGCCCGAGGCGTCGCCGCCCGCGGCGGGAGCGTCTCCGCCGCGGGGCCCCGCGTCCTTCTCGCCCGGCGCGCCCGCGCCCGGGGCCTGCGCGGGGGGCTTGGGCGCGTCGGTGCGGTCCGCGTAGGCGGCCACGTAGGACTGGGCGCTCCCGTCCTCGCCGGAGAGCACGCGCCAGGAGTTGACCACGTCCATCATCCGCTGCTGCATGGGGTTCATGATCGCGAGGTCGAGGCCGGCGGAGAAGGCCGCGGCGAGGAAGGTCGCGTTCAAGAGCGGACGGAAGGGCAGGCCGAAGCTGATGTTGGAGACGCCCAGCACCGTGCGCACGCCGGGCAGCTCGCGCTTCACGAGGCGGATGCCGTCGAGGATGGCCCGCGGGGCCTCCTGGTCGGTCGAGGCCGCCATGGCCAGGCAGTCAATCGCCACGTCCTCGCGGGGGATCCCCCAGCGCTCTGCCTCCTCCACGATCCTGCGCGCGATGGCGAGGCGCCCCTCGGCGGTCCGGGGGATGCCCTCCTCGTCGATCGTGAGGCCCACGAGGGCGCAGCCGTAGTGGGCGGCGATGGGGATGACGGAGGCCATCGTGTCCCTGCGGCCGTTGGTCGAGTTGACGAGGGGCTTTCCGGCGTAGCGCCTGACCGCGGCCTCTATGGTCTCGGGCACGGCGGAGTCGATCTCGAGCGGCAGGCTGGTGACGCCGGAGAGGTCGTCCACGAGCTTGGCCATGGTCGCGCGCTCGTCGATCTCGGGCAGGCCGGCGTTGACGTCGAGGATCTGGGCGCCCGCCTCGGCCTGATCGATGGCAAGGCCCATCACGTAGTCGAGGTTGCCCGAGCGCAGGGCCTCCTTCATGCGCCGCTTGCCCGTGGGGTTGATCCTCTCGCCGATGACGCCCACGTCGCCCTCGCGGAGGGCGCAGAGCTCCTGGGAGCTCGCGACCACGAAGTCGTGGCGGACGTCGCGGGGCCGTGGCGTGCGCGCGTCGAGGAGGGCGCGCTCGGCCGCCACGTAGGCGGGCGTGGTGCCGCAGCAGCCGCCGACCACGGTCACTCCGGCGTCGAGCATGCCGGCCACGGCCTGCGCGTACTCCTCGACCCCCACCCCGTAGGTGGTGACGCCGTCCACGACTGCGGGTAGGCCGGCGTTGGCCTGGGCCATCACGGGGACGCGGCTCCAGGGGAGCATCCGCTCGACGAGTGGTGCCACCTCGGCGGGCCCGAGCGAGCAGTTGATGCCGATGACGTCCGCGCCGAGGGCGGAGAGGGTCGCGGCGGCCACCTCGGGCGTGGTGCCCAGGAAGGTGCGGCCGTCCTCGCCGAAGGTCATGGTGCAGAAGACCGGCAGGTCGCACATCTCCCTGCAGGCGAGCAGGGCGGCCTTGGCCTCGGCGAGGTCGGCCATCGTCTCGATCACGACGAGGTCGGCGCCGGCGGCCTCGGCGGCCAGGGCCTCCTCCGCGAAGAGGTCGTAGGCCCGCTCGAAGGGCAGGGTGCCCAGGGGCTCCAGGAGGGAGCCGGTGGGGCCGATGTCGGCCGCCACGTAGCGCGGGCGGGCCGCCCGAGCGCAGGCCACGGCGGCGCGGAAGACCTCGTCGACGCCCGCCCTGCCCGCGAGCTTCTGCCGGGAGGCGCCGAAGGTGTTGGTGGTGACGACGTCGGCGCCGGCGCGCACGTAGGCGGCGTGGACGTCCGTGACGAGCGCGGGGTCGGTGAGGCAGAGCAGCTCGGGTAGCTCGCCGGCGGCCATGCCGCGCTCCTGGAGCTGGGTGCCCATCGCGCCGTCGAAGAGCAGGAGGGCCTTCCCGGCGAGCACCTGGGCGAGAAGGTCGTCCCTCACGCGGGTCTCGCGGCGCGCGCGCACGCCGAAGCGCGCCGGCGGCCGCACCCAGGCCGCAGGCTCGGCCGGCGCGGCCTGGGCGCGCGCGTCCTTCTCGCCCGTGGTGTGCTCGTCAGTGTCGCTTGCCATAGCAGGTCCTTCCGGTCGGCCTCAGGAGGCAGAAGTCGTGGCAGATGCAGCCCTTGCAGGAGAGCCTCGTCCGCTCCTGCGGGGCCCCGTAGAGCCCCACGAGGGCGGTGACGCTCTTGGTGGGGGTCATGAGCTGGGTGCTCGAGAGGGCGATGCCGAGCCGGCGCTGGGCGTCGAGCGTGGCGAGCAGGGTCGGCTGAACGGACAGGGGCAGGTCCCCGTAGCCGGGGGAGAAGCGGTAGTTGGTGTAGAGCCCGCGCTCGGCGGCCTCGCGCACGACGCGGGCCTCGGCGGCGTCCGCGGCGCGCTCCACGAGGGCGCTCGAGGCGGCGTCGAAGATGAGCTCGTCCACGCGGCTGGTGAGCGAGAGGCGCCTGAGCTCGCGCTCGTTGGCCATGCCCAGGGTCACCGCGAACACGCCGACGGCGCGGGCACCCGCGAGGTAGGCCCGCATGGACTCGCCGGGAAGCTCGAGCGCCGTGCCCTCGAGGCGCCCTACGAAGCGCCCGTCCTTCTCGCCCGCCTCCGCGCACTCGAAGATGCGCACCACGCCCGCAGGCCGCGAGACCGCGATGCAGCGCTCGACGCCCGCGTCGATGCGCCCCTCGAGCGCCGGGTCCACCTCCTGGCCCGCGTGGCCCAGGTAGCGCAGGACCTCGCCGCGGTCGACGGAGGGGATGTCGAAGGAGAGGACCTCGCCCGTGCCCGCCGCCACGGCCCTACCCCCTCACGTAGCCGCAGCGCCTGAGGGCCTCGTAGGTGTCGCGCGCGACTGCGGGCTTGTTCATGCTGTAGATGTGCAGGCCGTCCACGCCGTTGGCGGCGAGGTCCTCGAGCTGGCCCACCGCGTACTCCACGCCGGCCTTGCGCTGGTCCTCCTCGGAGTCGCCGGCCGCCACGAGCCGGCGCACCACCTTGGCGGGGATGGAGGCGCCGCAGGAGAAGGCCATGCGCTGGATCTGGCGGGTGCTCGTGAAGGGCATGATGCCCACGACCACGGGGACCTTGATGCGCGCGCGGACCAGCCGCTCGCGGAAGCGGTAGAAGTCCTCGTTCTCGAAGAAGAGCTGCGTCACGAGGAAGTCCACGCCGGCGTCCTGCTTGCGCTTGAGGTTCTCTATGTCCTCGTCGAGGCTCGCGCACTCCACGTGGCCCTCGGGGTAGCAGGCGCCGCCCACGCAGATCTGTGGGTTCCTCGCCTTGATGTAGGAGACGAGGTCGCTCGCGTGCTCGAAGTCGATCGCCTCCCGGCCGGGCGCGCGGTCGCCGCGGAGGGCGAGCACGTTGTCGATGCCGGCAGACGTGCAGGCGTCGAGGTAGGCGTCCACGTCCGCCCGGCTGGACCCGAGGCAGGTGAGGTGGGCGAGCGAGGTGGTGGGTGCGGGCGTGCGCGCGATCTCCGCGGAGATCGCGAGGGTGTTCCCGGAGTTGCCCGAGCCTCCGGCCGAGAAGGTCACGGAGATCCAGTCGGGGTGGGTCTCCGCGATCATCTGCTCGGAGATGGACCTCGCCGACTCGACGGACATCTCGCCCTTGGGCGGGAAGATCTCCACGGAGAAGGTCTGCTTCCTGTCGAGGATGTCGCGGATGCGCATGGTCTTACCTCCACTCGTCCGGGGCCCGGCGCGGCCGCACGCGGGCCGTCTCCTGGGCCCGGTCGCCAATTGGCACGATGGTACTCGCGCCTCGAGCCGGACCCCGGATGTTTACCCAAGGTTTATGTAGGTTTGGGCGAGGGGGCACCCCTACCTGCGCCGCCTCCGCGCCATCCGCGGTGCGCCGGCGGCTTCGCGGCTTTACGGGTATAAGAGCCTTCGTCGGCCGGGCTTCGGGGAGGGGTAGCATGCGCGTTCTTCTGGCAGAGGACAACGTCAGTCTCGCGAGGGCGACCGAGGTGATCCTCACCCGCTCCGGCTTCGAGGTCGAGGTCGCGCACGACGGCGGCGAGGCGCTCGAGCTGTTCAACAACGGCTATTTCGACGTCGGCGTGCTCGACATCATGATGCCGGTGATGGACGGCCTCGAGGTGCTGCGGCGCGTCCGCGCGGAGGGCAACACCACCCCCGTCATCCTCCTCACCGCCAAGGCCCAGGTGGACGACAGGATCCAGGGGCTCGACCTCGGCGCGGACGACTACATGTCAAAGCCCTTCGACGCGCGCGAGCTCATCGCCCGCATAAGGGCGGCCGCGCGCCCGCGCTCGGGAGCCGCGGCGACCATCTCCTTCGGCGACCTCACGATCGAGGCGGACGCCGTCAGGCTCACCACCGCGCGCGGCTCGCTGCGCGTCGACCCCTACGAGGTCTCGATGGTCGCCGCGCTGGCGAACGCGGGGGGATCCGCCGTCGGCACGGAGTGGCTCCGCGGCCGCGTGTGGGGCGAGAAGGCCATCGAGGGGGTCGTGCCCCTCTACGCGAAGCTGCTCAACGGCAAGCTCGAGGCCCTCGGCTCGACCGTGCGCGTCGAGGGGTCGGACGAGGAGGGGTGGAGGCTGGTGAGGCCCGATGGAGACGGAGCGTCGTCTTAGGCTCCAGCTGACCGCCTCGGTCGTGGCGGTGCTCCTCGTGATGCTCGGCTTCATCGTCTTCGCGACCTCCGCGGCGCGCGAGGCGCAGGTGGTCGCGACCGCCGACGACGTCCTCGAGGTCGTGCTCGACTACCGCGGGCAGGTCCCCTCCGGGCTCAAGCGCATGCCCGACGGCAGCCGCGCGACCGCCAACGACCTCTTCGACGCGCAGTTCTTCACGGCAGAGGTCGACGCGGACGGCCAGGTGACCTCGGTCGACCTCGACAGCATCGAGGTGGTGGACGAGGACGAGGCGCGCTCGCTCGCCTCGCGGGCCGCGTGGCTCGCCAGGTCCGCCGGACGCGACCGCACCTCGGGAGACGTCGGGAGCTTCCGCTACCGGGCGCTCGTCTCCGAGGACGGGTCGGCGCTCGTGGCCCTCGTCGACCTCACGAGCCAGTGGGCATCGGTCCGCAGCGTCGCGCTGTCCATGACCCGGATCTCCCTCCTCGTGGTCATCGGCGTCACCGTGGTGTTCGCCCTGGTCTCCAAGCGCATCGTCGAGCCGATCGTGCGCGCGCAGACGGCCCAGCGCCAGTTCGTGGTGGACGCCGGCCACGACCTCAGGACGCCCATCTCGATCATCTCCGCCGACGCGGACGTGCTCGCGTACGACCTCGGCCAGGACAACGAGTGGCTCCGCGACATCAAGCGGCAGGTGGCCAACATGAGCGAGCTCACGGAGAGCCTGATCGTGCTCTCCCGGGCCGCCACGAGGATCGCGCGCGACGACGTGGTGGACCTGTCCGCCGTCGTGCGCGACGAGGCCTCCTCGTTCCGTTCGCGCGCCCTGACCGAGGGCCACGAGCTCGAGGTGGACTGCGACGAGGACGCGGTCGTCCGCGGCAACCGCCTCTACCTCACGCGGATGGTGGGGGCCCTGCTCGACAACGCGTTCAAGTACGCGAGCGCGCACGCCCCCGTGCGGGTCAGGGTGGAGCGGCACGCGAGGCGGGTCGAGCTCTCGGTCTCCAACGCCGCGGACTCGGTGGACCCGGCCGAGGTCGACCGGTGGTTCGACCGCTTCTACCAGTCGGAGAAGTCGCGCTCCCACCGCGCGGGCGGCTTCGGGATCGGCTTGGCGATGGTGCGCGCCGTCGCCGAGGCGCACGGCGGCAGGGCGCGCGCGTCCGCCACTGCGGACGGCGCGGGTGCGGGGGAGGTCACCATCACGGTGACGCTGCCCGCGCCGGTGAGGAAGTCGAGCGTTCGCGAGGGAAGGGGCTAGCATGCTCGAGACGACGCAGGACGCGAGCGAGAAGGACGCGAGCGAGAAGGGCGCGTGCGGGCAGGACGCGTGCGAGAAGGGCGCGCCCGAGCGGCCCCAGGGTGCCGGCGCGGCGTCTGCGGAGGAGTACTACGGGGAGCACTACGCGGACCTCGTGGGCGCCAAGCGGCAGGTCTGCGACCTGGTCGAGGAGTTCATGGCCTCCCGCAGCGGCGAGGACGACCTCAAGCCGGTCGTCTACTACACCGCGCGCATCAAGTCGCCGGCGAGCCTGGTCGAGAAGCTCGAGCGCCTGGGCGTGGAGGGCGGCACCTACGAGGACGCCGTGGCGCTCGGCGTCCACGACGTCGTGGGCGTTCGCATCAACTGCGCCTTCGTGGACGACGTCTACGAGGCGGCGCGCTGGCTGGAGGCGCGCCCCGAGGTCGAGGTCGTGGGGCGAAAGGACTACATCGAGCACCCCAAGCCCAACGGCTACCGGAGCCTGCACCTGATCATCCGGGTGAAGGAGGGTCCGGCCTCCCGCGTCAACGCCATCGAGGTGCAGCTCAGGACCATCGGCATCGACTTCTGGGCCACGCTCGAGCACAAGATCAAGTACAAGAAGTCCGTCCGGAACCCCGAGCTCATGCAGGCGGAGCTCAAGCGCTGCGCGGACGAGATCGCCTCGATCGACATCTCCATGCAGGCGATAAGAAACGTCATCCGAGACGCGGACTAGCGCGGCGCGCCACACGCCGGCGTCCCGTCCTGCGTCGGGCGTCCCGGCCGGCGACTGGCGTCCCGTCCGGTGTCCGGCGCCGCTGGCCAGGGCCATATGCCCATCGCCCGGCTCGTTGAGGCGCCTCCGGATGAGTGGTAGTGTTCTTTCCGGAAACGGACGGTGCCGCCTGCGCGGCGGCCCGAGAGCGAGGCGGAGGCCTCCAGAAGGGCGGATGGCACATGCACTACGACTTCGACAAGATGCTCGACCGCACGGGAACCCACGCGGTCGCGATCGAGGGCCCGAGGTCGGGCAAGGGCTTCGCGCCCGAGCCCCCCAAGGAGGGCTTCGACTTCATCCCGATGTGGATCGCGGACATGAACTTCGCCGGCCCCCAGAGCGTGGTCGACGCCATCGTGGCGCGCGCCCAGCACCCGGCCTTCGGCTACTTCGAGCAGTCCGAGGAGTACGCGCGCTCGATCATCCGCTGGCACGCGACGCGCAAGGGCGTGACCGACGTCAGGCCCGAGGACATCGGCTACGAGAACGGCGTCCTCGGCGGCGTGGCGACGGCCTTGAGGGCCTTCTCCGCCCCGGGCGACAAGGTCCTTCTCAACTCGCCCACCTACATCGGCTTCACGGGCACGATGAACGCCAACGGCCGCAAGATGGTCCTGAGCCCGCTCGTCCCGGACGACGAGGGCGTCTGGCGCATGGACTTCGAGGACATGGAGAGGAAGCTGCGCGACGAGAACATCCACCTCGCCGTGTTCTGCTCGCCCTACAACCCCTGCGGCCGCGTGTGGGAGCGCTGGGAGGTCGAGCGCGCCATGGCGCTGTTCGAGAAGTACGAGTGCGTGGTCATCGACGACGAGATCTGGAGCGACCTCGTCCTCTGCGACCGCCCGCAGGTCTCGACCCAGTCCGTGAGCAGGTGGGCGCACGACAACGTGATCTCCCTCTTCGCCCCGAGCAAGACCTTCAACCTGGCCGGCCTCGTGGGGTCCTATCACGTCATCTACGACCGGCGCCTGCGCGACCGCATGGCGACGGTGGCCCAGGCCACGCACTACAACAGCATGAACGTCCTCTCCGAGCAGGCCCTCATCGGCGCCTACAGCGACGAGGGCGAGAGCTGGCTCGAGCAGCTGCTGCCCGTGCTGAGGCGCAACCGCGACCTGGCCTGCGACTACGTCGACCAGCGCTTCGAGGGCGTCTGGACCTTCCGCCCGGAGGGCACCTACATGCTCTTCCTGGACTGCGCGGAGTGGCTGGCGGCGCACGGCAGGACCCTGCGCCAGCTCGAGAAGGCCGGCTGGGACGTGGGCGTGGGCTGGCAGGACGGGGCCCAGTTCATGGGGCCGACTCACGTGCGCATGAACCTGGCGCTGCCGACCAGCCGCGTCGAGGAGGCCTTCGAGCGGCTCGACAAGTACGTGTTCAACGCCTAGGCGAGAGGGGCGGGCCCGGCGCGCGGCGCCGGGCCCGCTCGCGTACCGGGGGCAACGCGCCCGGCGCCGGGCCCGCCCACGGTCCCACGCGCGCCCGAGCCCGGGCCCGCCCACGGTCCCACGCGCGCCCACACCCGACGGCCGCCCCCACGAAGGGAGCACGAGGATGCTCAGAGCCAACTACCACACCCACACCGTCCTGTGCGACGGGAGTGACACCCCCGAGGCGATGGCCGAGCAGGCGGTCCGCCTGGGCTTCGAGCACCTGGGCTTCTCGGGCCACATGGACCCGGACATCCACATGGACTGGCCTGCCTACGTGGAGCGGATCGGCGCCCTGAGGGAGCGCTACGCGGGAGTGCTCGACGTCCTCATGGGCGTCGAGCTCGACAACGTGTACGACCCCACGTGCTGCCCGGGGGCGGAGTACGTGATCGGCTCGACCCACTTCCTCGACGTGGGCTCGCCGGAGCCGCTCTCGGTGGACAGCTCGCCCGAGTCGATGGAGACGCTCGCGCGCGAGTACTTCGGCGGCGACTGGCTCGCGCTCACGCGCGCCTACTACGAGCTGGAGGCCAGGGTCTACGACCGGCTGCACTGCACCTTCGTGGGGCACTTCGACCTGGTGTGCCGCTTCAACGACCAGATGCGCTTCGTGGACGAGACGAGCGCGGCCTACCTCGCCCCGGCGCTCGAGGCGATGGAGTACCTGGTGGGGGAGGGCGTCCCGTTCGAGGTCAACTGCGGCGCGGTGAACCGCGGCCGCAAGCGGGAGCTCTACCCCCGCCCCGAGCTGCTGCGCGCCCTGCACGACTTCGGGGGGCAGATCCTCATCAGCTCCGACGCCCACCAGCGCGAGCTCCTCGACGGGGGCTTCGACGTGGCCGTCCGCTCCGCCATCGACTGCGGGTTCACGGAGGTCTCGATCCTCGCCCACGACGCGACGGGCGCCGTGGAGATGCGCCAGGTAGCCCTCGACACGCTCTAGCGTCTGGTGGCGCAACAACTACCGCTCACAGAGTAATGTGGCTCGTTCGCGAGTTGATACTTGTTTCTTCACGTGTGCAGATATCTGGCAGTTTTATAGGCACAAATCGTTTCGTGCTATACAGGGTACACATACGCCAGCTAGATGCGCGCGGTCCGCGCGCCAAGCCGACACTGAAGAGGAGCAACAATGGTCAAGTATGACGACCTCAAGCTGTACGTCCGCCCGGGCTGCCCGTTCTGCGCCCGCGTCGACCGCTTTTTGGAGAAGAACGACATCCAGATCGAGCACCTCGACGTCACCGAGGGCGCCAACGGCGACGACCTCGAGCGTATCGGCGGGAGGCGTACCTGCCCCTGCCTGCTCATCGACGGCAAGCCCATGTACGAGAGCATGGACATCGTGAGGTACCTCGCGGGCAGGCTGAACGGGGAGCAGTAGCGGCTCCGCCGGGGCGTCCGCTCGGGGCGTCCGATCGACGCAAGCGAAGAGGGCCACCGTCGCCACGTGCGGCGGTGGCCCTCTTCGTTCTGTCGCTCTGTGCTTGTTCAAAATGTGGTTGTTCAAAATGCGGGCACGGACATTGAACTCGCGCTTCCCAGGGGTCAAGGGAGTGGTACCCTCTAGTTCAGTGCGCGCCCAACGGCAGCGGCAGAGAATTGAACTTCTCATAGGCCGCGAGGCGCGAGAGTACAAATTGAACTTGGAGGACGCATGACGGAGAGAGGGGATAGGAAGGCAGAGGGGCGCCCGCAGGCGCGGGCCTTCCCCGAACGCCTCTCGCAGGCGATGGGGGAGCGCGGCCTGAAGCAGGTCGACCTGCTCCGGATGGCCGCAGAGAGGGGCGAGAAGCTGGGGAAGAGCCAGCTCAGCCAGTATGTCTCCGGAAAGACCCTGCCGCGCAGGGATTCGCTCGGGCTCCTGGCGGATCTGCTCGGCGTCGACGCCGGCTGGCTCGCCGGCGCTCCCGAGGGGGGAGGCGCCGTCACGCGGGAGCAGGCGCCGGCGGCGCCTGCGGACACGCCCGCCAGAACCGCAGAAGGCGGGACCGCCACCGCCAGCGCCGCACGCACGCACGAGGAAGCGATCATGGAGGGAACCCACATGCCACAGCGCCAGTTTAAGAAGTCGTCCAAGCTCGACAACGTCCTCTACGACATCCGCGGGCCCGTCCTGGACGAGGCCTACCGCATGGAGGACCAGGGCGTCCACGTGCTCAAGCTGAACATCGGCAACCCCGCCCCCTTCGGCTTCCGCACCCCCGACGAGGTCGTGAAGGACATGCAGGACCAGCTGACGGAGTGCGAGGGCTACTCCAACAGCCGCGGGCTCTTCTCCGCCCGCAAGGCCATCATGCAGTACGACCAGCTCAAGGGCATCCCCAACGTGGACGTGGAGGACATCTACACCGGCAACGGCGCCTCCGAGCTCATCCAGCTCGCCATGAACGCCTTCATGAACGAGGGCGACGAGATCTTGGTGCCGAGTCCGGACTACCCGCTGTGGACCGCCTGCGCCACCCTGGCCGGTGGCACCGCGGTGCACTACGTCTGCGACGAGAAGGCCGACTGGTACCCCGACATAGAGGACATCAGGAGCAAGGTCACGCCGCGCACCAAGGGCATCGTCGTGATCAACCCCAACAACCCCACGGGCGCCCTCTACCCGCGCGAGGTGCTGGAGGAGATCGTGGAGGTCGCGCGCGAGAACCAGCTCGTGATCTTCGCCGACGAGATCTACGACCGCCTGGTGATGGACGGCAAGCGGCACGTCTCCATCGCGAGCCTGGCGCCGGACCTCTTCTGCATCACGTTCAACGGCCTCTCCAAGAGTCACATGGTCGCAGGCTACCGCATCGGCTGGATGAGCCTCTCGGGCAACAAGCGCATCGCGAAGGACCTGATCGACGGCATCAACATGCTCTCCAACATGAGGCTCTGCTCCAACGTGCCGGCGCAGTCCATCGTGCAGACCTGCCTGGGCGGCATCCAGCGCGGCCAGGAGCTGCTCGTGCCCGGCGGGCGCATCTACGAGCAGCGCGAGTACGTCTACGAGCGCCTCTCCAACATGGAGGGCGTCACGGTGACCAAGCCCGAGGCCGCCTTCTACATCTTCCCGCGCCTGGACCCGGAGCGCTTCCACATCACCGACGACGACCAGTTCGCGCTCGACCTGCTCAAGGACAAGCACGTGCTCGTCACGGCGGGCAAGGGCTTCAACTGGGAGACGCCCGGCTACTTCCGCATCGTCTACCTGCCGCGCAAGCACACGCTGCACGATGCCATGGACAAGATCGAGGACTTCCTGAGCTACTACCGGCAGTAGCCCGTCGCCGCGCACGCTTGTCGCGAGCGAGGGGGCCGGCGTGCGCGGCGACGCTCTTTCGTACCTAGGTGAGCGCGGGGGAAGGGGAGGGTTACGCACGACTGAGTTTAGGTTTGTGGATTTGCAGGCCTTTTAGGTTTCGCAGATGCAGTCGTGCGTAACTCGGATCGTTCGCCGATCGAGGTGTCGTCGCTGCCGAGCGTGTCCTTCCCCGGGTCCGGCTTGCTCAGTGCGTCGGAGATGGCGGAGAGGACGAGGTCGCGGACGGCGGCGGCATGCCTGTGTAAGCGGCTCGTTAGGTGGAGTTTGTGAGTATGCGGGGGCGCCCCGCGGGTAGAAGGGCCGCGAGCTACCACTGGTACCTGCGAGAACGGGGGGCGTGCCCTGTGCCTGGCTCGCGGAGAGAATCGCGGGCTGCTTACTTGCGCGTTACAAAACCGCTATGATTCTGCAGGTAAGCGTATGAAGGAGCCCCCTTGGTCAGCCTCGATCAGTTCCTCTCCGCCATCCAGTCGAACCCCTTCCTCGCGGTGGTGATCGTACTCGTCCTCGGGACGATCTTCGTGAACGGCGCGACCGACGCGGCAAACGCGATCGCCGAGCCGGTGGGGACGCGCTCCATAGGCGTCAACGCGGCGATCGGCATGAGCGTCGTCTGCAACTTCATCGGCCTCGTGGCGATGACCCTCATCTCCACCGCGGTCGCGGACACGATATCGGGCATGGTCGACTTCGGCGGGGACACCCACGCCGCCCTCATCGCCCTGGCCGCCGCGACGGTCGGCATCGTGGCCTGGGGCGTTGGCGCCTGGATCTTCGGCATCCCGACCTCCGAGAGCCATGCCCTCATCGCCGGCCTCACCGGCGCGGCGCTGGCCGTCCAGGGCGGGGGAGCCGGCATCAACTTCGGCGAGTGGGTCAAGGTCATCTACGGCCTGGTCTTCTCCACCTTTGCGGGCTTCGGTGCCGGCTGGCTCGTCACGCGCATCATCCGCGTGCTCTGCCGCGACGTGGACCGACGGCGGGCCGATAGGCTCTTCGGCGACCTGCAGGTCGTGGGCGCGGCGGGCGTCGCCCTCATGCACGGCGCTCAGGACGGCCAGAAGTTCATGTCCACCGCCATGCTCGCCGTCGCCCTCTCCATGGGCATGCAGGCCTCCGACATCGGCGGCTTCCCCTTCTGGATCGAGGTCATGTGCGCCGCGACCATGGCGATCGGCACCGCCGTCGGCGGCAAGCGCATCATCAAGAAGGTCGGCATGGAGATGGTGCAGATGGAGAAGCACCAGGGCTTCGCCGCCTCCCTCTCCGCCACGGTCGCCCTCCTCGTCGCCACGCTGACGGGCCTTCCGGTCTCCACGACCCACGTCAAGACCGCCGCCATCATGGGCGCCGGCGCCGCGAAGGGCGTGCGGACGGTCAACTGGGGCGTCGCCAAGGAGATGGTCTACACCTGGATCTTCACCTTCCCGGGCTGCGGCCTCATCGGCTACGTCCTGGCGCGACTCTTCCTCATCTGGTTCTAAGTCCTGGGGGCGCAGGACGGCAGCCGTCGCCCGAAGCTACCCGTCACCTGGCACACGTCACCCGAAACTACACAGAAGGAGCCCCATGCCGCACGCCAAGAAGGAAGACAACTTCTACACCCTGTTCAGGGAGTTCGCCCGCGACCTCATCAAGGTCGCCGAGGACTACGAGGTCCTCATCAAGGGGTATCCCGCGACGTCCACGCTGATCCCAAAGATGAGGGTCCACGAGGACCGCTGCGACGAGCACGTGAAGAAGATCATGAACGAGCTCTACAGCTCCTTCATCACGCCTTTCGACCGCAACGACATCTCCGACCTCGCCCTCAGGCTCGACGACGTCGTCGACTACATGGAGGGCAGCTCCGTGCGGCTCGACCTGTTCAACATGCACGGCACGCGCGAGGAGGCCGTCCAGCTCGCCAGCCTCACCAAGGAGGCCGTCGCCGACCTCTACGTGATGATCGACCACCTGCCCAACTACAAGACGGACCGCGTGGTCATGGAGAAGGCCATCTCGGTCGGGCACATCGAGGACGAGGGCGACCACGTCTACGAGTCAGCCCTGCGCCGCCTCTTCCACGAGGAGGACATCGACGAGTACCGCCGCGGCCACGTGGTCGGCTGGCTGCGCGTCTTCGACCGCATGGAGATGTGCCTCAACGCCTGCGACGACGCGGCCGGCGTCGTCCGTTCCGTCGTGATGAAGAGCGCGTAGGGGAGGGAGCGGGCGCGCGGGGCGCGAGGCCAGGGCGCGCTTGGGGGCCGGACTTCGTCGCATCGGAGAACGTGTCGATTTCTGGCCACTTTATGCGAGGGCGTGTTCAGGCTGTAAAGGCTGTGTAACACGGCAGGGCCCGGCGGGGGGCCAGGACTAAAGTCATCCCCAGTCGATACTATCGATGGCCGTCGCCGAGCTCGGTCTCGCAGACGCCACCCAGACCTGCTTGGAGGCAGAGATGGTTCAGAAGAAGGACATTGACTGGGGCAGCCTCGGTTTCGCGTACATGCACACCGACTACAGCTACGTCTCCAACTACAAGGATGGGGCCTGGGACGAGGGCGGGCTCACGCCCGACCACACGGTCACCCTCTCCGAGTGCGCGGGGCTTCTCCACTACTGCCAGGAGGTCTTCGAGGGCCTGAAGGCCTACACCACCAAGGACGGCGACATCGTCTGCTTCCGCCCGGACCAGAACGCCGAGCGCATGTACAACTCCGCCGAGCGCATCTGCATGCCCCCGTTCCCGAAGGAGCGCTTCGTTAGGGCCGTCGAGGAGGTCGTGCGCGCCAACGCCGCCTACGTGCCGCCCTTCGGCTCCGGCGCCACGCTGTACGTTCGTCCGTTCATGTTCGCCACGGGCGACGTCATCGGCGTGAAGCCCGCCGACGAGTACCAGTTCCGCATCCTCGTGACGCCGGTCGGTCCGTACTACAAGGGTGGCGTGCATCCCGTCAAGCTGCAGGTCTCCAAGTACGACCGCGCAGCGCCCCACGGTACCGGCAACATCAAGGCCGGCCTCAACTACGCCATGTCGCTCTACCCGAGCGTCGAGGCGCACTCCAAGGGCTACGCCGACAACATGTTCCTGGACCCCAAGACCCGCACCTACGTCGAGGAGTCCGGCGGCGCCAACATCCTGTTCGTCAAGGAGGACGGCACCTTGGTCGTGCCCCAGTCCTTCACCGACTCGATCCTGCCCTCCGTCACCCGCCGCTCGCTGGTGGACGTCGCGGAGAAGATGCTCGGCATGAAGGTCGAGCAGCGCCCGGTCAAGTTCCAGGAGATCCTGGACGACGAGTTCGTCGAGGCCGGCATGTGCGGCACCGCTGCCGTCATCTCCCCGGTGGGCGAGGTCGACACGGACGAGGTGCACTACGTCTTCAAGAGCGGCATGGAGAACGTCGGCCCGACCATGAAGAAGCTCCGCGAGACCCTGACCGGCATCCAGTCCGGCGAGATCGAGGACCGGTTCGGCTGGGTCCACAAGATCGACGTGGAGTAGCGCCTGGGGCAGCCGCCGCATGGCAGCTTCGGCAACGAGGGCGTCATGACCACGTTCGACGAGGTCATGCGCACGAAGTCCATCATCCTTAAGGGTATCCGCATCTAGGTTGCGAGGACCGGCCGGAGCCGGTCCCAGCAGGGCCTGCCAAGTGCGGCCGGACCTGCCAGGTGGCAAGTGAGGGGCGCTCAGTCACGACCGTGGCGGGGCGCCCCTTCTGCGTCCGTGCGGCACGCGGCTGGCCCGTGGGGCATGCGGCACGCGGCTGGCCCGTGGGGCGCGCGACGTAGTGTGCGGAGGTTCCTGCGGGTGCCTGCGCAGGGGCGTCAATGCAGCCTTGCGGTTTCGGAGTTGCAACTGGGAGAGTTATGGACGGCCCAGTCGGGGGAGCTGTGTCGAGATGTCGTTGGCGTGCGCGGCTTACCTCGGCAAACGCGGATGTCGGGTGAGCGCGAGGGAGAGCGCGGCGACCGGAGAGGGGCCTGGGGACTTCGGACCCGTCCCTAACTCGGAAAAATGCAGCGGCAACTCCTGGAAAATGCAGGGGAGGGGTCGCAGGCGGGTGGACTCCACCCGCGCGCGGTGGTCGCAGCCGCGGCCGGCCCTCGCGAGTCGCAGCCGCGGCCGGTACGTAGGCGAACCCGTAGACGGGCGCCCTCCGTCCTGTCGAAGGAATGCAATTCTCCGACCGAGACAGTGCATCTCGGCGACTTGTGAACGGATTCACGTCGCTCCGCAGATGCCGTAGTTTCGTGAATCCTGGGCAAACGCAATCAATCGTGCTGCCCACGTCTCGCGCAGGGCGGTTCCAACTCTGAGGGGAGTCCATAACTCGCGGAGATGCACGGGTCGGCTTGGATCCTTCTGGAGTGCTGCCGCGATCCGCCTGCTGCCGCGACCCGCGTGCTGCCGCGACCCGCCTGCTGCCGCGACCCGCGTGCTGCCGCGACCCGCGCCTCGGCTGCGTGCGCTACTCGTCGGTCACGAAGTACTCGGGGAAGCGACTGACCACGCTGCCCTTCTCGTCCAGTAGCTGGTGGAGGTGCTGCGACATGAGGAAGTCGGTCTCGTCCGCGTCGCGTGCCTCGACGGCCGACAGGATGCGGTCGTGCTGGTCCATGAGGCTTCCCCAGTCGAGCGACTCGGTCATGAGCCTGAGCCAGCGCAGGCGGCTCACCGGGAGGTTGACCTCCGAGACCCAGTCGTAGACGCGCTCGCGCCCCGCGATGCGGTAGAGCTGCTGGTGGAAGCGGTTGTCGCTATCGAAGTAGGACTCCGAGTCACCCGCACGCAGCGCCTGGTGCATGGTGGCGTTGGCGTACTCGAGCTCGTCCAGGTCGCCTGGGCGCCAGCGAGCGCACGCCTCGACCGCGACCTTGCGCCCGACGGTCTCGCGCACGAAGCGCGCCGAGTCCGCGTCGCGCAGGCTGATCTTGGAGACGGTGGTGGAGACCTGGGGCACGACGCTCACGAGCCCCGACTCCTGCAGGCGCACGAGTGCCTCCCGCACGGGGGTGCGCCCCAGGCCGAGGGTCGAGACGAGCGTGTTTATCGTGAGCTTCTCGCCCGGCTTGTAGCGGCACCGGATGATGTCACTGCTGATGAGGCGGTAGGCGCGCTCCTGGAGCGTCGGTGCGTGCCCGGTGGCGTCCTGGTCGGGTGCGCCGGGGTCGTCTTCGGGGGTGGGGACGTTCATGGGGACTCCTCAAGGTGCGTCGTCAGGCCTGCTGGCCTGCGCGGACATGGTCTATGTGCTTGGGCTTCCTTGCAATTATATTAGGTCGTGCGCAGGCGGGCGCCCGCGCGTCCGCCAGCGACCCCGGGCGAGGCGGGGGGCTGGCGGGTGGCTGGCGGGCCGTCCCGTGCCCGCGGAGGCGCCACGGCCGGCGGTCCCCCCGCCGGGCCTGCGCGGGAGGTCTCGTGCGCCCTGCGCGCACCCGCCCGGGTTGTGCGAGAATACGTAGCCGACTGAACATCGGAGAGGGGACGGGAATGGCACAGAGGGTACAGGGCACCGAGGATCTGTATGGTGGCTACATGCGCGCGTGGGAGCGCATGTGCCGCACGGCGGGGGAGCTCTTCGGCTCCTACGGCTTCGACAGGATCGAGACGCCCGCGATCGAGCAGGTGGCCACCTTCGTGCACGGCATCGGCGAGTCCACGGACGTGGTGCGCAAGGAGATGTTCCGCGTGTTCTCTGGCGCGTTGATGGAGCGCTTGCTGGAGAGCGGCAGCGAGAGCGGCCTCAAGGCCAAGCAGCGCCTCGCCCTGCGCCCGGAGGGCACGGCCGGCGTCGTGCGTGCGGCCGTGGAGCACAACTTCGTGCCCCAGGGCGCCTCTCCCGTGAAGGTGTGGTACGGCGAGGCCATGTTCCGCGGCGAGCGTCCGCAGAAGGGCCGCCTGCGGCAGTTCCACCAGGTCGGAGTCGAGTGGCTCGGCGCCGAGGACCCCGCGGCGGACGCCGAGTGCATCATCATGCTCATGGAGTTCTACAAGCGCATGGGCTTCGATCCCTCCACGCTCACCCTGCGCATCAACTCGATGGGCGACGCCGCATGCCGTCCCGCCTACCGCGAGATGGTCCGCGACTTCATCTACGCCCACAGGGAGGAGATGTGTGAGGACTGCCTCGAGCGCGCGGAGATCAACCCGCTGCGCAGCTTCGACTGCAAGAACGAGCGCTGCCGCGAGGTCATGCGCGAGGCGCCGCTCGTGACCGACAACCTGTGCGATGACTGCCGCGAGCACTACGCGCGCGTCAAGGCCTACCTCGACGAGGCGGGCGTCTCCTACGTGGAGGACCCCACCCTCGTCCGTGGCCTCGACTACTACACGAGGACCGTCTTCGAGGTGGAGGTGGCCGGCTCCGGCGTGGGCGCCATCGGCGGCGGTGGCCGCTACGACGGCCTCATGGAGCTCGAGGGCGGCAAGCCCACGCCCGGGCTCGGCTTCGCCGTGGGCTTCGAGCGCATGGCGCTGGCCCTGGAGCAGCAGGGCGCGAGCCTGGAGGGGGAGCGCCCCGCCTGCGTCTACGTTGCCTGCACGCCGGAGGAGCGCGACGCGGTCTTCTCCGCCACGCTGGCGCTGCGCCAGGCGGGCGTCCGTACCGAGGCGGACTACCAGGGCCGCTCCCTCAAGAGCCAGTTCAAGCAGGCCGACAAGGAGGGCGCCTCCCTCTGCGTCGTCCTCGGCCCCGACGAGGTGGCTGCCGGCGTGGCGACGCTGCGCGACATGTCCACCCACGAGCAGGTGCAGGTGCCGATGGCCTCGCTCGTCGACGAGGTCAGGGCGCGCCTGGCCTAGCGGAGAAGGACCTGGGGTCGGGGGCCTGGCCTGGGGAGGGCCAGGCCCTAGGTGTGCTTGGGCCAGGCGCGCCGCACCGGGCACCGCCTGCTGCCCGGTGCCCGGTGCCCGGTGGCCGGTGCAGCTCCCCGGACGGGAGTGTGCATTTCTCGGACTTATGGACGGGTGCTGTCGCGTCGGCGCCCCGCCGGCGGGCTGCATCCTGGGCACGCTCGACGAGCGGGTGCCTCAGGAGGCCAACGGGGGAGCATATCGGGCGGCCTCGCCCCTCGGGGCCGTCCATAACTCCCGTAGATGCACGGGCCGGATCTGCAGATTGCGCCGAAGCCCGCCGGCGGCCGGCGGCACCAGCGGGCGGGTGGGGCGGCCGCCCGACCGCCGCCGTGCGCGCGGCCTCGCGCCCCGGACCGCATCCGGGCTGCGAACGCGCCCCGGAGCGGTAGTCCCTACGGTAGTCCCTACGCCGCGCGCGCCATCGTGCGCCCGTGCCGCACGCCCGCGCCGCCGGAGACGGCCGCGAGGCGCGCCGCGGCGCCGTGGCCGCGCGCGTCGGTGGCGCCGCGGGTGCGCAGCACGGGCGCACGCAGCAGCGAGCTCGCGAGCGAGCAGAGCGGGAGCAGGTAGAGGAAGCAGGCCGCCAGGATGCTCGCCGTGGGCGCGCCGATGAAGGAGAGCGTCGCCGTCGCCGCGATCGACCAGGGCATGAGGGCCGCGCAGGTGACCACGGTGTTCTCAAGGTCGAGCGCGTACCCCTCGCGGGTCTCGCCCGCAAGGCCGCTGCAGAGCTGGTCGGTCAGCATGATCGCGAGGGTCTGGTTGCAGGCGATGCAGGAGGTGGCGAGCCCCGTCGCCAGGACGCTCACGAAGGGGCTGGTCCTGCGGTTGAGCTCGTCGACGCGCGAGCGGAGCCCGGCCAGGAGGCCGGTTCCGTCGAAGAGCCCGGCGTAGGTGGCGGAGATCCCCACGACGCACTCGATGTTGGCCATCGACGCAATCCCGCCGCCGTCCACGAGGCGTGCGACCTCGGGCGTCTCGGCGTGGTAGCCGAGCAGCGCGATCCTGGGGAGGTCGGCGAGGGCCACGTGCTGCTCGAGCACGCAGACCGCGACGGAGACGGCGAGGGCGGCGAGCAGCGTGCGCCTCACGGAGACCCTCCTGAGCGAGAGGCCCACGACCACGGCGGCCGGCGCGAGGCAGGCGGGGCCGAGGTCGAAGGCGGAGGAGAGCGCGTCGAAGGAGGCGGCGCCGGCGGCCGCCCTGGGCGCGGCGAGCCCGGCGAGGGCGTAGACGACGCAGGTCAGCGCGAAGGGGAGCAGCCCCGTGCGCAGCATGGAGCGCACGTTGGAGAAGACGTCGGTGTGGGTGAGCGTGGCCACAAGCGCCGCGCTCGACGACATCGGCGAGTTCCTGTCGCCAAAGTAGGAGCCGGCGAGGACGGCACCGCCCATGAGCAGCGTGTTTGCGCCCATCGCCTCGGCGAGCGTCATGCAGATGATCCCCATGGTGGCCGCCGTCCCGAAGGCCGTGCCCATGAGCATGCTCATGAGGCAGCACAGCAGGAAGGTGGCCACGACGAGGGCGCCGGGCGAGACGAGCCCGCTCGCCAGGACCACGATGGCGGGGATCGTGCCGGCGGCGCGCCAGAACGCGGCCATGACGCCGACGATCGCGAGCAGCGCCAGGACGTCGCTTACCGTCTTCACGCCGGCGAGCGAGAAGGACGCGAGCTCGCGTGCGCCGTGCCCACGGCTCAGTCCGTAGCCGCAGAAGAGCGCGAACCCGGCGAGCAGCGTCAGCGGCAGCGGCACGCCGAGCGCCGCCCCCGTCATGAGAAGGCCTGCGAAGACGGCGAGCACGATCGTTTCCAGCAACTCCGACCCCTCCCGGGTTACGCGATAGTTTCCGCCTCGTTACGCTATACTCCGGTTGGCCTAAGGTCCAACTGTTAAAGTCGGAGTCACCTACAAGATGTTCTTGTCGCCTAGGTGTCATACAAGGTGACCTTGTACCCGCACGTATTCGCACAGTCCGGCCCGGAGGCGTACGCTCTTGTCGCCAGCGTCGCCAGCGTCGCCAGCGTCGCCAGCGGGCCCGGCGCCGGCGCCGCACGCGGCCAGCCGCACTCGTCCGAGGGGGACGGATGAACTTCCAGACCATGGACTACTTCATAGCTCTCGCGGAGGAGCGCAGCTTCACCAAGGCGGCGGAGCGCCTCAACGTGACCCAGCAGACGCTGTCGGCCCACATCGCCTCGGTCGAGCGCGACCTCGGCGTGCGCCTGGTCGTCCGGCGCGTGCCGCTCGAGCTGACCTACGCGGGCGAGCAGTTCCTGGGCTACGCGCGTCGCTTCAAGGCGGAGCACGACCACATGGTCCACGAGTTCAAGGACATCTCCGACGACGAGCGCGGCCTGCTCAGGGTGGGCGTCACGAGCACGCGCGGGCACATCATCATGCCCCACGCCATCGCGGACTTCCAGCGGCTGCACCCCGGCATCGAGGTCGACCTCAACGAGGGCGAGAACGAGGCCCTGGTCTCGCTCATCTGCGACGGCCGCCTCGACGTGATGGTGGGCACCGTGACGGGTCGGGTCCCGCGCCTGGAGGTGAGCGAGCTCTACCGCGAGGAGGTGGTGCTCGTGGCCTCCAACCGGCTGCTGGAGGCCAGGCTGGGCGACAAGGTCGAGCAGAGCGTGGAGCGCGTGGAGCGCACGGGCGACCTGTCGCCGCTCGCGGGCCTGCCCTTCCTCGTGCTCGGCCGGCGCGACATCCCCGGCACGATCGCCGTGCGGACCTTCCAGAAGGCCGGCTTCACCCCCCGCATCGCCGTGAGGTCCAAGAACGCCGAGACCCTCCTCGCGCTGGCGGCGCGCGGCGGCGGCGCGTGCTTCTCGCCCATGGAGCTGGTGGAGACGACCTTCTCGCCGCGGGAGCTGGTCGGGATGCGCCTCGTGCACCTGGGGCCGGACGCGCGCTACCCGATCCACGTGGCCTGGCGGACGTCGGCCCACCCGTGGAGCATGGTGGGCGCGTTCTGCGAGTCGCTCCGGCAGACCGTCGGCGGCGGGGGAGAGCAGGAGCTGCGCGGCGCGGAGGAGGGCGCGTGAGCCGGCGGGGCGCCTCCGCGCACGCTGGGCGAGAAGGACGCGAGCCCCGCGGCGGTGACGTGCGAGAAGGCTGCGAGGGCGGCCCTGCGCGCCGCTGGCGCCTCGTGGAGGCTGCCGAGGGCCGGGCGCTCCTGCGCGCCCTCGTGCCGACGGGCGCCTCGGAGCTCCTGAGGGAGGCGACCGGCTCCAAGCGCTCGGCCGCTCGCATCCTCGCCGAGGGGCGCGCGAGCGTGTTCGGCGCGCTCCTGCGCCCCGCCGACGCCCTTCGTCCCGGCGACGTCGTGGAGGTCACCTGGGGCGCGCCCTGGCCCTCCGGCGCGGGCGTGGCGGACACCGCGCCGGCGGCCGGCCCGGACCTCCTCGTCCTGTGGGAGGACCCCTTCGCGCTGGCGGTCGAGAAGCCCGCGGGGCTTCTCGTCCACTCGGACGGCACGGGCGCCGACACCCTCACCGGGCGCGTCCGCGCCCACCTGGCGGCAGCAGGGAGCCCCGCGGCGGGCTCTGCCCAGGCGCTGCAGCGCCTGGACGAGGAGACCACGGGCGTCGTGCTCTTCTCCAAGGCGCCGGACTTCCAGCCCGCCTTCGACGAGCTCGTCGCCGGGCACGCCATGGGCAAGCGCTACCTCGCCGTGGTGCGGGGCCGCCTCTCCGGAGGCCCCTTCGAGCTCACGGGGCCGATCGCGCGCGACCGCCACGACGCGCGCCGCATGCGCGTCGGCGCCACGGGGAAGCCGAGCCTGACCAGGGTGCTGCCGGTCGAGTGCCGCGGCGGTGCGACCCTCGTCGGCTGCGAGCTGGGCAGCGGCCGGCGCCACCAGATCCGCGTCCACCTGTCGGCGGCAGGCCACCCCATCCTGGGCGACTCCCTCTACGGCGGCGGGCCCGGCCCGCTCATGCTCCACGCCCTGGAGGAGTCCTTCGCGCACCCCGTGACGGGCGCACCCGTCCGCGTGCGCACCCCGTGGCCGGCGCGCCTGCTCCCCGCCTTCCCGGAGCGCGAGGTCGGCTGGGACGCGCTCCGCGGCCTCTAGGCGCACGCGCGGGGCCGCCCGCAAGTCCGCTATCAATTCCGCTATCATCGGTAGGACAGGGGGCAACAAGTCGTCCGGGTGGCGGGTGCCACCGAAGGAGGGGTCCTATGCCAGATACCATGCGCGGCGTCTACACCAACCTCACGGAGATTCGACGCAAGGTGTTCTGCGAGGTCGCGAGGATCATCTACTCCACGGCGGACCACCCCGAGTGGACGGACGCGGACTTCGACCGGGCCTTCGACGAGCTGCCGTACAAGATCCTGCCCGGCGACGTGGCGACCTACCGCGGCTCGGTCTTCCTGGAGCGCGCCATCGTCAGCGAGCGCATCCGCCTCGCCATCGGCCTGTCGCTGCAGGGTGTCGACCGCCCTCAGCGCATCTCCGACGGCATGACGCGAGCCCTGCGCGCTGAGACCTACTACGAGCCGCCCCTGGTCAACGTCATCAAGTTCGCGTGCAACTCGTGCAAGGACAACGTCTACGAGGTGACCAACACCTGCCAGGGCTGCCTCGCGCACCCCTGCCGAGAGATCTGCCCCAAGCAGGCGATCACCTTCGTGAACAAGCGCGCCTACATCGACCAGGAGAAGTGCGTCCACTGCGGGCTGTGCGCCAGGACCTGCCCGTACCACGCGATCTACCACTACGAGCGGCCCTGCGCCGCCGCCTGCGGCATGGGCGCCATCGGCTCCGACGAGCACGGCCGCGCAGAGATCGACCAGAGCAAGTGCGTGGCCTGCGGCCAGTGCCTCATCAACTGCCCCTTCGGCGCCATCGCCGACAAGAGCCAGATCGCCCAGGTCATCTGGTCGATCCTGGAGGGCGACGAGGTCATCGCCATCGTCGCGCCCGCCTTCGTGGGGCAGTTCGGCGGCAAGGGCGACGTGGGCAAGCTCCGCGCCGCCTTCACCAAGCTGGGCTTCTCGGGCCTGGAGGAGGTCGCGCTGGGGGCCGACCTCTGCACCATCCAGGAGGGGGAGGACTTCCTCGAGGAGGTGCCCGACAAGCTCCCGTTCATGGGCACGTCGTGCTGCCCCGCCTGGTCGATCATGGCCAAGCGCGAGTTCCCCGAGCACGCGGACTGCATCTCCATGGCGCTCACGCCCATGACGCTCACGGCGCGCATGGTGCGCACCCAGCACCCCCACGCCAAGATCGTCTTCGTGGGGCCGTGCTCCGCCAAGAAGCTCGAGGCCATGCGCAAGTCCGTCCGCTCCGAGGTCGACTTCGTCCTCACCTTCGAGGAGATGGCCGGCATGATGGAGGCCAAGGGCATCGACTACCTCGACCTCGCCGACGAGGGCAAGTCGGACTTCGACGTGGCGAGCGCGGACGGCCGCGGCTTCGCGGTCGCGGGCGGCGTGGCGAGCGCCGTGGTCAACGCCATCCACCGCGGGCACCCCGACCTAGAGGTCAAGGTCGCCAACGCCGAGGGGCTCGAGGAGTGTCGCAAGATGATGAAGGACGCCGCGCGCGGCAAGTACGACGGCTACCTGCTCGAGGGCATGGCGTGCCCCGGCGGCTGCGTGGCCGGCGCGGGCACCCTCGTGGCGATCAACAAGTCGGCGGCGGCGGTCAGGCGCTACGCCAAGCGCTCGCCGCGCCAGAACGCCACCGAGGACGCGTTCCGCATGCTGATTCCCGTGCTCGAGCGGCCCGACGACCGCCAGCGCTTCGGCGACGACGAGCTGCTGGAGACGGACGAGGCGCAGCACCTCATCTAGGGCGGACGCGAGGGCAGAGAGGCGCACGAGAGCAGAGAGGCGGCCGCGGGAGCCCCCGCGGCCGCCTCCTCATCCGTCGATCCGGTCTGCCCGTCCCCGGGCCGGGCCCAATCCCCGGAGCTAGTCCTTGACCCCCTTGGTCGAGGGGTAGAACGTGGCCTCCGGGAACACGTCCTTGATCGTGTGCCCGTTGACGAAGGGCAGGGCGAGGAACTCGTCGAGCGTCGGGACGAGGTCGCTGCAGTCCACGAAGTGGTTCTTGCTGTTGCGGACGCTCGTGTCCTGGGCGCGCCATGCCTCGTAGTTCACGTCGGTCAGGTAGTAGACCTTGGAGCCGACCTTCATGTAAACCGAGTGGTTCGCATGCAGGTAGTCTGCAAGGCCATCGTAGTCTACGTCGAGCTTCTCCGATGCGATCTTTCCCATGGTCATTCCTTTCGTCGAAGGGCGGACCCTTGGTGCCATCTTAGCGCCCCCGGCCCGGCGCGAGGAAGCTGCCAGGGATTTGTTAGGCCAGCGTTAGATATCCGCGCGCAGGTCGAATTCTGGTGCCGGCGGGGTGGGGTTGTGTTAAAGAATTAGTCACTGCCGTGCTGAGGCCCGCGCGTCGGCGCCTTCTCGTCCGCCGTTCCCGCGCCCTGCGCTCCCGACCTGAGGTGGCGCGCACCCTCCGCCCGCGCGCCGGCGCGCGCGACGTCCGTCGCGAGCAGCACGAGGAGCGGCAGCGAGTAGGCGAGGGGCAGCGCGTAGCGCACGGACCCGCAGGGTGCCGCCACGAGGACCGCCTCCAGCATCACGAGCGGGGAGACGGCGCAGAAAGTGGGCCCGCGCAGCCTGCCCTCGTCGAGGGCGAACCCCAGCAGCACCACGAGGAGCCAGAAGTAGGTCCCCGGCGTGTAGAGGACGGAGAGGGGCAGCGTGGTGCGCGCCACCTTGAGCAGCATCGTCCCCGCGACGGCGAGCGGCCTCGCCACGTGCTCGGGGATTTCGTCCACGGAGGCGAACCACCCCAGCGCCGCGTGGGCGTCGTCCGGGCTGTTGAAGTAGGGCTTGTCCTCGAGGTAGTAGGTGCCCAGCGTGAACGGGTAGACGCTCATCGTCGTCCTGGCCGCGGCCACGAACGACGTGAGGGGGTGCTCGCGGGCGAGCCCGAGCGCGACCGAGCAGAACTCGCCCACGGACGCCGCGTCCTTCTCGCCCACCACCACGTGGTTCTTCACGGGGTCCGAGACGAGCGGGTTGTAGAGGCCGGCGACCTCGTCGAGCGGGACCGAGAAGGAGCGCTCCAGGACCTCGCGAGAGCCGGCGTCGAGCTCGGCGTCGGCGTGCAGGTTGGCGGCGACCACCTGCATGGGCAGGGAGAGGGCCTCGGCGGGCCCCAGCACCTCGACGCCGCAGGCGGGGACCACGGCGTAGGTCCAGCAGGCGAAGGCGGCGAGGGTCGCGGCGAGGGTGGCCGCGACCTCGCGCCTGCGCGTGAGGAGCAGAAGCACGAGCAGGCCGAAGCCGACGAGGAAGACGCCGTTGTTGCGCGTGAGCGACACGAGGACGCCGTTGGCGAGAAGCGCCCAGGGCGAGAAGAGCCAGCCCCCCTCGACGCGCCCGTCCGCCCCGAGGCGCACGCCCGGCCCTGCAGCCTCGCCGCGCCCGACCGTGGCGGCGAGGTAGAGCTGCAGGCAGAGGAGGGCGACGAGGAAGGCGTGGACGCCGTCCTTGCCGATGGAGACCACGTAGACGGGGATCAGCGGGAACAGCGCGCAGAACGCGAGCGCGAGGTGGAACGCGCGCCCGCGGCCGCGCATGCGCTCGACCCACAGGCACACCTCGGTGAGCGAGAGGAGGGCGCAGGCGAGCTGCACGAGGGTCATGAGGAGGATCCCCGTCCATCCGCTCGGGTCGACGAGGATCCCGAGCCGGTAGAGGTTGCCGAAGACCACGGCAACGAAGAAGGGGTAGTGGGTGTCCATGGTGTGGCCCGCGTAGCCGAAGAACTGCGCGAGCTGGATTGACTGGTCGGAGGTGACGGTCCCCGGGAACCACGCGACGAGGTAGGGGAGCCACGCGACGAGAAGGACGAGCGCGATCGCGAGGGGCCCCAGCGGGCGCCGCGCGCCCGCCAGCGAGCCGTCGGCCGCTTCGGCGGTGGCCGACCCGTGCATGGCCGCAGGGCCGTCGGGCGCCACGTCCTTCTCCGCCACGGCGCCGCGCGACCGGGCCGCCAGCGCCCGCAGGCCGTCGAAGGTGAGGCGCACGAGGCACCAGCAAAGCACGAGGTCGCCGGCCAGGACGAGCAGCGACCACGCGAGGAAGCCCGCGGTGCCGGGCAGCTCGTAGGCCTCCATGCCGCTCGCGAAGACCACGGAGCGGAAGCGCAGCATGCCGGCCTCGTCGATGGGCCGCCCGAGGAACACCGTGAGCGCGAGGACGGCCGAGGTCACGCACGACCACGGCGTGAGGCGGGACCGCCCCGCGCCGCCCGCGCCCGCCGCACCCGCGCCTGGCGCGCCGAAGAGCGCCCGCCACAGCAGGGGGAGGGCGAGGAGGACCGCGAGCTCGCTCGGCAGGTCGAAGGGGCTGACCAGGACCGTCCCGTCGGGCGAGTAGGACGTGGAGACCGCGACGCCCACGAGGGCTGCCGCGACCGCGAACGCCGGCACCCTGAGGTCGCGCCGGCGTGCCGGGAGCTCCCGCCTCATGCGAGGACCTCGCGCGCGAGCTCGCCGGCGGTGTGCGCGAGCGTGCGCGCTCCGTGCTCCCGCAGGAACCGCTCGTCCCTGAAGCCCCAGGTCACGATGATGCAGTCGCACCCTGCGTTTCTGGCGGTCTCGACGTCCACCTCGGAGTCGCCCACGTAGACGGCGTCTGCGGCCGCGACGCCGAAGGCCGTGAGGCAGGCCTCGACCGTGTCGGGCGCCGGCTTCTTGCGGATCCCCTCCGCCTCGCGCTCGCCGACCACGAAGTCGAACTGCCCGGGGAAGAAGCGCTCCACGAGCTCCCGGACGGCGGAGTCGACCTTGTTGGAGACCACGCCGCACCTGACGCCGGCGCCGCGCAGCTCGTCCACCACCTCCGGGACGCCGGGGTAGGGCCGGGTCAGCTCCTGGCAGTGGCCCGCGTAGTAGGACGCGAGCTCCTGGTAGACCGCCTCGCGCCTGCCCTCGTCCACCCCCTCGCCGGCGCTGCGCCAGGCCAGCCTGCGCAGACCGTCGCCGGTGAAGGCGCGCACGTCGGCGGCGCTCCTGGCGGGCAGACCGCACGACCCGAGCGCGTGGTTCACCGCGGCGTGCAGGTCGCCGAGGGTGTCGAGCAGGGTTCCGTCCAGGTCGAATATGGCGGCAGAGTAGGGCATCTCTCCTCCTTGTCGTGTTCCGTGGCCTACATGCTAGCCCGACCCGCCGACCCATGGCGTCCTCGACCGTGCAAACTCCGCTGCGAGCACGTATGATTGCCGAGTAGCGAATCTTCAGGGAGGGGTGGGCCGTGGCCGACTCAGATCAGAACCTGGACCCGAGGGACTCCTCCGAGGCAGGGGTGGCTCGAGGGGACGCCGTGGACGAGCAGGACCTCGACCCCGCACTCGCGCCGGAGGGCGCAGAGCCCGCCGCGCCGGTCGCCGAGCCGGAGGGTGCCGATGCCGACGCGGCCGACGTGGACCTGCCCGCCGACGCGTCCGCCGATGCCGACGCGGCCGACGTGGACCTGCCCGCCGACGAGTACTGGGACGGCCCCGCCGACGAGCCGGGCGAGGACCCGGAGTCCGAGGAGGACCCGGAGTCCGAAGAGGAGCGCCTCGAGCGCGTGGCCTCCTCCTACTCGCGCGACGCCGCCTCCCGCTACAGCGGCCTCGCGCTCCGTCTCGACCCCGTCGTGGTCGCCGTCGTGGTGGCCCTCGCAGTCATCGCCGTGGGCGCCTTCGCCTTCGTCGGCAACAGCCTGCGCGTGCGCGCCCAGGTCGCCGGTCGCCAGCAGGAGGAGCAGGCCCAGGTCACGGCCACCGAGGCCGTGCCCGAAGGCCCGGTCGACGTGACGATGGTCGCCGCGGGCGACGTCCTCGTCCAGAGCAGGCTCCTCTCCGCCACTCGGACCGGCACCTCCTCGAACGGCACCAGGACCTACGACTTCGGCTCCGTGCTCAAGCACGTCTCCGACGACGTCAGCGCCGCGGACCTCGCGCTCGTCGCGCACGTCTCGAGCCTGGGCGGACAGGACTTCACGGGCGGCGCCCCCTACGACACCCCGCACGCCCTCGTCCAGGCCGAGCTCAATGCGGGCTTCGACGGCGTGCTCAAGGCCTCCCCGTACGCGCTCGACGAGGGCTACGAGGGCCTCCACGCCGAGATGGCGTTCTGGGACGCCAACCACTCCGACGTCCCCGTGATCGGCGTCGCGGACCCGGAGGGGACGGACGGCGCGGACCTGGCACGCAAGGTCTACGTCTACCAGAAGGACGGCGTCAAGGTCGCGGTCCTCGACTACACGGCGAGCACCGAGGCGACCGTCAGCCCCAAGACGGACTCGGACTACGTCTCCTACCTCAGCGAGGCCAAGGTCCGCGCCGACGTGGCGCAGGCCCAGGAGGCGGGCGCCGACGCCATCGTCGCCTGCGTCGACTGGTGCCTCCAGAGCCCCTCCGAGGTCACGGACGACCAGCGGGAGTACGCGGAGCTCTTCTCCGAGCTCGGCGTCGACGCGGTCGTCGGCTACGGCACGGGCGTCCTGCAGCCGGTGGAGGTCCTCACCAACGACTCGGGCGAGAAGTGCGCCTGCTTCTACTCCCTCGGGAACTTCCTGTCCTCCTCGGGCAACGAGCACAGCTTCATGGGCGGCCTCGCCAAGCTGACCTTCCACCGCGCGGAGGACGGCAGCTGCCGGCTCTCCTCGGCGGAGCTCGACCCCGTGGTCACGAGGCGCGCGAACGACTCCAGCTTCGCGGTCTACCGCGTCGCCGACGCGACCGACACGGTCATGGGCGCCGGCTGGGACACCTGGCTCACCCCGGACTACATGACGCGCTTCCTCGACGGCGTGGTGGGGCAGGAGAGGGACGCCGACACGGGCACCTACGTGATCGACCTCTCCTAGCCCTGGTCCTGGCCCGTCTGGCCGGGGAGGACGACGGAGGTGTCGGCCTGGATGTCCGGCGCCTCGACGACGGCCGTGGTGTCGTTGGTCGCCTTCACGGTCACGTCCACGCGGGTGACGATCGCGCGCGACGGGTCGAGAAGGACGTCGAGGCAGGCGGCCCCGTCGTCGCCGGTGACGACGGCCTCCTTGGGGACCATCAGCACGTCGTCGATCTCCTGCAGCACGACGGAGGCCGTGGCGGCCGAACCCTGGGTGAGGCGCTCGTCCGGGTCGGAGATGGTCGCGTGGGCGACGAGCGTGCCGCCCTTTGAGGAGAGGGAGTCCACGGTCGTGGTGACGTCGAGGTCGTCGATGCCGTCGAAGGTCACGCGGACCTCCTGGCCCTCCTTGACCCGGCCGGCCTTGTCCTCGGGTACGGGCACCTCGACCACGAGCGAGGAGAGGTCGTCCACGTCGCACAGGCGGGTCGCCGTGGTCACCTCGGTGCCCTGCGCGAGGCCCTTGTCGAGCGAGTGCACCGTGCCGGGGATGGTCGCGCGCACGTTGAGCTTGTCGAGCTGCGCCTGGGCGCTGTCGTAGGCGGCCTGGGCGGAGCTTGCGGCCTTGTTGGCGTCGTCGAGCGAGCTCTGGGCGGCGTCCACGATCTTCTGGTCCGCCTCGACCTGCGAGTAGGCGGTGTTGAGGGCGGAGGAGTAGCCCGCGTACTCGATCTGCTTGATGGCGGAGAGCTTGGCGATTGCGGCCGTCACCTTGGCCTGGGTGTCGTCCACGTCCTTCTGCAGGGACTTCAGGGCCTCCTGGTCCGTGCTGCCCGCGTCCTGGGCCTTCTTGAGCGCGTCCTGCGCGTCCTTGAGGTGCGCCATCGTCCCGGCGTCGAGGGAGAGCAGCCCCTCGATCTTGCCCTGGGCGTCGGTCGCGGACTTCTTGACGTCGTCGAGCGCCTTGTTGGCCTCGTCCAGGTCCTTCTGGCGGTCGCTCGCGGTCTGCTTGGCTGCGTCGAGCGTGGACTTGGCCTTGTCCGCCGTGTCGGTCACGGTCTGGTTCTTGAGGGTGAAGAGCACGTCGCCCTCGGCCACCGTGTCGCCCTCCGAGACCCTGACCTGGTCGACGGTGCCGGTGACCTGGGGGGTTATGGAGTCGTGCTGTACGGGCTCGAGCGCCACGGTGGACGTGACGAGGTCGAGGAACTCGCCGCGCTGGATCTTCGCGGTGTTGTACTGGGCGACCGGCTCGCCGGCTCCGCCATGCAGGTAGCCGTAGCCCAGGGCGGCCCCTCCCGCGACGAGCGCAAGGAGGACGGCGACGAAGACCGCCACGCGCGCCTTGTGGTGGCGCCGGCGGATGTCCTCCGTGCTCATCCGCGCGCTTCGGTCCCTGAGGTAGGGCGAGGGGGTGTCGCTCGCGTAGAGCGGCTGGTCGACGGGCATGGCGGCGACCTCGTTGCGCGCGAGGCGCACCGTCTCGCCCCCGTCTGCGCCCGTCGCCCACGCCTCGTCGGGCGAGGCCGCGGGCGCGCCGCCGAGCGAGTCGTCGGGCCCGGCACCGGCCTCGTCGAGCGGGGCGGGGTAGCCCGCGTCCGCCATGGGCAGCGTGCCGTCCGCGTCGGGGCCGAGAAGGACCGCGGTTTCGTCGGGCTCTGCGCCGGCCGCGGCCCCATCGGTCGAGCCCCCCTTGGCTGCGGGTAGGGTCGCGGAGAGCGGGCTGGTGTCCATCGCGGCCGCCCGCGCCTCGGCGCGGGCCTCGGCCCGGGCCCTGGCGGCGGAGGCCATCTCCTCGCGGAAGATCTCGTCGACGGAGAGGCGGGCGGGCTCCTGCTGCGCGGGCTCCGGGACGGGTGCGGCGGGCTCGGCCTGCGGCTCGACGGCGCCCCCGAGGGCGCCCTCGGCCAGCGCGTCCTTCTCGGCCACGGGCTCTGGCTCGGGGCGTCCTGCCTTCGGGCGCCGGGCCCCTGCGTGCTCGTCGCGTGCGCTTGCGAAGTGCTTAGCCATGTGCCGATGCCTCTCAGACGCCACGTTCTGCTCCACCACGGTGGCTTGCCACCGGACCGTGCCACTGAATAGCACATCTTCTCATGTTTCGGGCGCCGGCGCGCATCCCGGCGCGCCCCGGCGCGGCTTCACCACCGCATCGGCACGATTGCGGCGGGCAGCCGCGCGCCCGCCCCGCCGCCCGGCCAGCCCCAGGCCGGTGGCCCGCCCGCGCCGGCGCCCGGCCGGCCTTCGCCAGCGGCGCGCAAGGGTCGGGGCGGAGTCGCGCGAGGACGTCCACGTCCTTTTCCATTCCGTTAATTGCAGCTTGCGCGCACCTTCGTGCAAGGTCGCAGGAACCTTGCGTAGTACAATGCGAACTCGCGCGACGAAGCGCCGTCTACGCTAGTCGCCGTCTGCTGAGGACCCGCCCGTACGACACGGGGCGGGAGAGACGAGAGGATCCAGATGGACTCTTTTTCCATGCACACGCACACCTGTGGCGAGCTCAGGCCTGCCAACATCGGTGAGACCGTCACGCTCACCGGCTGGGTCTGGCACCGCCGCGATCACGGCGGCCTGATCTTCATCGACCTGCGCGACCGCGCCGGCGTGACGCAGATCTCCTTCGACCCCGAGCACTCCGGCGGCACCGCCTTCCACGCGGCCGAGCACGTGCGCTCCGAGTGGCCGCTCAAGGTCACCGGCACGGTGCGCGAGCGCCCCGAGGGCCAGGACAACGAGAAGCTCGCGACCGGCCAGGTCGAGGTGCTCGTCTCCGAGCTCGAGGTACTCAACACCTCCAAGACGCCCGCGTTCCAGATCGAGGACCACGTGGACGCCTCCGAGGACGTGCGCCTGCGCTACCGCTACCTCGACATTCGCCGGCCCAAGATGATGGCCAACCTCAAGCTGCGCTCCGACTTCACCTTCGCGCTGCGCGAGGCCTTCCACAAGCGCGAGTTCATGGAGGTCGAGACCCCGGCGCTGTTCAAGTCCACCCCCGAGGGCGCGCGCGACTTCATCGTCCCGAGCCGCACCCAGCCGGGCAACTTCTACGCGCTGCCGCAGTCCCCGCAGCTGCTCAAGCAGCTCCTCATGGTCGGCGGCGTCGAGCGCTACTACCAGGTCGCCAAGTGCTTCCGCGACGAGGACCTGCGCGCCGACCGCCAGCCCGAGTTCACGCAGGTGGACGTCGAGATGAGCTTCGTCGAGCAGGACGACGTGATGGGCATGCTCGAGGGCGTGCTGAAAGACGCCTTCGCCGCCATGGGCGTCGAGATGCAGCTGCCGCTGCGCCGCATCTCCTACTGGGACGCGATGGACACCTACGGCATCGACAAGCCCGACACGCGCTTCGGCATGCACCTGCACGACGTGACGCCGATCTTCCAGGACTCCAAGTTCAAGCTGTTCGCGAGCGCGGCCAAGACCGAGGGCCTCTACGTCAAGGCCATCAACGCCAAGGGGGCCGGCACCTGGCCGCGCGCCAAGATCGACCGCCTCGCCGACGTCGCCGCAGGCTTCGGCGCCAAGGGCCTCGCCTACATCGCCTTCCGCGAGGACGGCAGCGTGACGAGCCCCATCGTCAAGTTCTTCAGCGACGACGAGATGGCCGCCCTGCGCGCCGAGATGGACGTCGAGCCCGGCGACCTCGTGATGTTCGCGGTGGAGAGCCGCCTCAAGGCCGACGAGATCCTCGGCGGGATGCGCAACCACATGGCAGACGCCCTGGAGCTCCCGCGCGAGGGCCACGACTTCCTGTGGGTCGTCGACTTCCCGCTGTTCCACTGGGACGAGGAGCGCAAGGCGTACGCGTCCGAGCACCAGCCCTTCACCCAGCCGATGGAGTCCGATATCGACAGGCTCGAGAGCGACCCGCTGTCCTGCGGCTCGCACACCTACGACTTCGTGATGGACGGCTACGAGGCGGGCGGCGGCGGCATGCGCATCCACAACGCCGAGCTCCAGATGCGCATCCTCAAGCTCCTTGGCTTCACGGAGGAGCGCGCGGAGGCCCAGTTCGGCTTCCTGATGGAGGCCCTGAAGTTCGGCGCGCCCCCGATGGGCGGCTTCGCCCTCGGCCTCGACCGCGTCTGCATGCTGCTGACCGGCTCCGACTCCATCCGCGAGGTCATGGCCTTCCCCAAGACCAGCTCCGGCTCCGACCTCATGTCCGGCGCCCCGTCGGAGGTCTCCGGCCAGCAGCTCAAGGAGGTCTCGCTGCGCATCCTCTAGGCCTGGGGTAGGATGGGGAGACCACATCCTGAAACCATCCTGGAGGACCCGATGCCAAAGAGCGGACTGCCCGGGCACGCGAGCCCGGGCGAAAGGCACGCCGACGCTAGGAGCGCCAGGGCGCGCGAGAACGACGGTCGCCCCTCCGCCGCCGCCGGCCCCGTGAGGGGCGGCCGCGGCGCGAGGGGCGACCACTTCAGCAGGAGGCCGAGAAGGACGCCCGCCTGGGTGCCCGTCCTCTGTGTGGTGGCCCTCCTCGTCGCCGTCGCGACGGGTGCCTTCGCGCTCGTCGAGGACGGCACGGTCGCGCTGCCGTGGGCCTCCGGGGGAGCGGACGCCGCCGCGGGCGCGGGTGCCGCGGCCGGTGCGGGCTCCGCCGCCGGTGCGGGCTCCGCCGCTGGTGCGGGCCCCGCGGCCACCCCCGACGCGCCCCAGGCCGAGCCGACCAAGGTCAGACTGGTCATGGCCGGCGACATCCTGAAGCACATGCTCCTCGTCCAGAGCGGCGCCAAGGCCGACGGCACGTACGACTTCGACCACGTCTACGCGCACGTGACCGACGAGCTCGCCGGCTTCGACCTGCGCGTGGTGAACCAGGAGACCCCGGCGGCAGGCACCTCGCTCGGCCTCTCCGGCTACCCCAGCTTCAACGGGCCGCTCGAGTTCAACGACGCTACGGCCAAGGCCGGCTTTAACGTGGTGCTCAAGGCGACCAACCACGCCATGGACGCGGGCTACGACGGCATCCACAGCGAGCTGGCGTACTGGCAGGAGAAGTACCCCGCCGTCCGGACGCTCGGCGTCGTCGACCGAGAGACGGACGATTCGACCTCCCCGTACGAGCCCTACGTCTACGAGAAGGACGGGCTCAAGGTGGGCCTCCTCAACTTCACCTACGACCTCAACGGCTACCCCGACCCCAAAGACGC
>Ga0256406_1001062_pt1 | contig 45766 bp, 33 predicted proteins | sample RumenRJG_03DNA_FD_185986 | JGI IMG/M metagenome (GOLD analysis project Ga0256406, IMG submission 185986) | Bovine rumen microbial communities from Lethbridge, Alberta, Canada - RJG_03 | ecosystem: Host-associated > Mammals > Digestive system > Stomach > Rumen | place: Canada: Alberta | collected... | reverse complement strand
CCTATACCACATCGGAAGGATGGGATGGCTCGAAACTTTGACAAGGGTTTCCTTGGCATCCTCATCATCTCTTACATCATCGCTGCTTTTAAGACGGCTCAGTGTATTGTGGGTAATGATGCAGAAAAGGAGTTAGTGCGCTTCCTGCTCACAATTCCGATATTCGTTGGCTATTACGCTCTATTTGTGCTTGTCTGTCATGGCATCAAGAAGGGACTCTATGCTTTCTTCAAGTCTCATCGCAAGGAATGGAACAACATAGCAGACCGCGAAGAGATGGAGGAGCACATCGCTCAGAACCTTGGCCATATACAGAAGAAGGCACAAGAGAAGACGGCAACTATCAACAATACAAAGAATGCTGCACCTATTGCTGATGACACTCACAAGAGAGAAAGCAATGTAGAATCAAATAATCCAGAAGAAGTATCCGTTACTCCTGAGGCACTGGCAAAGCTACAACTCAAACGTGACATTCAGAAAGCACATGATGAGTTAGAAGTGTTCATCAACCAAGTACAGATTGATCGAAAGCAGATGAACGAGGCAAAGGCCGCTCGCGAGGCCAAGAAGCTTGAAGCCATCCTCAAATATACTCGTTATACACTCATGCCTTATGGCTTTACGGATGAAGAACTATACCAGATAGAGGAAGCTGTCAAACTTCTTGTGGAACTCAACGGCGTTACACGCATGGAGGTTCTTTCTATCGGCAAGAAGAAAGGACTGAAGCAAGCAGACCTGAAGAACTTCTGTTGGAACATTGCAAACCAATATGGAATTGATCCAAAGACCACGGCTCTGTTTGCACTCAATCTGTTTTATGCCTGGTTCAGCAACACCGAACCTTCAAGCATACAAAAGACGCTGCGCAACACAGCGGGCACATATACAATCGAAATTGACGCGAACATAATAGAGCATCTGCCAGAGTTGGAAGAAAAGGTGCTCGGCAAGAATCACAAATAACAGCAATCTGCAAATAACATTGACATTATGTTCAATTAGAGTAAAACTTGTACAGCTAATACTAGTCGGTATAGTAGAAACAGGACGAACATGGAACAAAATAGATACAATGAATTATATAAAGAGCTGAATCCTTCCCTTAAAATGAAGTTGAATGCTATACGTATGAACTTACATGAGGGAAAAGCTTCTTGTTTAGTTGGTGCAGGCTTTAGCAAGAATGCCGAAATGGATGATGCCACTCATATGAAAGATTGGTTCGAGCTTGCAGATGACTTCTATGAGACTCTATATGGAGAAAAGCCAGACGATAAGAATGTAAGATACAAGAATGTTCTTAGGTTGGCATCTCAAGTAGAGGCATCCAAAGGAAGAGGGGAGCTAGAATCTTTGATTCAAAATTCTCTGCCTGATGAGCGTGTATATCCGGGACGCTTGCATATCGAACTAATGAAATTGCCATGGTCTGATGTTTTTACTACAAATTATGACACACTGTTAGAAAAGGCTTTTATAGAAGCTGATAGGTATTACTACAAGGTAACAAATAAGGAAACATTATTGTACACGCCTCATCCAAGGTTGATTAAGTTGCATGGCAGTTTTCCCGATATACGTCCATTTATTATAACCGAAGAAGACTATCGCACTTATCCACAACGATTTCCAGAATTCGTAAATACAGTGCGACAGTCTCTAATAGAAAATGTTCTTTGCCTTATTGGGTTCTCTGGTGATGATCCAAATTTTCTCAGTTGGATAGGCTGGTTGCGTGATGTTATGGGAGAACAGGCCTCTCCTGTGTATCAGATCACGTATAACAACCAAATGCACGATTCTAATATTCATCTATCGCACGACCTTGGAATCGATGTCATCAACCTTGCAGACATAAAAAAAGTTAGTGGTTTCTCGGAAGCGTTGGATTTTTTCTTGATGTATATAGGCAAGGAATATAAAACGGATTGGTCGGGAGAGTTAAAAAATGCCCATACATCAATACACATCGGAGAAAATTACGACGTCGATGCTCTTATAAAAGAAATGAGGATGATACGCGAATCGTATCCAGGATGGATTGTATTGCCAGCATCTCATATGCGTGAATTTTCCGACACGAAGGAATATATACCTTTCTGGACCAACATATATGCGAAGTGTGCTAATGATGTTATAAAGCAAGTGAATTTCTTGTTCGAAGTAAATTGGCGTATTGAAACTGCATTGGCATCTCCTGATATTAAATGGTATCTACAAGCTTTAAAACAATTGCCTTCAGAAGATGCAAATGGTTTGGACAATGCTACATATCAGAAGCTATTGGGATTAAAGCTTTCTCTTCTCAACACCTATCGTTTCAAAGGTGCAGATGATGATTATGTTCATCTGTTAGAAAACATTGAGACTCACATTTCTCAACTCACTTACGAGCATAAACGGCAGTTGAATTATATAAAATGTCTATATGCCATCTCGACATTGAATTATTCCAACGTTCAACAAGTTGTTGATGACTGGAACCTCCGCTCATTTGATTATCAAGGCCACTTGTGGAAAGCCGGGATGCTGATAGAGATGGGGCAGTTGCGAGAATCCCAAGTAATGCTTCGTGACTTATTGAAGTCAGTGAAAAGGAATATTCTAACATCAAAGTACTCCGCACAGTTGTCTTCTGTTCGCTCTGCCATAGAACTCTTCCTATGGAGGATGGATTATATGTATTCCATGTATAAATCTAACCCAGATTTCGACTTTGCTGAGATTGCGAGAACTTGTCGCGACATGATTGTTAAAGAAGAAAACAAACCATCGCATCACCAAATAACACATGGTTTCAATCTATTAGACACTGGTCAACAATGGAATTTTGGCGGAAGTGGATTTAGAGGAGATTATTATGGGGCGATTCGTTATTTCCGACTATATGAAAAGTTAGGATTCCCATTTGGTATGCCTGTAGGTTTTTCTTCGGAAGTTGAGACTAAGACTTTTATGATAGAGCGATTAATGCGTTATTATCCGAAGTATGCATTACAATGGATCGTTAGATGTTGCGAGACAAAAACTATAAATGCATTAAACCGTGAAACATTATTGCATATTAGGCGAGAAGATGCTTGTGCGTTTTTTGACAAGTCGATTGCATCTTGCGAAATAGGTCTTGACCAGTATGCAGGAAGAATCCTACAGAAACGAGTTTTGACTTGTCTGTTGCCCATACTGGTAAAACTTTCAGTTTTGCTTACGCAGGAAAGAATGGAACGTGTATTTAATGCGCTTTGTATCGTATATCTTCAACATTCACGAAAGTATGATGGAAAACAAGTCCAAACTTTATACGACAATTTGTCTGGAGAATCGTTGAAACGCTGCCAGAAAAAAGCTTTGGAACAACCAATTTTGCAATCAGGCGTTAGAGAAGAAGATTTTAAAATGCCCAATTTGTTGAAAGATGAAATTGATTATTCTATAGAGGCTGGTAACATCGCCATGACAGGTTTATCGTCTGATGTAATTAAAGAGCAACAAGCAGCTTACAAAAGACTCAGAATTTTAAAACGGACAAAGAAAGATGATTTAACTTCTTCTGTTTTAGATACGTGCATTAATGTATGGAGAACAATACCGCCTTTATCTGATGACAAATTAGAATCTTTTTATGAGTTTCCTGCAGAGGAAAATACGATGAAATCCATAGCGGCTTCTGAGTTAGATTCGTTTTTGGCTACAGACTTCACAAATGAGAATTCTTCTGCCTTCATAGATAAAATCTCGAATAAATTATTCCGTCTTCAAATAGGCTTCCCTCGTTTTACAGAGGAACAACACTCGCTATTCTTGAACAAAGTAATAAAAATTCTTACAGAAAATGAAGATGCATTCAAAAAGGATGATTCAGACAGTTTCTTTGGAGGCTTTCGCTCTCATGTAGAGAGGATTTTCTCCTATTTGAACTATTATAGCCAAGTAGAGGGTCTTCCGTCAAAAGAGAATGATATCTGGCTGTCTTTTAAAAACGTAATTGAACGATACCGTAAACACGGATATCCAGTATTAACAATTATGACTCACCTTGTTTATTGGGGCATATGGAACAAGACTACTATCAAAAGTTACGTGAATAAAGCAATATTCTCAGAATCTAGTTCATTAGTCCGTGATGCTGGTCAGGCTTTAATCTATACGGCTACCAAGCAAGGTTCAAAAGTTAATCAAACCATAATTAAAGACATAATAAGTAAGGTGTCTTATGTCTTTGATGAGAGTACTCATACATATCTTCGTATTATAAGAGATGTCTTATTGAATAAGGGGATAAGTAAAGAAGCACATGTCAAGTTAGAAGAGTGGGTGAATAACCTGCCATATAGAATAGAACGATGTTCGGTATCAGAAGAAATTAAAGACGATATAAGATATTATGCAAATCAAATAGCAGGTATTATGACAACAATTTGGCCCGACTGGGCAGGTTTAAGTGCTTGGCAAACTTATATGGAAAAAGAACATATAAAGAATGATGTCAGAAACGGATTTGAAATAGGAGTCCGTCTCGCTAATTCATAATGAAAATGGAATATACAATACAAAAAATACTAGAATTCCACGACTTATTTCCAAAGGAAAAAGATTTGGACGTGCGAACAATACTGAAGAAATATAGTCGTGAGTATATTGTTCGATGCTGTCATGTTCTATGCAATAATTACAGCAATGCAGCCTTTATTCCGGACAAGAATATCTCTTTTTTCTCAGAGGTAAGCAAGAAACATATTCCAGACCTAAATTATAGAATCTCTAGATATCTTAATACAACAAGGCAAAGTAGAGTTTGCTATTGTACCATAAAGACTGCATTAGAGTTGATGCGAGTGGCCTTTTCTATTCCCATACGAGAGTATCAGGATAAAGGACTAGAAGAAGATTTTGAATATGATATGTTTCGTTCAATACTGATGCTTAATGAACATTTGATGGCTTATACCCATGCTGATAATTTGGATTTAGCATCGCTGTTGTTTGCTAACAACTACGTGCAGAATGATATCATTAATCAAAATCAGAGTGATACCTTTGTTCGTCAGGTAACACACTATAAGAAACTTGTGGATTTCTTAGAGAATCATCCTAAATGCGCTAATGGACATGAACTGTTCTTGCAAAAGATGGGGATTAACTCAATGGATGAGTATTCCAAAACTTGGGGGTCATTAGTGACACTATCAATTGATTATATGAAGAGTGGTGTAAAAGCATGTCCTGTCTTTGACTATAATCAGTTGAAAGACGAAGATCAACTTATAAGCAAATCTGTACTTGATAAATTCTGCATAGACATTACGGATACTATACCATATGATGCAGAAGATGCGGAATCAAGAGATGATAATGTAGATTATAGAACTTTCCGCTCACACCCTCTGGTGAAAGTTGATGATGGTAAATATTTGATTTATAGTCTACACTTGCTATTGGAGAGACTATATAGCGGTCTATTCTTCGATATAAAGGATGGGTTCAAGAATGCTTTTGGATTTTATAATAAAGAATTTGTTGAGCGACGATTGTTTCAACCCGCTGTCCTTGCTGCTCTTTCAAAGTATACGTCATTCTTTTTGCCTTCTAAATACGATGTAGAAGAATTGAATGCTCCAGCAGAGAAAGACGGACAACCTGATTTCTATATTAGAGAAGATTATAATATAATACTCTTTGAGTGTAAAGCAATAAGAATAAAAGGTGAGATAAAAGATAAATCTGATATTTCGGAACTACTAGATTTATTGAAACAAAAGCTATATCAGTCAACCCATAACACAGACAAATCACGCAAGAAGAAGAAAAAGCCAGAGGACTTGGGTATAAAACAGCTTGTTAAACTAATGACTAGAATAGATGAAGATACTTTTGATTTCGATGATAATATTCCAGATGAAGTGGCGTATTACCCTGTTTTAGTATTGGAAGATACTCATCTTGTAATCCCTGGCATATCAAGCATTATAAATTCATGGTATAAAGAATTAATCCATAAAGAGCTACCAAATCAAATGTGTCATCCGGTTGTTGTAATGTCCATAAACACGCTAATATGGCATAAACAAGCCTTTGCCAGATTTGGTTTCCATACCATATTTGATAATTATTTCAGTAAAGCGGCAAAATATGAGGAAGATGGCATTCATTGGTCTTTTAATCCTCTTGCAGATTTTGATACTTTTATGAATGAGCACTATAGAATTTCAAAATCAGAGAGACAGAAAATGTTTAATGAGTCATTAAGTGCATTAGGACTAAAAAAGGAAAATACTAGTGTCAATTGATAAAGACGAGAGCATAATAGAGTGTCTGCCTGTGTTGGAAGAAAAGGTGCTCGGCAAGAATCACAAATAGCGATTTATCGATTTCTATTTTTGCTTGGCTCTACAGCCTCTTTTATATCTTCTTATCGTTCACGCGTTACCGTAACGTATTGATACACAATGGCGTTTAGATTCGAGGAGGTCAAGTAAGGGAAATATCTATAACGAAGTTATATTCCCCCGTGCAAATATGATTTGCACGGGGTGTTTTTTAATTTTGGTATCCATTATTGATCCATGATTCAAATATATTTTTTATGTCCAACTTTGCAAAAAAGCATTTTTCACACCATGCAAGACTAATATTGGCAATTTCTATTCGTATTTATTTGGATGGTAAAATAAAACTTATTATCTTTGCTTTACAAAAAATGACTTTACAAACTTAGAATAACTACAATTCATAATATACTTACCTAACTCAATGGCAAAAACAGCAAAAAACATACTGACCTTGAATCATGAGGAAGCGATGGACTTCTTTATGAAATCTGAGCAATATCATGGATTTGAACTACCGGAATACTTTACGTTTGACGAAATTCTGAAGTATGTCCGCGAGAAGGTTGGAAAAACTCCCTATGAGGAGTGTCTGCAGGGAAGCGTTTCCCCCGAATCTCTCTCTGATGTGAATCTTGACATACTGCTCAACAAAGATGGACGCTATGCCGTTCGTCCTATCATCCTTGCCAATCCTTTCCTTTACTATTTCCTTGTAAGAGAGGTTTGCTGCGAAAACAACTGGCAAGTCATAAAAGATTTGTTTGAGAAGTTCAATGTCCCTCATATCACATCTTGTGCAATTCCAGTCATCCCTAACGAGAAAGAGCCGTTCCATAAAGCAACGACTATCAACAATTGGTGGAATAGTATGGAGCAACGCTCTATTGAACTGTCATTGGAATATCGTTATATGTTTGTGACAGATATCACCAACTGCTATGGGTCTGTCAACCCTCAGACATTCGATTGGGCATTTATGCTCAAAGGAACTTCTTGCGAAAAAGACGGTGACAGTTTAATTGCAAAAAACATCCAAAGCTATCTAAGAGCATTCCAGCAAGGTCGCAACATCGGCATTCCTCAAGGTAGTGCCATTTTTGATTTTGTCGGTGAGATTATTCTTGGCTACTCTGACCTTTTATTGCACGAAGCATTGCTAGAGAAGGCAAAGGAATACGAGGAGCAAGGCAAGTCTTTTCCGGGTTACGAGATTATCCGCTATCGTGATGACTACCGCATCTTCTGTAGTAATAGAGATGTGCTTGAGGACATCTCCTACACCCTCCAACAGGTTTTGGAACGGCTGAATTTTCGCATGAACAGTCAGAAAACTAAGATTAGCGAAAGTATCGTGACAGATGCCGTTAAGTCTGATAAACTTGCCTACATCTATAATACACCCATTTTTAATAAGAAAGGAGTTGACTTTGATAGCTACGAGAAGCATTTACTCTATATCTTAATGTTTGCCCGTCAATATCCTGATAGCGGATCTGTAAAGATAATGCTGTCTGACATTGACAAACGAATTGAAGAATGGCTTCACCCACAAGAAGAAAAAAAGAAAACTGAAAGTATTGTGTGGGGCGATGTTGAGCTATGCAATGATGGTCATCTTGTTAAGGCAGATAACAAGAAAACCAAGGCAGTAAATTTCATTCCAGGAGGTAGTGTTCGTGCAATGTCTGCTATCTGTATTCAAATAGCCCTTGAAAATGTTGGGTGTGCCCACTATGCCCTCCGAATTATCAGTCGCATGATAGACTCGCTTAAGGACATGAAAGAAAAACAATTCATTATAAATCTCGTCTATCATAAACTCTGCAATCAGCCAAATTCTGACTATAATCAACTCTGGCTTCAGAACATGACCTATACTCGGGACAAGAAGACAGGCACATCACCATACTCTCTTCGTCTTTGCCAGCTTGTAGCAGGCAAAGAGATTCTGCCACTATGGAATAATGAATGGATAAAAGCCGAGTTTATCCAGAATATGCCAAATGCATCCATTGTAGACAAAGAAACCTTGAAGAAGGTGACACCTGTGATTACATTTAGGGAAACAAGGGCATATAATGAACAAAGCATTTCTATAATTGATTATTAACGAATTCAAGAAGAATATCATTATGCAAAAGAATGACAAAATGTTATGTAGGATTTTGAACTACATACCCCGCGAAAGAACTTTTGAGGTCGAGGAACTTGTGTCGAAGACGAGAGGATTTGTCATTTTCGTCAACAACTACCAAAACATTCCTATCTTGAAAGAAGCCTACAAAAAGGGAAAGAATATACCCCTCTATTTCGATAGATATGAAGGAGGAAATGCTTTGTTCTCCTATAAAGAAATCATTCCTGAAGTTGTTGAAGTAAAACCTCAGGTAGAGATAAAAGCATTATTTTCTGGAATTGACAAAGAATTTAATACTACCCTGTTTGACGCACTGCTCAACTCAATAGGTGAAACAATAGATACTGATGAAAAATATAATCTTGCAAAACAACTTCTGCAAGCAAATAAAGAACTGAAAGTAAGAGGAGGGTTGGCCAAAGACTTCTTTAGGATGTCTTCACCATTATATCAGAAGAAATTTTGGGAAGAGGGAATATTACCATATTTTTCAAACTTTGGAATAAGAAAGATGTGGTCAGAAGCAGATGAAGATGAGAAAGATTTGATTGTTCAAAGATTAGGAATTGCAATTCAACCACAAAACAAAACAAGTGTGAAATGCCACTTTGAACATATAGGAAAAGAAGTGGTTAAAAAAATCATATCAGCAAAGAAGTCCATTAAAATAGCTATGGCTTGGTTTACTAATTTTGATATATTCAGAGTTATTAAGCACAAGTTAGAAAGCAGCGATGTGGAGATTACGCTCGTAACCAATAACGACCTAATCAATAATGGCGGCTACTGTCTAAACTTTAACGAGCTTATAGGTGCTGGATTAAAGATATACTTATATGAATATCCTGACATGCTTCACCACAAGTTCTGCATTATAGATGACGAACTGGTGATGACGGGATCGTATAACTGGACTTTCTTCTCTGAAGCAGTAAACCGTGAGAACATGCTCATCATAAAGGATGATGATATGGTAATAGACTCGTTTATCGACGAATTTAACTATATCATCAATGGACGACTAGCTATAGATAGAATGCCAGATACAGTACCCGACCGTCCTGAATATGACAGAAGTTCTTTCAAACAGTATATTAGTGAAGAACTTGTTATAAGAACTAGGAGAAGAATTGGAAATGCACGGGAAAATATAAGCCGTGCTAAGACCCTGTCTCCGTCATACGCTTCAGTTGCAAGAGCTATTCAAGATTTCAATATAACTCTTGACAACAATAATGTCTCAACACAGGCGTTAGAATCAGCTGCAGCCACCACTGCTATAGAAGAAAGAAGAGAGCAGATAGCCTCTCATCAACAACATTTACAGCAATTAGGGACGCAGAGGGAAAATCTAAGAACTCAACAACGAGTGATTATTCAGCGACAACAAGAAGTTCAAGCCCAAGCACAGCAAATTGCAGAAAATGAAGAAATTTCAGAGGAGGAAAAAAACGATTTGCGGGAAAATGTCCGCCAACAAGAAGAACAACTACAGAGAGAGGAAGAACAACTTAATAATTCCTTGAATGAAGTAGAGCAAGTAACTACGGGGTTGCAGCAGGCTGTGCAAGAAGCTCAAGAAGAAATCAGTACAATACAGGAAACTTCCCAAATTGAAACACAAGGCGGAAGAGGAACATTGAAAATCAATTTGAAGTGGAACACAACCGACGACTTAGATTTACATGTTTTCGACCCTGACGGTTTTGAGATATATTATAACGAGAAAGAGCATGTATGCAATGGTGTAAAAGGGCAGCTTGATATTGATGCAAATGCAGCCACTCCATATACGAGGACTCCACAAGAAAACATATACTGGGAAGAAGGGAAAAATGCACCTATAGGAAAGTACAAGGTTCAAGTGGTATTATTCAACAAGCGTGATAATGTGGAAAACATACCATTCACAGTTACTATCTATCCTGATAAAGGAGAGACTAGGACTTTCACGGGGAGAATTAACGCTGTAAAATTCCCCAAAGATATAGTTGACTTTGATTATTCTGAAAATGGAATAAAATATTTGTAATCTGACAAGAGCGAACGTAGAGTTCGTGGAGATATGTTTAATTCGCAAACAAAAAACTATAAAGCATGGAATATTATCTTAAAAATGGACTACCAATTAGTTTGGGAGAAAAGATTGCTAGTGGCGGCGAAGGAACCGTTTACGAGATAGATGGCAACAAAGTGGCTAAAATATATTTTGAGCCACAGGGCAGACTGCCCAAAATGAGTGCATTTATAAGTAAGGGGTTGAAGGTTAGGGGTATTTGCACACCAGATGAGCTCTTGTATGACAAGGATAAAAAGTTTGTAGGTTTTACGATGCAAAAAGCCGAAGGTAAATCTCTGCAACTATCTGTATTTCAGCCACAGTTGTTTAAGAACCTATTCCCTTCATGGTCAAAAATTGAAATAACAAAATTGGCATTGAATGTCCTTGATAAAATTGAGGTGTTACACGAGAAGGATATTCTTGTTGGTGATATAAACCCCATGAACATAAATGTCGTAAACTACGATGACGTATATTTGCTTGACACGGATAGTTTCCAAATTGATGACTATCCATGTCCAGTAGGCACTGTAGATTTCACGGCACCAGAAATTCAAGGAGTAAACTACACAGAGTTTGTTCGATCCAAGGAACATGAATATTATGCAATAGCAACGTTATTATTTATGATATTTTTGCCTGGTAAACATCCATATTCGCGTTCTGGAGGAGGTGAAAAACAAGAAAATATCATCAACCACGATTTCGTTTTTCCTTTGGGTGATGAAGATTCATACTCAACGCCAAAAGGTCAATGGGAAGCAATATGGTATAGTTTGCCTTTTGACATCCGAAAATGTTTTTATGATGTTTTCAAAAAGGACAAGAGGTATCCCATTACTAAATGGAAAAAAATACTGAATCAATATCTGGTTGATTTGGATGCAAATCAATACACACGGGAAATATTCCCGATGACATCAGAGACTATTACAAAGGATAAGACTCTGAATATGAATCGCAGAGACATCACAGACAAGGATGTAGCTCTTCGCAGAATAGATACACCTTTAACGAGTAATAAGCCAGCCAAGAAAATAGCTGTTATCGAATTATCCACAAAAGCATGTAAGCTTTTAATAGGAAACGATCCCGATATTATTAAATCTAATCTTTTTGATTTCAAGATGTTTCTTCGTGACGGTATAAAGACAGATACTGGGCGAGGATTAGATAAGAATAATGTCATGGATATGGATTATTTCAGAAGTAATGTATTACCAACAATAAAGAAACATATTCAGACGGCTAAGCAAAATGGTGTGGATTGCATTTATTCCGTTGCGACAGCAGCATATCGCACTGCTGCGAATAGAGAGGAGATACTTAATTGTATCAGGGAAGAGGCAGGACTTAATGTGAGAATATTGAAGAAAGAAGAAGAAGCCAGAGCTACCATTGATGCATTCTTCTTCTCTTCTCACGATAAACTTAGCCTAACCAAAAAGAAATATATAATGGTCATCGACCAAGGTGGAGGTTCTACAGAAGTCTCTCTCTTCAAAGAAGGAGAATACGTAAATTCATATAGTATTAATCTCGGAACGGAAGTGTTACGAACATTGCTTTTCAAAGAGTCAACAAATCAGACAACATTGAGACAAGCATTAAGAATGACAGACCAATTGATAAAAGATAGATTGGAAGCATTCTATAAGAATATGTTGGCTAATTTTGATAGCAATGAACCAATATACACTATAGCAGTTGGTACAGCAATAACAAAAGCAACAGGAAAGAGAGTCAATGCAAAGCAGCATGGAACTGTTCTTACTGTCGATAGGATTAAAGAAAAAATTGCATCGTTGGATGATGATTTGAAAAACAGATATACTTATGCTGGTGATTTGTACCACGATATTAGACATGGTGGTACAAGAAGCGATCAAATCGACGGTGATGTAGTTATGCGCGTTGGACTTCCAATGTTTGTTGAGTTGATGAAAAAGCTAGGAATAGAAGAGCTAACTGTAAGTGGAACTGGGCTCTGGTATGGTATATACTCTCAAAATCTCTATAACTAAAAACAATATTCACGATGAAATTAGATCCAATCTATGCGCGTCGTCAATACGACACGATTAAACGGGTTTGCTCTTCCAATGTACCCGTGTTTGACAAACTAGTAGGTAAGGATAGCCTATCATCAGTGTTTAGAGGTGTAGTAAACACTCTCTGCGTAAGTGCGACAAATGTCAGCACATGGAAAGAACGTGTACAATATGTTCTAAACAATCCTGATGTATCGCCAGGTGTTGACTTGATAAGAGAAACAGATCACCTTCGGAAAGATCTTTCTTCCTACTTCGGACACTATCAAGTACCTTCAGAAGGCGACTTGACACGCTCAATAAGGAGACTGGCAAAATTCATTGCGTTTTACTCGAACACAGAAATACCTATGGATATTAGGACTTTTTATGAAGCAATACCCGATGCTAATTCTGCAAGTCCAATGAAATTAGACGACACAGATCTAATAGACAATCCGACAACTCGTGTACCTGTTGTTCTATGTCTTGATACGAGCGCATCTATGCGTGGTGAAAAAATTAGCGAGTTAAATCTTGGAGTTAAACAATTTTTTAATGCCGTTAAAGATGACGACATTGCAAAATACTCAGTTGAACTGTGCATAGTCACATTTAGTACCATGGCAAAAAAAATACTTGACTTTGCCAATATAGATCGGCAGGTTTCGGCATTTGAACACATGAATTTAGAGGCATCTGGTAATACCGCTATGGGGGCAGCTGTCAAACTGTCTTTGGAATTGTTAGATGCTCGCAAGAAAGAATACCAAGATAAGGGTGTCGATTATTGGCAGCCATGGCTTGTTTTGATGACTGATGGACAACCTACAGATAGTATAACGGAAGCAGCACAAAAAGTTTCAGAAATGGTCAATAACAAAAAATTAACCATATTCCCCATTGGAATTGGAGACGGTGCAAACATGGCACGTCTGAAACAATTTTCCCCAAAGAGAGAACCATTAAAGCTAAAGGGTCTTATGCTGTCGGAGTTTTTCGATTGGTTAGGGAAAAGTGTTAAGAGTACTTCTCAATCTGCTCCGGGAACTGCCGTTAAACTTCCACCTATTGGCTGGGCTGAATTATAATGTATATGTTATCACGCGAAAGAGCTCAATATTACTACAAGTCTCTCCACTTCAATCATTACGAAAGTGGAGGGACTTGTGAGCAGCGTGTTTTGGTATTAAGAGCACGCTTTGATAGAATTCTAGAAGAACTATCAATAAAAGATTTTGATTCACAATGCGCTTATGTGGAAAAACTTCAGCAAGTTTTTACCGCATTACCAAACAGATTCACTGAAGAAAAGAAGAAAGAATGCCATGCCTTAAGAAGGTACTTAAATGGTGTTCAACATTCAACTTTTGAGGCAGATGAATCACAATACAAATTGTCCGTCAAAAGATTATGTGAGCTTATTAAACTTTGTTCTGAAGAAGAAGTTCCTCGTGACTTAAACAAAATATGGAAAAACCAAGAGCAAAAGATTGAAAATACGAAGAGGAAAGATGTGAGCAATGCTAATAAAGTACAATCAAAGAGCGCAGCAGAAAAAAAAGAGCTGCCTTTTGTCCTTTGCGTAGATTGTTCAATTATTGAAAATGAAGAAGAAAAGAGAAAACAATTTAACGACGCCCTTCGGAATTTAATTTCAAAAATTGCAGATGATGAACTTGATGTAAATCTAAGATTAATCTTAATAGGCAAAAATAAGATTAAGTATATAGTTACAAAGACAGGCGAGACATCTGTTTATAATTATCAAAAAGTTTGTGGAGACATCATTAAGAACGCAATAGATAACTCATGCGATTTTTTTAAATCTAGGCTAAAATATTATAACGACAATAATTATAAGCTTTTTAAGCCTTCGGGGCTAGCTGTATTCATGCTATCTGAGGGAATTGCAGGATTAATTCTTAATAAACAAAATACGTTGGCAATAGAACAACAAGGAGTTCAAGTCATACCAGTAGGGTTGACTAGCGGAATGGATTTAGGATTGATTAGTAATCTTTCCCAAAATAACGCTGCTGTAATAATGAAAGAGAATAAGTTTGAAATGTTTTTCAACTGGATGCATGAAAGTTTGGAGATGATTTGTAACAAAGAAGAATAGAATATGATTTGGAAAGTTATTAAAGCAGAAATGACAGGAACTTCTCACAAAAAGAATGGAACTCCATGTCAAGATGTGACGAAAAAATTAGTTACAAGTAATAGCTGTACCATTGTGTTGGCAGATGGTGCAGGATCTGCTTCTTTATCCGAATTAGGTGCAGAATTGACTTGCAAATCTGTATTAAGGACGTTCCACAGAGATTTTGAAGAATTGTTCGATATGGATCCTTCGCTCGCAAAAACAAAAATAATCCACAGCATAAGAACAAGGTTGGGAATAAAAGCGAAAAAATTTAATCAAAAAAAAGAAGAACTGGCAAGCACATTATTATTTGTTTCTATAAAGAATAATAAATACATAGCAGGTCATATCGGAGATGGTATTATAGGCATTATAGATGAAAAAGGTGATGCAATTGTTCTATCAGAACCAGAGAATGGAGAATTTGCCAACACCACTTATTTTACCACATCGGAAAACTATAAATATCATCTAAGGCTTTACCGGGGAGAAATAGATAACTATAATTCGTTTTTCTTGATGAGTGATGGAGCGGCAGAATGCTTATATCATAAAAAACAAAAAATATTTGCTCCCGCCATACGTTCTTTTAGCAGTTGGATAGAAAAATACGATGAAGAGTCTGTAAATCGGGCTTTACTTGAAAATATGACAAAAATATTCCCAAAGCACACTACAGATGATTGTAGCTTTATTATGTGCAAAAGCATGTCGTTATATGAAAATATCTTTATCACTAATGAATATTAATTGATTCTGACTGAAGTAAAGGGTCTACTATATAGCACAGGCAATAAACATAGAGAACCTGCAGAATAATTCCAACAAGATTAGGGTTAATTAATGACGTATAAGCAAAAAGAAGAATATGATAGGAAATATTGACATACTGGTAAAAGAACTCTGTAAGCTGCCCAAGGAAGTAGGGTGGGTTGAGTTCAAACATAACAATTGTGAGCCAACAATGATAGGTGAGGACATTAGTGCCCTTGCCAATACCGCTACATTGAACGACCGCGATTATGCCTATATGATATGGGGAGTAGATGATACGACGCATGAGATAATTGGTACAAAGGTGCGGTTGCAGATGGAGAAAAAAGGCGAACAGGAGTTAGAGAATTGGCTTCGCTATCTTCTTTCTAAAAATGCGGATTTTGAATTCTATGGTGCAGACATCGATGGCAAGCATGTAGAGCTGATTCGTATTCATAAGGCGCTTAATGAGCCAGTAGCCTTCCAGAAAGTTGACTACATACGGAGTGGTAGTTACACAAAGAAACTGCATGAGTTTCCTGTGTTCCGTGCTCAGTTATGGGACAAGCTGCGTCATGCCCAGTTTGAAGACGTTTGTGTAAAGACAGACCAAAGGTATGAGGATATTATCAGATTGCTCCAAGTGGATGCATACATTACCTTGTTGAAGATACCACAGCCAGCAGAGAAAGAGGCTGTTGTGCATTATTTGAACGAGGACGAAATCATCCAGAAACAGGATAATGGTCTTTATTCAATAACGAACTTAGGAGCCCTACTATTTGCAAAGGACTTGAACGAATTTGCAAGATTAGGGCGTAAGGCTATGCGCGTGGTTCAGTATAAGGGTATCAACCGCTTGCTGATTCAGAAAGAAGAAACATTTGTACAGGGCTATGCTGTTTGCTTCGAGAATATCGTGCGTTATGTGAATGCTCTATTGCCAAGTAACGAGGATGTCAATGCTGTCCAACTGTCAACAACAAGCAAATTTCCACTGCCATCTGTAAGAGAAGCAATCGCAAATAGTCTTATTCATCAAGACCTGTACATAACAGGGGCTGCTCCTGTAGTTGAGATATTCGACAATCGTATTGAGGTGACGAATCCTGGTACTCCATTGGTAGATGTACTTCGTATCATTGATAACCCTCCGAAGTCACGAAACGAGAAACTTGCTTCTCTCATGCGCCGATTGAAGATGTGTGAGGAACTTGGCCGTGGTTGGGACAGAATGGTGTTGGCTTGTGAAGCACAACATCTCCCTGCTCCTCGCATCGAAGTGTTCCAAGATAGTACTAAAGTTACTCTCTTCTCAGAAATGGAGTTTAGCAATATCCCGATGGAGGATAAACTCTGGTCATGCTATCTTCATGCCTGCCTAATGTATATACAAGGTGATGCCTTGACAAACAAGTCGCTGAGAGATAGGTTCAATGTGGGTGAAACATCCGCTGGAAGTATATCAAGATTGATAAAGGAGGCAGTATCTCAGGGAAGGATTAAAGCGCTTGATCCTGATACGGCGAAACGATATATGAGGTATATACCAATATGGGCTTAGTTTAATTTGCCGGTAATTTGCTGGTAACTTGCTGAGACGTGGCAAAAACGGAACAGTATTTCGCTAACACACTGATAATCAATGACAATTTTAAACAAGTTTAATTTGCCGGTAATTTGCTGGCAATTTGCTAAAGAAGAAAAATAGACATAGATATGTTATTCGGAAAAAAGATTAGAGAACTAAGAGATGAGAATGGCGTACTGCAACGCCAGTTGGCTGCACTATTGGAGATAGACACCCCGATGTTCAGTAAGATTGAACGTGGTGATAGAAGGGCAAAGCGTGAGCAGGTCATCAAGCTTGCAGAGTATCTTCATCAGGATGAAAAGGAAATGCTGACCTTATGGTTGGCAGACAAGTTCATTGATGCTGTTGAGGATGAAAAAGAGCGTGACCTCTGCAACGATGCTATCATTATAGCGCATGAGAAAATAAGAGCAATGAAAGCACAGTTGTAGTTTGATGTAGGAAAGATATATAAAGCAATATTAAAATGACCTGTCGCAGGACATTAAGGTTGTGCTTTAATATAGTGGAAAATATAAAATGTCGTGTGGTTTATAGTTCCACAGGTTGCCAGCCGTAGTCATGATAACAGCGGACAGTGAGATTGTGCGTGAGAACGTATTGTTTAAGTTGCTCTTTTCTTACGGCTTCTCTTACGTCCTGGTTGGAATGCATGTTCTGGTATATGTCGTAGTGCTTGCCGAAGATGCGCTTGGCACTTGGGATGTTTCCTGCGCCATCGGTGGTTTGTTCAAAGGCAGTTACCTTTGGTGTACCGTCTGTATATTGTATTGTCATGCGTCCGGAGTGATTGCCGCCCGATACAGTTTTCAACGTGTCGCCTGATACATTATACCAAGATATCCAACAGTCGCACCAGACATGAGTGTCCTTGCCTACTTCCTCCTCCGCTACTATCATCAGCGTGGGGATACATAGCTGACCTTTCTGGTAATGAATTCCAATATTTTCGATTAGATAGTTGCTCATGGCATTGCGTATAGCCTGTTCCTTGCGGTTGATTGCTATGTGGCGGATGCAGTCCTGCTTATGGCTGTCGAAGTCTGACATCAGCCACAACCCGTTCACTTTCTCCATATACAGTTTGTGTTCTTCTATATCTGTGCTTTCGTCAAACGAGCCATCCTCCCACTTCTGCCTAACCTTGATGGTTGCCACAGCGTGTGTCTTGTCGGTCATTTCCACGTCTATAACTTCATAGTCTGCAATGGTTCCACCGTTTCCCGTTACGAAATAGTAGAGCCATTCGTGGTCCATTGCTTCGTGTTCCGGCAGATGGTTGAACATGGTGTCGAGCACGGCATAGAAGTCTGCCGTCATATAGTCTTTCGACTTTTCCAGGAGTTCATGGTCAGGTATGTACTGGCACAATTCTGCTGCGCGTTCCTGCAACTGTATTTCCTTGTTTCCGCATGCCGTCATTGTCAATGCAACAAGGGCTGACAATATCAGTTTCTTAATAGTTTTCATTATTAGCAGTAACAGATTTTTCTTCATTTTTATTATCTCTTCCTACTTCATTTTCCATTCGCCGGAGTGTTCTATCATAGGTACGAGCACTTCTTCGTTGGTGCTGTCGCCGAAGCAGAGTATCAGGTAGACGTTTGCGGTATGCAGCGAGTCGTTGGTTTCATAGCGCGATATTCTGACGGAATATACTCCTCGATGCTCGTCGTCTTGTTCCTTGACGAACATTTTTGCGTTGTCTATGCGCTCACTGATGTATTTCTCAGGCAGGCTGTCGGCATCGTAGTGTGCCCTGACGAACAGGTCTGCCCGTCCTGCAAACAGGCTGTCATAGACTGTCTTTGCCGCTTCGGCTGCCTGCTTGCCTCTGTCTGAGGCGCTGGAACATGCCACTATTATTCCTGCGACAATGACGTAGAGTAGTTTTTTCATGCTTATCCGTGTTGCCGTCGGCTATTTTTGTCTTACGAATACGTTTATCGGACAGCCCGTCATTGTCCAGTTCTCGCGTATCTTGTTCTCGAGGAAACGCTTGTAAGGTTCCTTCACGTACTGTGGCAGGTTTGCATAGAACACGAACGACGGTATCTGCGTGTCGGGCAACTGGGCACAGTATTTTATCTTGATGTACTTTCCTTTTATCGATGGTGGTGGGAAAGCCTCTATCAGCGGCAGCATCACTTCGTTTAGTTTTCTCGTTCCTACCCTTGCCGTGCGGTTGAGATAAACCTGCTTTGCCGTTTCGAGCACCTTGAATATGCGCTGTTTTGTCATTGCCGAAGCAAATATTATCGGGAAGTCAGTGAACGGCGCCATGCGTTCGCGTATGGCGTTTTCAAATGTCTTAATGACTATCTGGTCCTTGTTCTCTACCAAGTCCCATTTGTTTACTACCACCACCAGGCTCTTGTTGTTCTTCTGTATGAGCTGGAAGATGTTCATGTCCTGCGTTTCGATGCCTCTTGTCGCATCTATCATGAGTATGCATACGTCTGAGTTTTCTATTGAGCGTATGCTTCGCATGACACTGTAGAACTCAAGGTCTTCGCTCACTTTGTTCTTGCGTCTTATTCCTGCGGTGTCGACGAGATAGAAGTCGAATCCGAACTTATCATATTTTGTATATATGCTGTCGCGTGTCGTGCCAGCTATGTCGGTAACGATGTTTCTGTCTTCGCCTATGAATGCGTTTATCAGGCTCGACTTACCCACGTTCGGTCGACCTACTACGGCAAATCGCGGTATGCCGTCTTCTGTCGTCTCGCTTGTGTCTTTCGGCAGTTTCTCCACTACGGCGTCGAGCAGGTCGCCCGTTCCGCTGCCCGAAGCCGAGCTTATGCAGATGGGGTCGCCGAGTCCGAGCTTATAGAACTCGTATGAGTCGTATATCTGGTTGTTGTTGTCGGTTTTGTTAACCACGAGCAGCACCGGCAGCTTTGTCTTTCGCAATATGGCAGCCACGTCTTCGTCGAGATCTGTCAGTCCTGTCGTTACGTCGACGAGGAACAGCACGAGGTCTGCCTCTTCAGTAGCCACCATTACCTGTTTCCTTATTTCCGCCTCGAAGATGTCTTCCGAGTTTACCACCCATCCGCCAGTGTCGACGACTGAAAATTCGTGTCCGCACCATTCACACTTGCCATACTGCCTGTCGCGCGTAGTACCGGCTTCGTTGCTGACTATTGCCCGACGCGTGTTTGTCAGGCGGTTGAAGAGTGTAGACTTGCCCACGTTGGGGCGTCCTACTATAGCTACTAAATTTGGCATATACTGTTTCCTGTCTTGTTATGATATGATTGCAAAAAATTACTCAAGGTTGTATCCGAACGTAGTCAGTTCGCGTTCCGACTGTCGCCAGTCTTTGTCTACCTTGACATAGGTCTCGAGGAATATCGACTTTCCGAAGAATCGCTCGAGCGCCTTGCGCGTTTCCGTAGACACTCGTTTAAGCGCCACGCCCTGATGTCCTATGACTATTCCTTTCTGCGACTCGCGCTCTACATATATTATTGCGCGTATGTGTATCGATTTTTCCTTTTCTTTAAACGATTCTACCCTTACTTCCACCGAGTATGGTATCTCCTTGTCGTAGTAGAGCAATATTTTCTCGCGCATTATCTCGCTGACGAAAAACCTTGCGGGCTTGTCCGTCCATTGGTCTTTTCCGAAGAATGGCGGAGAGTCTGGCAGCAGTTCCTTTATTCGCTTCAGCAGCATGTCGGTGCCAAACTTGTTGAGTGCCGAGATGGGCAGTATTTCCGCCTTCGGCAGCAGGCTGTGCCAGCGTTCCACAATCTCGGCGAGACGGCTCTGGTCGGTCTGGTCTATCTTGTTTATCAGCAGCAGTACGGGAATGGTCATCTTCCTTACCTTGTCGAGGAAATCGGCATTTTTCTCCGGATTTTCTATTACGTCGGTAACATACAGCAACACGTCTGCATCTACGAGCGCCGACTCTGAGAATGCCAGCATCGACTCCTGCAGCTTGTAGTTCGGCTTCAGCACGCCCGGCGTGTCGCTGAACACTATCTGCATCTCGTCGGTATTGACGATTCCCATTATGCGGTGGCGCGTGGTCTGCGCCTTGAACGTGGCGATAGATATGCGCTCTCCTACGAGTTGGTTCATCAGTGTCGACTTGCCAACGTTAGGGTTTCCTACTATGTTTACGAAACCTGCCTTGTGCATTGTTTGTTGATTTTGATTTTAACGAATAAGGATTAGGGATGCAGGGACCGACATCAGCAATGTTTCTCCCTGCTCCTTAATCCTTAATCTATATCCACTTGTTTCGAAGCGACATCAATATCCCCACTTCAGATAGGATGCTCCGTGTACGAAGCCCGCTCCGAAGGCAGTAAGTATGATGTTGTCTCCTTTCTTAAACTTGCTTTCGTTTTCCCATATCGCCAGCGGTATTGATGCTGCGCTGGTGTTGCCGACATGCTCGATGTTGACAATCACCTGCTCCGCACTCAGTCCGAGACGCTTTGCTACGGCTTCTATGATACGCATGTTAGCCTGATGCGGTATGACGTAAGCAATGTTTTCCTTGTTCAGTCCGTTGCGCTCTGCCACTATCTCGCAGTCTTCGCTCATGTTCTGCACGGCATATCGGTAGACGGTGCGTCCCTCCTGATAGATGTAGTGCAGCCTATGGTCTACCGTGAAGTGCGACGACGGACATACCGAGCCGCCTGCCTTCATGTGCAGGAATGGCAGTCCGATGCCGTCGGTGCGCAGGTATGAGTCCATGTATCCCACTCCCTCTTCTTCCGTAGCCTCCACCATTACGGCAGCTGCCCCGTCGCCGAAGAGCGGGCATGTAGCGCGGTCCTTATAATCGACCATCGACGACATTTTCTCTGCGCCGATGACTATCACTCGCTTGTATCGTCCCGCTTCTATCATGCAGGCCACGTTGTCGAGCGTGTAAAGGAATCCGCAGCATGCTGCAGAGATATCGAAAGCATGGGCGTTCTTCAAGCCTATCTTGCCAGCCACTATCGATGCCGTAGAGGGGAAGCGGTAGTCGCCCGTAGTCGTTGCCAGCAGCAACGCATCTACCGTCAGCGGGTCTACGCCTGTCTTCTTCAGCAGTTGCTTGGCAGCCTTGCGCGCCACGTACGACGTACCCAGTCCGTCTTCCGACAGAATGCGTCGCTCCTTGATACCAACGCGCGTCGTAATCCACTCGTCGTTGGTGTCTACCATGCGCGACAATTCCTCGTTGCCGAGAACATAGTCGGGCAGGAAGCCACCGACGCCTGTGATTACTGCTCTGAGCTTACCCATTATTCTACTGTTTCCTTAACGATAGCTACCTTACCTCTGTAGTAGCCGCATGTTGGGCAAACGGTGTGGTAGATATAGTATGCACCGCAGTTTGGACATACAGCCAATGTAGGCATTTCTGCCTTGTCGTGAGTTCTTCTTTTGCGAGTACGTTGCTTTGACTGTCTTCTTTTAGGATGTGCCATAATTTTTTAAATTTAATGTTTTACTTGTTTAATCTTCAAATTTTAAGTTTTTCAGACTGTCCCATCTCGGGTCTGTGCCTGTGCTTTCTGCCTCGTCGCTTCGGGCGGCGGACTGGCTGTCGCTCACATACTGAGCCATAGCCTCTATCATCGCAGCATTGCATTTCCCAGGTGCATGCACATGCTGGATAGGCAACGACAGTACCACTGTCTCGTAGAGAAACCAGGCGAGGTCGACAGTGCCGACATTGCTGTCGACCGTCATCGTCTCGTCGTCGTCTGAATATTGAGTAGCCTTCGGATCAGCATCCTCAGGCAGTTCTCCAAGCCTTATCGTAAGCGTATTGTCAGCCTCTACGGGCTGAGCCATGTCGTCAAGACACCGGTCGCACGAAACGACCACGCTGCCGCGAGCATGAATGTCGGCATAGAACACGCTGCCCGAACGGCGGATGTCTACCTCAGCCTGCACGTTGCCACCCTTAATCTCCGCACTCTCGAAAGCCGAGAAGAAATCGTCGGTAAGCGCAAACTGCATCGTCGTCGTGCCGTCGTCGAGACCAAGAAGGTCTATTTTCAGTGTCTCCAATACTGACATAATCTACACTTTGGGGTGCAAAGTTACAAATTTTTATTCTATTGTGCCAAATAACACACGTTTTTTTTATTATTTAACGCGACTAATGCCCAAAAATGGGCTTATGCCGACGCTTTTTCCGATGTAACAAAGTATCATTTCCACACCGTTTCAGCTCACGGAAATCGGATTACAGAGCACCTTGTAAAACAATTCCAGGCTCACACAAGAAAACTGTAATACGACTTTGAAAGCACTACCGACAAGCTGTAAACCTGTTACAAGCAAGCCGTAACAACGTTACAACATACCCGTCACACCGTTACAAGATACTTGTCACAACTTTACAAGATACCTGTTACAGAATCGCAGCTTACTTCTGAAAATCAACTAAAAAGCAGCCTACCACCCCATCTGCCAGCCTCTGTAGGAATAAACACAACAAAAACAAAAAAGGAAGGGCATGCCTTGTCTGGCATGCCCTTCCCTATCTGTTGCGAAACACTGTGTTTCGGTTTATTCTTCCTCGCTCTCGTCGAAGTCGAGAACATTCTTCTTGTTAGCCACCATGCGGTCGTAGTCTTCGCGTGAGCCAACAACCAGCTTGTTGAACTGACGCATACCGGTTCCGGCAGGTATCAGGTGTCCGCTGATGACATTCTCCTTCATGCCCTCGAGGTGGTCTACCTTGCCCTTGATGGCAGCCTCGTTGAGCACCTTAGTGGTTTCCTGGAACGATGCAGCCGACATGAAACTCTTAGTCTGCAGGGCTGCACGCGTGATACCTTGCAGTATCTGCGTAGACGTTGCTGGCACTGCATCTCGCACCTGTACAGGTCGCAAGTCGCGGCGCTTCAGGCTTGAGTTCTCGTCGCGCAGCTTGCGTGCGGTAACAATCTGTCCCTTCTGCATGTTTTCAGAGTCGCCGGCATCGATGACAACCTTCTTGCCCCAGATGCGGTCGTTCTCTTCTGCGAAGTCGAGCTTGTCTACTATCTCCTGCTCGAGGAAGGTAGTGTCGCCCGGATCGTTTATCTGTACCTTGCGCATCATCTGGCGCACGATGATTTCAAAGTGCTTGTCGTTGATTTTCACACCTTGCAGGCGGTAAACGTCCTGTACTTCGTTGACGATGTATTCCTGTACAGCCGTAGGACCCTTGATGGCAAGAATGTCGTTAGGCGTGATGATACCGTCAGACAGCGGAGTGCCTGCACGCACGGCATCGTGCTCCTGTACGAGAATCTGTTTCGACAGCGATACGAGATACTTGCGCTGCTCGCCAGTCTTCGAGGTTACGATTATCTCGCGGTTACCACGGCGTACCTTACCCATAGCCACCTCGCCGTCGATTTCGCTGACGATAGCAGGATTTGACGGGTTGCGTGCCTCGAAGAGTTCGGTTACACGCGGCAGACCACCAGTGATGTCGCCCGCCTTACCAACGGCACGTGGAATCTTGACAAGTGTCGTACCCGACTTGACGGTCTGTCCGTTTTCAACGACAACGTGTCCACCCACAGGGAAGTTGTAAGTACCGAGCACGTTGCCCTTTGCATCGAGTATATCGCAGGTAGGCACGCGGCTACGGTCCTTAGACTCGATGATAATCTTCTCGGTCAAACCGGAAGTCTCGTCGGTTTCAGCCTTGTAAGTAGAGCCCTCAACTACGTCGTTGAACTTCAGTTTACCTGCGTATTCCGTTACGATGACAGCATTGAACGGGTCCCACTTTGCGATGAGGTCGCCCTTAGCCACTGTGTCGCCGTTCTTATAATAGAGCGTACTTCCGTACGGCACGTTCATTGTTGACAGTGATATGCCTGTATTGACATCGATGAACCTGATTTCAGTAAGACGGCTGACAATCATTTCGCACTCGATGTCCTTTTTACCGTCGTTTTCTACGAAAGGTACAGTGCGGAGCTCATCGAGTTCTATCTTTGAGTCGCTCTTAGCCACGATAGATGCGTTGGCAGATGCGTTACCTGCGACACCACCGGCGTGGAACGTTCGCAGTGTAAGCTGCGTACCAGGCTCACCAATGGCTTGTGCCGCAATGACACCTACAGCCTCGCCCTTCTGTACCATGCGGCTTGTGGCAAGGTTTCGTCCGTAACACTTCATGCAGACACCTTTCTTGCTTTCGCAGGTGAGCACTGAGCGGATTTCTACACTCTCGATAGGTGAGTCTTCTATCTGCTGAGCAACACTCTCGGTTATCTCGTCGCCGGCAGCCACGATAAGGCGTCCTGTCGTCGGGTCGATGATGTCGTGTACAGATACACGTCCGAGTATGCGCTCGTAGAGTGTAGATATTGTCTCGTCGCCATTTTTCAGAGCTGTACATTCGAGTCCGCGAAGCGTACCGCAGTCTTCCTCTGTGATGATGACGTCGTGGCTGACGTCTACAAGACGACGTGTAAGATAACCAGCATCGGCTGTCTTCATGGCGGTATCGGCAAGACCCTTGCGGGCACCGTGAGAAGCGATGAAGTATTCGAGCACCGACATACCTTCCTTGAAGTTGGAAAGAATAGGGTTCTCAATAATCTGTGCGCCTTCGGCACCTGCTTTCTGCGGCTTAGCCATAAGACCACGAATACCTGAGAGCTGCTTGATCTGGTCTTTAGAACCACGAGCTCCAGAGTCGAGCATCATAAATACGGCATTGAAACCTTGATCGGCTTCAGTCATCTCTTTCAACAGAATGTTACCAATGTCGTTGTTGACGTGTGTCCACGTATCGATAACCTGGTTGTAACGCTCGTTGTCGGTGATGAAACCCATGTTGTAGTTGTTCATGATGTCTTCCACCTCACGGTTACCTTTCTCTATGAGTTCCTGCTTCTCTGGCGGTATGATGATGTCGTCGAGGTTGAACGAGAGACCTGCCTTGTATGCCATGCGATAGCCAAGATTCTTGATACCATCGAGGAATTCGCATGCTCTCGCAAAGCCTACAGACTTTATCACGTCTGCAATGATGTCGCGCAGACTCTTCTTTGATATTACCTTGTTTACAAAACCTACTTCTTTCGGCACGATACCATTGACGATGACACGTCCGACTGATGTTTCTACAATCTTCTTAACGTATTCGCCGTTTTCGTCGACATCGGTTACAAGTACCTTAACCTGAGCGTGCAGGTCGCACTTGCCTTCGTTGTGAGCAATGATTGCTTCTTCCGGTCCGTAGAATGTCAGTCCCTCACCCTTAGCACCCGGACGAATCTTTGTGATATAGTAGAGTCCGAGCACCATGTCCTGCGACGGTACCGTGATTGGTGCACCATTGGCAGGATTGAGGATATTATGGCTCTGGAGCATGAGTATCTGTGCCTCGAGTATAGCCTCGTTGCTCAGCGGGAGGTGGACAGCCATCTGGTCGCCGTCGAAGTCAGCATTGAAGGCTGTACATGCCAATGGATGCAGCTGGATAGCCTTGCCTTCTATGAGTTTTGGCTGGAATGCCTGAATACCCAGACGGTGAAGCGTCGGGGCACGGTTGAGTAATACAGGATGTCCCTTCATTACATTTTCGAGGATGTCCCAGATGATTGGCTCGCGGCGGTCTACAATCTTCTTTGCACTCTTTACTGTCTTCACAATACCGCGCTCTATGAGTTTGCGGATGATGAACGGTTTGTAGAGTTCGGCAGCCATGAGTTTCGGCAGACCGCACTCGCCCATCTTCAGTTCAGGACCTACAACGATTACCGAACGTGCAGAATAGTCGACACGCTTACCGAGAAGGTTCTGACGGAAACGTCCCTGCTTACCTTTCAGCGAGTCAGAGAGCGATTTGAGCGGACGGTTGCTCTCGCTCTTGACAGCCGACGACTTGCGTGAGTTGTCGAAGAGTGAGTCTACAGCCTCCTGCAACATACGTTTCTCATTGCGCAGTATGACTTCGGGCGCCTTAATCTCCATAAGTCTCTTCAGACGATTGTTACGTATGATGACACGGCGATAGAGGTCGTTGAGGTCGGATGTAGCGAAACGTCCACCATCGAGTGGCACCAACGGGCGCAACTCTGGCGGAGTAACTGGGATAATCTTCATTATCATCCACTCCGGACGGTTTATGTCGCGGCTTGCACGGAATGATTCGACTACCTGCAAGCGTTTCAGAGCCTCTGTCTTGCGCTGCTGTGAAGAGTCGTTGTTGGCACGGTCGCGAAGTTCGTATGACAACGAGTCGAGGTCGAGATTTGCCAACAGGTCGTAAACAGCTTCGGCACCCATCTTGGCAATAAACTTGTTAGGGTCGGTATCGTCAAGATAATCGTTGCCTTCAGACAGTTGATTTTCAATTATGTCGATGTATTCGTCTTCTGTCAGCAGGTCGTACTTGTGGCTACCGTTCAGTTCGTTTCCTTCACTGTCCTTGCGTCCTTCAAATGCACCTGGCTGTATAACGACATACTTTTCATAATATATCACTGAGTCGAGCTTCTTTGTAGGCAGTCCGAGCAAGTATCCTATCTTGTTAGGCAATGAACGGAAATACCATATATGCGCTACCGGCACAACGAGTTCGATGTGTCCGCTACGCTCACGACGAACTTTCTTTTCGGTAACTTCTACACCACAACGGTCGCAGACAATACCTTTATATCTGATACGCTTGTATTTTCCACATCCGCACTCATAGTCCTTAGTAGGTCCAAAAATGCGTTCGCAGAACAATCCGTCGCGCTCAGGCTTGTATGTTCTATAATTGATGGTCTCAGGTTTGGTTACCTCACCATACGAATTTTCCAGTATCTCTTCCGGAGAAGCAAGACCAATGGTTATCTTCGTAAAATTATTCTTTACCTTTGATTCTTTCTTAAAAGCCATATTTCTTAAACGTTTTTGCGTTTATTGTTGAACTTTTTAGTTCAAATGTTATTACTATATTTGGTTTCTGTTCAGAGGACTGTGCAGATATGATTTTATCTGTCGACAGTCATAAGAATCTTAGTCAAGTTTAACGCTTAATCCTAAGCCTCTAAGCTCGTGCAGCAATACGTTCAGTGATTCAGGTATTCCTGGTGTAGGCATTGTTTCGCCCTTGACTATTGCTTCATACGCCTTAGAACGGCCAACCGTGTCGTCTGACTTGATTGTAAGTATCTCTTGCAGTACATGGCTTGCGCCAAATGCTTCAAGAGCCCAAACCTCCATTTCTCCGAAACGCTGTCCACCGAACTGGGCTTTACCTCCCAGAGGCTGCTGTGTTATCAGTGAGTAAGGACCGATAGAACGTGCATGCATCTTGTCTTCTACCATGTGTCCAAGTTTAAGGAAGTATGTGATACCTACTGTTGCCGGCTGGTCGAAACGTTCTCCTGTCTCACCGTCATATAGATGTGTAGAGCAGAGGCGCGGCAATCCTGCCTTATCTGTCCACTCAGAGAGGTCTTCAAGCTTAGCACCGTCGAAAATTGGTGTGGCAAACTTAACACCGAGACGCTTTCCTGCTGCTCCCAATATAGCCTCGAAAATCTGTCCGAGATTCATTCGGGAAGGCACACCCAGTGGGTTAAGTACCAAGTCTACAGGGCGGCCATCTTCGAGGAATGGCATATCTTCCTGTCGTACGACACGCGACACGATACCTTTGTTACCATGACGACCGGCAAGTTTGTCTCCTACACTAATCTTACGCTTCTTTGCAACATATACCTTAGCCATCTGGATGATGCCTGATGGGAGCTCATCGCCTATAGTGATTGCAAACTTACGACGTTTCATCTCTGCATCAAGCAGTTTATACTTGCGCAGATAGTTCATTATCAGCTTGGAAATGAGCTCATTGGTGTGCTCATCGTCTGTCCAGTCGCTTGATAAAACACCTTCAAACTCAAGGTTTTTAAGGTTAGACACCGTAAACTTACTACCTTTATTTATTATCTCGGCACCGGTATAGTCCTTTACGCCTTGCGATGTCTTGCCTTTTGTCAGAACGAGCAACTTGTCAACAAGGATATCCTTAAGGTCATTGTTCTTTGCTTCGTATTCTTCGTCTATCTTTGCCAAAAGAACTTTATCGTGTTTCTTCGACTCACGAGTCTTTATAGCACGAGAGAAAAGTTTTTTGTCGATGATAACTCCAGATAAAGAAGGATTTGCCTTCAATGAAGAGTCCTTCACATCGCCTGCCTTGTCTCCAAAGATGGCGCGGAGAAGTTTTTCTTCCGGTGAGGGATCACTCTCTCCCTTTGGAGAAATCTTACCTATCATTATGTCGCCTGGCTCAACACGCGCACCAACACGAATGACACCGTTCTCGTCGAGATCCTTCGTTGCTTCCTCGCTGACATTAGGAATATCTGCTGTGAATTCTTCCATTCCGCGTTTTGTCTCGCGTACGTCAAGAGAATATTCGTCGACGTGTACAGATGTAAGGATATCGTCGCGGACAAGTCTTTCACTAAGAACAATGGCATCCTCATAATTGTAACCCTTCCAAGGCATGTATGCTACAAGAAGGTTGCGTCCGAGGGCAAGTTCTCCGTTTTCTGTAGCATAACCTTCTGTCAGGATGTCGCCTGCCTTAACTCGCTGACCTTTCTCGCATATAGGGCGAAGGTCTATCGTCATATTCTGGTTGGTGCGACGGAATTTTGATATGCGGTATTCTTTCAGTGCCGGTTCAAAACTTACAAACTCCTCATCTTCCGTACGGTCATAGAGGATACGTATTGTGGTTGCATCAACATATTCAATCACACCGTCTCCTTCTGCTGTTATCATTGTGCGTGAATCTTCGCACAACTGACGTTCGAGACCTGTTCCTACGATAGGAGCATCGTTGTGCAGCAGTGGTACAGCCTGACGCATCATGTTACATCCCATCAACGCACGGTGTCCGTCGTCGTGCTCAAGGAACGGAATCAGTCCAGCAGACACAGATGCTATCTGCTGAGGAGATACGTCCATAAGGTCTACCTGTGCTGGCGGAACTACAGGGAAGTCAGCATCCTGACGACACTTGACAACATTACGAATGAATGTGCCATCGTCATTGAGCGGTGCATTACCCTGTCCGATGATATGGTCTTGTTCCTCCTCTGCCGTGAGATATACAACTTCTTCGTTGTTGAGGTTGACAATCTCGTTTTCTACCTTTCTATATGGTGTTTCTATAAATCCTAATTCGTTAATCTTTGCATATACACAAAGTGAAGATATAAGTCCGATGTTTGGACCTTCAGGACTCTCAATAGGGCAAAGGCGTCCATAATGAGTATAGTGTACGTCGCGGACTTCGAAGCCTGCACGTTCACGCGACAGACCGCCAGGACCAAGAGCAGAAAGACGACGCTTGTGTGTAACCTCTGCAAGCGGGTTAGTCTGGTCCATGAACTGACTTAATGGATTAGTACCAAAGAATGAGTTGATTACACTTGAGATTGTCTTTGCATTGATAAGGTCTGTCGGTGTAAAGACTTCATTGTCGCGTACATTCATGCGCTCACGAATAGTACGGCTCATTCGGGACAAACCGATAGAGAACTGATTTGCCAACTGTTCGCCAACTGTACGCACACGACGGTTTGAAAGGTGGTCGATATCGTCTACAGTGGCATTTGAATTGACTAACTGAATAAGATACTTGATAATCTCAATTATATCTTCTTTTGTAAGTATGCGAATTTCAGAATCTGTCTCAATACCAAGTTTCTTGTTTATACGGTAACGTCCTACTTCTCCAAGATCATAACGCTTGTCAGAGAAGAATAAGTTTTGTATTACTTCACGTGCACTTGCATCATCGGCAGGGTCAGCATTACGCAACTGGCGATAAATATACAAGACTGCTTCCTTCTCCGAGTTACTTGGGTCTTTAGCTAACGTGTTGAAAATAATGGCATACTTGTTTGCCATTTCTTCATCTTTGTGTAGCAATACAGATGAGGCGCCACTATCCAATATATCGTTGATATTATCCTTAGTTATTTCTGTCTCGCGCTCCATGATAACCTCGTTACGCTCAATAGAAACTACTTCGCCCGTATCCTCATCTACAAAATCCTCGTTCCAGCTTTTCAATACACGTGCAGCCAGACGTCGACCTATTGCATCTTTCATGTTTTTCTTATTAACCTTTACTTCTTCAGCTAAATCGAAAATCTGAAGGATGTCCTTGTCCTGCTCAAAACCTATTGCACGCAAAAGTGTTGTTACTGGCAACTTTTTCTTGCGATCAATATAAGCATACATAACATTGTTGATGTCAGTTGCAAACTCAATCCATGAACCTTTGAACGGTATGATTCGTGCAGAATACAGCACTGTACCATTCGCATGTACTCCCTGACTGAAGAAAACGCCAGGCGAACGATGCAACTGAGATACTACGACGCGCTCGGCACCATTAATAATAAATGTGCCGTTATGTGTCATATATGGTATTGTACCTAAAAAGACATCAGACGTTACTGGATTGAAATCCTCATGGTCTGGGTCTGTACAATACAACTTCATTTTGGCCTTTAAAGGCACACTGTATGTCAATCCTCTTTCCAAGCATTCCTCAGTAGAATAACGCGGCGGGTCAATAAAATAATCGAGGAACTCAAGAACGAAATTATTGCGAGTGTCAGTAATAGGGAAATTCTCAGAGAACACCTTATACAGTCCATCATTCTTGCGTTCTTCGGGTGGAGTGTCTAACTGTAGGAAATCCTTGAAGGATTTTAATTGCACATCGAGAAAATCCGGAAAAGGCATCGGATTTTTCACATTGGCAAAACTTACTCTTTTCTCAACAATGTTTGAAGCCATCTTATTGGGGTTTCGTTTCAGACTATATTATTTTACATCAATGACAACTATCGTTATCAACAATCATAGACATAAAAAGGTTAGAACTTCCCTACTTGGAAAATTCTAACCATATTCTCAATAAAATCAGTGAAAATGCTTCGTTTTTATTAAAAACTAACAAATTCAGTGAGTGATTTCACATTTTTTATTTGAGCTCAATCTTAGCACCTTCTGCTTCGAGGAGCTTCTTCAGATTTTCAGCTTCGTCCTTAGACATGCCTTCCTTCAAAGTAGAAGGAGCACCGTCTACGAGGTCCTTAGCCTCTTTCAGACCAAGACCACAAGCTTCCTTAACTGCCTTAACAACCTTCAACTTGTTGTCACCTACTTCTGCAAGTACAACGTTGAATTCTGTCTTTTCTTCAGCACCACCAGCAGCAGCGCCACCAGCAGCAGGACCAGCAGCAACAGCAACAGCTGCAGCAGCAGGCTCAATTCCATACTCGTCCTTCAGGACTGTTGCCAACTCATTTACTTCTTTTACTGTAAGGTTTACTAACTCTTCAGCAATAGCTTTAATATCTGCCATTTTTATTTATGTTTTTAGTTATTTTATTGTTAATTTATTATGACTTTTGAGAGGGAACCTCTCTTTTTTATTCAGGACGCTCGCCTAAAGTCTTCAGCACACCATGTATAGTGTTTGCTCCTGATTGGAGAGCTGAAACAACATTCTTTGCAGGAGATTGCAACAGTGCAACGATATCTGCAATAATCTCGTTCTTGCTCTTGAGAGATGCAAGTTCTTCCAACTTGTCTGCTCCGACGAAGATTCCCTCTTCTGCGTATGCAGCCTTCAAAGCTGGAACACCTTCCTTTTTGTATTCTTTCAACAGTCTTGCCGGAACATTTGCTGTATTGCTGAACATTACAGCCGTATTTCCCTTCAGACATCCATATAAAGGTTCAAAATCAATCTCTGAGGTCTCGAAAGCTTTGTGAAGCAATGTATTCTTCACAACAACCATCTTAATCTCATTCTTGAAACACTTGCGACGAAGGTTGCTTGTCTGTTCAGCATTGAGTCCTGCTATATCTACCAGGTAGAAATGAGGATACTCCTTCAACTTCTGTCCAAGTTCTACAATTATTGTATCTTTTACTTCTTTTCTCATTTTACACTTCTTGTTTGGAGTTATTCAATTGTCTTTGGATCAACCTTGATACCCTTACTCATCGTGCTCGAAATAAAGATACTCTTGATATATGTACCTTTAGCTGCAGCAGGCTTCAGTTTATTAACAGTTGCGATAAACTCTTTTGCGTTTTCGTAAATCTGTTCAGGTGTAAACGAAACTTTGCCGATAGAGGTATGGATAATACCGGTCTTGTCTACCTTAAAGTCAATCTTACCCTGCTTAACTTCTTTCACTGCCTTAGCAACGTCCATAGTTACAGTACCACTCTTTGGGTTAGGCATCAATCCACGAGGACCAAGAACGCGTCCTAAAGGACCTAACTTACCCATGCAAGATGGCATTGTTATAATAACATCAACATCGGTCCAACCACCTTTGATCTTTTCAATATACTCATCAAGACCAACATAGTCAGCACCAGCTTCTGTAGCAGCGGCTTCCTGATCAGGAGTACAGAGGCACAGCACTCGCGTAACCTTACCAGTTCCGTTCGGCAGTGATACTACACCACGAACCATCTGGTTGGCTTTACGAGGGTCTACACCCAAGCGCACATCAATATCAAGAGAAGCATCGAACTTGGTAGTGGTAATTTCCTTAACCAACTCAGCAGCTTCCTTCAAAGAGTATGCTTTCCCTGCTTCAACCTTATCAGCCACCAACTTTTGATTTTTTGTCAGTTTACTCATTTTTTAATTGAAGTTTTAATTATTAACCAGGGAAATCCCCTTTTACAGTAATACCCATACTTCTTGCAGTACCTGCGATAAGTCTCATGGCAGACTCAACTGTAAAACAATTCAAGTCTGACATCTTGTCTTCAGCGATAGCTTTTACCTGTTCCCAAGTTACCGAAGCAACTTTCTTACGGTTAGGTTCAGCAGATCCGCTTTTCAACTTGGCTGCCTCTTTCAGCTGTATTGCTGCAGGAGGGGTCTTGATTATGAAGCTGAATGACTTGTCGGTGTAGTACGTGATAACAACAGGAAGTACTTTTCCTGCCTTATCCTGCGTTCTGGCGTTGAACTCCTTACAGAATCCCATAATATTAATACCCTTCGAACCAAGAGCTGGTCCGACTGGTGGTGAGGGATTTGCAGCGCCACCTTTAATCTGTAGCTTGATAAATCCAGCAACTTCTTTAGCCATTTCTTTCTTTTAATTTTAATATTTGAAATTATAAAAAGAACATCTTATCCGTAACAATAAGCTATTCCTTTTCAACTTGCATAAAACTTAATTCCAACGGAGTCTTACGTCCGAAGATTTTTACCATCACCTTGAGTTTGCGTTTCTCTGCGTTTATCTCTTCGACTACGCCATTGAAACCGCTGAATGGTCCATCAACAACCTTGACTGTTTCATCCAATACAAATGGGACATTGGTATCCATAGCCAATTCAGTTTCTTCGGCATTGCCCAACATTCTGTTTATTTCAGACTGTTTTACAGGCGAAGGATTGTCCAAGCCTCCCAAGAAGCCCAGCACGTTTGGCATAAAGCGTAATGTGTGTGCTACATCTCCTACTAATTCGGCTTCAACGAATACATATCCAGAGAGAGAGACCTTCTCCTTTATGATACGTTTCCCATCTCGCAAAGAAGCGTGCTTTTCCATTGGTATAAGCACTTGCGAGACATGATTCTGTAATAGCGTGTTATGCTTCATTTCAGCCTCGATATATTCCTTTACCTTTGCTTCTTTTCCGCTAACGGCACGCAATACATACCAATTCATTTTCGATTCAGCCATTTTAATTAAGAGATTAACTTGGATAAACTAAAGTCATAATGTTTTGGAACACCCAATCCATAGCAAACACCACAAGCGCAATGACTAGGGAAGCAGATAAAACAACCACTGCACTGTGTGTTAGTTCGCTTGGTGTTGGCCAAGTAGTTTTATGCGCAAGTTCTTGATAACATTCCTTGCAATAATTTACTATCTTCTTAAACATAATAGAATTATTTTTAGCACGGGAAGGAGGACTCGAACCCACGACCCTCGGTTTTGGAGACCGATGCTCTACCAACTGAGCTATTCCCGTAAAAATAGTTCCCGGACCTAAGCGCGGGAACTATCATATTACCCGTATATTATTTAGATAATATTCTTAACTATTAGTCTTCGTAAACTTCTGTTATCTGACCAGAACCTACTGTACGACCACCTTCACGAATAGCGAAACGGAGACCCTTGTTGAGAGCTACAGCGTAGATAAGTTCTACTGTAATCTCTACGTTATCACCAGGCATAACCATTTCTACGCCTTCTGGAAGAGTAATTTCACCTGTACAGTCCATTGTACGGAGGTAGAACTGTGGACGATACTTGTTTCCGAATGGAGTATGACGTCCGCCTTCTTCTTTCTTCAATACGTAGATAGAAGCCTTGAAGCGCTTGAATGGCTTAATCTGTCCAGGATGGCAAAGCACCATACCACGCTTGATTTCGTTCTTGTCTACACCACGGAGAAGCAGACCTACGTTATCGCCAGCCTGACCTTCGTCGAGCAGCTTGCGGAACATCTCAACACCTGTTACAACAGACTTTCTGTCTTCACCAAGACCGAGAAGTTCAACTTCATCACCTACGTGGATAACACCAGTCTCGATACGACCTGTTGCTACTGTACCACGACCTGTAATTGAGAACACGTCCTCAACAGGCATAAGGAATGGCTTTTCTGTATCGCGTGGAGGTTCCTGAATCCACTCATCGCAAGTGTTCATCAGTTCCATAACCTTGTCTTCCCACTTGTCAACACCGTTCAAAGCACCAAGTGCAGAACCACGAATGATAGGAGTATCCTCTTCGAATTCATACTGTTCGAGGATTTCGCGAACTTCCATTTCAACGAGTTCGAGCATTTCCTCATCCTCTACCATATCACACTTGTTGAGGAATACAACCAGACGAGGAACGTTTACCTGACGAGCGAGCAGTACGTGTTCACGGGTCTGAGGCATAGGACCGTCAGTTGCAGCTACAACGAGGATAGCACCGTCCATCTGAGCAGCACCAGTAACCATGTTCTTTACATAGTCAGCGTGTCCCGGACAGTCAACGTGAGCATAGTGACGCTTTTCTGTCTCATACTCAACGTGTGCAGTATTAATTGTAATACCACGCTCTTTCTCTTCAGGAGCGTTGTCGATAGAATCGAATGACTTGATCTTGTCTTCATTACCAGACACCTTCTTAGAAAGTACCAATGTAATGGCAGCAGTCAAAGTAGTCTTACCGTGGTCAACGTGACCGATAGTACCAATATTAACGTGCGGTTTCGTACGCACAAAACTCTCTTTAGCCATAGCTTTAATTTTATTTTATTTAATGAATAATTGCGTATTTTCTTCTGCTTCTCGAAAATAAAGAATAGCAGTAGAGCTGTAACTGAGAGTTGAACTCAGGACCTCTTCCTTACCAAGGAAGTGCTCTACCACTGAGCTATTACAGCATTAGAGCGGAAAACGGGGCTCAAACCCGCGACCCCCAGCTTGGAAGGCTAGTGCTCTATCAACTGAGCTATTTCCGCATAACGTTGTCATATTGCCCATATAAAATTGCCTCTCTTTAACGAGCTCAGACTTCGTTTTCTCCTACTGAGTGGGTGGTGATGGATTCGAACCACCGAAGGTAAAAACCAGCAGATTTACAGTCTGCCCCATTTGGCCACTCTGGTAACCACCCTTTGTCCTACTATGAAAACATCTCTTTTTGAGCCTCTTGTCGGATTCGAACCAACGACCCCGAGATTACAAATCACGTGCTCTGGCCAACTGAGCTAAAGAGGCAAATCCTTGCAGCCGCTTAGGCTTTTGTTCGGATGTGTTGTAAAACGGCTGCAAAGATACGACTTATTTTTTTATCTCCAAAACTTTTTGGACTTTTTTTTACCTATTACGTAATTTTTCTTTAAACTTCGTCAACTGAACCTTCATTGAGTCCACACACTGATCAAAACTTTCTTCGAATGTGTCAGCTGTTTTCTCTACGAACAATGTTGAGCCAGGAACCACCACATTTATGCTTGCCTGTTTGTTCATTGCCGTTGCAGGCTTGACTACTTTCAATTGCACCTCAACTTTCTGTATATCTTCAAATGATTTTTGCAGTTTCTCTGCTTTCTTCTGAATGAAAGCTTCTAATTTTTCGGTAGCGTCAAAATGAATTGCTTGAATTTTAATTTCCATAATCACCTCCTGTTTTAATAGGTTATGCCCTTGGGTGGGCTTGGTTATAAACTCGTTTTAACTGTTCAAATGTCGTATGAGTATAAATCTCCGTTGTCTGTACGCTTTCGTGCCCTAACAGTTTCTGTATTGAGAGCAGTCCTGCCTCATTGTTCAACATAGCCGTTGCAAAAGTGTGCCTCAGCACGTGTGGCGAACGTTTTTTCTGAGTAGAAACCAGCGAGAGTGTTTTTTTCACTATGTACCTCACTTGGTCCGCCGACATTCTCACGCCTTTGTCCGTAACGATAAGAGCATCCGTCTGTCTGACTATCAGTTTGTCTCTTTTGGCGATGTAATATTGAAGTACATTCCTTAGTTCATCACCGAATGGTATTATGCGCTGCTTATCGCGCTTTCCCGTTACTTTAATCTCATTATTAACAAAACTAATATCCTTGTCGTCAAGATTTGTCAGTTCCGAAAGTCTTATTCCCGTAGAATAGAACAATATTATTATTGTACGCATGCGTACATCTTTAATACTGTCGTCCCAATCCACGTTGTCAATAAGCATATCCATCTCAGACTCTTTTATAAAGACAGGCAAGCGTCGTTTCCTCTTTGGCGACTTAACGCCATATACGGGATTTGCGTCTGCCAACTTATGAGCCATTGCAAACTTGTAGAAACTTCTCAATGCACTTAAACGCCTTGCCACCGTAGCAGCACTGTTGCCGCTGTCCATCATAGTTTCCATCCAGTCGCGTACGACATCCGTATCAACGTTTGTCCAGTCGAGCTGTTCATCTACACTCTTGAAATATTTTTCGAAAGTCCGCAGGTCTTCTCCATAGCTCTGCATGGTCAGTTCCGACCTATTTCGCTCATATTTGAGATATTCCAAGAATTTTTCGATCATCATTGCTTCCGATCTTTAATGCTTTGACAGTATTTTCTATTCGGCTACGAATTTACGAAATTAAAATCACACTACCAAAACTTTTCGCCATTTTTATTCTTCTTCGCGGCGAAGTTTCTGAACGTAGATGGCACGTGTCATCTTGAGACGCTTCAAAACAGATGGTTTGTCGTACTGCTGACGACGACGTAATTCCTTAACAACACCTGTCTTTTCAAACTTTCTCTTGAACTTCTTCAAAGCTCTTTCGATGTTTTCACCATCTTTTACTGGTACAATAATCATGCTTTTTCTTTTGTTAAATTTGTAATTAAAAATATTAGTTATGGCATAGTGCCATTATTAGCGGCTGCAAAGGTACACTTATTTTTTTTATCATCCAAACTTTTGGCAAAATTTGTTTTATGACCACTAAAGCAATATGGTGAAATTGCAGCATTTTACTTTACAAATATTTTTTCCATTGACGGTCAGACTACTGGTCAGCAAGACATTGCAACAGTATTCTTACCCAGACTTATTCCGTCTGTCGTAAAATTGTATATTTACAGACTTCCAGTGCCTACACTTCCTGCGAAAGTATCAGTTTGCCATGTCTGAGATAAACTTTATTCTCATCAGCCTTATTTCGTCTTCCGGATATTCAGGTCCGAGTTCTTTCTTGGCAACCTTCATTGCGTCAGTGTCGCTTTCCTGAAAGTATTCATAGATGTCATCTATATGGTCGTCGTCGATAACTTCTTCTATAAAATAGTCGATATTTATCTTTGTTCCACTATAGACTATTGCCTCTATTTCGTCCAACAACTCGTCAAACTCTATGCCCTGTGCGTATGCTATATCATCGAGTGGCATCTGTCGGTCTATGCTTTGTATAATCTTAACTTTCAGCATCGACTTTTTCGCCACAGTCCTCACGCGTATTTCTTCAGGGCGTTCTATTTCGTTTTCCTCACAGTATTTCTTTATCAGTTCACAGAACTCTGCACCATACCGCTTGGCTTTTCCGACTCCCACCCCCTGTATGTTCTGCAATTCCTCGAGTGTTATGGGGTATACCGTCGACATCTGTTCGAGCGACACATCCTGGAATATGACGTATGCCGGCACATTCTTCTTCTTTGCCACGTCTTTTCTCAGCTCTTTCAGCATGGCGTACAGCATCGGGTCAAGTGCACTTCCTCCGCCCTCTTCTTCTCCGTCGTAGTTATCATCGCTGAATTCCTTGTCCTCTACGATCATGAACGACTTTGGTTTCTTCAGGAACTTATGTCCTGCGGCAGTAACTTTCAGCAGTCCATAGTTCTCTATGTCTTTCTTTATGTATCCAGCAATGAGGGCCTGCCTTATCACCGGTGTCCATATTCTCTGCGACATCTCTTCTCCTGCGCCAAACTCCTCCAGTTCGTCGTGGTGGTGAGATGTTATGTCGTCTGTCTTATTGCCGACAATCAAATCTATGATATATTCACTGCGGAAGTTTTCCTTTACGGCAATGATTGTTTCGAGAACAATCTCGAGCGCCTCCTTACCCTCTATCTTCTTCTGTGGGTGCAGGCAGTTGTCGCAGCATCCGCAGTTATCCTTGTCGTATTCCTCTCCGAAATAGTGCAACAGCATTTTTCGTCTGCACACCGACGATTCGGCGTATGCCGCCGTTTCCTGTAGCAGTTGCCTGCCTATGTCCTGTTCAGCCACGGGCTTGCCTTCCATAAACTTCTTCAGTTTCTCGAGGTCCTTGTGTGCATAGAACGTTATGCACTTTCCTTCTCCTCCGTCGCGTCCGGCACGTCCCGTTTCCTGATAGTAGCCTTCGAGGCTCTTTGGAATGTCGTAGTGTATTACAAACCTCACGTCGGGCTTGTCTATACCCATGCCGAAAGCTATGGTAGCCACTATCACGTCAATCTCCTCCATGAGAAAATCGTCCTGTGTCTGCGAGCGTGTCGCCGAGTCGAGACCAGCATGATATGGCGACGCCTTTATGTCGTTGGCACACAGTATTTCCGACAGTTCCTCCACTTTCTTTCTCGACAGACAGTATATAATTCCGCTCTTTCCTGCGTTCTGCTTCACAAACTTTATTATCTGCTTGTCTATGTCGTTGGTCTTCTGTCTTACTTCATAATATAGGTTTGGTCGGTTGAACGAACTTTTGAATTCCACAGCGTCGTTTATTCCGAGATTCTTCTTTATGTCCGTTCTCACTTTGTCTGTTGCCGTAGCAGTCAGCGCAATTATAGGCGCTTCGCCTATTCTTTGTATTGTCGGTCGTATGTTTCTGTATTCAGGTCTGAAGTCGTGTCCCCATTCCGAGATGCAGTGTGCCTCGTCGATGGCATAGAACGAAATCTTCACGTTCCTCAGAAATTCCACGTTATCTTCCTTGTTGAGCGATTCCGGTGCCACGTACAGCAGTTTCGTCTTGCCTTCCAGTATGTCAGCCTTCACCTGGTCGATGGCAGCCTTGTTGAGCGACGAGTTGAGGTAGTGTGCCAATCCTTCGTTCTCGCTCATTCCGTTTACGACGTCAACCTGATTCTTCATAAGTGCTATCAGCGGCGATATGACTATAGCCGTGCCCTCCATGATGAGCGACGGCAACTGATAGCACAGCGACTTGCCTCCTCCCGTAGGCATCAGCACAAAGGTATTGTTGCCGTCTAAGACGTTGCGCACTATTGCCTCTTGGTCGCCTTTGAAGGTATCAAATCCGAAATATCTTTTCAGTTGTTCAGTCAGGTTGACGTTATTGCTCATATATTATGTTCCTCTTTAGTTTTTCTTTCAGTTCCGGTGTTTGTTTCCGATGTCATCGTCGCTTTGTTATTTACCTATTATATATTAATTAATAGTATGCTATGCTGCACCTATATTCGACTTCTCCATTTGCTTCTTGGCATAATCGAGCGTAACCTTGTATCGTTTCTGCTTCTTTGCAGGCATCTCATACATAGCCTCCATCATTATCGTCTCCGTGATAGATCGCAGTCCGCGTGCACCCAGCTTGTATTCCACAGCCTTGTCTACGATGTATTCGAGCACGTCTTCGTCGAAGGTCAGCTTTGTGCCGTCTATCTCAAAGAGTTTTTTGTATTGTTTTATTATTGAGTTTTTCGGTTCTTCGAGAATGCGTCTGAGTGCGTTTCTGTCGAGCGGATTCAGATAAGTCAGCACTGGCAGTCGTCCTATTATCTCAGGTATGAGTCCGAAAGCCTTGAGGTCTTGCGGCTGTATGTACTGCATCATGTTGTCGCGGTCTATCTTTTTTGTCTTTCCGATAGATTCAAATCCCACGACGTGCGTATTCAGTCGCTGTGCTATCTTGCTTTCTATGCCGTCGAAAGCGCCTCCGCAGATGAACAGGATGTTGCGTGTGTCCACCTGTACGTAGTCCTGGTCAGGATGCTTGCGCCCTCCCTTTGGCGGCACGTTGACATTTGTTCCCTCCAGCAGTTTCAGCAGTCCCTGCTGCACGCCCTCGCCGCTTACGTCGCGCGTTATCGACGGGTTGTCGCTCTTGCGGGCTATCTTGTCTATCTCGTCGATAAACACTATTCCTCTCTCTGCCAGAGTCTTGTTGTAGTCAGCCACCTGCAGCAGCCTTGAGAGAATGCTCTCCACGTCCTCGCCCACATAGCCGGCTTCGGTAAACACCGTAGCATCCACTATCGTAAACGGCACGTCGAGCATCTTCGCTATGGTGCGTGCCATGAGCGTCTTGCCCGTTCCGGTAGAGCCAACCATGATGATGTTGCTCTTTTCTATTTCCACCTCATCGCTGTCTTTCGGCTGCTTCAGTCTTTTATAGTGGTTGTAGACGGCTACCGAGAGAAACCTTTTTGCCATGTCCTGCCCTATGACATACTGGTCGAGGCGTGCCTTTATCTCGTCGGGCGTAGGCACGTCGCCCACCGGCTCGACGCTTTGCTGCTGTTTTTTCTGCTTGTCGGCACTGTTGAGCGACTCCTCCACTATTTCATAAGCCCTCTGTGCACATTCGTCGCATATTGCCCCGTTCAGTCCTTTTATGAGCAGACCGACCTCTACATCCTTCCTTCCGCAGAAGCTGCATTCACTCTTTGCCATTATTCTCCCTTGCTTTCAGTTGTTTTCTCGGCTTCTGCGTCCTTCTGCATTACCAGAACCTTGTCTATCATTCCATACTCGCGTGCCTCCTCAGCCGTCATCCAGTAGTTGCGGTCGCTGTCTTTCCATACTTTCTCGAATGGCGTATGCGAGTGGTCGGATATGATTTTATAGAGTTCGTTCTTGAATTTCAGTATCTCCTTAGCCTCTATCTCTATGTCTGAAGCCTGTCCCTGCACGCCTCCGAGCGGCTGGTGTATCATCACGCGGCTGTGCGGCAGTGCCGAGCGCTTGCCTTCCTGTCCTGCCACGAGCAGCACGGCAGCCATAGACGCAGCCATGCCGGTGCATATAGTAGAGACATCGCTCGATATAAACTGCATGGTGTCATAGATGGCGAGTCCTGCCGTTACGCTTCCGCCCGGCGAGTTAAGATAAATACTGATATCCCTGCCTGGCTCCGACTGCTCGAGAAAGAGCAGCTGTGCCGTTATCGTGTTTGCAACATAGTCGTCTATCTGCGTGCCGAGAAAGATTATTCTGTCCATCATCAGTCGCGAGAAGACGTCCATCTGGGTTACGTTCAGCTTGCGTTCTTCAAGGATGTACGGGTTCATGTACTGTGCCTGAGCCTTCATGACGTCGTCGAGCACGAGTCCGTTCATGCTCAGATGCTGTGTTGCGTATTTTCTGAAATCGTTTATCATTTTGCTTTTTCCTTTTTAATAAATATGCAGATTGTTTAGCCTTTCTTTCCTTATGGAAAGAAGGTTAACTTGCGTTTATTGTTTTACAAAGATATGAAAAAATATCAAACTACAAACTTTTATTTCTTTTTTTTTGACTTTTTATTCTGCATTTTGTTGCATTTTGAATGTCAGCAGCGTGTTTTTAGGCATAATAAAGCCCTTTCCGCGACAAACAATTCCAATTTGTTGCGGCAGTCTTTACTCAGGAAGTATAAAATAACAAAAATTAAATACGGCTGCTACCTCAAATATAAAAAACAACAATGCGAACGACATGCACTTCATTTGCCATTTAAACGGTTTCTCGGAAAATTCTTCAAAATAACGCTCGGCTCCATTTTTTTAAGTATATTCTCTGCCTTGATTACATACCTACCACAAATTAAAACGATGCCTACTATAACTGCTAAAGACAGGAATCTATTTGATAATATCGAAAAAGTATTTATTATTAACACCGTAATAACAATTATAGGTAAAAAAGCAAAGAAAATCAATATAGATTCTGCTGAACAATTACTTATCAAATCTATCTCATCTTCTTGCAAACAATAATCTTTTACATGAGCTTTTATATCCTCTTCTTGTCTAAATCTCCTTGAGAATAGAGTTAAAAGGAATAAGAATATAATTAAAAGAGGGAGAGATAGAACTTTAAAGCACATTCTAAATCCATATATTATCATACAAATATACTTTATTAGCCTCTCCTTAGAATATCTTGTCATAAACTTCTTCAATTAAAAACTAATTCGTTTATTCCTTTTTTACATAGTATATCCAATCACATTGCAAAGATACATATTTTAAATTATACGGAGAAACTTTCTGTCAATTATTTCTTACAGGCTACCCCTGCCGCTTCGTCTTAAAGAAAAAGGGCTAATCAATTTCGGGCTCGTTTACTGTCGCGTGAGTGCCCGCGAAAGCCGTTTCAGAAATCTGAGGGGCAAAATATGCGGGTATTTTGAATGTTGTTGTAATTATTTGAGGGTCAGGATGATAGCGCGGAGGATGGCGGTTTTGAGGGCGAAAGAGGATTGTTAAAATTGTCAAAGAGCATGTTTGAGATTGTCAAACACACTGTTTGAGGAGGTCAGACATAGTGTTTGGGGGTGTCGGGCATAGTGTTTTGCAGGGCGAAACAGGCGAAATAGGCGCGTCAAAGGTACTCTTTGACAATTTTAACAGTTGTATTTGGGTTGGAAATTAACAGATTTTTGCAATTTCAGAGGCTAAAAATTTTCTATTTGGAGAGTTTTTCTCTGTCAAAAGTTTTCATAATTTTCGGGGTCGTCAGGGAAGGCGCGAACAGTTTGGCACGGTTTTTGCAGGGAGTTGACAACGAGAACGATAACCTTAACGGGAACGGGAAATATTGACGGGGACGGGAACGATAACGGGAGTGGCTGGCGCATCGGGATTGTTGCTCGGTTATTCTTGCTTGCGGCTGGCGCTTAATGGAAAGACATTGGCAGATATATAGCAGAATCGGTGGGAACGGATAGCAGGTATTTAGTAGAATTGGCAGGGAAACAACCCGAAAAAATGAATAATTGGCTACCGATGAGCAAAAAACGCAGTAGTAATTTGTGGCATTGTCTTTTTTTTCGTAACTTCGCCGTCGAAAAATTCAACATCCGATGGCAGACACGCGTCATAGCATAGCAAGCACGCTGAAGATAGTATTGCCTCTGGCTTTCGGCGGAGCGATACTCTACTGGATGTACCGCGACTTCGACTTTGCCAAGTTGCGGCATACACTTCTCTATGGCATGGACTGGACGTGGATGCTCCTGTCGTTTCCCTTCGGCATCTCGGCACAGCTGTTTCGTGGCTGGCGCTGGCAGCAGACACTGGAGCCTATGGGCGAGAAGGCGCGTCGCAGCGTAGCCGTCAACTCCATATTCCTGTCGTATGCCGTCAGCCTCATCGTGCCCCGCATAGGCGAGTTTGCACGTTGCGGAGTGCTGAAGCGCTGGGACGGCGTGTCGTTTCCGAAGGCACTCGGCACGGTTGTTACCGAGAGGGCTGTCGACTCGCTGCTCATGCTCGTCATTGCCGCCCTTGCCATCATGACACAGCTGCCCATATTCTCCGACTTCTTCTCGAAGACGGGCACGCGCGTGGACATCATGTTCGGACAGTTTACGACAGCCGGATGGACAGTAACGATAATCTGCGCCATAGTGGCATGCACGTTCATCTACATGCTGCTGCGCCGCATGACGATATACAAGCGCCTGAAAGACACCGCCCGCGGGCTGTGGCAGGGCGTCATCTCGCTGCGCAACGTCAGCAACGTGCCACTGTTCATAGCGCTGACGCTCGGCATCTGGGCAAGCTATTTCCTGCACTACTACCTCACGTTCTTCTGCTTCGACGACACCCAGTCGCTCGGTCTGGGGTGCGCCTTCGTAACGTTCGTGGTAGGCAGCATAGCCGTCATCGTGCCTACGCCCAACGGTGCCGGACCATGGCATTTCGCCGTAAAGACGATGCTCATACTCTACGGCGTGGCAGAAAACAGCGCACTCTTCTTCGTGCTGATAGTCCACACCGTGCAGACCGCCCTCGTGGCAATGCTCGGCATATACGCCTGGATAAGGCTGAACTTCATAAAAAGAAAAACAGACATACAAACAAATCAACTTAATGATAAACCTAAAATCCGCAACTATCATCCAATACACGATTAAGGGTAGATTTATGAGTCGTTAGTAGCAGCTTTCAGTAAAAAGCAACAGCACAACATCAATATGTAGCCACCATCCCCTTACCCCA
>Ga0256406_1001061_pt1 | contig 45814 bp, 37 predicted proteins | sample RumenRJG_03DNA_FD_185986 | JGI IMG/M metagenome (GOLD analysis project Ga0256406, IMG submission 185986) | Bovine rumen microbial communities from Lethbridge, Alberta, Canada - RJG_03 | ecosystem: Host-associated > Mammals > Digestive system > Stomach > Rumen | place: Canada: Alberta | collected... | reverse complement strand
TGATGATGTTTTTTCTCATGCCTTCATAATAGCCCTCAGCATAGTCGAACATACGGGCGATTTCTTTCATCTCAACGCTTACCGGCGTTTCGCCAAGCCCTTTTGCCAGTCTGTCGAGCATGTTGAAATCAAAATAGACATAGGCTTGGCGCCCCTTCATTACATTGGCTGACAGCGGAGCCTTCGCCTCGGTGAACTCATCGCCTTCCGCTCCCATAGTGAAATAGGTGGTGTTGTTCTTCCAACCTAAATTAAGCACATCCGTCGTCTTCTCATCCACAGGAAGGACATAACAATTGGATGCTTTCTCCTTCATGTCCGCAGTTACCATGTTCAGTTCTTTCAACATGGAGATGAGGGTGGCGTCTTTTGTCTGAGCATAGACAGAGAAGCGCGGCATCGTCCCTTTCTCGTCCAGGTCCGACATCGTGAACGCAAAATCGCCATCAATTGCACTGAGCACCTTCTTGATCTGGGCTGTCATGTCTTTTGGAAGCTGTTTGAACAACGGAAACTCCTGGAGCATCTCATATAGCTTATCACCATGGATATTGCAGAACACTGAGAAGCCGTCTTTCGGAACATATTTCAACAAATCGCCTTTGATTTCATCGATAACCTGATCCCCTTTCTTTATCAAGGCATCACACTCATCGGATTTGGTCAGGATGTCTATTTGCGCTTTCGTTTCGCCCTTTTCCATGTGTACGTCCATCACATACGCCATGTCCTTCACCTTGACTCCCTCCGGCATGATCATCGTTTCCATCATCTGCATTTTGGGAGAGCCTGCCAGTGCGTTATAGAACAAGAGCTGCATCTCACCTTCTTTCTTACACATTGTTTTGAAGAAGTCGTTGTCATACATGGAATGCTCCACACCCTCATCAAGCAGTTTTCTGGCATCGGCGAGCACCTCGCTCTCACTCTTCCCTGCATAGTTGGCATGAGACACGCAGAAATAATCCTTATTGAACACGAACAGGGTTCCATTCGAAAGCGAATAGTGGAGCCCGTCTTTCTCGGTCAGCGGCTCATCGCCCGTCTCCTTCGCCAAGGCATTCAGAAATTCGGCAAGGTCTTTCGCGCTATATACCGTTCCGACAATTCCCACTCCGACATCATCAACCGCAGCGTATGGAGGAACATCGCCTAACATATCAGCATCTGTTTCCAAACTGTCGCCCACCGTCTCCTGGGGCTCCATATCCAATGCCGGGTCGTCTTTTTTTGCCTGCACAAAATACACAAAGACAGGGTCGCGCAGGTCGAGACCAGCCTTTGTCGGATCATCCAAAAGGTGTTCCAGCTTCTCTGAAAAAGCCCGTGAGAAATCTGCATCCTTCAATCGCTTTTTCAAATCAGCCTTTAGCGCGCCATCATCCGTCAGTCCGCTACTCTCAGCTATCTGCCGAACATCAAGCCGCATGACGACTGTGGCATCTTCAGGTATCAGCTTGGCAGAGTCCGGCACTTTCGAACACGAACTCAACAACGCTGCAAACCCTAAAACCAAAAACGATAAAATCTTTCCGCTTGCTTTCATTTCTCTTTCTCCTATTTTTTAATTGATTGTTTCAGAATGATGCAAAGGTAATGAATATTTTCCGATAATGAAAACTTCAACCACTTTTTACATATTTTTCTTGTTCGCAGTAAACACAAAAGAGCCCGAAATCTCTTGACGACTTCGGGTTCTTTCTTATATTCTCCTTATTCCTCTTCCGGAGTAATTAGTTTATATCCCTTTCCGTGGATGTTGATAATCTCTATCTGCGGGTCGTCCTTCAGGTGCTTACGCAACTTGGTGATGTAAACATCCATCGAACGGGCGTTGAAATAGTTATCGTCAATCCAAATGGTCTTCAAAGCGAAATCGCGCTGCAAGATTTCGTTTGCATGTGCACAAAGCAGTGCGAGCAATTCGTTCTCCTTGGTGGTCAGCTTGGTTTGCTTGTCGCCGATTGAAAGCAGTTGCTTCTGTGTGTCAAACACGAAGTTACCAATGTTGTAAAGCGTCGCTTCCTTGGTCTTCTTTCCATGTACACGGCGGAGGATTGCTTCAATACGGAACACCAGTTCTTCCATCGAGAACGGCTTGGTGATATAGTCGTCCGCTCCAATCTTGAATCCTTCGAGGATATCTTCCTTCAACTGTTTAGCTGTCAGGAAGATGATAGGTATCTCAGTGTTAACTTGGCGGATTTCCTGTGCCAGTGTAAATCCGTCTTTCTTAGGCATCATTACATCGAGGACACAGATATCAAACCTGTTCTTCAGGAATTCTTTGTAACCAACCTCTCCGTCAGGACAAAGCATTGCTTCAAAGCCTTTTGCCTGGAGGTACTCGCGAAGCAGCATACCGAGGTTCTCGTCGTCTTCGCACAATAAAATTTTCAAATTCTCTTCCATAATGATAAAATATTAAAACGTTAGACTTCTATTTTCTAAACACTCTTGTTTGCATTCTCCTGAATTGCCGGGAGCGAGATGGTGAATGTAGTTCCCTTCCCGTACTCGCTTTCCATCCGTATCTCACCATCGTGCAGGTCGATGATTTTCTTGACGTATGCCAATCCCAGTCCGAAACCTTTCACATCATGCACGTTTCCCGTATGCACACGATAGAATTTGTCAAACACCTTCTTCTGGTTGTCTTTCTTGATTCCGATGCCGTCGTCGGCGATAGAGAAGTTCAACCGGTCTTTCTCGTTCCATGTCCTGATAACCAGGTTCAACGGCTGTTCCGGCTTCTTGTATTTGATGGCATTGTCTATCAGGTTGTTGATGGCATTTGCAAAATGTATCTCATCCACATAGATTGCGGAATCCACCGCCTCTATATCCAGACTGATTTTCCCGCCTGTGTGCTCCACTCGCAACTGGAATGAATGGGCAGCATTTTCCAGCATCTCGTTCAGGTCGAGCTCCTTGCGTTTGAACACCGCTTTCTTCCGGTCGAACATGGACATCTGCAACACTTTCTCGACAAGGAACCTGAGACGTTTCGACTCATCATTGATGACGTTTCCGAGGTGTTTCATCGTTGAAGGGCTCTTCGTCACCGACTCGTCGTTGAGCATCTGCGCTGCAAGTGATATGCTTGATATCGGTGTCTTCAACTCGTGCGTCATGTTGTTGATGAAGTCGTTTTTCATCTCCGTATAACGTTTCTGCCGGAATATGACGACGATGGTGAAGATGAAGGTCACCAACAATATCAGCGTGAAGATGATGGAAGGTATCATGAACCGCACAGAGGAGAAGATATAGCTGTTCATGTCGGGGAAATGTATCTTTACCACGCCCATCTTCGACTGCGGGTCGTTACGGAAAAGCACCTGGCTATAGGTATATTCTTCCCCGTCTTCCGTATAGTCAGGACAGCGATAGACTTCGCGTCCGTCCTGCGTCGTCACCGTGAAATGGTAAGGAATGTTGATTCCGTTGTTCACCAGCTCTGCCTTCAGGTCCTGATCGAGCAGTTTGAAGTTGACGCGCTCCTGCAACGGCTTTTCCGATGCTGAATACAGAATACTCATGATGACTTCATCCAGCAGCGACTTCTGATAGATATATCGGTTTCTGAAAATCTGCTGCATCGCCTTGCTCGTCTCCGAAGCCGAATGCTTGTCTGTCCTGAGGATGATGCCCTTCGGCATATTGCCGAGCTTTGTCCTGATGGTCTTCTCCTCGAATGAAGTGTGGTTGACAGATCTCCAATTACCGACTTCCGCCGAATCATTCATTGCCGATTTGCGCCGCGTCTCTTTCACGTCCTTCTCAAGATAGCGCAACGTTTCATTCAACTCCAGGTTGCGCGATGCCTGATACAGGGAACGATTCACAGACTCATCAAACTGCTCCCGCTTCATTTCAACCATCTCGTCGATGTATTTGATTTGAAGGAAAAGCAATCCCAGGAATGAAAATCCCATGATGGTCGCAATAATCCAAATCGTCATCTTCTTCATGCTCGCAAAGGTAAACATAAAACTTAATTCGTTAACACAGAAATGTTAAACAAATCCCCGTATTTTTAGTTTATTAACACTTACACCTCATTTTAGTTGCATATAGCACACTAAATGAAGAAAGCCGAAGAATCAAAAAAGCAACAATCAGGGCATCATCTTCGGCAAACAACCGAACAAACTATTTGATTGGTCTGAATCAACCAAATCTCAAACTTTAAACTTCAAAGCTATTGTTTACGGGAAGTGAACAGGTACTTTGCGGGTGTGAATGGGAAGATGAAAAGTGACAATATACGACTCAATACGCCAATACCTAAGGACAGACACACCTATCGGCGACTACGTCTTTTGCATCACGTAGGGGCGAATCGGTGTATCCGCCCGATTGTTCACAATAATCAGCATTGAGCGGAGAATTGGCATTTCGGGTAATTGGAACAGCCATAAAAATATCCATATCTCCCAGACCGCACAACCAACAGACCACCACATTTCGGGCAAATTTCCGATGTTATCTTTCTATTTGCATCGTACTGAATAGATTTCACATTGCGTACATGAGTCTTGTCATCGACAAGTTTCCTGACATTTTTCTGAGATAATCGCTCCGCTACCTTTTTAACTTCTTCATTTGAAAGAAATGTCGTACGATAAGACTGGATAGTCGGCAATAATTCATAATCGTATATCACATGATTTTCAGATTTGACATTCTTCAATACGGCTTTGCCTGTAAAAACCACGATAGGAACGACTTTCAAATAAGGCCATTCCTTCAGGTTTTCCTTTATTCTATAAACATGCCCTACGGCTTGTTTAACAGGGTTGTAGAAATGATTTTTAGTGACATACGTATAGGTTTTCCACCAGTTTTTGTCATAAGTGACTTTCGTGACTATAATTTGTTTCCACTCTTGGCGTTCATCATCACCATATATGTCACCGCGATAGTTTTTTGTTTCTATAGCAAACACACCATATTTCGATACCACAATATGGTCAATCTGTGTCGTTCCCCTATTGGTCAGCAGCACGACATCGTCTAATACATAATATTCATCTGGCAGTTGCATAATAATATTATGTATCCTTATTTCCCCTCTTTTGCCCTTTTGCTTCGGTGAGTTATACCAACAAAGATATATTATCAGGGCTACGAAAGCGATGATTATAAGAAATGATAGGAACGGTATCAGAAATTCCATAGATTATTCAAATCGTAGCATTGATTTCATCAAAGTCTATATCACATAATTTATTGATGCAAAGATAATCATTTTCTTTTTGAAAACAAAGAAAGCGATGTGTTTTATCGGAAAAACACTTTAACTCGAATAGAGTCTGAAACCGAGAAAAGGTATTTGTTGTAATCATGTGAATCCGACGAAAACGACCTCGAAATACGACCCTGCATAAACATACGGAAAAGGGTGTATAAACATGCAGTTGAACTTTCGTTTTCCAAAAGTTGAACTTTTGCGTCCTAAAAGTTCAACTTTCACCGCCTAAAAGTTCAACTTTTGCAAGCTAAAAGTTGAACTTTTGGAAAGCACTACTTAATGTACTGAAATCCATATGTTTACAAACCACACCCCAATCACTCCACCCTTGCATAAATATACAAAAGCGGGTTGCCACCCAACGAGGGGAATGGGAGATGTCATCGACCGCGCATCAATATATAATATAATAATGTATATAAGAAAAGTCCCGACATTCCGTTTTCCGGTGCCAGGACTTTCCCCGTATGCTGAAAGATGTTTTAATCTTCTTCCGCCAGTTCTGCTTCGTGCTCTTTGATGAGTGTCTGCTGGATATCGTTCGGCACAAGTTCATAGCTTGCGAACTTGGTGTTGAACGAAGCGCGTCCTCCAGTCAGAGAGCTGAGCGAGATAGAATAGCTGGCAAGTTCCTTGAGAGGAATCTTTGCCGACAGTTTCTGGTATCCTGCCTCACTGTCCATACCCATGATGATGGCACGGCGCCCCTGCAGATCGCTCATCACGTCACCCATATAGTCGGCTGGCACGAGCACCTCGAGGTCATAGATAGGCTCGAGAATCTTCGGTCCTGCCTCTTTGAATGCCAGTGAGAAGGCATTACGGGCTGCGAGCATGAAGGAAAGTTCGTTGGAATCTACCGGGTGCATCTTTCCGTCATAGACAACGACACGCACGTCGCGGGCGTAGCTACCCGTGAGCGGTCCTTGTTCCATGCGTTCCATCACACCTTTCAGGATGGCAGGCATGAAGCGGGTATCAATGGCACCACCGACTACAGAGTTCAGGAACACGAGCTTGCCACCCCATTCGAGGTCAACTTCTTCCTTGCTCTTGATGTTCATCTTGAATTCCTGTCCGCCGAACTTATAAACGGTAGGATCGGGCATTCCCTCTGTGTAGGGCTCTACGATGAGATGCACCTCACCGAACTGTCCGGCACCACCCGACTGCTTTTTGTGGCGATAGTCGGCGCGTGCAGCCTTTGTGATGGTCTCACGATACGGAATCTTCGGCTCTTCATAGGTCACCTGAATCTTCTCATTGTTTTCCATGCGCCACTTCAGGGTGCGGAGGTGGAACTCTCCCTGTCCGTGGACGATGGTCTGCTTGAGTTCCTTTGACTGCTCGATAACCCATGTCGGGTCTTCCTGACGCATCTTCATGAGGGCAGCCATCATCTTTTCCGTATCGCTCTCGCTGTTGGCTTTGATTGCGCGTGAATACTTGGAGTTCGGATATTTGATGAAGTCGAATGTATAGTCGCAATCCTTTCCGTTGAGCGTGTTGCCTGTCTTCACGTCCTTCAGTTTCACCGTACAACCGATGTCGCCGGCACGCAGTTCATCTACGGAAATGCGGTTGGCACCTGCACAAGCGTAGATTTGTCCCATGCGTTCTTTCGAACCGCGGTCGGCATTGGTCAGGTCGTCGCCCGGTTTCACGCAACCGCTCATCACCTTGAAGTAAGACACCTCACCGATATGCGGCTCCATACCTGTCTTGAAGAAATAGAGCGACTCCGGACCGTTTGCGTCTGGGGCGATTTCCGCTCCACCCGCATTCTTCACTTTCGGCATCTCCTCCACGAAAGGAACCACATTGCCCAAGAATTCCATCAAGCGGCGCACACCCATGTCTTTCCCTGCACACACGCAGAATACGGGGAAAATGGAACGCGTGATAAGTCCTTTGCGGATTCCCTCGCGCATCTCGTCCTCAGTGAGGGCTTCGTCGGCAAAGAATTTCTCCATCAACCCCTCGTCGTTCTCGGCTGCTGCCTCGATCAGGGCGTTGTGAAGTTCGGTCGCTTTGTCCATTTGGTCGGCTGGAATATCCTCGATAATCGGGGCGCCGCCTTCGGGCTTCCATGAATATTTCTTCATGACGAGCACGTCAATCAGCGAATTGAAGTCAGGACCTGTTGCTATCGGATACTGCACAGGCACGCATTTCTGACCATAAATCTCGCGCATGTTGTTCAGCACCATGTCGAAATCGCAGCTGTCCTTGTCCAGTTGGTTGATCAGGAAGATGACCGGCTTCTGCAATTTCTCCGCGTTGCGGAAGGCATTTTGCGTGCCCACCTCGGGACCATACTGTCCGTTGACCAGAATCAGCGCCTGGTCGGTCACGTTCAAAGCCGTGATGGCACCGCCGACGAAGTCGTCCGAACCCGGACAGTCGATGATGTTCAGCTTCTTATTATTCCATTCCACATGGAAAACTGTCGGGAATACCGAGTAACCATACTCCTGCTCTACGGGGAAGTAGTCGCTGACAGTGTTTTTCTGCTCCACGCTTCCACGGCGCTTGATGATTCCCGCTTCAAATAGCATACTCTCGGCAAGTGTGGTCTTGCCGCTACCCGCACTGCCAATGAGTGCAATGTTCTTAATCTCGTTTGTCTGATAGACTTTCATGATAATAATATTTAAGTGTTAATTTTGGTATCTGTGCATATTGGCGACTAAATTATAAAAAAATCGACAAACTGCCAAAAGTTTTTGTCGAAAACCGACTTTTTTTTAAAACATATTAGTATTTTTGCGTTGAAATTGGGTTCTTCATGGCAGGTCTTTACGTTCATATTCCATTTTGCGCGAGCCGTTGCATCTACTGCGGATTTTACTCTACGACCCTTCCTGCGCTCATCACCGACTATCTGTCGGCGACAGGCAGGGAGATGCAGCTGCGGAAACACTATCTGGACGAGCCCGTCAACACCATCTATCTCGGCGGCGGCACCCCGTCGCAACTCTCTCCCCACCAGACAGAACAAATCTTTTGCGACATTGACAGGACGTGGGGACTCGCTCATGCCGAAGAAGTCACGATGGAATGCAATCCCGACGACGTGACGGAAGAATACGCTGCGCAAGTGGCTACGCTCCCTATCAACAGAATCAGCCTCGGCATCCAGACGTTCTCCGATGAGCGTCTGCGCTTCCTGCACCGCCGCCACGATACACAACAGGCTCGACGCGCCGTTGAATTGCTCCGAAAAGCGGGCTTCGACAACATCAGCATCGACCTGATGTTCGGCTTTCCCGGCGAGACGCTGAATGAGTGGCGAGACGATATCCGGCAAGCGCTTCAGCTGGATGTGGAACATATCTCGGCATACAGTCTGATGTATGAGGAAGAGACCGCCCTGTTCCGCATGCTGGAAACGGGAAAGATTGATGAACTCGACGACGAGATTTCAAAAAACATGTATGAACTTCTGGTGGGAGAACTTGAACAAAACGGCTACGAACACTACGAAATCAGCAATTTTGCCAAGCCTGCGCGCCGCTCACGCCACAACAGCAGCTACTGGAAAGGCATCCCGTATATCGGCATCGGTGCCGCAGCACACTCTTACGACAGGACTTCACGCCAATGGAACATCGCCGACATACAACAATACATACGAGGCATCAACGACGGCTCGTGTGTCTTTGAGCGCGAAGAACTCGACCTCCGGACACGATACAACGACATGATTACCACCGCCCTCCGCACCTGCGAGGGTATCTCCATGTCCCTCGTGCGGAACGATTTCGGAGAAAACTATGCCCGCTACCTGCTGGAAAGTGCTGAAAAAAGCATCGCACAACGCCTGCTGACACTGGAAGACGACCATCTCCGCCTGACTCGTGAAGGAGTGTTCGTCAGCAATGATGTCATGAGCGACCTCATTGCCCTCACGACACCCTGACCGACAAAAGGATTAGCCTCACATCCTTCCACCCGCAAAGAGCGACGCCATCAGTCCGCGGCATCCGTCTTCAATCAGGTCCAGCGCCAGTTCGAAGGCACTGCCGTCCCCGTAATACGGGTCGGGAACGCTTGTCCGCCCCTTGTTCTCCACAAAGAAGTCACACATGCGCAACACCTGTCCACGCTCCTTTTCGGAAGATGCGCGCGAGAGAATCTCCCGCTCATTCTCCTCATCCATCACCACGATATAGTCGAAACGATTGAAGTCCGCCTCCGTAAACTGCCGCGCACGGCTGTCCAACACGTATCCGCGCTGCTGAGCATGGCGACGCATACGTGCATCGGGCAACTCACCCACATGCCAGGAGCCGATACCGGCAGAATCTACCCGCACCTGCGACGACATGCCGCGCGCCTCGAGCATTGTCTTCAGTACACCTTCTGCCGCCGGCGAACGGCAGATGTTCCCCAGACAAATAAAGAGCAGGGCTTCACACGCCCCTTTGCACTCACTCTCACGCTTTTCCATGTTATTCATTTTCGTAATGTGTTATTTCTGTCAGTTTGCCTACAAAGATACGGTTTCTTTGTCTTTCCACACAAAAAGAATTATAAAAAAGTGTAGAAAACGACCGTAAGAAATGCCCAAGCTCTTCACTCGTCCACCAGTAATACTACACATTTAGCGACGCCAATCGCCCTGTCCTTTTTGTGAAAATTATTAAAAAAAATGCCCAACACGCAATCTTTTCCAAATAAATGATTATATTTGCTGTCGAATCTATTCATTAACTAAAAAACAAGAACAAGATGAAAAAGTTATTTTTAGCATTTATCGCTATGGGCGCAATGCTCTTTTCAATGGAAGCATCAGCGCAAAGCTCCAATACTGTTTATGTCTGCACTGGTAAATATTCTGTGAAATACCACAAGACAAACACCTGCAGCGGACTCTCTGCATGCACCAGCGACATTGTTTCAACGACCGTGGCTGCAGCCAAGAAAAACGGCAAGGAAGAGTGTCTGAAGTGCTATGCCAATGCGAAGGCTGCACCTGCAAAGGAAGTGAAGAAAGAGTCCAAGAAAGAGGTGAAAGAGACAGCAGAGAAGAAAACTACCAAGAAAGTAGCGACAAAGAAAGAACCAGCCGAGAAAAAAGTAGCAGAAAAGAAGACAGCAACCAAGAAAACTGCTGAAAAGAAAACTACTACAAAGAAGGCTGCCAAGGATGCTGACGAGAAGAAAGTAGCCGAAAAGAAGACTACAACAAAGAAAGCTGCTGAAAAGAAAACAACTACGAAGAAGGCTGCAGCCAAGGATGCTGACGAGAAAAAAGTAGCTGAAAAGAAGACAGCAACCAAGAAAGCAGCAGAAAAGAAAACGACTACAAAGAAGGCTGCCAAGGATGCTGACGAGAAGAAAGTAGCCGAAAAGAAGACTACAACGAAAAAGGCTGCTGAAAAGAAAACTACCACTAAGAAGGCTGCAGAAAAGAAGACTACGACCAAGAAAGCAGCTGAGAAGAAGACTACAAAAAAGGCAGCTGAAAAGAAAACAACGACGAAAAAGACAACTACCAAAAAGGCAGCATAAGCCTCAAGCATTATCCATAAAAAGCGGACAGCCTGTTAAGAGGTTGTCCGCTTTTTCTTGTTCCTTTCCCACGATCAATCAGTTCCCACCTTTCAGTCCGCCGACAACATCGGTATTTTCTATCGTCGTTTTGGTCTTCTTTACGCTCGCTTTCAGCTTGCCGAAACGATAAGAAACCATGAGACTGAACGAACGCTGCGCCTGCCGTGAGCGGTCATAACCGGTGAAATCGCCTTGCTGTATGCGAGAAAGTGAGCCCGACATTTTCCCGTCAAACGGGCGGAAAGCAGTCAAAGATACCGTCAGGCGGTTGTCTTTCAGGAACGAGCGTTGAAGACGGAATGAATAATAATGGTAGGCAGCACCATAGCTGTAAAGCGTCGGATAGTGTCCCAGCTGCCCTCCCCCATTCACATTGAGATGGATATTCCACATCAGTTTCTGCGAAAAGTTCACATATCCGTCAGCCCACCAGCCCTCAGCGCACATTCCCGTATTGCGGTTCTCGAGAAAGCGGTAATGCACCGCAGCATTCAACGACAGCCGGGCATTCTTCCAAGGAGTCATCTGCACATACACGGGGAAGCCAAACATGCGTGTGCGCAGGACGTTTCCATAGGTGAAGTGCAGTATCCCGTCTTCCACGTATTGTATGCTTGAAATGGCATGGTTTGTATAGAGATAGTTCGCCCGGACGTTGTAAGTCAGTTTCGCCCCGACGTGCATGAACGTCAGTCCGAAATTCATGTTTTGTGAGCTCCCCAAGTGTTCATTTCCGAATGAGACTTGAGTGGGCGTTCGCGTGACTGCGGGGTTCAGATACATGATTCCGGGTCGGTTGATGCTTGTGGAGAAGGCGAATTTCAGGCTGTTGGCATCACTGATTTTATAGTTCAGGCTTGCCGAAGGCACGAAGTCGTGGAAATGTTTATGAAATCCCTGCTCATTGCCGTCGGGATATTTCGCAGACATATAGCTGTATTCGTAACGGAGACCTGCCCGTGCGCTCCAACGATTGCGCGTGTACATATATTGCATATAGGCGGCACCGACGTTCGTCTGGTGATTGAAACGGTTGTGAATCGGCTCCTGCTCACCATAGCCCAGCCACGTGTGGCTCCTGTTCTGCCGGGAAATGTATTTCGCGCCAAGTTCCAATTTGTGGCTTTTGCCCATCGGGCGCACCCAGTCTGCCTGCCACGTATGCTCATAAAAACGGAGTTTGCTGTTCTCGTCCAACGAATTGTAGGTCATCGGCATATTGACTCCATCGACGTAATCCGTATGGTCATAGTCACTGTTCTGCTTCATGGAGAACATATAGGAGAATGTCAGTACCTCCTCCGGACGGCGTGTCTTGTGCTGGAAGTCCAACCGTCCGTTCCATGTTCCCTGATAAGGGTTGAGCTGATTGTGCTCACTGAAACGGTAAATCAGATTGCCCGCCGCATCGGTCATGACGCGATTACTCTTCTGGGCATAGTCCAATTCATACGAGAACCCTCCGAACGACAGTGTCAGCAGGTTCAAGGAGTCGATATCGTAGCTCGCTTCAATGTTGCCGTTGAGCACGTTTCCGGGGAAGGAGCCCCAGCGCTCGGAAAACAGCCTGTTACCCGAATCGCCATAGACCCGTTCGCTCTCTGTATGGTTTCGTGTGCGACGCTCGTTCTGATGGTTGTAACCGAGATTTGCCGACATAATGAATTTCCCGATTTGCGTGGTCAGGAATCCGTATGTTCCATGCGCTCCTGATTCGCTAATCCGCTCTGTGACAGCACCGGTTACACCAGCGATGTGCTGATTTTCCATCATCACGATGTTCAGAATAGCCTCCACACCTTCCGCATCTTCCTTTGCGCCCGGCTCGGTAATGACCTCGATGCGTTTCACCATGCTCGCCGGAATGGTTTTCAACACCTCCCGCGGGTTTGAGGACAATGAGAGATCGGGGCGTCCGTTCTTATAAATCTTGAAATTGCCGGTGCCCTTCACCTTGATATTATCCTCACCGTCGATGGTCACCAAAGGCACCTTTCTGAGCATATCCATCAACGGCAGCGTCTTTGATTCTTCGTCAGCCTGCACATTATAACTGGTGCGGTCTATCTCACTCTTTATCAACTGGCGCTGACGGACGACGGAGACTTCCTCCAATTCACGCTCGTAGGCAACGCTGTCTGCCTTGACCGACACACTGTCCTTGACATTCTGTGCCAAGGTGACCGTCATTCCCATGAGGGAAATGACCGTCAATAATAGTTTCTTCAGATGTTGTTTTTCCATATCGCTGTTCTTATGTCTTTCTACATATAATACACAGAACATGGAGATTTGTGACATCTGCGTTACGACTTTTTATTAAGAAATGCCTCACTATGACGAGAAAAGGCTGCAGAAACCTTTTCCACAGCCTTTTACCAATCAAGGAAATGCGTCTTATAAAAGTCATTTCCAGTCTCTGCCGAGAATGCCTTCTATAATTCCCTGCAACTCGCCGCTGACCCGTTGCACGCCGTTGAGCAGACCGTCTTTTGCTCCTTGCGCCATATAGCGGGCGCACTGTCCTTCGAGCACACCGATTCTCTTACGTTCCTCCGGGGTGTAATCATACTTCGCCATTTTCTTTCGTATCTTGGAAAAACGGTCGATGGCCTTTTCCCACTGGTCTATGGAATAATAAGCACTCTTGTCGCGCAGGTCAATGGAGAGATTTTCCAGTTGATTGATGGCATGTTGCTTCGCAGAACAACCTGTCAACAGAACCATCCCCAAAATAGCGACGACGATTGTCATAAATAACTTTCTCATATCACTTCATGTTTAATGTTCAGTGCAAATATAAAGAAAAAAGTTGAATATGGCACTTTCCGTGCGGAAATATCTTTTACACATTATTATATATACGTCTCTGGAAAAAGAAAATTCTTTGTTAAAAATCTTAAACAAAAAGAACAACATATCAATAAAACATTTATATTTGCCGACGTATTTATGTTTTACTAAACAAAAAGTTATCATGAAAAAAGTATTATTTATGGCAGTAGCAGCTGCTGCTTTGACATTCACAAGCTGCAATCCTAACAAGACCAACGCTAATCAGGAAGGTGTTGACTCTACATTGACAGAAGTTGTTGACGACGCTGAGGCGCTCACCAACGGTTTGAACGAAGCTCTCGAGGCTAACGATGCAAGTGCTGTTGAGAAGGCACTCACTGCTGTTAAGGAGAAACTCGGTTCTCTCGACCTCGAAAAGGGTAAGGAAGTTCTCGCGAAGGTACAGGCTTTCCTGAAGGAGAATGCTGACAAAATCAAGAGTGTAGTTGGTGGAAACGCTATTGCTGCCGGTTTGATTGACAACCTGACGAACCTGAAGGCTGACGGTCTGGAGGCTCTGAAGGCTGCTACTGAAAATGTTGGTAACGCTGCCGAAGGCGCTGTTGAGGGTGTGAAAGACGCTGCTGCCGACAAAGCAAATGCAGTGAAAGATGCTGCTGCTGAGAAGGTGAACGACGCTGCCAACAAGGCTGCCGAGAAGGTGAATGATGCTGCGAACAAGGCTGCTGACAAGGCTGCTGAAGGTGCAAAGAAAGCACTCGGTCTCTAAGAGAGTTCGTTTACAACAATAAAAAAATCGCGTGGCTTTACGGCTACGCGATTTTTCTTATCTTTTCGTCTTTCGTTCATTAACGAATCCTGTCTGCCGAGCGTACCAGTTTCTCATCTGCCATGATGGAACGCCGCGCCAGTATATAGCCTATCAATGCCACAAAAGGCAAGGCTGCGACCCATGTGGGACGGAAAGACACTTCGGGAAACCTTCCTCCAAAGTAGTAGGCATAAATGCCGTAGGACAGATACCAGCCGACTATCAGCAGGATTGATGCTAAACACAGTGCGCTCTGCAACGGACGATTCTTATAGAGGAATATCGTTACAAGTCCGATGGTGCATGATGCGAGCAACACGGCAAACAGGGGCCATACTGCGAAGGTGCGTGTGCCGTCGCCTTTCAGAATCCAAAGATTGTAGAACTCCGACTCTGCATTGCCTAATTCTTCCGGAACGATGGTTCCTATTTGCAGGCACATGCATACTGCCGTCAGGATGACTGCCAACAGCATGAAAACAGTTTGTTTACGTTGCAACATATCTATCTCTTTTTTTGAGGTGAGCGCCTTTTGCCGGTGCTTGCCCTACTCTGTTTTAATCCTGTGTATCTTTTGACGGGTCACGGAAATATACTTCCCCGTCAATGAACTCCTGTGTTGCCAGCAATGTTGCCTTCGGCAGTTTTTCGTAATAACGTGAAATCTCTATCTGCTCACGATTCTCAAATACTTCCTCAAGACTGTCATTATAGGATGCAAATTCCTGCAGTTTCTTGCTCAAGTCTTGTTTGATTTCCGCAGAAATCTGATTGGCGCGCTTTGAGATGATTGCGACACTTTCATACACATTACCTGTCTCGTTGCAAAGATCCATGATGTCTCGTGAGACGGTGTTTACCGGTGCTTTTGATTTCTTATAATCCATTTGAATTGATTTTGTTGATTTCTATTCTTTTTTAATCTTTCAGATATTTCTTGCATGCTTCAATGTATTTCTCAGCTGTAGCACGCTCCTCTGATTCGGGGTATTGGTTCACGAATCCATAGCATTCGTCTTCTGCCTCGCGGTATCGCTCCAGTTTTTTCTCTTCCACGCTCTGCTCTGCCAGCTTGAACTTGCTTTTCATTATCAGTATGGCAAAATCCTCGCGGTAATCACTGTAAGGATAATCCTTTATTGCATTCTGTGCCGTTACGATGCATGCCTCGTAATTATTACCGCCATTGGTGCAGTTGCCGAAATAGGTTCCCAGATTATAGTACAATTGTGCCGAGAGATACTCTTTCTTGACGAGTTTTCCTTGTAGTTCGAAGAGGCGTTGCTGTGCGGTCTCGCGCATCTGACCGTCTGGATACAGGTCCAGATATTCTTGGAAGGCGCCTATCGCTGCGATGGTCGGTGTCTGGTCCAGGCGTGGCTCTGGCGTGCTCATGTACAGGCTTTCGCCTACATAGAAGGATGCCATCTCTGCATACTCGCCCCGTGGATATGAGGAGATATATTTCTTGAAATAGGTTGAAGCTGTTTCATAATCCTTGTAGCGATATTCGGACATTGCCAGCATGTACATGCACTCCTGGGCATTTTCCGTTCCTTTCATCACTGTCAGCACTTCTTGCAGCAGTGTGATGGCGTTTGCATACTTACCGCGAATGTAGCATTCCTTCGCATATTCATATTTATAAGCATAGTCAGGCGATTTATACACGCGGTTGAACTCTTGCGCACAACCTGCAAGAACTGCACACCCGAATAACCATATAGCCAGTTTTTTTATCATAAAAAATGCTGATTCTCAACTTTTGACCTGCAAAAATACATATATTTCCGCGTTCTGCAAAGCATTCTTACGCTTTTTTAGCAAAAAAAACCTTAAAAACAAGTGGTTGGGATGAAAAGTCCTGAAATACATCTGATGAAAGTGTGTTATTCTCGATTCTTTGTAGTAATTTTGCAAGCGCTAATTATTTTTTTGCAGGTGTTATATTAATTCGCAGGTGTTTATTAATTCGCAGGTGTTATGGATAGATTCAGGCTTACGTCTAAATATCGTCCGACGGGTGATCAGCCGGAGGCTATTGGTCAGTTGACGGAGGGTGTTGTTGGGGGCTGTGGTGCTCAGGTGTTGCTGGGTGTCACGGGGTCGGGTAAGACGTTTACTGTTGCTAATGTGATTGCGAACGTGAATCGTCCGACGTTGATTTTGAGTCATAACAAGACGCTGGCTGCCCAGCTTTATGCTGAGATGAAGGAGTTTTTTCCTGAGAATGCTGTTGAGTATTATGTTTCTTACTATGACTATTATCAGCCGGAGGCTTATTTGCCTCATACGGACACGTATATTGAGAAGGATCTTGCGATTAATGATGAGATTGACCGTCTGCGGTTGTCTGCTTTGTCTGCTTTGCTTTCGGGCAGGCGGGATGTTGTGATTGTCTCGTCTGTGTCGTGTATTTATGGTATGGGTGGTCCTGCTGCGCTGAGTGGTTCTGTGATTGATATCCGTGTTGGTCAGCGGCTGAGCCGGAATGGGCTGCTGAGGATGTTGGTTGATGCGCTTTATGTGCGTAATGACGTGAGTCCTTCGAGGGGTGAGTTTCGTGTGAAGGGTGACACGGTTGATGTGTTTATTGCCTACAGTGTGAATTTCATTCGTGTGACGTTCTGGGATGACGAGATTGAGAGTATTGAGGAGATTGATCCTGAGGATGTGTCGGTGCATGCTGTTGCGCTTGATGGGTATCAGGTGTATCCTGCGAATTTGTTTGTGACGACGAAGGAGCAACAGGAGGTTGCTATCAGGTGTATTCGTGAGGATTTGCGTGAGCGGATTGATTTTTTCACGGAGATGGGTGATGGTGTGAGGGCTCAGCGTATCAAGGAGCGTGTGGAATATGACATTGAGATGATTAAGGAGTTGGGGCACTGTGCCGGGATTGAGAATTATTCGCGGTATTTTGACGGCAGGCTGCCCGGTCAGAGGCCTTACACGCTGCTTGACTTTTTCCCGGATGATTTTCTTCTGGTGATTGATGAGAGTCATGTGAGTGTTCCGCAGCTTAGTGCGATGTATGGTGGTGACCGTGCTCGGAAGACGAACTTGGTGGAGTATGGTTTCCGTCTGCCTGCGGCTTTTGACAACCGTCCTCTGCGGTTTGATGAGTTCCGGGAGATGGTTCATCAGGTTATTTATGTTTCTGCGACGCCTGCGGAGTATGAGCTTCGGGAGGCTGAGGGTGTTGTGGTGGAACAGGTTATTCGCCCGACGGGTTTGCTTGACCCTGTTATCTATGTGCGTCCGAGTCATAATCAGATTGATGATTTGCTTCACGAGATTCGGTTGCGGACGGATAAGGACCAGCGGACGTTGGTCACTACGCTCACGAAGCGTATGGCTGAGGAGCTCACGCAGTATCTTCTGGAGCATGACATCCGGGCGTCTTATATTCACTCTGATGTTGCTACGCTTGACCGTGTGAGGATTCTTGCGCAGCTGAGGGAGGGGACATTCGATGTTCTTGTGGGTGTGAATCTCCTGAGGGAGGGTCTTGACTTGCCTGAGGTGTCACTTGTCGCAATCCTTGATGCTGACAAGGAGGGTTTTCTCAGGAGTCACCGTTCTCTCACTCAGACGGCTGGAAGGGCTGCGAGGAATATTGACGGGACGGTGATTATGTATGCTGACACGGTTACTCAGTCGATGCAAAAGACGATTGATGAGACGGAAAGGAGGCGCAGGAAGCAGCTGGCATATAATGAGGCGCATCACATCACTCCTAAGCAGATTGTCAAGGCTGTCAAGAGTCAGGGCTTGCAACAAGGGGATGCTTCAGGGGAGTCGGCAAGCCGTGACACAAACAGGAGATACCAGCCATATGTTGAAAAGGAAAACGGTATTGCGGCTGATCCTATCATCAAGCGGATGACGAAGGAGCAACTCCAAAAGGCTATCGAACACACTACGCAGATGATGAAAGAGGCTGCGAAGGAGCTTGATTTCCTGCAAGCTGCGCAATACAGGGACGAGGTTATAAGGTTGCAGGACTTGCTTGAAAAAAGTTAAGTGCGGGATTTCGGGTTTTTCGTTATTTCGAATAAGTTCCTTCCGCTCGACAATAAAAATAAAAACAAGCTTTTATTTTGTATTTTTCTCGCTTATTCGTAACTTTGCACAAATTTCAATCCGTATGAGAAAGGTTATTATTTTTATGATGCTGTGTCTTCCTGTTACACTTGTGGCACAGACGCCGGTTCAATCTGCAGAGCGTATCGCACAACTGAAAGCTGAAGCTGCTGCGAAGGCTAAGGCTGCCGAGGAGGCTGCCCAGAAAGCGCTTGAGGCTGCAAAAGCTGCTGAAGAGGCTGCAAAAGCACTTGAGATAGAGGCAGCAAAAACGCAACAGGCGCAGCAAAAGGCTGAACAGGAACGTATCGCTGCACAGAAGGAGGCTGAAAAGAAGAGAATGGAGGCACAGCAAAAGGCTGAGCAAGAGCGCATCGCTACACAGAAGGAGGCTGAAAAGAAGAGAACAGAGGCGCAACAGGCGCAGCAATGGACGAAACCTGTCATCCAGCCTACGCCAGACGAAGAGGTTAAGCAACAGAAGCCTAAAGAGGAAAACGAAGAAGACGAAAAATATCTCGAGGGAGCCGTTCCGCTCGTGAACGGGATCATCGAATGGGAAAAGACATTTGAAACGGCAAATTCCCCTGATGACAATTATCAGCGCATGATGCGACTCTTCGCTGCGATGACAAAAGAAAAGAACCAACTGCCCTCCAGCAATGTCGCACTGGTCAATGAAAGTGAGCGCACGATTGTAGCCCACTTTGAAGAGTGGCTTGTGTTCGCGAGCAACTTCATCTCTATTGACCGGACAAAATTCATTTATAATATCATTGCGACCTGTCAGGGGAACACTGTCAACGTCAGACTTTTCCGCATCAGCTATAGATACGAAGAAGAACGAACGACCAAGAGCCTGATTAAAGCCGAAGAGTGGATTATGGACGACGTATGTCTCAACAAGAAGAAGACGAAGCTCAACCGCATCTCCGGAAAGTTCAGAAGAAAGACCATCGACCGCAAAGATGAAATCTTCAAGAATATCGAACAAACACTGAATAACCAATAGGACAGAAGTATGAACGAAAAAGACAGACACACGACCATTCCAAGACGCCGACGCGACAGTGGCGAAGGAGAAAAGAGGCGGGACCCGTTTCTCCCCGTCCGCAACATCCTGAACATCATATTCATGTTGCTGGCTGTCGTCGGAGTTATTGTCTATCTCACCAAACATACAGACACTGGAATCATCATCGTACTCGTTGCCATGGGGTTCAAAATGATAGAATGCATTTTACGATTTATCAAATGAAGAAGACGCTATTACTCCTCTTATTCACGGGATTCGCATACGCCTTGTCGGCACAGGACTATAACGTGCTTACCGAAGACGGACGGTTTACGCCTGCCCAGCAACGGCAAAACAAAGGAAGCGACAGTATTCAGAGTCAGCACAAAGAAGTGCCGAAGGGATTGAAAGTCTGGACCGTTGACGAACTGTTCGGCGACCGCACGCCAGCCATCCCCGACACTGTTTCGCACATGTATATGAACAGTATCTTCACTACTGGGTTAAGAGGGGAATATAACACGCTCGGAAATCTTGGAACGCCGCGCTTGAATCGTATTTTTATCGAACGACCGGAATTGGAAAACGAGTTTATTTTCATTCATCCGTTCAGTTATTTTATAACGCCCGTCAGCGATTTCCATTTCACCAATACCTACTCCCCCATCACCAATCTATCGTTCAACACCTGCGGTAACAGGACAAACGGAGAGGACCATTTCAAAGCACTCTTTGCCATCAATGCGGGGAAGAAATTCGGAGCGGGATTTAAGTTCGACTATCTCTACGGACGCGGATATTATCAGAATCAGAGCACATCACTCTTCAACTACAGCATGTTCGCATCCTATATCGGAGACCAATACCAGGCACACCTCCTGCTATCTGCCAACCACATGAAACAAGCAGAGAACGGAGGAATTACCGACGACAACTATATCACACACCCGGAAAGTTTCAACGACTCATACACAGAAAACGAAATTCCCACCGTCCTTGAACGAAACTGGAACAGGAACGACAATCAGCAGATATTCTTCACACATCGCTACAACATCGGATTCCGCAGGAAAGTTCCTATGACGGAAGAGGAAATCAAGGCAAGAAAGTTTGCCATCGAATCGAAAAAAGAAAATCAAGCCGAGAAAGACAAGCAAGACGCTATCAGGAAGGCACGCGAAGAGGGACGGTCATTCAACGAGAACGAGTATGACAACCAAAAGGCAGTAGAAGGACGCCCCGAGAACGCAATCATCGCAGGCAACGAGCCGAAAGATTCCATACGCACACAGGGCGAGCGTATCACCGTCAGCAATGCACAGCAAGCTGACAGTCTCATGGCTATTGAGAAGAAAGCTGCAGAAGACTCGCTCTGGTACAAAACGGAGTATGTACCCGTCACGAGTTTCATCCACACCCTGAAGTTCGACAACTACAAGCGGCTCTATACCGCCCATGACGTTCCCGACGGATATTATGCGAACACGTTTTACGACCTTGCCACCGACTCTATCAACGACAAGACACGTTTCTATGAACTGAACAACACCTTCGCCGTTGCATTGCTCGAAGGCTTCAACAAATGGGCTAAAGCCGGACTGAAAGCTTATGTCACCCACAATTTGAGACACTATACCCTCCCCGACTCCATTGGAGGGACAAATTCGTACACTGATCATTCCGTCTATGCTGGCGGTCAGATCAGTAAAAGAGAAGGCAAAACGTTGCATTATAATTTAGCAGCAGAGTTTGGTGTCGCCGGTGCTGATGCCGGAGATATGTTCCTTGACGCGAATGCCGACCTTAACGTTCCGCTGTTCGGCGACACGGTGACTTTAGAGGCAAATGCTTTCCTGCACCGAACGACACCGGCATTCTACTATTCCCACTACCATTCCAAGCATTTCTGGTGGGACAACGATGAACTTGAACGATTTACACACTCCAGAATATCGGCAACGCTGTCGTCGCAGAAAACGCGTACCGCCATTAAAGTTGCTTTCGACAACATCAAGAACTACACCTATTTCGGACACGCATACAACATCACTGAGGACTATGGACGCACGGCAAACGAGGTGAACGTGAGACAATGTCCTGACGGCATCAGCCTCTTCACGGCACAACTCAGCCAAGACCTCACGTTTGGTCCGCTCAACTGGGAAACGGTTCTCACCTATCAAAAGTCAAGCAAGCAAGACATTCTAACCGTTCCTGCCCTCAACGTTTACACCAATCTCTATCTCAAATTCAAGATTGCAAAGGTGTTGAAATGCGATTTCGGAGCCGACATGAGATTCTTCACCAAGTATGAAGCACCCGACTATGCACCGGGACTCGGACAGTTCACCATACAGGAGAATGAAGCGAGTCGTGTCAAACTTGGCGGATATCCCATCGTGAACGTCTATGCCAATTTCCACCTCAAGCACACACGCTTCTTTATCATGATGAGCCATGTCAATGCCGGTAGCGGTTCGCGTGAATATTTCCTCACGCCCCACTATCCACTCAACGGACGTATCCTCCGACTCGGACTTTCGTGGAACTTCTTCAACTAATTGTCAATCAGGAAATAAACAGGGCATCCAAGACAACTCCCACCGAGAACAATACCCCGTAAATAAACATATTACGCGCATTCTCAGCCAAAATGCCATTAAGAGCTTTACCGCGCTTGATGGCTTTCATTTTCCTATAAGTGCGTGCATGCAGCATCAGGTAGATGGTCGGCAGGAAGAACGTGGAATACTGCCCTTGGAAAAAGAACGTCAGTCCCATGTGGAAAGCCATCAGACCGAGTGCGAAATAAAGTATTTCAGTAGCTTTTTCCCCTATTATGACCACCAGTGTGCGCTTTCCTACCCTGCGGTCATTGTCGCGGTCACGATAATTATTCACCACCAGCAACGTGTCGATGACCATCCCGCAAGCCAGCGACGAAAGAATCACCTCTTTCGTCAACGTATGCGTTTGTATATAGAACGTCACGCATACCGGCACCAATCCGAAGAACACCAAGACTAGCAAATCACCCAACCCGATATAAGACAGTAACAAGGTATAGAGAAAACAAAAAACGACACATGCCACTCCTACCCATATCAAGTCGTAGCCGCCATAAAAAACCAGCGGAAAACCTACGACACAGGCTATCAAAGTCGTCACAGCAATGGCGCAACGCATCGCTTTCGGAGTCACCCAACCCTGCGCACATGCACGGCGAGGTCCCAACCGGTGCTCATCATCCGTTCCCTTCTTCCAGTCAAAGAAATCGTTGATGAAGTTTGCATCTATCTGCATGATAAAAGCAAACAATACGCAAAGGATGGCAGGAACCCACGACAATGTCCCGGTCTCCACGCTCGTCCCCATTGCATCCACCCCGCATGCCTGTTGATTGAGCCGATAGAGGTAAGCCCATGCCAGTGTGAGCCCCATCATCACGGGAACGGCTGCCCCTGCTAGCGTTTTCGGACGGGCTGCCAACAGCCATGCATAAAGGGAATTTTGGCGCACAGATGCGGTATTTGAGGATTTTGCTTTCATAAAATTTCGAAAAGTTGACTGTTTGTTTTGCAAAAGTAAATATAAAATCGTACATTTGCAAATTATATTTTACATTTAACTGCTTGGAGAACTGATGATTGATAAACGGATAACACTTGACTTAATGGAATTTGTAGAGCAGAACATTCTTCCGCGTTACAATTCATTTGACAAGGCGCACAACGTGACACATGCCATGCGTGTCATCAACCGTTCCGTCGAACTGGCTAAGCGCATCGGGGCGGATGTCAACATGGCATACGCCATCGCTGCCTACCATGATTTGGGACTCGAAGGGCAGCGTGCCATCCATCACCTCACCAGTGGGAAAATCCTGGCAGCCGACGCCCGCCTGAAAAAGTGGTTCTCCGACGAGCAGCGGCGCATCATGCGCGAAGCCGTAGAAGACCATCGCGCATCGGCAAGCCGCAGTCCGAGAAGCATCTATGGGAAGATTGTCGCTGAAGCCGACCGCGACCTGGAACCGGAAACCGTCATACGGCGGACCATCGAATTTGGACTCAGCCACGAACCTCCCGGAACAAGCAGGGAGATGCACTGGCAACGGTTCATGAAACACATGCAGGAGAAATACTCGCAAACCGGATACATCAAACTGTGGATTCCCGGTTCTGCCAACGAACAGCATCTTGCACGGCTGCGCAACCTCATCGAACAGCCCGACGAACTGCGCAAACTGTTCGACCGCATATTTGACGAGGAATGTCTTGAACAATAAAACATACAGGCATCTGCCTGACAAAACAATAAAAACAAAAGAAAAAAACGATATGGACAAGAAAGAATTGATGCAGAGAGCCATTGACCTCTCTATTGAAAGTGTGAAGAAAGGTGGCGGACCCTTTGGTGCCGTCATTGCCAAAGACGGGAAAATCGTTGCCGAAGGCAGCAACAACGTGACCATCGACTGCGACCCTACTGCCCACGCAGAAGTGTCAACCATCCGCAAGGCATGCAAGAAACTTGGCACGTTCGACCTCAGCGGATGCGAAATCTACACCTCGTGCGAACCCTGTCCGATGTGTCTCGGAGCCATCTATTGGGCACATCTCGACAAGATTTACTATGCCAACGACAGAAAGGATGCGGGGAAAATCGGGTTCGACGACGATTTCATCTACAAGGAGTTCGACCTGAAACCCGCCGACCGGCTGAAACCGTCGGAAGTTCTCATGCGCAAAGAGGCTCTGGAAGCCTTCCGCCTATGGGAGGAGAAGGAAGACAAGACAGAATATTGATGCCTGTCTGCCATACAGAAAACAAACAACACATATGGTGGGTTCTATCAATTAGCTTTAGATGATGTTTGATTGATTGTTGAGCAGTTTTCTTCTTTTACTTTCCGAAGGCGCATAGCGGGCTATGTGTCAAGGATAAAAGGAGAAAAATGCCAACAAGAAACAAAGAGCATCAAAGCCAAAGAACGCTACCTGAATGAAACAAACATACTAATTTATAGAACACACCATATAATATTAAATTAAGGTATAAGCAACATGAAGGTCAGAACATTTCTCGTGATAACAAGCATGACAATGATGTGTATGCTGACACACGCCCAGCAGCCTGTCGATTACGTGGACCCGTTCATCGGGACAACCAATTTCAGCGTATGCAACCCCGGAGCGGTACTCCCCCACGGCATGATGTCCGTAGTGCCCTTCAACGTCATGGGCTCCGACCTGAACGAACAGGACAAGGATGCCCGCTGGTGGTCGGCACCCTACGAATACAACAACAAGTATATGACCGGCTTCGCACACGGAACACTCAGCGGCGTGGGATGTCCCGAGATGGGAACCCTTCTTACCATGGCGACGAGCGGACCGCTCAACGTTGATTACCGCAGCTATGGGACAACCTACCGCAATGAGCAAGCCACACCCGGATACTACTCCGTGGAACTCGAGAAATACGGCATTCGTGCCGAGCTCTCAGCCACGCTCCGCTCGTCCATCGAGCGATACACGTTCAAGAAGGGCGAAGGGCATATCCTGCTCAACATCGGCGACGGACTGACCAACGAGGTCGGAGGAATGATCAAGAAGGTCAGCGAGACCGAAATTGAGGGCATGCGACTGCTCGGCACGTTCTGCTACAATGCGCAAGCCGTATTCCCAGTCTATTTCGTCATGCGCGTGTCGAAGAAACCCGACGCCTGCGGATATTGGAAAAAGCAACCGCCCATGACCGGTGTCAAAGCGGCATGGGACAGCGACAACGGGAAATACAAGCTCTACACGAGCTACCACAAAGAGATGGCAGGCAACGAGATAGGCTATTTCTTCAACTTCGACTGCGAGGACGGCGAACAGATTGAGGTGCAGATGGGAATATCTTTCGTCTCCATTGCCAATGCCCGTGAAAATCTGGAGAAGGAACAGCCGACATTCGCTTTTGAAGATACTAGGAAAAAGGCACGCGACGCTTGGGAGAAAACACTCGAGACCATCACCGTGGAAGGCGGAACGGAAAAGCAAAAGCGCATCTTCTACACGGCGCTCTACCACACACAGCTGCATCCCAACATCCTGCAGGACGTGAACGGACAATATCCCGAAATGGAAAACGGGAAAATCGGAACGACAAACGGCAACCGATATACCGTCTTCTCACTATGGGACACCTATCGCAACCTCCACCAACTCGAAACGTTGCTCTATCCTGAGAAACAGACGGACATGGTGCGCTCCATGATTTCCATGTACAAGGAATGGGGATGGATGCCCAAATGGGAACTCTACGGACGGGAGACGTGGACGATGGAGGGCGACCCATCCATTCCGGTCATCACCGACACCTACCTGAAAGGGCTCCGCGACTTCGATATCAACACGGCATACGAAGCCTTCCGGCGTTCTGCCACGCTGCCTGGAAAGGAAAACAAGATGCGCCCCGACAACGACCCTTACCTCGAAAAGGGATATGTACCGATTGGAACCTACGCCGCAGATGCCTCTGGAGACAACTCCGTGAGCCATGCACTCGAGTATTACATCGCCGACCATGCACTGAGCTCTCTGGCAGAGGCACTCGGAAAGAAAGCCGATGCCAAGCGCTTCCGCGAACAAAGTCTGCGCTACAAGAAATACTACTCGAAGGAAGACGGCACGCTGAGACCGCTCATGCAGGACGGCTCGTTCCTCACTCCCTTCAACCCGAAAGACGGTGCCGACTTCTCCAACGCACCGGGATTCCACGAGGGCAGCGCATGGAACTATACCTTCTACGTGCCACACGACATCTACGGACTGGCACGGCTGATGGGTGGCAACAAAGCGTTTGTCAGCAAACTGCAACGCGTGTTCGACGAGGGACTATACGACCCTGCCAACGAACCCGACATCGCCTACCCATACCTCTTCAGCTACTTCAAGGGCGAAGAATGGCGCACACAGAAGATTGTAGGCGAACTGCTTGAGAAACACTATAAAGACACGCCCGACGGCATTCCCGGAAACGACGACTGCGGAACAATGTCGGCATGGGCAATCTTCTCCATGATAGGGCTCTATCCCGACTGCCCGGGCTCACCCTACTACACACTGACGACACCCACGTTCGACAAGATTACCATCCACCTCGACAAACGCTACTATCCGGGCGGAGACCTCGTCATCGAAACGCAACGCGCGGAAAACGACGCACGCTACATCAAGAGCATGACGCTCGGTGGAAAAGCGCTGAAGAAGTTTCGCATCTCACATGAAGAACTCATCAAGGGGAAAACGCTGCGAATCTATTCAGGCACAAGATAAGAAACGGATTGGACGGCAAAACATAGCCACAAAGACACCAGACAGCGACCTGTCGCCCATGTCTTTGTGTACCTTCTTTAACTAAATCAAGTTGATTTACTCACCAAATCAACTTGATTTACTTTTTGAGAGTTCAACTCCTGAAAAGCAAATTCACTGAGTTTGCTCACCAAATTCAGTGAATTTGGTCTTCAATTTCACTGAATTTGGTTTGTCAGAGTTGCAAAACGATATTGCCTTCTCAGAAAAAACACATTGCCCAAGGACAACTATTGCTGGATATAGAAATAATAGATGTATGCTAATGCTGCCACGAGAATTGCCATGATGACCATTTTTATCAGACAGCTCGCTATCTTCCTGATCAGCAGGAACACCACAATCAGCAACACCAATGCAAAAATATAATAAGCAGTATTGTCCATATCCGTTCGTATTTAAGAAGTGACTATTTAAACATTTTTCTGAATGCGGTGGGGACAGGCGTTTCGAACTCCATCCGTTCGCCCGTCACCGGGTGGTAGAAACACAGTATGTAGGCATGAAGACAGAGCCGATGGAGCGGGTCGTCGCCATTTCCATATTTCGCATCGCCGCAGACGGGATGCCCCATATCAGCCGAATGCACACGAATCTGGTTCTTCCGTCCGGTCTCCAATGAGAACTCTACGAGCGAATGCTCCGTCGTGCGCGCCAATGTGTGGAAATGCGTCACCGCATATTTTCCGCCGTTGTCCACCGGCGACGAATAAGTCACAAACGCCTTGTTGTCCTTCAGCCAGTTGGCTATCGTGCCACCTTCCTCCTCCACTTCGCCGCTGACCACAGCCACATAGCGGCGGTCATAGACAATCTGCTGCCACTCGTGCTCGAAAATCTGCTCCGTCTCCATGTCCTTGGCATAGACCATCAGCCCGGACGTATCGCGGTCCAGACGGTGCACCACATGCGCACGGCACTTCTGGCGGCTCTTCAGGAAATAATCGTCAAGCACCGATTTCACATTCATCGACCGCGCACCGGCAGCCATCGAGAGGATTCCCTCAGCCTTTTCCACGACGATGAGGAAGCGGTCTTCATAGACCACCTTCACGTAACGGCTCTTGAACAGGTCGTTCTTCTTCGTCTTGCTCACGCTGATTTTCATGCCCGCCTGCAGCGGGAAGTCGAACTGCGTCACCGTTTTCCCGTTCACCTTGATGCCCCTGCCCTGCAACGTCGCTTTCACCTTCGAGCGGCTCAGCTTCAGATTCTCCAGCAACCACTCCAAGAGCGGCTGCGCCTCACGCACCACATAGTGACTATACTGGTCCTTCTGTTGATATCCATTCGTCTTCATCGTCTGCAAAGGTACAACTTTTTCCACACTTTCTTTCCACATTCAGTTTTTTTGTGTACTGGATGTTGCAAACGACAACAAAAGATTTAGGAGGCTGGATGCCTGAATGTGAAAAAAACTTCGTACCTTTGCACCCCATTATTATAATAAGGTATAGAAGAAAATGATTACACTGACCAATTTAGCCGTTCAATTCGGCAAAAGAGTGTTGTATAAAGATGTGAACATCAAGTTTACACCAGGGAACATTTATGGAATTATCGGTGCCAACGGTGCCGGCAAATCGACGCTGCTGAAAGCCATCAGCGGCGAGCTGGAACCGAACAAGGGGACGGTGGAACTGGGACCCGGTGAGCGTCTGAGCGTGCTGGACCAGGACCATTTCAAGTTTGACGAGTTCTCGGTGATGGACACCGTCTTGATGGGACACGAGCCATTGTGGAAAAACATGAAAGAGCGCGAGGCGCTGTATGCCAAAGAGGAGATGACCGAAGAGGACGGCAACCTCGCCGCTGAACTGGAATTGAAGTTTGCCGAGATGAACGGATGGGAGGCTGAGAGCGAAGCAGCACAGCTGTTGCAGAATCTGGGCGTGAAGGAAGACATACACTATAAGCAGATGAGCGAGCTGTCTAACAACGAGAAGGTGCGCGTGATGCTTGCCAAGGCGCTGTTCGGACATCCGGACAACCTGCTGCTCGACGAGCCGACGAACGACCTCGACCTCGACACCGTGCAATGGCTGGAGAGCTATCTGAGCAACCTGGAACAGTGTGTGCTCGTCGTCAGTCACGACCGTCACTTCCTCGATGCCGTCAGCACACAGACCGTAGATATCGACTTCGGAAAGGTGACCGTCTTCTCCGGCAACTACTCGTTCTGGTATCAGAGTTCGCAGTTGGCGCTCCGTCAGGCGCAGAACCAACGGCAGAAGGCTGAAGAGAAACGCAAGGAACTGGAAGAGTTTATCCGCCGCTTCTCTGCCAACGTGGCAAAGAGTAAGCAGACCACCTCGCGCAAGAAGATGTTGGAGAAGCTGAACGTTGAGGAAATCACGCCATCTACGCGCAAATATCCGGGCATCATCTTTGCGATGGACCGCGAGCCCGGCAACCAGATTCTCGAGGTGGAGGGACTGAAGGCTGTCGATACGGACGGGACGGTGCTGTTCGACCACGTGTCGTTCAACATCGAGAAAGGACAGAAGACCGTCTTCCTCAGCCACAACCCGAAGGCGATGACCGCCCTGTTCGAAATCATCAACGGCAACCGGGAGCCGGATGCCGGCACCTACAAATGGGGCATCACCATCACGACGGCGTACCTTCCGCTCGACAATACCGAGTTTTTCAAGAGCGACATGAACCTCGTGGAATGGCTCAGCCAATACGGACAGGGCAACGAAGTGGTCATGAAAAGCTATCTCGGACGCATGCTGTTCAAACAGGAAGAGGTGGAGAAGAAGGTGAACGTGCTCTCCGGAGGCGAAAAGATGCGCTGTATGATTGCGCGTATGCAGTTGAAAAATGCCAACTGCCTCATACTCGACACCCCCACCAACCACCTCGACTTGGAGTCTATACAGGCATTCAACAACAACTTGATGCAATTCAAGGGCAACATCCTGTTCGCAAGCCACGACCACGAGTTCATCAACACCGTTGCCGACCGCATCATCGAGCTGACGCCCAGCGGAACTATCGACAAGCTGATGACCTACGACGACTATATCTACGACACTGCCATTAAGGAACAAAAAGAGAAGATGTATTCTTGAAAAAACCATATTGGCACGGAATTTGTTAGTGAGTTTGTAGATTAAAACAACAAATATTATGGACAAGACAAAAGAAAACATAGAGGAAGAAGCAGAAAACCTGATCAACGAAGAGACGGAAACGACTGCTGAAGAAAACATTTCTGAAGCCGAAGACACCACGCCACAGGAAGAAGAAACGGAAAATGAGGAGGCAGCGGAAGAGAAAGACCCGCTGGAGGCTGCCAACGAGGAGATTGAACAGTTGAAAGACAAATTCCTCCGGACGGTTGCCGAATTCGAGAACTACAAAAAACGCACACTCAAAGAGAAGACTGAACTGATTCTCAACGGTGCTGAAAAAACCGTTGACGCATTCCTTCCCGTGGTCGATGACTTCGAGCGCGCCCTCACAACGGCTGAGAAAGCTGACGATGTGGCAGCACTGAAAGAGGGAATGGAACTCATCTACAAGAAGTTCATGAAGACACTCGAAGGGCTCGGCGTCAAGAAAATCGAAACCGAGGATGCTGACTTCGACGTAGATTACCACGAGGCAGTAGCAATGGTGCCCGCAGCAGACGATGACAAGAAAGGAAAAGTCATCGACTGCATCCAAACGGGATACACTCTGAACGACAAAGTGATACGACACGCGAAAGTGGCTGTCGGACAATAACGTGTCGTTAACGTCCTTAAAGTCCTTAAGGTCCTTAAAGTCCTAAAAAAAAATCAAGAACTATGGCAAAGAGAGACTATTACGAGGTGCTTGGCGTTGACAAGAACGCCTCAGAAGACGACATCAAGAAGGCTTATCGCAAGATTGCCATCAAATACCACCCTGACCGCAATCCTGGCAACAAGGAGGCTGAAGAGAAATTCAAGGAAGCCGCCGAGGCATACGACGTGCTCCACGACCCGCAAAAGCGTCAGCAGTACGACCAGTTCGGCTTCGACGGTCCTGCAGGCATGGGCGGCTTCGGAGGATTCAGCGGCGGCGGATTCTCCATGGACGACATCTTCTCGATGTTCGGCGACATCTTCGGCGGGCACGGAAGCGGCTTCGGAGGATTCAGCGGCGGACGCGGAAGGGCACAATACCGAGGCAGTGACCTGAGACTGAAGGTGCGCCTGTCGCTTCAGGAAATCTCTACCGGCGTCACGAAGAAATTCAAAGTGAAGAAAGACGTTACCTGCAGCCATTGCCACGGCAGCGGTGCAGAGAACGGCAGCGCGGCAGAAACCTGTCCGACCTGTCACGGAAGCGGTGTCGTAACCCGCACGACACAAAGCATCTTCGGCATGATGCAGACACAATCCACCTGCCCCACCTGCAACGGCGAGGGAAAGGTCATCAAGAACAAATGCCGCGAATGTAGCGGAAGCGGTGTCGTCAAAGGCGAGGAAGTGGTGGAAATCAAGATTCCTGCCGGCGTCGCCGAGGGAATGGTCGTCAACGTTCCCGGAAAGGGAAATGCCGGTAAGCACAACGGCGTGAACGGCGACATACAGGTGTTCATCGAGGAAGAAGAGAACGACACCTTCATCCGCGACGGAAACAACCTCATATACAACCTGCTGCTCGACTTCCCGACGGCTGCTCTCGGCGGACAAATGGAAATCCCAACCATCGAAGGCACCAAGGTAAGAATCAAGATAGAGCCCGGCACACAACCCGGCAAGACCCTGCGCCTACGCGGAAAAGGACTGCCCGCCGTGCAAGGCTACGGGCGAGGAACGGGCGACTTGGTGGTCAACGTCAGCGTCTATGTGCCCAAGACACTCAGCCGCGACGAGAAGAATGCCCTCGAACAAATGAAGGAAAGCGACAACTTCAAAGGAGATGCTGCAACCAAACAAAGCATCTTCCAGAAATTCCGCAACTATTTCAACTAACGACAGCTTCACAAAAGCAACCACACAAGAACCGCCCCGACACGCTCAGCACGTGTCGGGGCGGTTTTTTGTTATTATCAACCTACGGTTTTCACGAAAAAGTTTCTTCGTCGCATGTCAGTCTTAGAGATTGTATCGACTATCTAAAGATCCGTTTCACAAACAAAGAACCTTGCTTCCATAACTCCGAAATTGCCCATCTAAAAAGTAAGATACCCTACATCACGATGCGTGAATTCGACGAAAACAACCATCAAAAACGCCTTGTATAAACATGCGGAAAAGGGCGTATAAATATACGGTTGAACTTTCGCTTTCCAAAAGTTCAACTTTTGCAAGCTAAAAGTTGAACTTTTGGAAAGCACTACTTAACACATTGAAAGACAATGGCTTACAAAACACCCCTCAATCGCCCCACCCTTGCATAAATATACAAAAGCTGCAAGCCGCTGAATGAGTGGAATGATGAAAATGTGATGAGAGGCCTCGCAGAATCCTCGTCAGCCTCATATCGAACTCACGTTAACTCATGATTCCTAGTGTGCGTAGGGGTCGATCGATGTATCGACCCGCAGGGGAAAAAATCGGGCGGATACATCGATCCGCCCCTACTTAAAGAGGTATCGTTTTTTGTTTTCAAAAAAAATAATTATCTTTGCATCCATAAATTACCTAATACAAGTTTTAAATACTTATCATAAAAGGCATAAACATCATGTTACGGTATTTCAAATTTCTCAATCACGGGTCTATAGGGCAAGTTAAATATGCATTATTTTAATTCAATCAACAGGTTATATTTGTATTTCGGAAAAAATAATATTATAGAATATGCTTAAAAGATTCCTTTTTTTGTTCTCATTTCTATTGGCATATCTGTCATCTAAGGCAGACAATGCTGATAAGGTTATAATCGGTTTAACCATTGACAGTACGGATGTCATGGCAGAAAGTTATACTTTTGGACGCCGGATAGACGATGTTATTATTGATCCTGAGCTTGATTATATATTGTTGAAATTCCGTGAGACATCAAAAAGTGGGAAGTGGTTGAATCCTAAAGGTGAGATAGGTTTGTTTAGCATAAAGGAATCCAGGTTATTATGGACACATCCGTTTGATTACATAAATTCAAAAGTCTATTGTACAAGCACAGGAGTACTTGTATCTAAATGGAATAAAGTAAGTATGCTAGACACTAAGACAGGTAATGTATGCTGGCAAGGTAAATTTGTTCCGGTTCAGTTTGACGACTCCACTAATGTAGTATTAGGTTATTCCGGAGCCAAATCGAGTAAACTGGGATGTTATAATCTGACTACAGGAAAACAATTATGGACTGTAAGCATGCCACACAACAAGAACTGGGGATGGAACAATGTGATCCGCGAGGATTCTGTTCACTGGCTTGTTGTTGCAGACAACCTGAATCGTCTGAATATTCGTACTGGCAAAATATACATGCATAAAGCAAAGACCGGAGTAAAAGATATAAAGGGTGCTATTCTACAAGGATTATTAATGACAGGTGCTGCTGTAGCAGGAATGATGGCGACGGGCTATGCCATGTACCCAACAGGATATGTCAGCTCGAATGTTATCAATCTATTACATTCCAATGTGTTGCAGTCCGAGTCGCTATATTTCTTTGCAGACCGTCAACAAGTGGTCTGCCTTAATAATTCTATGAATCCTGTTTGGAGTTACGAGCTTCCTTCAAAAACATCGGCTTTTTCTCAGCTCGTTTGCAGTGATAGCACTCTCTATATGTTCAATCTTGGTTTTGGCTTAAAAAACGGGCGACAGCGCACAAAGATGGGGCGTCCGTTTATTGCTGCTTTTGACAAACGAACAGGAACATGCCAATTCATGAACATGTTGAGTTTGAAAAAGGATGTGGTGGAAGATGCTGTACTCAGCCCTGATGGTGTTTTCATGCTCTTTGATGACGGATTAGCCTATAAACATGAACTTGATGATTCCGTAGTAACTATTTCGAAATGGAATGTGAAAGATTATGGTCACTTGAGCAAAATTGTAACACAGCCAATATATGCACACGACAGATTTAATGATATATTTGAAACTATAGCCACAGATGGTATTTACTTTCCTGTAATAACTGAAGATAATAATATATTCATTGTTGACAGAAACCTTGAAATATCAAAACGTCTTTCTTACAATTCCCTTTATTGGCCAATTTGCAAAATTGAGGATAAAATGTGTGTTTGTAATTTTTCTGGTAACAAGCAAGATATATGGTTAATATCTTTTCTGGGCATACCAGAAATGCGATTTACAATTCCCATATATGGAGTAGGCGCTATTGGTGGAAAATTATATTTAAATAACGACAAGCATCTGTATTATTTCCCCTTGGACTAATTGCATTCTAATAATTTAATCATTGTTTTAACCAACTTACCAAAAAAGGCATCATAAACAAAGGAGGCGTTTCTCAGATTTTATTTGTACCTTTGCAAATAAAAAAGAGAACATGAACTACCAAGAAACCGTAGAGTATCTTTTCAACAGCACCCCGGTCTTTGAGCACGTAGGGGCATCAGCATACAAGCCGGGACTGCAGACGACGGAAGCGCTGGACGAACATTTCGGACATCCGCACCGCAAGTATAAGACCATTCACGTGGCAGGAACGAACGGAAAGGGGTCGGTCTCGCACACGCTGGCAGCCATCTTGCAAAGCGCCGGCTACAGGGTGGGACTATACACTTCGCCCCACTTGGTTGATTTCCGCGAGCGGATACGCATCAACGGAGTGTGCATCAGCGAGCAGTATGTCATCGACTTCGTGGAGGAGGAACGCCATTTCTTCGAACCGCTCCACCCCTCATTCTTCGAACTGACGACGGCTTTGGCGTTCAAATATTTCGCTGAGCAGCAGGTAGATATCGCCGTCATTGAGGTGGGGCTTGGCGGACGGCTGGACTGCACGAACATCATCTCCCCCATCCTTTCGATTATCACCAACATCTCGTTCGACCACACGCAGTTTCTCGGCAACACGCTGGAGGAGATTGCCGGAGAGAAAGCTGGAATCATCAAGGCAAACGTGCCCGCCGTTGTCGGCGAATATACGGAACAGACGCGCCCTGTGTTCGAACGGACAGCCCACGAGAAACGTGCTCCGCTCTATTTCGCAGAGGAATTTGACGCCCAACTGCAGGACGTGGAATACGAACTGACGGGCAGTTATCAGCAAAAGAACAAACAGACGGTGATTTGTGCCGCCATGCTGTTGGGACTGAAAGGTGAGCACATCAGGGAAGGTATGGCGAACGTCTGCGAATATACGGGACTCATGGGGCGGTGGCAGACGATGCAGGAGCGCCCCACCGTCGTGTGTGACACAGGGCACAACGTTGCCGGATGGGAATATCTGAGCAAGATGCTCGCCAGACAGGACTGCAAGCAGTTGCGCATCGTCTTCGGCATGGTGGATGACAAAGACATTCAGGAAGTCATGAAGATGCTGCCGCGCGAGGCGGTCTATTACTTCACAAAGGCTTCCACGAAACGTGCCATTCCGGAAACGGAGGTCAAGCGCATCGGCGACCGGATAGGACTGCAGAGCCGTGTCTTCACCACCGTGGAGCAGGCTTTCCGGAAAGCACAGGAAGAGGCGGCAGCCGAAGACTTCATCTTCGTGGGCGGGAGCAGCTATATCGTAGCCGATTTCCTTGCCGCATTCGGATAAGCCAGCCCCTCTCCACGCAAGCCTTTTACGTGTTTTAACATATCGCCATGCGCATTTTTTATCGATTCGTTCGTTTTTCTCATTATTTTTTTGTTTCTTTGCAAAAGACATAATTACTTAAATTTTGACATTATGGTAAACTCACAAGAAACAGAAAATATCTGTGGTCTGAAAAGAACAGATTTCCAGACCACGATCAACGGAAAAGAGACTGACCTATATCTCTTGAAGAACAATGTCGGCAACGAAGTCGCCATCACCAACTACGGTGGAGCCATCGTTGCCATTATGATGCCCGACAGAGAAGGCAAGCATGCCAACATTATCCAGGGGCACGACAACATCCAAGATGTCATCAACTCGCCGGAGCCGTTCCTCTCCACACTCATCGGCAGATATGCCAACCGCATAGCCAGAGGCAAGTTCCACTTGAAGGGGAAAGAATACCAGTTGGCTATCAACAACGGACCAAACGCCTTGCACGGTGGTCCGAAAGGCTTCCACGCACGGGTATGGGATGCGCTGCAGATGAACGACCACACGTTGGTCCTGAATCTCGTTTCAGCCTACGGCGAAGAAGGTTATACGGGCGAACTGAAGGTGACCGTGGTCTATTCGCTCACGGAAGACAACGAACTGAGCATCGAATACATGGCAACGACCAACAAGAAGACCATCATCAATCTCACAAGCCACGGATTCTTCTCGCTTGCCGGCATTGCCAACCCCACTCCAACGATTGAAAGCCTGGAGTGCGAAATCAACGCCAACTATTACCTCCCCATAGACGAGACCTCCATCCCGACGGGCGAAATCCGTTTCGTGGAAGGCACTCCGTTCGACTTCCGACAGGCGAAACCTATCGGACAGGACATTGATGCCGACCACGAACAAATCAAGAACGGAGCCGGCTACGACCATTGCTTTGTACTGAACAAGCAGGAAGAGGGCGAACTCTCGTTTGCCGCACGCATCGTTGAACCGAACAGCGGGCGAACGATGGAAGTATATACGACGGAACCGGGAATGCAGGTCTATACAGACAACTGGGCTGACGGCTACAAGGGACAGCACGGTGCAACCTTCCCGCGACGGAGCGCCATCTGTTTTGAGGCGCAACACTTCCCCGACACGCCCAATCACCCCTATTTCCCATCGGTCGTGCTGCGCCCGAATGAGAAATACAAGCAGAAGACCATCTATCGGTTCGGCGTCGTCAAATAGAAAAAACAATAGGTTTCAAATATTAAAAATAAAAAGATTATGACACAAACTAAAAACAACGGAACCGTCGTGGCTATCATCGCCATGATGTTCCTCTTCGCCATGATTTCGTTCGTCACGAACATGGCGGCACCATTCGGCACCATCTGGAAAGAACATTACGAGTGGGCAGGAATGATGGGTAACATGATGAACTTCGCAGCTTACCTCTTCATGGGTATCCCTGCAGGTATGATGATTACGAAAATCGGCTACAAGAAGACAGCGCTCGTTGCCTTGGCGCTCGGATTCATCGGAATCTGCGTACAATATCTGTCGAGCACGCTTGATGCAAATGCCATCAGCACATACATTGTCTATCTGGCTGGCGCATTCATCTGCGGTTTCTGCGTGTGTATCCTCAACACCGTTGTCAACCCGATGCTCAACCTGTTGGGTGGCGGTGGCAACCGTGGTAACCAGCTGATTCAGACCGGTGGCACGCTGAACTCTCTGGCAGGTACGCTGACACCGCTTCTGGCGGGTTCGATGATTGGAACGATTACGAAGGACACGTCGATGACTGCCGTTGCTCCCCTGCTGATGATTGCGATGGCAATCTTTGCCCTGTCGTTTATCATCATCTACTTCACCAAGATTACCGAGCCTGAGACGGAGAAGTCGGACGCGGTGGCTGGCATCAAGGGAGCGCTGGGTTATCGCCACCTTGTGTTAGGCATCATTGCCATTTTCTTCTATGTCGGCATTGAGGTGGGCATCCCCGGACAGATGATATTCTACCTGAGCGAACCTGGCGGCGTACTGGGAAGTGTTGCCATTGCGGGAACCATTGCAGCTTTGTATTGGCTGCTGATGCTCGTGGGACGCTTTGCCGGATCGTTTATCAGTGGAAAGGTTTCGTCGCGCACGCAGCTTATTGTCGTGTCAACGGTGGCAATGGCACTGATTATGGTGGCTATCTTGATTCCTGAAAGCAAGACGTTCAACCTCCCCGGTTCTGAGGCGTCGCCTGTTGACTTGGTGCTCTTTAAGTTTACCGGCGGAACGATTCCTGTTAAATGTTTGTTCCTCATTCTCTGCGGTTTGTGCACTTCAGTGATGTGGGGTGGCATATTCAATTTGGCTACGGAAGGACTTGGAAAGTACACTGCTTCGGCTTCAGGTCTGTTCATGACGATGGTTGTCGGCGGTGGAGTGATGCCGCTTATCCAGAACCTGATGGCTCGCAGTGTGGGCGACATCAACAGCTACTGGCTTGTTGTGGCGATGCTTTCGTTCCTGCTTTTCTACGGCTTGGTGGGCTGCAAGAACAAGAAGTCGGCTGCAGAGTGAATGGTAAATGGGAATAATGACTAAAGCTATATACTATGGTAACGATTGAACATGTAAGGAGTCGGTTCATCAAGCATTTTGATGGGCAGACGGGAAATATCTATTTTGCGCCGGGCAGGATTAACCTTATCGGCGAGCATACAGACTACAACGGCGGCTTCGTGTTCCCCGGAGCGGTGGACTGCGGCATCATGGCTGAGGTGCGACCGAACGGTCTTAACACGGTCATCTGTTATGCGATTGACATGAAGGACAAGGTGGAGTTCAAGGTGGACGACCCCGTTGGACCGCGCACGTCGTGGGCTCGCTACATCTACGGCATTGTGCAGGAGATGCGCAAGCGTGGCGTGGATGTGAAGGGATTCAACACGGCTTTCTCGGGCGACGTTCCTTTGGGCGCGGGCATGTCGTCGTCGGCTGCGCTCGAGAGTTGCTTTGCTTTCGCGTTGAATGACATATTCGGCGACAATAAAGTTGAGAAATGGGACTTGGCGCTTGCAGGACAGGCTACCGAACACAACTATGTGGGCGTGAACTGCGGCATCATGGACCAGTTTGCGAGTGTGTTCGGACAGGCTGGCAAGCTGATGCGCCTAGACTGCCGTTCGCGCGAGTTCGAGTATTTCCCGTTCGAACCCAAAGGCTATAAACTAGTGTTGTTGAATTCGTGTGTGAAGCACGAGCTCGTCGGTTCGCCGTACAACGACCGTCGCAATTCGTGCGAAAACGTGGTGAAGCATATTGCCGCCAAGCATCCAGAGGAAAAGTTTGAGACGCTGCGCGACTGCTCGTGGGAGCAGCTGGAAGAGGTTCGCGCAGAGGTTGGCGAAGCGGACTACACACGCGCTCACTTCGTTCTTGGAGAGAAAGACCGTGTGCTGACGGTTTGCGACGCCCTTGTTGCGGGCGACTATGAGACCGTGGGCAAGAAGATGTATGAGACTCACGAGGGGCTTTCCAAGGAGTATGAGGTGAGCTGCGAGGAGCTTGACTTCCTCAACGACATTGCCAAGGAATGTGGTGTTACCGGTTCGCGCATCATGGGCGGCGGCTTCGGCGGCTGCACCATCAATCTGGTGAAAGACGAACTTTACGACGGTTTCATCCGTGAGGCTAAGCGGCGCTATGCCGAGAAGTATGGCAAGGAGCCGCAAGTGATTGACGTCGTGATTGGCGACGGGGCGCGCAGACTTTGTTAAGACCCTTCGAAACGACGGCTGTTTACGAACGACGGGCACTCTTCTGCTGAGTGCCCGTCGTCGTTTTGTATAACCCTGCCTGGCGCTGTATTCAATACAGCGAGGCGCACTATTTAATACAGCAAAGCGCTGTATTCAACGTAGCGAGGCGCTGTATTCAATACAGCGGAAAGCAGTCGCATGTGCAGCGTTTTCTGAACGTCGTGTTTACAAGTCGGGCGGCAACACGATGGCTCCCTTTTTGTAATACGCCGTGCCGACAACCTGCACTGCCTGCTCCACCCACTTCCGCAGTTCTTCCGTCTCTTTCTCGTGCGCTGCCATGCTGAGGAATACGCGGTAGAAAGTCTTTTCGAGCTCGGTCTCGCCCACGATGCCGTACACTTGCGCGAGATTGAAGCATGTCGCCAGGCTGTTTTGATTGCGTTTGAGAGCTTCACGCCATGCGAAAATGGCGTTCCACCACTCCCCTTTCTGATAGAATGCCTCGCCCAGTGCGCGCTTTGCGAGGAACATCACGCGTTGGTCGGGCTCCATCGCCTGCACCGCCAATTCAAGGTAGCGGATGCTTTCGTCGAGCGAATCGAGTGCGAGACATACTTCGCCGAGGCGGTAGAGGCATCCCGTGCTCTTGTGACCGTTGATTTCTGCCGCGCGCTGCAGGTAGGTCCGCGCCTCGGGAAGCTGCTCGAGGCGGACGTGACACATGCCGATAGAATAATAGATATTGTATGTGGAATCGCCCAAGGCGAGCAACCGTTCGTAGGCTGGCAGCGCACGGACGTAGTCGTTCTGGAAGTAGTAGCTGTCGGCAAGCTGCAACAGCACGGAGAGATTCGTCGAATCGCGCTCGCAGTAAGCCTTAGTCAAGGCATTCGCACGCTGCGGCAGATTCACCTCGTCCATGTTATAGACGCGTGCGATTTCAGCCGTCATCTCTGCGTCGAAAGGATACTTCCTCAGCAGCAGCTCGCCCCAGCGCAGTTCGGCTGACGTATTCTTGAAATACTTATAACTGTACACGAGCTGGCGCAACGACGTATGCGTCAGACTGTCTTCACTCACCGTCGCGACGCGTTCGAGCAGCGCCACGCAGCGCCTATAGTCTCCGCGCCGGTAGTGACACTCAGCCAAGCCGCGCGCAGCACTGATGTCTGCATACCGCTGCCACGCCTCCTCGTAACAGCCCAGCGCCTCGAAAATACGGTAACTGCTCAGCAGACTGTCGCCCGCCGCCACCAACTCGGCACGGCTTTGGGCAACTCCCTGCGCCGCAGCCGCCGTCCAATTCAAGAGCAGGAACGCGATTCCCGCCCACAAGTTCTTGATACTCATGTTGCTTTCGTTGAAAATTATCGTTACTTCTGCCGTAAACCCACGCTACGGAATGAGCAGCGAGCTGTCGCCATAGCTGAGGAAACGGAAGTCGTGCGACAAGGCATAGTCGTAGATTCTGCGCCAATCGCCGTTCACAAACGCACTCACAAGCAGGAGCAACGTGCTCTGCGGCTGATGGAAATTGGTCACCAACGCCTTCACTAACTTATACTCATAGCCCGGCACTATCATGATTTGCGTGCTCGAGTGAAGCACGTCAAGCCCCCGCCTGTCCATATATGCCGCAAGCGCCGCTATCGCTTCCCGAGGCGAAAGCACGCCCGGGCGGTCGTAAGGCTCCCACTGCGCGATGTGCAAATCATGCTCCGCAAGCGACGCATCGGCACTCACCCGGCAGCCCATATAATAAAGACTCTCGAGCGTCCGCACACTCGTCGTCCCCACGGCGATGCACCGACAGTCGTGCCGCAATATTCCGTCGAGGACCGAACGGCGCACGCTGACATACTCAGTGTGCATCTCATGCCCCTCAATCTCCGTACTCTTGACGGGCTTGAACGTCCCCGCACCAACGTGAAGCGTCACCTCTGCGCGCTCAAAACCGCCCTTATCCAACCGCTCCAGCACACTCTGCGTGAAGTGAAGACCAGCCGTCGGAGCCGCTACACTACCCTTTATCTTCGAATATACAGTCTGGTACGTCGTCTTGTCACGCTCCTCCGTCTTCCTGTTCAGGTACGGAGGGATGGGCAACTCGCCCGCTGCGTCGAGCAATTCGGCAAAAGTCACGTCCCGACAGTCCCACTCAAAACGCACACGCACGCCTCCCTCGTCCGACTCCTTCACAGCACAGAGACGCACGTTCACATCCCCGACGCGCACTTCCCGGCACAACTCGCCCTCCTTCCACTTCTTCTGATTGCCCACAAGGCACAACCACGCGCACGAATCCCGCGTCTGAAACATCTGCTCGTAGTCAGCCGGAGCCACCGGTTCGAGCAAGAACACCTCAATCAACGCACCCGTTTCCTTGCGGAAATGAAGCCGCGCCTGAATCACACGCGTGTTGTTAAACACCATCAACGCATCCGTCGGCAGATAGCGCGGAAGCTCAGAAAACACATCTTCACTCAACACTCCGCCCCTGTAAACCAGAAGTTTTGAACGGTCACGCTGCGCCAACGGGAACTTCGCTATCCGCCCGTCAGGCAGCAAGTAGTCGTAATCACTTATCCGAATATGCCTAACATCCATCCGCTATACAATATAAAGAAACGCCCTCACCACACTATACAACAGACAAAACACCAACAGCGAGATGACAATATCGATGTCCACCCGGCTGTAACCCGTATAAGTGTACTGCGTAGAGACGTAATTTAACTTAGGCGTTATTTTAAAATACAACTTGAAATATACCCAATAGACAGACGCACCGACCAACGCTCCCCATACCAAACCCGTAAGAATGTCCGTCGGATAGTGCATCCCGAGATACAGCCGCGTATAACAGTTGAGCAGCGACCACGTAATCATGAAAGCATTGAAAATCCTACTTCGCACCAGCAAACAAAAGAAAACAGCCAGGCTGAACGTGTTCGACGCATGGCCCGAGAAGAAACTATAGTCCGACGCCTGTACCCCCTCAACCACATCAACCAAATGCCTTATCGACGGGTCATTACACGGACGCAACCTGCCAACAAGAGGTTTGACAATCCCTTCCGACACCCCGTCCGCCAGGAGAAGACACAACAACGCCGCGCAAACCGTAAGCGCAACCTGCGTGAACGTTTCATTATTCTTAATCACAAGATAAAGCCAGCCCACATAAAGCGGTATCCACGTGAAGCCCGACGTAAAAGTAGCCATCAGCCCATCAACAAACAACGAGTCACTCCCGTTGAAGAAAAACAGAAGCTCGCGGTCTAATTCCAATATCGACTGAATATCTGCCATACACCTATATCACCTCAATCTGCTTCGCTGCAATCCATCCCTCGCGCCCGTCATCCAGCCTGATGCCCTTCCATTCGAGCAACGTATTGTCGGTAATCTCTATACGCGTCCCCTCGTGCAAGACAAAACTGTTTTTCGCTGCAGCATCCGGCGTAGCCTTCACTTGAACCGACGGCGACACGACAATAGCAGCATTGCGATGGACAAACTGTCGCTTCTGCTGCCACGCAAATACATTCGCAAGAATGAAAAGCACCAAGAACGCAATCGCTCCGAAGAACCCAACCTTCCGCAAGACAATACGCTCTGCAAACAAATACAGCAACACGCACATCAGCGTCAGGATGATACTGACAATGGCTGTTCGAGCCCAACGGTCAACACTAGTAAGATTTACAATCGATTTGTACCAAGTGACGAAGAACATCTCCGACTCCGGCGTTATCTTATCTATCGTCTTGGAACGGGCAAGCTGAAGATTGAAACGGATGTCGGCATCGCCCGGTGAAAGCATTCTCGCACGCTCATAGTTGATAATCGCACGAGTGATGTTGTCCGTACGGTAATACGCATTCCCCAGATTGTAATACAACTCGGCAGAGATGCCTTTCTTCAACAACTCCTCATAATCCTTGATGGCTTGCTGATAATTCCCTTTCGCATATTCCGCATCAGCATTCGCCTTCGTGACGGCAGACATGCTCATCGGACTCATGGAAAAAGCGAACAGAAGCAGGCATCCCACCACTTTGCCTGGCTGAACGCCGCTTTTCCGTTTCCTGCCCTTCATCGTTTCTTCTATTCTCATGATTGCAGTCATTGCTGAATTAAAAGTCCTATCCATATTACCTGCCGCATCGCCAGGTGCATAACGCTCATACTCACACTCATCAAGAGCTCCGATAAATGTACTTATAGTAGCCTCATCCACCCCTTTCTCCTCAAGGCGCTCGGTGATATTGTCACGCGACAGTTCCTCTACCGGCATGTTCATCTTATCGCCAACGTATCCCCATAAAGCTCGCAGGACTTCATCATAAAACTCGTTCTGCTGACCTTTCTTCATCAGCGCATTGGCTTTCTTCAAGCGCTTGGTGGCTATTTTGTTTGCCTTCTTGCCACGCATCTTCACGATATTTGCACGATCGACTGCCCGTTTCCGGAAAATAATCAGCAATGCCACGAACAACAAGAACGGGAACAAAATGCAAACCCAATACCATTTCGATTGATAGAAGAAATCTTCTGCGCCATGAGTCTTCACTCTTCCTTCCTTTATCGGACGGATATCTTTGTTCTTCACATCACTGAAGTCACTCACCACAGAACTTGAGCCGTCTCCCTTCAAGACTTTCACGTTAAACGGTTGTGTCTTGACCGTTTTGTAGGCATTGGCAGACGTATCATAATACACCAGTTCCACCGCCGGAATCACATATTCACCCACATTGCGAGGAACGGCAAGGAAGTCATAAACCATATTTCCCTCCACGCCATTGGATGTCAGGCGCGTCTTATCGGTCACCTTCGCATCATATTTCTCAAAATCTTTCGGGAACTCCACATTGGGCTGTTTCATCAATTTCAGGTTTCCCGTTCCACTGACCACTACCCTCAGCGAGAGCGGGTCTCCTGCCTTTATTTCAGTCTTGTCCAGCTGTGCCGTCACATTGAACTTTCCGACACCGCCTGAGAAGTTCGCCGGTCTTTCCGGTAACGGATCCACCTGCACCTTCAATCCTGGCGCTTTGATATCACGCTTCACTTCTATATATCCCGAACCTCCATTGAAAAACGCCTCATAAGGATCAACGTTCCTGTTTTCCTGAACCACAACCCCCTTAAACGTGATACTCGGGATTTCCAGACTGCCCGTCATCTGCGGATACATGACATATTGGCTCCACGTCACACAACGATAATTACGCCCGCCAACATTTTCTATATGGAAACTCTTTTGTTGCGGAAGCGGTATTTCCTGCGAATGGAACCCGTTGAGCTCAGGCATTTTTCCTTGCAGCTGAGTCAAATCCACCAGTGTATAGACTTTATACGTCAACAGTATCGGTTCTTGTTCATGCACGCGTGTCTTGTTTGCACTCACTCGTATAAAGAGGTCCTTGTCCGTTATCTGAGAACCGGCACTGCGCGGATGTGAACGGTGCTCGTCTTCATTGTAGAAATTATTGCCCCCTCTATTCGACGAACGCTTAGAATTTCCAGATATACTAATCTTAATCGAGTTCGACGTAATCGTTTTGTCACCCACATTGATGCGTGCCGGCGGAATGGTGTAGGTGCCATTCTTGTTTCCTATCAGGGTGTAGGTGTAAGTGATGGACGAAGAACCGCTGGTATGTCCGTTCACCGTCCGGAAACTCTCTTGGCGTGATATGCTGGGGCCGTATATAATTTCCAATGCTTCAGGAATACTTCCTATCTGCAAACTTCCGCTCACATTGGCTGTGTTTACCGTATATTCCAGACGGAAGTTCTCTCCCGCAGGAACGGACGAAGGAGCTTTGACCGTAAGGGTCTGAGCACCTGCCACCAGTGAAATGACACCTAATAATATATATAATAGTATATGACGTTTCATGTGATTCTCTCCTTTTCCTACCAGTTTTTCTGTAAACTTTTCGTGCGTGGTTTCGTCATTGCCTTCTGCATTCGCTGCTGCGTGTTCTTTTCTTCCTGCATGGCAGCATTCAGCAGTTGTTCTGCATTTTCCTTACTCATCTGATTGTCTTGAGGTTGTTGCTGTTTCTTTTCATCCTCCTTTTTCTGTTTTTGCTGTTCATTATTCTTTTCGTCTTGCTTCTTATCTTGTTTCTGCTTTTGCTCTTTCTGATTATTTTTTCCTCCGCCACCTTGTTTTTTCAGAAGTTTCTGACACAGGGCAAGGTTGTAGCGCGTCTGATTGTCTCTGGGGTTACAACGCAAAGATTCCTTATATGCCTCTATCGCCTGCCCATAATCTTCGTGAGCCTGAAAGACGACTCCGATATTGTGATACGACTTGGCACGTCTTATCTTGTCTTTTTCTGCCTTTGCGGCATCCAAGAACCTGGATATTGCCACGGAGTCATTTCTCTCTTCACCTTCTTTTTGCAGCATCACACACCCTAAATTGTAGAGTGCCTGACTGTTGCGCTTGTTTTTCTCCAACGCTTTGCTGTATTCCACTTCTGCCTTATC
>Ga0256406_1001060_pt1 | contig 45819 bp, 35 predicted proteins | sample RumenRJG_03DNA_FD_185986 | JGI IMG/M metagenome (GOLD analysis project Ga0256406, IMG submission 185986) | Bovine rumen microbial communities from Lethbridge, Alberta, Canada - RJG_03 | ecosystem: Host-associated > Mammals > Digestive system > Stomach > Rumen | place: Canada: Alberta | collected... | reverse complement strand
AAAAAAACATTCGATTTTCTTGGGGTTTCCACTCGTTTACATTATCTTTGCAGACGAACTATTCAATGGCGGTGATTGGCACTGCCTCTAAAAAGAAATGTCAGCAATGGAAGAAATCAGTTGGGGATTCATTGGATGCGGAGAAGTGACCGAGAAGAAGTCAGGTCCCGCCTTCAACGAAGTAGAAGGGTCGCATGTAGAGGCAGTGATGAGCCGAAGCAAGGACAAGGCCCGTGCCTACGCTGAGCGGCACCACATAGCCAAGTGGTACACCGATGCCCAGCAACTGATTGACGATCCCAATGTCAACGCCGTTTACATCGCCACGCCCCCGTCGTCGCATGCCACATTTGCCATCATGAGCATGCGGGCAGGCAAGCCATGCTACATAGAGAAGCCGTTGGCCGCAAGCTACGAAGACTGCATACGCATCAACCGCATCAGCGAGAAGACCGGCGTGCCATGCTTTGTAGCCTACTACCGTCGCTACCTTCCTTATTTCCAAAAGGTCAAGGAGATCATCGATACCGGTACCATTGGCAAGGTACTCAACGTGCAACTGCAATTTGTGGTGCCGCCACGCGACCTTGACTACAATGCCTCCTCCAAACTGCCCTGGCGCCTACAGCCCGACATCTCCGGCGGCGGCTATTTCTACGATCTGGCTCCTCACCAGCTCGACTTGCTCCAAGAGCTGTTCGGCATCGTGGTACGGGCCCATGGCTATCCCACCAACCGCGAACATCTCTATAAGGCTGAAGACACCATCAGTGCTGCTTTCATCTTCGACAGCGGCATCTCCGGCAGTGCGTCCTGGTGCTTTGTGGGCCACGAAAGTGCCAAAACCGACCGCATCATGGTGACCGGCGATAAGGGCACGTTGTCGTTCAGCGTCTACACCTACGAAGCCATCCGGCTTGTCACCAGCGAGGGCACGCGCAACATCAACATCCCTAATCCGCCCTACGTACAGTTGCCCATCATAACCTCTGTCATCAGACACCTGCAAGGGCTGAGCGTGTGTAAATGTACCAGCGTGAGTGCTACGCCGGTCAACTGGGTAATGGACCGTATTTTGGGCAAGTTCTAAATGCGCAGGAGGCATGAGAAAAAGTACATTCACTGCCTGGCTTTCGCTCTGCATGCTAATCATTCCTATGACGACATCGATGGCTGCTGCAACTGAAAAGTACAATCCAGATGATCAGAGCCACACTGTCGGTCAATCAGTAGACTCTGCAGCTAAAGACTCATCCATCATGCTGCCGAAATCTCTGTCAGCAAAAGATGTCAAGTCCAAGAAGCGACACAAGATCAGTAAAGTGCGCAAAGTGGTAAGAGGCTTCTCGAGCATCGACACGGCGTATATCGAGCCCCAGGCCTACATTTATACGGTGATGTTGCAAAACACCAACACCTTCGAGATCTACCACATCAGCAACGGTAAAGGACAGGAAGTGGTGTTCGCGCCGAAACCTTCCTACAAGGTAGGGCCCTATATAGGATGGAGGTGGGTGTTTCTGGGTTATACTATTGACCTGACCCACCTCAGCGGCGAGGCACGTCAGGACCTCAACTTGAGCGTGTACAGCAACCAGATAGGTTTCGACCTGTTCTGGCGGAAGTCAGGCGATGACTACAGAATCAGTCAGGTCAACTTTGGCAAGAAATACGACACATCAGGCATGCACAACGTCGCGTTCGATGGCTTTCATTCCAGTGTGAGAGGATTCAACGTCTACTATATCTTCAATCATCGACGTTTCTCCTATCCCGCCGCCTACAGCCAGAGCACCATCCAGCGCCGTTCGCAGGGCAGTCCGCTCGCCGGCATAGGTTACACCCGCCACAGCCTCGACATCGATTGGGAGAAATTCCACGAAGTGGTGAATGAACGACTTGGCAAAGGCTATCTCGATGATGTCACTGATACAGCACTGATGCGAAGCAACGTAGAGTATACCGACTTCTCAGTGAGTGGCGGTTACGCCTACAACTGGGTGTTTGCCCACAACTGGCTGTTGGACGTCTCGCTGCAACTCGCCATCGCCTACAAGCATACCAAAGGTGACGCCAATACCGAGCACAAAGGCATGTTTCAGGAGTTTGACTTTCGCAACTTCAATCTCGATGGCATCTCACGCATCGGCATTGTGTGGAACAACATGAGATGGTACGCAGGTGCCAACGCCATCTTTCATGCCTACAACTACAAGAAAAAGCAATTCCAAACCAACAACATCTTCGGCAATGTGAATTTCTACGTCGGCTACAACTTCGGAAGTATTCACAAGAAGAAGAAAAACAAAACAAAAAAGTAATGACAAAAAAATCATTGATAACAATCCTTCTGCTGCTTACCACTGTGCTGCTTTCGGCCAATGCGCAGAAAGCGGATTACCAGAAAGCGGACTCGCAGCGTGTGATGTCGCTCTTTCGCAAAGCCAAAGGACAGCCTCACGCTATGGGTTCCTACATGGTATTTTTCGGCAGGCAGCTGCTTGGCGTGCCTTACGTGGCCAAGACGCTGGAGAAGAACAAGAGCGAGCAACTGATCGTCAACCTCCGGCAGCTCGACTGCACGACCTACGTCGAGACCGTGCTGGCCTTAAGCCGGTGCATGATGCAGGGCAAGCCCACTTTCTCAAACTATTGCACCCAACTGCGTCTCATCCGCTATGCCAAAGGAGTGGTGTCGTACCCAACCCGTCAGCACTACTTCACCTATTGGATCAAGCAGAACGTGAGCGACGGTATCGTAAAGGATATCCAGTCGCCCAATCCTCCATACGCTGCCCGGCAGACCGTGAAAGCAAACTATATGACTACGCACATCAGCCAGTACCCCATGCTTGTTGACCACCCCGCATACATCCAGCAGATCAAAGCCATGGAGAAGGCAATCACGGGGCTCAAGCCAAGATACATACCCGAAAGCGCCATCAACAACACGAAGTTGTTGAGAAATACCGTCCACGATGGCGACATCATCGGCATCGTCACTACAAAAGCCGGACTGGAGATCAGTCACCTCGGCATCGCCGTATGGCATAAAGACGGACTACACATGCTCAACGCCTCATCACTCAAGCATAAGGTGATAGAGGACAGCAACCTGCTGCGCACCTATCTCAAGAAACAGAAATCGGCCATCGGAATAAGGACCGTCAGAGCATATTAAACGAATCATTCAACATGAGTGAACCATTAGCTGAACGAATGCGTCCCCGCACCCTGGACGACTACTACGGACAAGAACAGCTTGTAGGACCCAATGGCGTGGTACGCAAAATGATAGAGCAACACCGCGTCTCCTCCTTTATATTATGGGGGCCGCCGGGGGTGGGCAAGACAACACTGGCACAAATCGTTGCCACGACGCTCAAGGTGCCCTTCTTCACGCTGTCGGCCGTGACGAGTGGCGTAAAAGACGTGCGCGACGTAATCGAACGTGCCAGACAAAGCCACTTCTTCAACAGCACCTCCTCCCCCATCCTCTTCATCGATGAGATCCACCGCTTCTCCAAGTCACAACAAGACTCGCTGCTCGGCGCAGTGGAGCATGGCATCGTAACGCTTATCGGTGCCACCACTGAGAACCCTTCTTTCGAAGTCATCAGGCCACTGCTGTCGCGTTGCCAGGTGTATACGCTCAAGTCTCTCGACAAAGAGGCACTCGAGCAAATCCTCCATCATGCCATAGAGAAAGACGCCGTACTCAGCTCCAAGCACATCGAACTGAAAGAGACCGGAGCCATGATGCGGTATTCTGGAGGCGACGCACGCAAACTGCTCAACATTCTTGAACTGGTGACCGAGTCAACAGAAGACGACCCTATTGTCGTCACCGACAAGAAGGTGGAAGAACTGCTGCAACAGAATCCTTTGGCTTACGACAAGAAAGGCGAGATGCACTACGACATCATCTCTGCATTCATCAAGAGCATCAGAGGGTCCGACCCCGATGCCGCCCTCTACTGGATGGCACGGATGATAGAAGGTGGCGAAGATCCACAGTTCATCGCCAGACGGCTGGTGATCAGCGCGGCTGAAGACATCGGGCTGGCCAACCCCAATGCTCTTCTGCTGGCCAACGCGGCATTCGATGCCGTGATGAAGATAGGATGGCCCGAAGGACGCATCCCATTGGCTGAAGCCACAGTCTATCTGGCCACCAGTCCGAAGAGCAACTCGGCCTACAAGGGCATCGGAGAGGCATTGGAAGAAGTGAGAAAAAGCGGCAACGAACCGGTGCCACTGCACCTGCGCAACGCTCCGACACAACTCATGGAACAGCTGGGCTATCACGACGGTTATAAGTACCCTCATGACTATAGTGGCAACTTCACAGTCCAGCAGTACCTCCCCGACGCGCTCACCGGCAAGCGTTTCTGGCATGCCCAGCACTCACAGGCTGAGGAGAAGCTATACCAACGCATGCTTAATTGCTGGGGCGACAGATACAAGGAATAACACATAAGACTAAGACCAAGTCTTTTATAAATAACAACTAATTAGACAAAAAAATGAACATTGTAATACTTGATGGATATGCAGCCAATCCCGGTGACATTTCCTGGGATGCACTGAAGCAACTTGGTGAATTGACGGTCTATCCACGGACAAAAGCCAATGAGGTAGTAGAACGTGCCAAAGAGGCAGACATCGTATTGACCAATAAGATTAACCTTACCGACGACGTGATGGCTCAATTGCCCAAACTCAAATACATTGGTATCTTGGCAACAGGTTATAACGTGGTTGACGTGGATGCCGCCCACCGGCGTGGCATTGTCGTCACCAACATCCCGGCCTACAGCACCGAGAGCGTAGTACAGATGACCTTTGCCCATATCCTGAACATCACCAATCAAATTGGCCACTACGCCGACGAGTCACGCAGCAAGCGCTGGAGCAACAATCCCGACTTCTGCTATTGGGACACACCGCTCACTGAACTCTCCGGCAAGACCATAGGCATCATTGGCTTCGGTCATATCGGCTCGCATGTCGCCCACATCGCACGCGAATTCGGCATGGACGTATTTGCACTCACGTCGAAAGACAATTCGCAACTGCCTGACGGCATACAGAAGACCACCCTCGAAGGACTGCTTGGAGTGGCCGACATCCTCACCCTGCACTGCCCTCTGACGAAAGACAACTACCACATGATCAACGCCGCATGCATACAGCGCATGAAGCAAGGCGCCATCATCATCAACACCGCTCGTGGAGCACTGGTTGACGAGCAGGCTGTGGCCCAAGCGCTTGCCGACGGACATCTGGCCGCTTACGGTGCCGATGTCATGGAACAGGAGCCGCCAAAGGCTGATAATCCCCTGCTCTGTCAGCCACATGCCTTTCTTACGCCTCATATCGCATGGGCTACCAAAGAAGCACGCCTCAGGCTCGTTGACATCTGCGTGGCCAACGTCAAGGCATTCATCGAAGGACATCCTAAAAATGAAGTCTGACACCTATGACCTTACTTTCTGAGCCTTTCTACGGTACCCTTCAGACTACCATAGAAGTACTTGGTACACTGGCCTTTGCCATATCCGGCATCCGCCACGCCGCCGCCAAGCACTTCGACTGGTTCGGAGGGTTTGTCTGCGGTTTCGTGGTGGCCATTGGCGGAGGTACGCTACGTGACGTCATGCTCTCCGACACACCCTTCTGGATGACCTCGCCAATGTACATCATCTGCACATTCCTCGCACAGGCCATCGTCATTATCTTTGCCCGATACCTCAAGCGCCTGGACAACGCATGGTTTGCGTTCGACACCCTCGGACTGGCACTCTTCACCATCACCGGCATACAGAAGACGCTCTACTTCGGCTATCCCTATTGGGTGGCCGTCGCTATGGGCTGCATCACAGGGTCGGCAGGCGGTGTCGTGCGCGACATTCTCCTCAACAAGACACCCATCATCTTCCGTCGGGAGATCTACGCCATGGCATGCATCGCAGGAGGAATACTCTACTGGTTGCTGATGAAATTGCACGTAAACGACGTGGTCACTGCGGCTTCCACCTTCCTGCTGATCTGCATCATTCGGTTCCTGGCAGTGAGATATCACATCTCGTTACCCGTACTTAAAGGAGAAAAATAGCGTTTCTTTTGTCTACATGATGGATTTTTAGTAATTTTGCACAGATTTATGTACGCCGTTGAATGGCGTTGTAGCTCAAGCAATAAATAAACTCATTATAATGAAAATTTCATATAAGTGGCTTAAAGAGTATGTTGACTTCGACCTCACCCCGCAGGAGACAGCGGACGCGCTGACCTCTACAGGTCTTGAGGTGGATGCGTTGGATGAAGTTCAGGCCATCAAGGGCGGACTGAAGGGACTGTTTGTAGGTAAGGTGCTTACATGTGAGCCCCATCCCAATAGCGACCATCTGCATGTGACAACCGTCGACCTTGGCAAAGGTGAACCACAACAGATCGTATGCGGTGCACCCAATGTGGCAGCCGGACAGAAGGTGATCGTGGCCGACCTCGGCTGTGTGCTGTATGACGGTGACAAGGAATTCACCATCAAGAAAAGCCGTCTCCGCGGCATCGACTCCTTCGGTATGATCTGTGCTGAGGACGAGATTGGCGTGGGCAACGACCATAGTGGCATCATCGTACTGCCCGACGACGCTGTTGTCGGAACACCGGCTGCCGAATACTACCATCTGGAAAGCGACTGGGTGATCGACATCGACATCACCGCCAACAGAGCTGACGCGCTGAGCCACTATGGTGTGGCACGCGACCTCTATGCATGGCTCGTACAACGCGGCTATAAGACCAGTCTGCACCGTCCCGACTGCTCCAAGTTCCATGTGGACAACGAGGACCTGCCTATTGACGTGGAAATCGAGAACCAAGATGCCTGCAAGCGCTATGCCTGCATCAGCATCACTGACTGCCACGTGAAGGAAAGTCCAGACTGGCTGAAACAGAAGCTTGAGGTCATCGGCCTCCGACCCATCAACAACATCGTGGATATTACCAATTATATCATGATGGCCTACGGGCAGCCTATGCACTGCTTCGACGCCGACATGGTAACCGGACATAAGATCGTAGTACGCACGCAGCCCGAAGGTACAAAATTCGTAACCCTCGACGGCGTAGAGCATACCCTTGGCGAGCACGACCTGAGCATCTGCAATGCTGAAGAACCGATGTGTATCGCCGGTATCTTCGGCGGTAAAGGATCGGGTACATATGAGACCACACACAACGTGGTGCTTGAATCTGCTTACTTCCATCCTACATGGATCCGCAAGAGCGCACGTCGTCATGGACTGAGCACGGACGCCAGCTTCCGCTTCGAGCGTGGTGTCGATCCTAATGGTACCATCTACGCCCTGAAGCAGGCCGCCATTCTTTGCCAGGAACTGGCCGACGGCAAGGTGAGCATGCAGATCAAGGATGTTTACCCAGATCCTCTGCCCAACTTCAAGGTAAACTTGAAATACGAATACTGCGACCGACTCATTGGCAAGCAGCTGGGACACGATACCATCAAGAGCATCGTCACCAGCCTGGAAATGAAGATTGACAGCGAGGACGAGGAAGGACTGCAACTTACGGTCCCTGCCTATCGGGTGGATGTGCAACGTCCCTGCGATGTCGTAGAGGACATCCTGCGCATCTACGGATATAATAACGTGGAGATTCCAACTCAGCTTAAAAGCTCACTGACCATCGAGAACGATGAGGACAAAGAGCATAAGCTGGAGAACATCATCAGCGAGCAGCTCGTTGGCTGTGGCTTCAATGAGATACTCAACAACTCACTCACAAAGGAAAACTATTACAACAGCGATGAGCTCAACGCTTATCCTTGGGCCAACACGGTGAAAATCATGAACCCTCTGAGCACCGACCTCAGCGTGATGCGTCAGACACTGGTCTTTGGCGGACTGGAATCACTGCTGCGCAATATCAACCGCAAGCGCGACAGCCTTCGGTTCTTCGAGGTGGGCAACGTTTATCGCTATACACCTGAGAAGGATGACCACGATGCGCCCATCTCTGCTTACACACAAGAATACCACATGGGTCTGTGGGTCACAGGAAAGCGTGTCCAAGGCTCTTGGGCTCATCCCGACGAAGACAGTTCGTTCTATGAGCTGAAAGCATACGTCCAAAATATTCTCAAGCGCACAGGACTGGCTGCAGGACTGGTGGTGGAGAGTAAGAGCGATAACAACCTCTTTGCTTATGGTTTGTCGTTGAAGACACGCAATGGCAAGGTGATTGCAGATTATGGCAAGCTCAGTCACAAGGTCACTCATGAGGCAGGCATCGACCAGGATGTCTACTACGCAGAAATCAACTGGTCGGGTGTTGTCAAGGCCACAAAGAAGAACAAGATTGAATTCAAGCATCTGAGCAAATATCCGGCTGTGAGCCGCGACCTCGCCCTGCTCGTTGACGAGAGCGTCGAATTCGCACAGATTGAGCAGATTGCACGCCAGACAGAGAAAAAACTGCTGAAGAGCGTTTCCCTATTCGACGTTTACCAAGGCAAAAACCTGCCTGCCGGTAAGAAGAGCTATGCCGTCAACTTCATGTTCGAAGATGAAGAGCGTACGCTCACGGAGAAGCAGATCGACGCCATGATGCAGAAGCTCGTTCATAACCTCACTACAAAGTTAGGTGCTGAACTGAGATAAGATAAAACAACAGCAAAAACAACAAAACAACAAAATAATTATTCATCCAATGGGAAGAGCATTTGAATACCGTAAGGCTACAAAACTGAAGAGATGGGGTCATATGGCCCGTACGTTCACAAAACTTGGCAAGGAGATTGCCATTGCCGTGAAAGCAGGTGGCCCTGAACCGGAAAATAATCCTCGTCTGCGTGCTATCATCGCAACCTGTAAGCGTGAGAACATGCCGAAGGACAACATCCAGCGTGCCATCAAAAACGCTATGGGTAAGGACCAGAGCGATTATAAAGAGGTGACTTACGAAGGCTACGGCCCTCATGGAATCGCCATCTTGGTGGACACACTTACCGACAACACTACCCGTACGGTAGCCGATGTGCGTTCTGTATTCAATAAGTTTAGCGGCAACCTCGGCACCACAGGTTCGCTGAGTTTCCTTTTCGACCATAAGGCTGTGTTCACCTTCAAGACGAAGGAAGGCGTAGAAATGGACGAACTGATCCTCGACCTGATTGACTACGGTGTGGATGACGAATACGACACTGACGAAGAGGCTGGTGAGACCACAATCTATGGAGCACCGACAAGCTTCGGCGACATTCAGAAATATCTTGAGGACAATGGCTTCGAAATCACAAGCGCCGAGTTCACCTACATCCCCAACGACCTCAAGGACCTGCCTGCCGACCAGCGAGAGACCATTGACAAGATGGTGGAGAAGCTCGAGGACTTCGATGATGTGCAGAACGTCTACACCAACCTCAAGCCCGCCGAGGACGATGGTGAAGAGGAATAGGAAGTTAATTTACAAGTAGACATAACAAAGAAATCAAAAAAGAAATATCAAGAAGGAATAACAGAATAATCTTACAGGACAAACGTCCTATCGGTTATTGAATGCTTATTCCTGTTGACCATAAAAAAAGCTGCAGGCATCACTCCTGCAGCTTTTTTGTTTATTTCTTTATTAAGCTTAGTTGTCACTTAAAAAGAATTCTCTTCTTTTAATGCTATTTCTGCTGCTTCAGCTTATCAACATACGCATCAATCACAGCAACAGCAACGACATTGACCACATCACGCACACTAGCCTCAAAGTCAGTGAAGTGAATAGGCTTATTCAATCCCATCTGCACAGGGCCGATGATCTCACAGTCCGGATCAAGTGCCTGCATCAGCTTATAGCTACTGTTGGCTGAGCTCATGTTCGGGAAGACAAGCGTGTTGACGTTCTTGCCTTTAAGGCGTGTGAAGGGATACTTGTCATCACGAAGCTCACGGTTGAGTGCGAAGTTAATCTGCATCTCACCATCAATAGGCAGATCAGGATAATCCTGCTGCATCTTCTCCACTGCCTGATGAACTTTCACCGGCGAACCGATTTCATCGGTGCCGAAGTTGGAATAGCTTATCATCGCTATGACAGGATCATTGTTGAAGAACTTCACGGTATGAGCAGCAAGCCTTGCAACATCGTACAATACATTCTGATCAGGATGGCGGTTGATTAAAGTATCAGCCAAATAGAAAACGCCCTTCTTCGTGTTAAGGATATGCATTGTAGCGAAAGTGTTGTAGTCCTTTCGGATGCCAATTACTTCCTTAGCAACCTTAATAGTGTTGCTGTACTTTGTGTAAAGACCGGTAACGAAAGCATCGGCATCGCCCTGCTCCACCATCGACATGCCAAAGTAGTTACGCTCATACATCTTATCGTATGCCTCTTCGAAGGTAACACCCTGACGCGCTCGCTTCTCTGCCAAGTGCTTGGCGTAGGTTGCACGGTTACCCTGCTCATTATCAGCACGCATATCAACGATCTCTACCCCAGTCAAGTCAAGCTTCAAACGTTTGGCCAAACGATTGAGACGGTCTGGATTACCTAAAAGAATAGGATGGCAGATACCCTCCTGCAGAGCCTGTACGGCTGCCTTCATCATCGTAGGATGGCCACCTTCAGCAAAGACCACACGCTGCGGATGAAGGGCTGCTGTAGAATGAAGCGTACGCGTAAGCTTGGTTTCCTGCCCCAGCAACTCGCGAAGATGATCCTTATACGCATCCCAATCCGTAATCTCATGACGGGCAACACCACTTTCGATAGCAGCCTTAGCCACAGCTGCAGACACTTCGGTAATCAAACGAGGATCGACAGGTTTCGGAATGAAATACTTCGGACCGAACTGAAGATCGTTCACATGATACACCTCGTTCACGATGTCAGGCACCGGCTGTTTGGCCAAATCGGCAATGGCTCTTACAGCTGCAAGCTTCATCTCTTCGTTGATGGCCTTGGCATGTACATCCAATGCACCACGGAAGATATAAGGGAAGCCGATGACATTATTGATTTGGTTAGGATAGTCTGAGCGTCCGGTAGACATCAAGATATCGGGACGGGCAGCAACAGCATCTTCATAGGAAATCTCAGGAACTGGGTTAGCCAATGCAAACACTATTGGCATGTGAGCCATCGAGCGAACCATGTCCTGTGAAAGAACATTACCTTTGGACAGACCAACAAAGACGTCAGCACCCTTGATTGCTTCTTCAAGCGTATGAATGTCGGTACGATCAGTAGCAAACTCTGCCTTCTGCTCATTTACATGGTCACGACCTTTGTAGATAACGCCTCTTGAGTCCAACATGACGATATTCTCATGCTTGGCTCCAAGAGAGCAATACAACTTAGTACAGCTGATAGCAGCGGCACCAGCGCCATTGACAACGATCTTGGCATCCTCGATCTTCTTGCCTGCAACCTCCAATGCATTCAGCAAACCTGCGGCAGAGATTATAGCAGTGCCATGCTGGTCATCATGCATTACAGGGATATCCAGGTTCTTCTTCAGTCTGTTTTCTATATAGAAGCACTCAGGGGCCTTGATATCTTCAAGGTTGATACCTCCGAAAGTAGGAGCGATCTTCTCCACAGCCTCGCAGAACTTCTCTGGATCCTTCTCATTTACTTCGATATCGAAGACATCAATACCTCCGTATATCTTGAAAAGAAGCCCCTTGCCTTCCATGACAGGCTTACCGCTCATAGCACCTATATCGCCCAGGCCGAGCACTGCAGTGCCATTCGAAATGACAGCCACCAAATTGCCTTTATCGGTATATTTGTAGACATCGTCGGGATTTTTTTGAATCTCCAGACAAGGGAAAGCCACACCAGGCGAATATGCCAAGCTCAAATCCGTTTGTGTACGATAAGGCTTTGTGGGCTTTACCTCAATTTTGCCAGGCCTGCCATTATGGTGGTAAGCGAGAGCAGCTTCTTTCGTAATCTTTACCATATTTTTATGCTTTAATGGTTAACTCTATGCTTTCTAAAACAGAGTATTCTTTAATACCCATTCCACATGCAAAATTAATAAAAACTATTAAATCAGATATAGTTTTTTCTTTTTTTTGTAATTTTGCAAACAAAAAAAGGTATGGGTAATACTAGCAGTTCAACAGAATACAAGCAGATCCTTTATCGAAAGATCATCACAGCCGCCAATGAGGCATTTACGACCAAAGGAGTACGTGCAGTGAAAATGGATGATCTGGCTAAGTCATTGTCTATTTCCAAGAGAACATTATACGAAATATTCGATGATAAGGAACAGTTACTGTTAGCATGCGTCGATGAGGGTTACAAGACATTTCGTAATGAAATGGAAAGGTTCATTGCAAAGACTAATCCCTCTCCCATCGCCATCATCCTTGAATTTTATCGTGTTCAGATGATACGCCTTTCAAATGTGACGCCAGAGTTTTATGAAGATATTGATCGGTATCCGAAGGTCGTAGAATGGTTCAGACTGAACAAAATCAAGAATAGAGGAGAAACAAAAAAATTCTTCGATCAAGGCATGAAGGAAGGTTATTTTGTCAACAACATCGACTTTTCTCTTATTTCCATGGCAGGAGATGCCATAAGAGAGTATATCAGTAGCCGCCAATTACTCCGTCAGTACAGCATGAAAAAGATATTTCATGACGTTGTCTTCACATTTATCCGAGGCTTCTGTACGCAAAAGGGAATCACGGAGTTAGATCACAATATCAGCAAGATCAAAGTCTAACGAATGGCAATCATACCGTTGACGATGCGCATATAAAAGAATAGCGTAAATAATAATACTTAGAATACTTTATCTCGTTTTTAATTAGTAATTTTGCAGACAGTATCTATAAATCTGAATAATATTCACAACTATGAGTAAGCAAACTGAGAAGATTAAGGAACTCGTTGCCAAACGTGAGCAGGCATACCTCGGTGGCGGACAGAAAGCTATCGACAAGCAACATGCACGCGGCAAATACACGGCCCGCGAGCGTATTGAAATGCTTGTAGACAAAGGAAGTTTCGAAGAGTACGATATGTTCAAGCTTCATCGCTGTCACAACTTCGGCATGGAAAAGAAGCAATTCCTTGGCGACGGCGTGGTAGCTGGTTCAGCCACGATTGATGGCCGACTGGTTTATGTCTATGCTCAAGACTTTACCGTCAACGGTGGTTCTCTGTCTGAGACCATGGCTCAAAAGATTTGTAAAGTCATGGACATGGCTATGCGCAATGGTGCTCCGGTCATTTGTATGAACGACTCAGGTGGTGCCCGCATACAAGAAGGCATCTCTGCCCTGGCCGGCTACGGTGAGATCTTTGAGCGCAACATTCTTGCCTCGGGTGTCATTCCACAGATCTCTGCCATCATGGGCCCCTGCGCAGGCGGTGCTGTATACTCTCCTGCCCTTACCGATTTCATCATCATGACAGAGGGAACAAGCTACATGTTCCTCACAGGTCCGAAGGTGGTGAAGACTGTTACCGGCGAGGATATCGATTCCGAGCATCTGGGTGGTGCCAGTGTGCACGCCAGCAAGAGCGGTGTGACGAGCTTTACTGCCAAGACCGAGGAAGAATGCATGGCTATGATCAAGACCTTGCTGAGCTACATTCCTTCCAACAACACCGAAGAGGCTCCTCGTGTGGAATGCACCGACCCCATCGACCGGAAGGCTGACCTTCTCAACGAGATTCTGCCCGACGACCCCAACAAGGCCTACGATATGTACAAGGTCATCACTGCCATCACCGACAATGGTGAGTTCTTCGAGGTACAGCCCAAGTTTGCCAAGAACATCATCACCGGCTTTGCCCATTTCAATGGCCAGAGTGTCGGCATCGTAGCCAACCAACCATCAGCCTATGCCGGTGTGCTTGATGTGAATGCCAGCCGCAAGGGTGCCCGCTTCGTGCGATTCTGCGATGCTTTCAACATTCCTATTGTCAGTCTTGTAGATGTCCCCGGTTTCCTTCCCGGCACCGGTCAGGAATACAACGCCGTTATCTTGCATGGAGCACAGCTGCTGTACGCTTATGGAGAGGCTACTGTTCCAAAGATTACCATCACGCTGCGTAAGAGCTACGGAGGCAGTCACATCGTGATGGGCTGCAAGCAACTGCGTTCCGACCTCAACTTTGCATGGCCCACAGCAGAGATTGCCGTGATGGGTGCCTCTGGTGCCGTGGCCATCCTTTGCGGCAAGGAAGCCAAAGCCATCAAGGAACAAGGCGGCGATGTAAAGGCTTTCCTTGCTGAGAAAGAAGAGGAATACACCGAGACATTTGCCAATCCTTACCAGGCAGCCCAGTTCGGCTATATCGACGACGTCATTGAACCCCGCAACACACGTTTCCGCATCTGCCGTGGTCTGGCTCAGCTTGCTCACAAGCGTCAGTCACTTCCCGCCAAGAAGCACGGATGCATGCCTATGTAATGTGTTGGCAAAACAACAGCAACATAGCAGTAATATAATAAGGTAGAAACATTAAAAGCTCATTTGGTAAATGGACAAAAACATATTCGCCGCTATCGCCATGGCAATCTACGAATTCCAAGGCAACAACGTGCATGACAAAGAGCCCGGCATCATTACCATCAAGCCTAAGCAGACAATGTGGGATGCCAAGCAGTTTACATTCACCGCAAAACCATAAATAATATGAACCAGTTCAAATATACCATCAATGGCAAGACTTACGAAGTTGAGATCGAGGAAATTAACGAGAAGTCAAACATTGCCAACGTAAAGGTCAACGGTCAGCTCTTTGAGGTCGAAATGGAAAAACCGGCCGAAGAAGAGAAGAAGAAAGTGGTGCTCGGCAAGCCTGTTGCCGATGACAACGACGCACAGCCCGCAGCCGGAGCTGCCAACGTGAACACCGCCAATGCGGTAAAGGCACCTCTGCCAGGCACCATCACCGACATCAAAGTTAAGGTTGGCGACGAGGTAAAGGCCGGAGACGCGCTTCTCGTACTCGAAGCCATGAAGATGGCCAACAACATCGAAGCAGAGAAAGAAGGCAAAGTAACCGCTGTCTGCGTCAAGGTTGGACAGAGCGTCATGGAGGAAGACCCGCTCGTTGTTATAGAATAAGCACATAGAACAAACTATAAATCGCCCGATTTTGTGTGAATTGATGCAAAATCGGGCGATTGTTTGTTATTTATTTTGTAACTTTGCACCCAAAACTAGAATAAAATCAATAATGGCCAAAAAGAGAATTTTATTCATCAACCAAGAGATTGTTCCCTATGTGCCCGCTTCAGAGATGGCAAACATGGGTCGTAACCTGCCGCAGAAAATGCAAGAGAAAGGCTTTGAGATCAGAACCTTCATGCCAAAATGGGGCAACATCAACGAGCGTCGTGGGCAGTTACACGAAGTCATCCGTCTGTCGGGTATGAACATTGTCATTGATGACACTGACCACCCACTGATCATCAAGGTCGCAAGCATTCCCGTCTCCCGTCTGCAAGTCTACTTTATAGACAACGAAGATTATTTCATCCGCCGCCAGTCAATGACCGAGGATGAGAACGGAGAAGAATACACCGACAATGGCGAGCGCGCCATCTTCTTTGCGCGCGGCGTTCTCGAGACCGTCAAGAAGCTCCGTTGGACTCCCGACATTATTCATTGTCAAGGATGGATGGCAGGTGTAATACCATTGTACATCAAGACGGCTTATCACAACGACCCGACATTCGCCAATGCCAAGGTGGTCACCTCACTTTTCCACAATCAGTTTAAGGCTTCATTAGGCGACCGCTTCCCACAATGCGTCAACTTGGGCACTGCTACAGCCGACCTGCTTAACAAATACAGCGGTAAGTTCGACTTCATCGATTTTGGCAAGATGGCAATTGACTATAGCGACGGCATAGTAATCGCTGCCGAGCATGTCAACCAGGAAATCGCAGATTATGCCCGCAACTCGGGACGTCCCGTCCTTGAGTATCCGGGAGAAGACTATGCCGGTTCCTATAAAGAATTCTACGATAAGATTTTAGCAGAGTGATTGCTTCTATCCATTAATTCATTGTATCATGAAATTCAAGACAACTGCTGTAACCATCTTCGCAGGACTGCTCATGACGGCTTGCGACAGCACGACCGATACCATTGGTTCTTCTCTTTCAAAGATTACCGATGGTATCAATGTTGAGACTGCCACATTCGATGTGACCAGCCGGTCCATTCTCGCTGACTCTGTATTGGCGCGCAACACCACCGGATACCTCGGAGAAGTAAGAGACCCCGAGACCTACAACTATATCACGGGCGACTTCATGGCACAGTTCTACTGCCTTGAAAACTATCGCTTCCCCGATTTGAGCGACATTACTTACGTCGACGCATCGGGCAACGCTCATCGCGGCGTTGTCAGGGCCGACTCTTGCGAGATACGTCTCTTCTACAATGACCACTATGGTGACAGCACCCGCACCATGAAGCTCACCGCATACGAGATGAGCAAGCCCATGAACGAAGACCGCAACTATTACAGCAACTTCGATCCCATCGCCAAGGGATACGTCCGTACAAATGGCATCCACAAGGACAAGGTCTACACGCTGACCGATTACAATGTGGCCAAGAACACACGTGATACGTCAACGTACACCCCTTACATCACCATTAAGCTCAACGACGCCTACACCGACAAGGAGGGCAAGAGCTACACGAACTACGGCACATACATCCTGCAGAAGTTCTATGATAATGCCAGCAACTACAAGAATGCCTACACCTTCCGCAACAATGTTGTGCCAGGCTTCTTCTTCAAGCACAAGTCAGGACTGGGCAGCATGGCTTACATCAACGCCGCACAGCTCAATGTCTACTACCACTATACGACTCAGGTAGCCGACACTGCCACCGTCAATGGTACTACGAAAACAGTTTACAGAGACTCCGTTTTCAATGGCGTCACCGTATTTTGGGGTACAGAGGAAGTGCTGCAATCCACTACGATCAGCAACGACCGCAGCACACTTGAGCATCTTGCAGCCGACTCAAGTTGCACATATCTCAAGACGCCGGCTGGCATCTTCACTGAGCTCACCCTCCCCATCGACGAAATCACCAAGGGACACGAGCAATACAGCATACTGTCAGCAAAGCTGGCCATGCAACGCATCAACAACACGACCAACAGCGAATACTCATTCGACGTACCTAAGAGAGTGCTCATGATTCCTCGTGACTCCCTCTACTCCTTCTTTGAAAACGGAGAGATGTACAACAACCGCACGTCGTACGTAGCATCGTGGAGCAGCAGCTCAAGTGCAACGAGCAACGCCTACACGTTCAACAATATCTCGGGAATCGTCAATGCCATGGCCGCCATCGACACCAATAATCGCTCCGCCAATTGGAACAAGGTGGTGCTGATACCTGTCACACTGAAGACGACTTCGACGTCAACGTCTTCGAGCAGTTCCTATTACTATTACTATTATGGCAGTAGTAGCTCATCCTCGTCAACCGTTACAAGCCTGTCGCACGACATGTCACTGTCGAGCACAAGACTGGTAAAAGGAACCGCTTCTGACAGTCCTATAAAACTGGAGGTCATTTACAGCCAATTCAAATAATACTTGGCAGAACAGTAACAACCTTCAATATGGCCGACAATTTTCTTGAACGTCATCGGCGCGATTACGAAGAGCGCAAGCAAGCGTGGCTGAAGAACAAGAAACACATGCCCAAGGTCAAGCGCCACCTTGAACGTCCTGACGATGAAGCCTATTAGGAATAGGAAATTCAACAGATAGCCGCAGCGCAGTCAGAGCCCGGCCAAGCCAACTACCGAAGGCGAGCCACCTGCTGCACTACGAAAACAAAAAACATTCTAAATGTCTGGTTGCCATTGCATGGCTCCATACCAGCATTTAGAATGTTTTTTTATGTGCATATTCAAGACGTGCGAAATAAAGCCTTTGTCTTGACTACAGAAATATCCTGTGCAGCTTTTGGATGCGTGGCCTTTAGATCTCGGTTATCTCCACGGGGTTGTCAACCAATGTAGTTGCACCATGCTCAATCAGGAACTGACGATCACGAAATCCCCACAGCACGCTGATACAAGGCATTCCGCAATTGCGGGCCGTATCAATGTCCACGTCACTGTCACCGATATACACCGCTGTCTCCTTCGGCATATTCAATTGACGCAACGCCTCCAGCACCGTGTCGGGCGCAGGTTTCTTACGAATATCCGGCCGCTCCCCTATGGCCACCTTAATGCTCTCACCAAAGAAATGACGCACAAGAGCCTGCGTGGCCTCATAGAATTTATTGCTCACCACCGCAATATGCTTACCCTGCGCATTGAGCGAGGCTATCAGTTCCTCGATTCCATCGTAAGGAGCTGTTGTATCAAGAGAATGATGTAGATAATGCTCGCGGAATGTGGCATAGGCCTTGTCAAACAAAGGATTGTTGTCACCATCGGGTATAGCCCTCACCATGAGCCGTCTTACGCCATTGCCCACAAACCGCCTTACTTCCTCCACGGTACGTTCAGGCATGCCATAGCTGCGCAGTGCATAGTTGCAACTCGCTGCCAAGTCGTTCAGAGTGTTGAGCAGTGTACCATCCAAATCAAAAATATAGCTATCGTAACTCATTGCTTACCTTGCTTACTATGATATATATGATTATTGTTATCCTTCTTCTAAGCAGGTGCAAAGTTACACATTTATCAGGTAACAATTATAAAGTAACGGTTAAAAGGTAATACCTTTTTTTGGTAATCTGATTGAATTGGCGTAACTTTGCACCCAATAATTGCCGGTAACCTGACCATGACAATCAGGTCCGCCATAATTTTAAAACAGAAATGAAAAAAGAACAGAGAAAGAAGTACCTCATTCCAGCAGGAATCTGTGTGCTGCTGCTCATTGTACTTGGTTATTATTATTTCTTCACGTCCTTTACCGGTCAGGATCATGTATGTTACGTATACGTTGACCAGGACGACAGCTACGACTCATTAGTTCACAAGTTGGAGCCCATCGCCAAGAAGCACTGTCTTCATGGCTTCTGCATTCTCTCCCATCATAGCAATCTCAGCAAGCGGGTTCACACAGGCCGCTATGCCATCAAGCCATCCATGGGAGCCTTTACCGTCTTCCGTCATCTAAAGAATGGCTTGCAGGATCCTGTCAACGTGGTAGTGCCCAGTGTACGCACCATGCAAGACATGGCTGGTGCCTTAAGCCGTAAGCTCATGCTCGACAGCACTACACTGGCCAAAGCACTTACCGACGAGCAGGAATGTCAGAAGTATGGCTACGACACAACGACGATCGCCGCCTTGTTCATCCCCAACACCTACGATTTGTATTGGGACTCATCGGTTGACAAGCTGTTGACCCGAATGAAGAAGGAGAACGACAAGTTCTGGGATGAGAGCCGCAAGCAGAAAGCATCCGCACTACGTCTGTCACCCACTGAGGTATGCACGCTGGCCAGCATCGTCGACGAGGAGACTGCCAACAATCAGGAGAAACCCATGATTGCAGGCATGTATTACAACCGCCTCATGCTTCGCGATGCCAAGTACCCTCAGGGCATGCCCCTGCAGGCCGATCCGACCATCAAGTTCGCATGGAAGGACTTCGGACTCAAGCGCATCTACAACAACCTCCTCCACATCCACAGTCCCTATAACACGTATGTCAATCCCGGTCTGCCGCCAGGACCTATCCGTGTGGCTTCCATCGCAGGCATCGATGCCGTGCTCAACATGGTGCACCACAACTATCTCTACATGTGTGCCAAAGAGGACTTCAGCGGTACTCACAATTTTGCCGCAACCTATGAAGAGCACATGGCCAACGCAAGACGCTATGCGGCAGCACTCAACAAGAGAGGCATCAAATAAGCCTGCTCAATTGTCAAGCATCCCAACAACGCAAAAACAGCGCAGCACTACAGATTACACGCGAGCAATATAAGATCTGTAAGAGGGTGTATCATAATTGGAGAAGTTCAGAAGTCCGGAAGTTCAGAAGTTCAGAAGTTCAGTCAAATGCATAAGCATCTGATAATAAGGTATCATTATAGTAATGACAGAACTCCCGGACTTCTGAACTCCTGGACTTCTCCAATTTTGATACACTCCCTTTATTCTCATTCCTCAAGCGAAGCCTCTCATCACAGAGTATCATGTCAAAAAATAATGTGTTAAAAGGCCTCTGAGAATCGCGTTTGAGTCAACAAGACGGACGTAGGCCGTAAATACGCCAGCTATCAGCCGCTCAGCTCAAAATCTTAATAATCAGATATTTACAAAGATAATAAGCACTATTACCGACTTCTTAGTTTCGCCATATCGGCGAAAGGGTGACTTCATTTCGCCGAAGAAGCGATTTCGTATCGGCGATATCACAACGGTCTTTCGTCGAATCTCCATTGCCATCTCGCCGAAACTCCAATTTCATATCGCCGAAAAGGCAATACCAAACCATCTTTTTGCGGTTTTCACCTCAGTTTTGTCATATTTCCGACTCAAAACCGTGTTAAATTCTCAACGGCGATTTGTAAACTAATTTCCGAACGATTTCAACTCGTTTCCTACAAGTACAATAAACCCGATGAACACAGGTAATATCTACTAAATGTTTAATAGCAAAAATTGGATAACCTGAATCAAAAATCAAAGGTGGTCACCGCGTCCGGTTTAGCAACTGTCCCGTCATACAGATAATTTCTGCTCCTTAGAAAAAGACAAAGGGAAAGGAAGCGTCGTAAAAATCAGAGCGCTACAGGTCTGAAAATGGAATGGCGCCTACTTCACAGTAGACGCCATTTCTTTCAATAGGCATTAGTCTTCCTTAAGGTAAAAAGATTGTATTCAGGATAACATTGGCAAAGGTAGTATCTTTTTTCAATACTAACAAATAAATTGGCAATTATTTTGCAAGAAAAAAAAACATTATATATTGTTTATGGTAGAAAATGACTAACTTTGCATCAATCAAAGAAAACATAGAAAATGGAAGTCACAGAGAACAACAAGACAGAAAAGAAGAGTTTGAACTTCGTAGAACAACTCATAGAAGAAGACCTTGCAGCCGGCAAGAACGGAGGGCGCATACAGACACGCTTCCCGCCAGAGCCCAACGGCTACCTCCATATCGGTCATGCAAAAGCCATCTGCATGGACTTCGGTGCAGCAGAGAAATACCATGGCGTGTGCAACCTTCGTTTCGATGACACCAATCCTTCCAAGGAAAACACAGAATATGTTGAAAATATTCTCAACGACATACAGTGGCTTGGATTCAAGTGGGGTCACATCTATTATGCCTCAGACTATTTCCAGAAGTTATGGGACTTCGCTATTTGGATGATTGAGAAGGGCAATGCTTATGTCGACGAACAGACTTCTGAGCAGATTGCCGAACAGAAGGGCACGCCCACCACACCCGGTGTGGCCAGTCCTTATCGAGACCGTCCCATCGAGGAGAACTTACGTCTCTTCCGCCAGATGAACACTCCAGAGGCAGTGGAGGGATCCATGGTGCTGCGCGCCAAGCTCGACATGGCCAACCCCAACATGCACTTCCGTGACCCCATCATGTACCGCATCATACAAACACCCCACCACCGCACCGGCACAAAGTGGCACTGCTACCCCATGTACGATTTCGCCCATGGACAGAGTGACTACTTCGAAGGCGTCACCCACTCCATCTGTACCCTGGAGTTTGTGCCCCATCGCCCGCTCTACGACAAATTCATCGACTTCCTCAAGGAATACGACGGCACAGCAGCGCAAGGTCTCAACGACAACCGCCCACGACAGATAGAGTTCAACCGCCTCAACCTCACTTATACAGTGATGTCGAAGCGAAAGCTTCACACCCTCGTCGACGAGCATCTCGTCAACGGCTGGGACGACCCCCGCATGCCGACCCTCTGCGGCATGAGACGACGTGGATACTCGCCTGAGTCTATCAAGAACTTCATCGACTCCATCGGCTACACCAAGTTCGACGCACTCAACGACGTCGCACTGCTCGAAGCCGCTGTGCGTGAGGACCTCAACAAGCGTGCCACACGTGTCTCCGCCGTACTCGACCCCGTCAAGCTCGTACTTACCAACTATCCGGAAGGCCAGACCGAGCAACTCGAAGCCATCAACAATCCTGAAGACGAGACTGCCGGCAGCCATGATATTTCCTTCTCCCGCAACCTGTGGATTGAGCGCGCCGACTTCATGGAAGACGCACCTAAGAAATTCTTCCGCATGACACCCGGAAAGGAAGTACGACTGAAGAACGCCTATATCGTGAAATGCACCGGATGCACCAAGGATGCCGACGGACGCATCGTGGAGATACAGGCAGAATACGATCCCGAGAGCAAGAGCGGAATGCCGGGTGCCAACAGAAAAGTAAAAGGCACGCTGCACTGGGTCAACGCCGACGACTGCGTCAAGGCTGAGGTGAGAGAATACGATCGCCTCTTCAACGTAGAGAACCCGTCTGCCGACGACCGCGACTTCCGCGAGCTGCTCAACCCTCACTCTCTCCACGTCTACGACAACTGCTACGTGGAGCGCTTCGCAGCCAGCATGAAGCCCGGACAGTATCTGCAGTTCCAACGTACAGGCTACTTCATGGCCGACCCCGACACCACCGATGAAAAACCGGTGTTCAACAAGACCGTGGGACTGAAGGACACCTGGGCCAAGCAAAACAAAAAATAATATCACTTACTGAACACTTTACATTGAGCGATAACGTTTTCCAAAGCAAAGAATTCAAAGATAATCTTCACAAATACGAGGCAGCCCGCAAGGCGGGCTCCTCGATTTATCTTGATCCCGATGAGCTGACCGACATCGCCGAATACTACCATCTGCACGGAAAGCTGAACGACGCGCTTGAAGTCATCAGCACCGCCATGGAGATGTTCCCGGGGGCCACGCAGCCATTGGCCTTCCGCGCTCGCGCCGCCATTCTGATGGGGGGTACGGCCGAAGAGGCGATGAGCTATGCCAACATGATTGAGAACAAAAACGATCTCGACTACTACTATATCATAGCTGAGATCATGATTGCCGACAATCGGACAGACGATGCTGAGGACTACCTGGAACAGATGGAGAATCAGGTCGATGACGAGGATCTTGAAGACTATTATCTCGACGTGGCCACGCTCTTTGCCGACTACGATACATTCAACCTGGCCCAAGCATGGCTTGACAAATGTGAGGACGACCAGGAAGAAGACTACATCGAACTGCAAGGGCGCATCGCGCTGAGCAGAAACGAATTCGAGGATGCCGCGCGCATCTACAACCGACTCATCGACATTGATCCCTATCAGGTGAGTTATTGGAATGGGTTGGCCTCAGCCCAATACATTGCCTCCAAATTAGACGATAGCATTGAAAGCAGTGACTTTGCACTGGCCATTGAGCCAGACAACGCCGATGCGCTGCTCAACAAAGCCAACTGCCTGACGATGCTCAACCATTTAGAAGAGGCTCTCAGGCTCTACCAGCGTTATCAGCAACTGCAACCGAAAAGCGAGGTCGCAGACATGGGCATAGCGGCCATCTACATGGGCAAAGGCGAACTCGTCAAATCACTCAAGCACTGGTTGGCTGCCGAGAAACTCTGTCAGCCCAAATCAACCAACGGAATCGACATTTGCCGTAACATCTGCCTCATCTATGCGTCGCTCGGACAATTCGACGATGCACTCAGCTACATCGAGAAGATACAGCACTTCGTTTCGTTCAAACCCTCCGAGGCTGATGTGCTGCATGGCTATATCCTGCTTATCGGCAATCAACAGCAACAGGCCAAACAATTGTTTGACAAGGCTCTGGAGGAAACACCCGACACGGAGAAAGACAATACGCTTTATTTCATTGCGTACAGCTATCTTGACTGCAACTACATGCAGGAGGCTCATCAATTGTTCCGACAACTCACACAGTCGAGCAAGGCCAAGGACTTCCCCGATCTGTGGGCATACCTGGTGCGCACCGACTACGAGCTGGGGCTGCAAGAGGAATTTCTCGAAGATTTGAAGAATGCCACAGAGAAGAGTCCCTATGGCACCATCAGGGAGCTCGCCGAGTTCTTCCCCTCCGGACTGCCCATCAAGGAGTTCCTAAAGTACGCAGCAAACCACCCCATCAATAAAAAGAGGAAACAATAAAGCGTTCATATCAATTAACTTAATCAGAGACATTCAATGGACATCTTCGCTACCCTTCTGAGCAACCTCAACTATGTCACAATATTCATATTGATGTTGCTGGAAAGCACGGTTATTCCAGTGCCTTCAGAGTTGGTCGTTGCTCCAGCTGCATATCATGCCGCAAGTGGAAACCTGCATGTTTACCTCGTCATCTTGTTTGCCACGCTGGGCGCCGATGTAGGCGCAACCATCAACTATCTGGCAGGCTACTACCTCGGACGGCCCATCATCTACCGCTTTGCCAACAGCCACATCGGCCACCTCTGCCTGCTCAATCAAAAAAAAGTGGAGAAGAGCGAGGCTTACTTCAACGACCACGGCATGGTGGCTACCATCACCGGACGACTCATCCCCGGCATCCGTCATCTGATTTCCATCCCCGCAGGCCTGGCCAAGATGACCTACTGGCGCTTCCTGCTCTACACTACAATAGGTGCCGGCTGCTGGAACTGCATCCTGGCAGCGCTCGGTTGGTACCTCCATTCGTTCGTTCCCGAGGACCAACTCAACGACACAATCATGAAATATGGAGAGTACATCAAAGTCATTATCATGTCAATCGTTGCCGTCGCACTCCTGTATTTCATTGTCAAATGGCTCATCAACCGCCACCGGAAAATCAAATTTGGCAATAAGGATTAAGGCACAGGATGCACGATGCAAGTGAAGGCATAGGCAAGCTTCCACTATTTCGCAAGAAAAAGGGCACCTTCAGGTCCAGCGTAGGATAATTTTGCTTATCTTTGCAAAAAGCTAACGCAATAATAACAACGTGGCATGCGCTACTACATCACCTTGCTGATCTGCCTTTATCTTTCTCTTGACCTTTCGGCACAATCGAACGAGTCGTGGCAGGAGTATCTCGGCCGAATAGGACAGGTCGAGGACGTCGACCGCGGACAACTGGAACAACTCTATGATGATCTGGACGAGACTTACCAGACAAAGATCGACATCAACACCTGCACCCGTGAAGAACTGCTCCAACTGCCGTTCCTCTCTGAGCAACAGGTAATGGACATCATGGAGTACCGCTACAAGGCAGGACGCATTCAGTCGCTTATGGAACTGTACCTTGTGCCTTCACTTGAACGCACTGACATCCTGCGCCTCAACAGCTTTCTCATTGTCAGTCCCGAGGCAGAAGCCGACACCCTGCCCTCCCTGCGCAACCTGCTGATGTATGGAAAGCAAGAAGTAACGGCCGATTTCAACCTGCCCTTTTATGAAAGACAGGGTGACAAGGATGGCTATCTGGGCTACAAGTATAAGCACTGGCTGCGCTATTCCTTCAATTACCGTCAACAAGTAAAATTCGGGCTCGTGGGTTCTCAAGACGCGGGCGAACCTTTCTTTGCCGGCCAAAACAAAGCTGGTTACGACTATTACTCTTTCTACCTCCTTATCAGAGATGTTCACCGTCTCAAAACAATAGCCATCGGACGCTATCGTTTGCGTTTCGGAATGGGACTCATACTCAACAACAGCTACGGTTTCGGCAAGCTGACCACGCTGAATAATCTCTATGCCTCATCATCAGCCATCACCGCCAACAGCAGCCGGTCAGAGAGTCTTTATCTGCAAGGTGCGGCCGCCTGTATTGACTTAGGACGAGGATTCTCTTTCACGCCCTTCATCTCCTATCGGAAGATTGATGCCACTCTTGACAAGGACTCCTCGTCTGTTGTCACCATACTTACATCTGGCTACCACCGAACAAAGAGCGAAATGCAACGGCGCAGAAACACCGATGAATTTCTCGCTGGTGGCAACCTCCACTTCTTCAGCAATGGCTTCCACTTGGGGGCAACCGCCTTCTACACGACGTTCAACCGTGAGCTCAAACTCAACAGTGGCCCCACCTACCGGCATTGGTACCCAAATGGAAAATCGTTTTGGAACACAAGTATCGACTATGGCTACGTAAGCAACCGACTCAACATCAAAGGAGAAACGGCTACAGGCAATTGTCACGAGGTGGCTACCATCAACACCATCAGCTATTCACTGAACTCCCAACTGTCATTGATGGCATTGCAGCGCTATTATCCTTATCGATACTTCTCCTTATACGCAGAAAGTTTCTCTGAAGGTGGCACAACCAACGACGAGAGCGGTGTGTTTGTAGGAGGCAAATGGACACCATGGCGAAACGCAGAACTGCAACTGTATACCGACATCTCTTATTTCGCCTGGCCCAAATATGGAGTAAGCACTTCTTCTCACAGATGGGACAACTTCATACAGCTTGCTACAACTGGCAAGACATGGAGTTTCTTAGCCCGTTACAGACTGAAGATGAAAGAAAACGACAACAGCGACAAGACTGCTCTCATCAAGAGCTATACACACCGTGGCCGCATAGCCACAAGCTATTCGAGCAAGGTCTGGATGTGGAAGGCACAGACCGATATGAGCTATGTCAGTGGTGAGACCAACAGCTTTGGCTACATGCTGTCGACAAGCCTCTGTTGGCAATGGCGATGGCTGAAAATCACAGGTTCGGGCGGTTATTTCCATACTGACGACTATCAATCTCGTGTCTACAGCTTTGAGCCAGGCATGTTGTACAGCTTCTATTTCCCGTCTTTCTCCGGCAAAGGCTTCAGGGGAACGTTGAACGTAAGGGCAAAAGTCAGTAAACAATTGCTACTGGTAGCAAAACTGGCTACCACTCATTACTTCGACCGTGATGTCATCTCATCGGGACTGCAGCAGATAGACTCTTCGTCACAGACCAATCTCGAACTTCAACTCAAGTGGAACTTCACAACATATAAACCAAAGCTTGAAACAGCGTCACAGCATGCACATGCCGGCCACTGACCCCATAAAGTCCAAGAAAACAATAACCCTCAAAGGACAAATGGCTGGAGCAGACACTGCCACTTGCCCCTTGAGGGTCTATGATTGGTACAAAGAAATAAGGCTACTCTAATATCTTCGTCAACATGAAAGAAGAGATCTGACCATTAGGATCAATCGTAGCCTTGGCCTTATAGTTGGCATGTGTCTCCTTGCCGGGGTCGGTGCGTGTGATGTCCTGTGTGGCTGAGAAGGACACGGAATATTCATACTGCTCGTCACCTACTTCTTTCTTATTGATCTTTAAGTCGTTACCAACATGCCAGTTCATGTTGGTGATATCGTCTTTATAAATCTTGTCCATAAACAAGGCAGCATCAGCCTTCGTCGCATCAGCCTTGCCAAGGAAGTTGGTCATGAGAGGTGCGACTGTAGCCTCCAGACTTGTCTCATTGCGCGAGTTGATGGCCTGGAAGAAATGGCGTAGCACAGAGCTCACCATCACCTTCTCTTCCGGCTGCACGGTATTGGACTTCAACTGTCTCAGTGCATCCTGTGCCTCATCCACATGCTCACCATTGGCATGGCTGTCGAGATAAGCCTGCAGGGCTTGGATGGTATTGGCGCTCTCAGCCTGCGACCAGTCGATGGAGTCAATCTTATGTTCGGCTTCCAACTTATGTTCAGAGTCCGGATGCTTGGCAAGATAATCGAGCAAGGCTTGCTTCGATCCGCTCACTACGGCATTGTTCCACTCATTGTTGACAGCTTTGATAGCATCCAGACGCGCTGTGATGGAGTCGATATGTTCCTCAGGAGCGTCCTTATAGTTGTCGAGGTACGTCTGAAGCACAATGGGGTCGTCGCTCTTCATGGCAAACTCGTATGCCTCCTCTTCCTTAGATGTCTTGGCGTTGTTGTAGAAATAAAAGCAGACTCCACAGACGATGAGCGCAAAGATCAGTCCCACGACCAGTGGCGTGTGGCTCTTCTTCTGCTGTGGTTTGTCGTCGCCTGACTTCGGAGGAGTCGGTGGAGTGGGACGTTTCTGCTGCACAGGAGCCGGCGCAACAGGCGAAGCGGGGCGTCGTGGAGGAACCGTCGATGACGAGGGGTCTGCCGTCTGACCGGAGGCCGACGCGCCTGCGTTGCCCACCGTACCCGATAGACGTGTAAGATGATGACAGTTAGGACACATCTCCTGTTCCTTGAAGTAGATCTCACCACACTGAGGACATTTCATTATCTTTCCTGCAATCTCCACACCACAATTGGGGCAAACGGGAGCCTTGTCACTTATTTGGTGTCCGCATTCGGGACATTTGATCATTGCCATAATATGTCTTGTTATTTATGTTTTGATATATGTTGATAGTTTCGTTTAATGATGTCTGAACCTTATCTCTCTAAGCTTATGCCTTCCCATGAAGCGGCTTTTGTCTACATAGCCATTAATGCCATCGAGATGCCCCTTACCCGTGTACTGCCACATGATAAAGTCCAGATGGTCGTTGAGCACAGGCTCATTACGCGTGTACTGGGCAATCATCACCTTGTAGTTGTCAAGCATTCCAAGGAGATTGATATTATAGAAGTTGGTATAGGTGTAAACGAGCGGCTTCTGCTTATACGCTTTCTCCACGAGATTGAGAAACTTGAAGAGAGAGTCACGGAACTCAGCCTTGCCCAGCCCGCTCCTCGTCTCAATGTCAATCATCGGGATCAAGTCCTGGTCACCAGGCCTGCACTGGGTCATAAAGTTAGCCAGTTGCGTCTCCTGAGGGATGTTTGGACGATAGAAATGATAAGACCCGACCTTCAGACCATAGCGATGGGCCAAGTCAATGTTCTGCTTGTACTTGTCATCAATACGGCTTCCACCTTCGGTCGCCTTCAAGTAGACATAAGCCATCTTTGTCTGGCCTACTGTCTCCCAGAACACATTACCCTGATAATGGCTCAAGTCAATGCCATGAATATGGCTACATGTATCTTCACACTCCACCCGGCCTGACTGCGCAAAAGCCAAACTCATGCTGAGCAGGCAGGTGAGCAATATCAAAATGCGTTTCATATTGCAAAGTTACAAAAAGTATTTATATTGTAGCCTCTAATGATTGCAATTTCTACCTTGCAATGATGGAAAAGGGCATCACCATTAACTCACTCCTCAATCTCCTGCAGCGAACGCGCGAAGTTGTTGAAGTAGTTGCTGATGGTCTCAATAGGCGCATACACGACATAGCGCAGGCTGCGACGAAGATTGCGGCGCAAGAGCGTGGAGTTGTTGGTGACAAAACCAGAACGGTTCTGACGGAAATGCCATTCCTCAGCCGTATCGTTGGCGGTATGGGCTACCGATCGCAAAACCAGACGGTAGGCATTGGGCTCTACCCGACTGACAAAGGGCAGCTCATCCTTCTCGAAATGGAACACCACAATGAGCATGCTGCCTTCCAACTGGGCCATCCTACGCAGATGAAGCTTTTTCAACCAATTGTCCAACTTGACGAAGTCAACCTTGTCACCTTTCTCTCGCAGATAGCTTCCCAACTGAAGAATGCCTCGCAGCATCGTACCATGATTGAGCATGCTGCTCACAGTTGACACGATGATTGAGAGCACATCCAACGCACCGATATTGATGTCTATTGCATGGAGTTCCTTCTCACGAATGTGTCGCAACCGGCTGTTGAGCCATCGATTGCTGAGCATGGCATCGCTGTCAGGTTGATCGAAGGGCACGACGTGACCAATGAAATCCTTAGGGATACGTGCTCGCTCACGTTCGTCAAGACGGTCAAGCCCTGACACAGCCTGCCGCTCAACATGCTGAACGTGCACCATCTGTCCCAGCCTTCGCCACTTGAAGGCTGACATCGGCTCCACCTGACCATGCTCGTCTAGCACGCCCATCTGCAACAGTTGGAAGAAATTGCGAGTGATAATATCCATGACTCTACGAATACCTCTTTGGCAATCTGAACAATATGGCTCCAATGGCTACCACGCCAATGGCCACAGGGTAATATAAATAAGGTATAATCTGCATGGGACCCACATGAGCCAGACCGGCCGCCAACAGCATCTGTACGCCATAAGGAATGAGTCCCTGAACCGTGCACGAGAATGTGTCAAGGATGCTGGCAGCCTTGCGTGGGTCAACCCCGTACTTCTCACTGATTTTCCTGGCAATGTTACCGACAGTAAGGATGGCCACCGTATTATTGGCCGTACATAGATTGACCAGACTGACAAGTGCTGCAATAGAAGCTTCAGCACCACGCTTGCCGTTGACATGGGACGTAAGACGACGAATGATGTAGTCGATGCCGCCGTTGGCCCTGATAATCTCGAGCATGCCGCCAGCCATCATGGCAATGATGATGAGCTCACCCATGCCAACTATGCCCTTGCCCATGGCATCGAGCCAACCATAAAAGCCATAGTCTCCCTCAGCAATGCCGATGATGCCGCACAGGACAATGCCGGTGACCAGCACAGCCATCACATTGAGACCACAGACGGCAGTGACCAACACGGCCAGATAAGGAATGATGCGCAAGTAGTTGACATGCGCCACATGAGCCGGAACGGTAAGGTCCAAGCCCATAAAGGTGTAAATGACAAGCACAACGATGACAGCCGGTGCCACAATCATACTGTTGACTTTGAACTTATCGCTCATCTTGCAGCCCTGTGTCTGAGTGGCCACAACGGTAGTATCGGAGATAAACGAAAGGTTATCGCCAAAGTAAGCACCACCTACAATCACAGCAGTCATCAATGCCAGATTACTTCCTGTTTGCCCGGCAACACCTGCGGCAATAGGTACAAGAGCCACCACAGTGCCCACACTGGTACCAATGGAGATAGACACAAAGCAGGCAGCCAAGAACAATCCTGGAAGCACCATGCTTGCGGGAAGCACGTTAAGCGTGAAGTTGACGGTGGCGTCGATGGCTCCCATCTCCTTAGCCGACTGGGCGAACGCTCCGGCCAAGACGTAAATCCACAGCATGAGCAACAGATTGGGAGTGCTTGCGCCACGGCTGTAGATGTCAATACGGGTCTTGAGCGGGTAACGACCGGACATAGCAATGGCATATACGCTGGCTATCAGAAAAACCACCGTCATGGGCACCCTGCTAAAGTTATGGGCCACCAGGCTCAACAACAAGTAGAGCACGATAAACACCAGTAAGGGTGACAATGCCATCAATCCCTTGAAACCATCGGGCGACGGCTGGTCTGTTGCCGACGGTTCACCTTGCCTCTCAGAAGAATTAACCGTCTGCTCAGTGGCCTGCGGTGCAGATTGACTTACTGCTTGTTCCTTATTATCAATTGCCATAGGCATGTATTTAAAGTTGGGTGCGCCTGTAGAAGTTGACATTCTCCGGTGTCAACAACTCAATAGGCATATAGTTGACCGGCTGTATCTTCTTTTTCAGCACAACAGCCTTAAACAAGGCATCAACAGAACAGTATCCCTGCTGATAGGCATGTTGAGCAATCAAGAATGAGATGCTGCCTTGCCTCAGGCACTCAGCATTCTTCTTCACCATGTCGTACCCCATGATTTGTACCTCCCGGCGGTTGGTGCGCAAGAGGAAGTCACCCATGACATGGGCCTTCGACCCGAGGGTGATGCAATGATGAATATTCGGATGCTCTGTGAAGAACTGCTCAAGCATGTTATCGTATTGCTGCCGTGTGCCATCAATGGGCAACTCAAGATTAATGATCTTTATGGCGGGATAATGGTCCTTCATGTAATGCCTCAGTCCCACTTCACGGTTGTCCTGCTGCTTACTGACTACCCTTCCATTCTTGGTAATCTTCATCAGGGCAATTTCCTGTTCATGAGAAGCCAGCAGCATCAGCATGCGCGCTGCAAAATAGCCACTTGAGAACGAGTCCTGACCATAAAAAGCCAAGGGACGCAGGTCGGGCATATAAGAGTCCAGCAAAACAAAAGGAATATGCTGAGCGTGAAGCTCATCGGTGAGATTTCGTGTCACAGCAAGCTCAACAGGTACCAGCACCACACCATTGCATTTCTCATCAAGACATTTCTTAGCTTCTCTGCTAAAAGAGTCGTCGTTGAATCTGTCGTAATAGAAGATGTCAACACTGATATTGAAGTCTTTTCTTGATTCCACAGCCATCTTCACGCCCTGCTCCACCTCTTCCCAATAAGCAACCTGCTCATGGCGTGGCATCAGCACCACAAAATGATACGACTTATTGTAGGCCAAAGCCGAAGCATAAGCATTAGGCTGGTAGTTTTGCTCTTTCAACGCCTTTTCGACACGCTCCCTAGCCTTTGCCGACACATTCGGGCGATTGTGGAGCACACGATCTACCGTGCCGGCGGATACACCAGCATAAGCCGCGATGTCTTTGATGGTAATCTTTTCTGCCATTATTACTGTTGTGCTAAATTAGAGTTCTTGTGCAATACTGGATTTCTACTGTGCAATATGTGCATTGTTCCTGCAAAGATATTAAATTTTACACAACCCACAAAACATTGCAATATATATTTCTACAACAAAAGAAGAAGGTCCGGGGAAAAACAAAAATTGCAGCCCAATAGAGGTCGGACTGCAATTCACTCGTAAATCTGTGTATGCTTAGGCGAGCACGACCTTACCGTTATCGCCCTTAAGCTTGCCCTCTTTCAGGAGCCAGCCGATGCCCAGCAGGACCTCAACCTCTGTCTTTCCGGTAAGCTTGACCAGTTCCTCAACGGTCTTAGCTTCGCCAGCGGCATGCAATGCCTCGTAAACGTCACCGGCACGGAAACCGGCATTCAGAGCATCAACAAAAATCTCATGTTTCTTTGCGGCTGCAGGTGCTTTCTTCACTGCGGCCTTGGTGGTTGCCTTTGCGGCAGCACTTCTAGTAGCTTTCTTTTCTGCCATAATTTAGTAAAAATAATTGAACCTATATAAAAACTAAACTGCTATTTCATTTAAATACTTTGCAAAAATAACGACTTTTTTCCGAAAGCGAAATTAAATAATGTATGAATTTGGCCATTTTCGCGTCAAAGAGAAAGAATAAGTGCATTTATTGATATGAATCAATCGTTTTACCAACTTGTGACTTCATTTTCTCCACAAGATTGGCGAGATTACCAATATAAATACAGAGAGCCGCACTACCTATCAAATTGTCAAAAGCGAAGACATATTATTATCGTCGCGTTTTCGGAAAGCACAAAAAACGTCAACATGTTCACGAGAAAGCAGAAAAGCATCATCAGAAAAACGAGAACAATGAAAGAAAATGCCCCGGAGTCAGCTAAACACTGATACCGGGGCAGCATATTAAAGATGAATAATTATTTCTGTTTCAGATCAACCTTAATCTGAAGTTCATCCAATTGTTTGGGATCAAGAGCGGAAGGAGCATCGAGCATCACGTCGCGTCCGCTGTTGTTCTTCGGGAAGGCAATGCAGTCGCGAATGGAATCAAGACCTGCGAGGATGCTGACGAAACGGTCGAGACCGAAAGCCAGTCCGGCATGAGGTGGTGCACCATACTTGAAGGCGTTCATCAGGAAGCCAAACTGTGCCTCAGCACGTTCCTTGGTGAAGCCGAGCACCTCAAACATCTTCTCCTGCAGATTGGTGTCATGGATACGGAGACTGCCTCCGCCCACCTCGATGCCATTGCACACGAAGTCGTAAGCCTTAGCGCGCACCTGCTCCGGATGCTCGTCGAGCAAGGGGATGTCGTCAGGATTGGGCATGGTGAACGGATGGTGGGTAGCCATCAGGCGCTGTTCCTCATCACTCCACTCAAAGAGCGGGAAGTCGATGATCCACAAGCACTTGAACACATTCTTATCGCGCAGTCCCAGACGGTCGCCCATCTCCAGACGAAGTGAGCAGAGTTGGATACGCGTCTTATTGGCATTGTCGCCAGAGAGAATCAGCACGAGGTCGCCGTCCTTGGCACCTGTGGTCTCTTTCACCTTCTGCAACTGCTCGGGAGTATAGAACTTGTCAATGGAGCTCTTCACCGTGCCATCACTTTCATACTTGATATATACCAGGCCCTTGGCACCCACCTGCGGCTTCTTCACGAAGTCGGTGAGCTCGTTTAGCTGCTTGCGGCTGTAGTTGGCGCATCCGGGCACCACAATACCACCAATATAAGTAGCCTCATTGAAGACCGAGAAGCTGCCTGTGCCCTTGAGGTCGTCCATCAGCTCAACGAACTCCATGCCGAAGCGCAAATCAGGCTTGTCGGAACCAAAACGGCGCATGGCTTCCTTCCATGTCATCTGCTGTAAAGGCTCGGGAAGATCAACACCACGAATCTCCTTAAAGAGCATGCGGCACATCTTCTCGAAGAGGTTGATGACATCATCCTGGTCGACAAAACTCATCTCGCAGTCCACCTGCGTAAACTCGGGCTGTCGGTCAGCGCGCAGATCCTCGTCGCGGAAGCATTTGGCAATCTGGAAGTAACGGTCGAAACCAGCAACCATCAGCAGCTGCTTCAATGTCTGCGGGCTCTGCGGAAGAGCGTAGAACTGTCCGGGGTTCATGCGGGAAGGCACCACGAAGTCACGCGCACCTTCGGGAGTAGAACCAATCAGAACAGGCGTCTCCACCTCAATGAACTTCTGCGCATCGAGGAAATTACGAATGAGAATCGTCATGCGGTGACGCAGTTCAAGATTCTTGCGCACAATCGGACGGCGCAGGTCGAGGTAACGGTATTTCATGCGCAGGTCGTCGCCGCCGTCTGTATTATCCTCAATGGTGAAAGGAGGAGTGAGCGACGGACTGAGCACATTCAACTTGGAGGCAATAATCTCAATATCGCCGGTATCCATCTTGCTGTTCTTGCTCTGACGTTCCGACACCTTACCACTGACCTGAATGCAATATTCACGACCGAGTTTGTTGGCCTGTTCCCAAAGTGCCTCATCGGCAGCCTCATCGAAGACAAGCTGAGTAATGCCATAACGGTCACGAAGATCTATAAAGGTCATTCCGCCCATTTTGCGGGTGCGCTGCACCCACCCCGCGAGCGTTACTTCTTTGCCCGCGTCGGAGAGGCGAAGCTCTCCGCAAGTATTAGTTCTATACATATAAATAATGTAAGTATTGATATTTGGTACAAAATTACAATTTTTTATTGGAACAGAAAAAACACGGCACGATAAGCTTTAAAAATTATGTTAAAAAAGGTGTTTTATGGTTAGGTGGCTGAAACATTTCATACTTTTGTACGTCGGTAACATAAAACAAGTATTGTGATAATTATGAAGAAGATTTTTACACACTTATTATTGATAGCAGTTATGCTCGTTGCAGGAATGAGCACCAGCTATGCTCAGGCCAAGATCGAGTTCGACAAATTGACCAATAATTTCGGCACGTTCTCGGAAAGCAATCCTGTGCAGAAATGCACTTTCACATTCACCAACAAGGGCGACAAGCCCCTCATCATCAACCAGGCTGTAGCAAGTTGCGGCTGCACGGTGCCCACATATACGAAGACACCCATCATGCCCGGTGGAAAAGGAGTAATCAGCGTGACCTACAATGGCAAAGGCAAGTTCCCCGGCCACTTTAAGAAGACCATCACCATCCGCACCAACGGCGTGCCTGAGATGACGCGTCTTTACGTGGAGGGTGTCATGCAGGAAGAACAAAAGCAATGATCCGACAGCAGAGGGAACCAGAAGAAAGAGACTGACAAATAAGTAAGATAAAGTGGCGATATTTTCAAGGTTTTGAAAGTATCGCCACTTTTTAATATCATTTTCACATACTTTTATTGTTAAATTAAATAATATCTTTGTGGTGTGTCGAAAATTTGTGTACTTTTGTAAGAGCAACCTATTAAAATTAACAACATAAAGAAATCTATAAAAACCGTACTATGCAAGAAACCATCAAAAAAGTACTGTCAGGTAGCTTCAACAAGAAGAAGGCCTTCATGTTCCTGCTTACCGTAGTAGTGACCTTAATCGTTTGGAACCTGCCTTCGTCATTTTTCGGCATTGACGGACTGACGGTAGTTCAACAACGTGTGATAGCCATCTTTGTCATGGCCGTCATGCTATGGCTTACTGAGGCCATTCCCGCCTGGGCCACCTCCGTGTCTATTATTTTCGTATTGCTTTTCTTTGTGAGCGATTCTTCATTTAAATTTATGCAGGGCTCCGAGGGCGAGTACGGGCAGTTGCTCGACTCTGTCGGTATCATGGCGTGCTTCGCCGACCCCACAATCATCCTTTTCCTGGGCGGATTTATCCTTGCCATAGCCGCTACGAAGTCAGGACTTGACGTCTGGATGGCCAAGACTATGATCAGACCATTCGGACATAAGAGTGAGAACGTATTGTTGGGCTTCCTGCTCATTACGGGCATATTCTCTATGTTCATCTCCAACACCGCCACTGCAGCCATGATGCTTACCTTCCTGACACCGGTATTCAAGGCCCTGCCTGCCAACGGCAAAGGACGCATCGCACTGACAATGGCCATCCCCATCGGTGCCAACCTCGGCGGTATGGGCACTCCTATCGGGACACCACCTAATGCCTTCGCGTACAAAGTGCTCAACGATCCCACCGGCATGAACCTGGACATCAGCTTTGGTCAATGGATGGCTGTGATGGCTCCACTGGTCATCTTACTGCTTTTCATTGCGTGGTTCCTGCTGATCAAGCTCTTCCCATTCTCGCAAGATACTATTGAACTGGAGATTGACGGTGACATGCACCGCAACTGGCGTACCGTCGTTGTGGCCATTACCTTTGTCGTGACCATCGTGCTCTGGATATGCGGAAAGCAGATAGGCATCAACGCCAATACCGTAGCCATGCTGCCCATCGCCGTCTTCGCCTTCACCGGTGTCATCACAGCCAAGGACTTGCAGGACATCGACTGGGGCGTCATCTGGATGGTGGCAGGTGGCTTTGCATTGGGCTTGGCCATGAACGGAACGGGGCTGGCAAAGGCAGCCGTCGAGGCTATCCCATTCGGAGAATGGAGTCCTATCGTCATTCTGATTATTGCCGGACTTGTGTGTTACTTCCTTTCCAACTTCATCAGCAACACGGCTACAGCCGCTCTGCTCATCCCTATCCTGACCGTCGTCTGCGAAGGCATGGGCGACAAGCTCAATGTGATCGGTGGCAACTCCACCATCCTTATCGGCATCGCTGTTGCTGCCTCTGCCGCCATGTGTCTGCCCATCTCCACCCCGCCTAATGCCATCTCCTATTCCACAGGCCTTGTCGAACAGAAAGACATGGCAAAGACAGGCATCCTGGTGGGTATCATCACGCTGATCTTGGGATTCTCTCTGCTGATCTTTGTGGGAAGACTTGGCATATTCTAACGGCTCACACAGTATGTATACTAAAAGCTGATGGTCTAAAGACAACAATAGAAAGAGCTTACGACATAGAACGCAACAACTCATATACATGAGGGTGTATCCAAGTAGGAGAAGTACAGAAGTCCGGAAGTCCCGGAGTTCTGTCATATGCATAAGTACCTGATAATAAGGTATCATTAATGTAATGACAGGACTTCTGTACTTCCGGACTTCTGTACTTCTCCTATTCTGATACACTCTCATTGTTGTATATAGAAGAAACTGAAAACAAGCAGTGTAAAAGATATTTATGTTAAATAGCCTCTGAGAATCGTGTCGTAACCAACAGGGCCGCATTTGGCTCTAAATACGCCAGTTTTAGAGCGATTATAGTAAACCGCTATCTATCAACACATTACCAAACATCAAGCTTATAAATTACCAATTGAGCCTCTCGAAATCGCCAATATTCTGCCTTCATTTGGCCGATATGTCATGGTTATATCGGCGATATTGAGGCGGTTCTTCGGCGAAAAGGCAGAGGCTCTTCGGCGAAAGGGCACTGGCTTTTCGCCGAGAAGCCAAAAAGACGACAACGAAACCGCTGTTTCATAACGATTTTCTACTATTTTTTATCCGGCACTGCCTGTTATTCCACTCAAAACAGTGTTAAAAGAAAAACAGAATATTGTCAGCTATTTTCCGAATAATATTCATGCCATTACAACCAAAAGCGGGAAGCCAATGTGATTGACTTCCCGCCTATTATTGATAAAATCTATTGTTGCGAAAACAAATTAGATCTCCTCGCTCCAGTCTTCCTGACTCTTGCGAACATAAGACATATAACGACGCTTAGCAGCCTTCTCAGTCTCAGCGTAGAGCTCGTCAGCCTCAGCAGGGAAGCCCTTCTTCAGAGAAGAGAAGCGTACCTCACCGAGCAGGTAATCCTGGAACTTATCCCACTGCGGAGCCTTAGAGTCGAGCTGGAACGGGTTCTTGCCTTCCTTAGCCAACTCTGGGTTGAAGCGCCACAGATGCCAGTAACCACACTCGACGGCCAGAGCCTCCTCATGCTGCGAGCGGCCCATGCTACGACGATCAGCCTTAGAGCCCTTGATACCATGGTTGATACAAGGAGCGTAAGCAATAACGAGTGACGGGCCTGGATAAGCCTCAGCCTCACGGATAGCTTTCAGTGTCTGAGCGTTGTCAGCACCCATGGCCACCTGAGCCACATAGATGTAGCCATAAGTGGTCTCCATCAAGCCAAGATCCTTCTTGGTAACACGCTTGCCGCTAGCTGCAAACTGAGCAATAGCACCAATAGGTGTAGACTTGGAAGCCTGACCACCGGTGTTGGAGTAAACCTCAGTATCGAGCACAAGGATGTTGACATCCTCACCGGTAGAGAGTACATGGTCGAGACCACCGTAGCCGATGTCGTAAGAAGCACCGTCACCACCGATGATCCACTGAGAGCGCTTCACGAGGTAGTGCTCCAAGGGCAGCAGCTCCTTGCAGACGGGGCATCCAGCCTCGGCACCCTTCTCGATAAGCGGCTTCAGCTCGGCAGCAGCAGCCTTAGAAGCGTCGGCATCGTTCTGACCCTCAATCCACTTCTCAGCAGCAGCCTTGAACTCAGCAGGAGTATCCTCCTTAGCGATGTTCTCCTTCAGCAGCATCGTGATGCGAGCCTTCATCTTCTTGTTGGCAAGTGCCATACCAAGGCCGAACTCGCAGAAGTCCTCAAACAGAGAGTTGTTGAAGGCAGGACCCTGACCCTTCTCATTCTTGCAATAAGGAGTAGAAGGAACAGATGCAGAATAGATTGAAGAACAACCTGTAGCGTTGGCAATCATCTCACGGTCGCCAAAGAGCTGAGAGACGAGCTTCACATAAGGAGTCTCGCCGCAGCCAGAACAAGCACCTGAGAACTCGAACAGAGGCTGAGCGAACTGAGAGTTCTTCGGGCTCTGCTTGATGTCAACGAGATCCTGCTTTGACTTCACGTTCTTCACGAGGTACTCCCAATTCTCAGCTTCCTTCTTCATGTCGGGAGCATCAACATTGAACGGAACCATCTTCAGAGCCTTCTCCAGCTCACCGGTCTCCTTGTTCTTCTTGCCAGGGCAGACATCGGCGCAGTTGCCGCAGCCGAGGCAGTCGAGCACAGAGGTCTCAATGCGGAACTTCATGCCCTTGAGAGCCTTAGGAGCCAGGATATCGACGGTCTTGCCATCGAAGCCGGCTGCTTCCTTGTCGTCCATGACGAACGGACGGATACAAGCGTGAGGACAAACGAACGAGCACTTGTTGCACTGGATACAGTTATCAGGATTCCAGACGGGAACGAAAGCTTCCACACCACGCTTGTCATAAGCAGCAGTGCCTACTTCCCACTTACCGTCAACGGTGTCATGCTTGACGAAGTCAGAAACCTTCAGCAGGTCACCGGCCTGAGCGTTCATCGGGCGGACAATCTCCTTAACGAATGCGGGAGCGTCGTCCTCTACCTCTGCGTCGTCAGCAAGGTTAGCCCATGCAGGATCAACGGTCAGCTCCTTATACTCACCACCGCGGTCAACAGCAGCGTAGTTCTTGTCGACCACATCCTGACCCTTCTTACCGTAAGACTTCACGATGAAAGCCTTCATCTGCTCAACGGCGAGCTCGATAGGAATCACCTTTGTGATACGGAAGAATGCAGACTGCAGGATGGTATTGGTGCGGTTGCCCAGACCAATCTCCTGGCCAATCTTGGTAGCGTTGATATAGTAAACCTTAATGTGGTGCTTAGCGAAATAGCGCTTTACCTTGTTGGGGATGAAGTCAACCAGCTCCTGACCATCAAAGATGGTGTTGAGCAGGAACGTACCATTGTCGCGCAGACCACGGGTCACATCATACATATGAAGGTAAGCCTGGACGTGGCAAGCCACGAAGTTAGGCGTGTTCACCTGATAAGCGCTGTGGATAGGCTCATCGCCGAAACGAAGGTGAGAGCAGGTGAAGCCACCCGACTTCTTCGAGTCGTAAGAGAAGTAAGCCTGGCAGTACTTATTGGTGTTGTTACCAATGATCTGCACAGAGTTCTTGTTGGCACCCACGGTACCGTCAGAGCCCAAGCCATAGAACTTAGCCTCGAACAGGCTGTCGCCACCCATAGGAATCTCCTCGACCTCAGGCAGAGAGGTAAAGGTAACGTCGTCGACGATACCCACGGTGAAGTGGTTCTTCGGCATGGGGAGTTCCAGGTTGTTGAACACAGAGATAATCTTGGCAGGAGTGGTGTCGGAAGAACCGAGACCATAACGGCCACCAACGATCAGCGGCTTGCGAGGATCATCGTAGAGGGCGCTCTTCACGTCGAGATACAGCGGCTCACCCTCAGCTCCGGGCTCCTTGGTGCGGTCGAGCACAGCAATGCGCTTTACCGTTGCGGGGATAGCCTTGCGGATAGCCTCGACAGAGAACGGACGATAGAGGTGGACAGCCACCATACCTACCTTCTTGCCCTGCTTGGTCAGGTAGTCGATAGCCTCGCGGGCAGGCTCTGTGGCTGAACCCATCAGAACGATGATGTTCTCAGCATCGGGAGCACCATAGTAGTTGAAGAGGTGATACTCACGGCCGGTAATCTTGGAAATCTCAGCCAGGTGCTTCTCAACTATCTCGGGTACTGCGTCGTAGTACTTGTTGCAAGCCTCGCGATGAGTGAAGAAGGTCTCGGGGTTCTCGGCAGTACCACGTGTGTCAGGGCGCTCAGGGCTCATGGCACGGTCGCGGAAACGCTTGATCCACTCTTCCTTCACGAGAGGACGAATGTCCTCCATATCCATCTCCTCAATCTTGTGGTACTCGTGAGAAGTACGGAAGCCGTCGAAGAAGTTGATGAAAGGCACAGAGCTCTCCAGCGTAGAGAGATATGGCACAGCCGACAGATCCATCACCTCCTGCACTGAACCAGAGCAGAACATAGCGAAGCCTGTCTGACGGCAAGCCATCACGTCCTGATGGTCACCGAAGATACACAGGGCATGGCTGGCCAGCGTACGTGCTGAAACATTGAAGACGCAAGGCAACAGCTCACCGGCAATCTTATACATATTGGGGATCATGAGCAGCAAGCCCTGAGAAGCAGTATAGGTAGAGGTCAGAGCACCGGCCTGCAGTGAACCGTGAACGGCACCTGCTGCACCACCCTCAGACTCCATTTCCTGTACGCTAACAGTCTGACCAAAAAGGTTCTTACGGCCTTTGGCAGCCCATTCGTCAACATGCTCAGCCATTGGCGATGACGGCGTGATAGGATAAATAGCAGCAACTTCAGTGAACATATAGCTCACGTGAGCGGCAGCAGTATTACCATCACAAGTGATAAACTTTTTTTCTTTTGCCATTTTGGAATGTGCTTAAAATAATAAATTAATAATGTTTATTTACGTTTTTACGTTTAATTCGTTCTAAGTGCTTCTATCTCTAATACAAGAAACCCAGCAACCAGATGGGAATCTGATTGTCGTGTCCAACCTCTGTATTATAGCGCGCATAGAAAGTATCGTTGTTGAATCGTATCTTGCCCGTTGCATGGGCATCGCACACACGGAACTTACGCGTGCCGTCGATAAGATAGTATTGAGGCTTGCTTCCCTGGCTCACGATGTGGTCCTTCCAGAGCGTATTGACAAAGAAGGTCTCCATCACCGACTGCTCATCCACCGCAATAGGATAGATGGCATACATCAGATTGGGATTGTGCATCATGATCTTCGCAGGCTTCTTGGGAAACTCCTCGCCGTAAGGATATATCATGTTGAGAAGACGCGCATCGGCCAGATACTTGGTATAGTTCATTACCGTAGCGCGGCTGGTATCGATCTGATGAGCCAGCTGACTGATATTGGGCGCATGAATTCCGTCAAGCGCCAGCAAATAGAAAAGTTTCTTTATTTTGGTGAGGTATTTCAGCTCAATCTGCTTGATGAGCAAGATGTCCACTTCCGTCATCATGTTCATTGTCTTGAGCAGGTTTTCAGAGAAGTTTCGGTGCTCAAGGAAGAAAGGATAGAAGCCATGATGCAGATAGTCGTGGAAATACTTGACAGGACTGAGTTCTGGCAGTATCTTCTTTACGATGTGTTCGTGGTTGTTGATAATTTCTTCCAAGCTGTAGGGGCGGAAGCTTGTTCCCGCCATCAGATTGACATATTCCCGGAAGGAGAAGCCCCGGAGATAATAGAACGTGAGTATATCGCGGATGGCTGGATAATCCGTCTTGAGTCGCATCACGCTCGATCCTGTGAAGACAAGCTTCAACTGCGGATAGAGATCGTAGCACTTGCGCAGTTCTGTGCTCCAGTTAGACTGCTTGAATATCTGGTCCAGCAGTAGCACTTCCCCACCCTGCTTGACAAACTTTCCGGCGAAATCGGCAATACCATTACCCTGGAAGTAGAAGTTGTTCATGTTCACATACAAGCACTTTCGATTGTCCTTGCCGAACTTCTCCTTCGCATACTGCAGCAGGAAGGTAGTTTTCCCCACACCGCGCGTGCCCTTGATGCCAATAAGGCGCTGACTCCAGTCAATCTCGTCCATAAGACCGCGACGAACCGGAGAATTTGTGTGTTCCACAAGATAGCTGTGGGTGCGAAAGAAAGATTCCATCAACTCCATGTTGTTTCTGTTGTTTCCTAGATGTTGCGACTGCAAAGATAGCAATAGTTTTTAATATTGCAAACTGAACATTACAAAACTTTGCTATATTTTATAAATTTAATATTAGCATCAGCATGAACGGGCAACCTCAAAAACCTTTTTGTCAGTCTTCACCTCGAAAGAAACAAAGCATCTAAGGCAAAATATTGAGCAGAAGTAAGAGCAAATAATATAAAAGTATTAATTTTGCAACCGATTAGACCAAATTAATTCCAAATTGCGCTCCATGAATATCGACAACGAGACAAAAACAAGAAGTCGTGTGCACTTAGGACTGCTGCCACGAGTCATCATAGCCATCATCTTGGGTGTGGCTTGCGGAGTATTTTTCCCAGTTCCCTTAGTGCGTGCATTCATCACCTTCAACAGTCTGTTCAGTCAGTTCCTGGATTTCATGATACCGCTTATTATCATTGGCCTGGTGACGCCGGCCATTGCAGACATTGGCCGTGGAGCTGGACGGTTGCTGATGGTCACTGTAGTCATTGCTTACGCCGACACCGTAGCTGCCGCTCTGCTGGCCTACGGCACTGGATCATGTCTGTTCCCATCGATGATAGCCTCGACAAGTGGCATACCCCATGTGGCCAAGGCAGCCGAGCTCTCACCATACTTCGTTATCAACATCCCGGCAATGGTGGACGTGATGAGCGGTCTCGTTTTCTCATTCGTCATGGGACTGGGCATCGCCTACGGCAACCTGAGCACTACCAAGCATGTCTTCGATGAATTCAAGTACGTCGTTGACAAGGTAATTGCCAAAGGCATCATTCCCTTCCTGCCTCTGTACATCTTCGGCGTTTTTCTGAACATGACATACAGTGGAGAAGCCGGAAAGATCATGATTGTCTTTGCACAAATCATAGTTGTCATCATCGTTCTCCACATCTTTATCCTCGTTTATGAATATTGTATCGCGGGCGGCATCGTCCACCGCAATCCTTTCCGGCTGTTATACAACATGATGCCTGCTTATCTCACTGCGCTTGGCACCAGTTCGTCGGCTGCAACCATTCCCGTCACATTGGCCCAAACACTGAAAAACGGAGTGAGCAAGGCCATTGCTAGCTTTGTCGTTCCGCTGTGTGCCACCATCCATCTCAGCGGCAGTGCCATGAAAATCACGGCGTGTGCACTCACCATCTGTCTGCTGACGGGTCACGCCCATGGATTTGGACTGTTCATGTACTTCATCCTCATGCTGGCTATTGTGATGGTGGCAGCTCCCGGCGTGCCGGGAGGAGCCATCATGGCAGCACTTGCGCCACTGGCCAGCATTCTGGGTTTCAACGCCAACGAACAGGCGCTGATGATTGCCTTGTACATTGCTATGGACAGCTTCGGCACAGCTTGCAACGTGACCGGCGACGGTGCCATCGCCCTGGTCATTGACCGGATGTTCGGTAGAAAGGCCACTGTTCTGCAAGACAGAATAGACTAACTGACAGACCGATGACTCTATTTGTCTTCAATCCTGAGCACGACATTGCGCTTGCCTCAGGACTGCACCATTTCACAGCCCCACGCGCGGGGAGGCAGCTGCGCCATGACCTCGGCTTCCTGCCAGCGATCTGGGCCTTAAAAGGCGATGCTGTGCTGGTTGACGATATCAACTTGGCTGAACAGAAAGCGCTGAAGTCAAACATTGCAAACGAGGGTGTTTGGGTAACTCCAAAGACTGTTGGACAATACCTCAAGCAGCAGAACGGGCACATTGAGATACGACCTTGGGGGTGGGATGCACCATTAGTTTCAGAACTGTCACGGATGGGCTGCAGTAGCAACTTATTGCCCAATGACAGGCAACTGGAAGATATACGGCAGATGAGCCACCGCGACTGGGCAAATGAGCATTTGCTCCGTGAGCTCCATAACATTCCCGGGCTCATCGGACAGGCGTGGGCAGTAACCGGCATCAAGGAAATAGAGAACGTATTGACCAGTGAAGAAAGCTTCGTTGTCAAAGCGCCATGGAGCAGCAGCGGCAGAGGAGTGAGAACCATCGCAGGCTCACTGACAGACGGGATGCGAGGCTGGATAGAACACGTCATTGCACAGCAAGGTTGCATCATGCTTGAGCCGTACTATCAAAAGGTGATGGACTTAGGTCTGGAGTTTATGATCAGCGATGACGGTAAGGCACAAGAAGAAGGCCTGTCGCTGTTCGACACGACAAAAGGAGCTTACACCGGCAACCGCATTGACAGAGAGGAAGACAAAGAGAAAGTCGTCTGTCAGTTTATCACGGTAGAGCTGTGGCAAACCGTTAAGGAAGCGCTTGCTGCTCTTCTTGAGCAACAGCTTGCCAACCGCTACCACGGCAGGTTAGGTATAGACATGATGATTGTAGAAACCGATGAAGGACTGCGTCTTCATCCATGTGTGGAAATGAACCTTAGGACGACGATGGGACATGTTGCCCTGCAACTGCACCGCCGCTACGGTCTGCGACATCACACGATGCAGATCTCATTTGACGGTCATTATCATCTTTCTATCAAAGAGAAGAACGAAGACAAATAACAATCGCCCAAAACGAAAAACGGCACAGCCTTACATAAATATAAGGTGTGCCGATTATGAATTGTCTTATAGAAAGAAAATGTATCAAGCTTAGAGAAGCCTCACGCTATATCAAGTGAAGGACTTACTTAGCCTCCTCAACGGCTGCCTG
>Ga0256406_1001059_pt1 | contig 45874 bp, 39 predicted proteins | sample RumenRJG_03DNA_FD_185986 | JGI IMG/M metagenome (GOLD analysis project Ga0256406, IMG submission 185986) | Bovine rumen microbial communities from Lethbridge, Alberta, Canada - RJG_03 | ecosystem: Host-associated > Mammals > Digestive system > Stomach > Rumen | place: Canada: Alberta | collected... | reverse complement strand
GGTATGAGCATGGAGCGATGCGAAGCATCGCGAGAATGCGAATGCCTGTAGCGACGCGAAAGCACGCAGTGCGAAGCGGCGCGTGGACTTATACAGTATGTGGCACTACCTGTAGTATGGGGTTTACAGTATAAACCGGTCGACACGCAGAGGGGTTCTGGCGTGCGACCGGGACTCCGAAAGCATAAAAAAAAAAGCCGCCGCAGCGCTTTATCGCGCCGCGGCGGCTTCCGCTTTAAGCCTTATTCAGCTTTCAGCTGACCGTTCTGATCAGTCGAGGTGAGGGCCTGCAGCAACCAGTGCCTTGCCGGCCTCATTGCCCTCATACTTCTTGAAGTTCTTGATGAATCTGGCAGCCAGATCCTCTGCCTTCTTATTCCACTCAGCGGCATCCTTATAGGTGTCACGAGGATCAAGAATAGCCGGATCAACGCCCGGAAGAGATGTCGGAACCTCAAAATCGAAGTAAGGGATCTTCTTCGTCGGAGCCTTGTCTACCTCACCGGTCTGAATAGCGGTGATGATGCCACGGGTATCCTTGATGGAGATACGCTTGCCGGTTCCGTTCCATCCGGTGTTAACCAGGTAAGCCTTTGCTCCGCTCTTCTCCATTCTCTTAACAAGCTCTTCTGCATACTTGGTCGGATGCAGCTCCAGGAAAGCCTGGCCGAAGCATGCGGAGAAGGTTGGTGTCGGCTCGGTAATGCCACGCTCGGTTCCTGCAAGCTTTGCTGTAAATCCGGACAGGAAGTAGTACTTTGTCTGTTCCGGTGTCAGAACAGATACAGGCGGCAGTACGCCGAAGGCATCGGCGGACAGGAAGATCACATTGTCTGCTGCCGGGCCGTGAGAAATACCGCCGGCTACTTTCTTAACGATCTTGTCAATATGATCGATCGGATAGGAAACACGGGTATTCTCGGTAACGCTCTTGTCAGCGAAATCAAGTTTTCCGTTGTCATCGATCGTTACGTTCTCAAGAAGAGCGTCTCTCCTGATGGCATTGTAGATATCAGGCTCAGCATCCTTATCAAGGTTGATAACCTTTGCGTAGCAGCCTCCCTCGAAGTTGAATACGCCGTTATCGTCCCAGCCGTGCTCATCATCACCGATCAGCAGTCTCTTCGGATCGGTGGAAAGTGTGGTCTTGCCGGTTCCGGAAAGACCGAAGAAGATCGATGTATGCTTACCTTCAAGGTCGGTGTTCGCGGAGCAGTGCATCGAAGCAATGCCCTTCAGCGGCAGATAGTAGTTCATCATGGAGAACATGCCCTTCTTCATCTCACCGCCGTACCAGGTGTTGATGATAACCTGCTCGCGGGACGTGATGTTGAATACAACAGCTGTCTCGGAGTTCAGGCCGAGTTCCTTATAGTTCTCAACCTTTGCCTTGGATGCGTTGTATACGGTGAAATCCGGCTTGAATTCAGCTTCCTCTTCCGGTGTCGGCTGGATGAACATGTTTTTAACGAAATGTGCCTGCCATGCCACTTCCATGATGAAGCGGACAGCCATGCGGGTGTCTTTGTTTGCACCGCAGAAAGCATCTACAACATAAAGCTTCTTGTTGGAGAGCTCCTTCTTTGCGATATCTTTTACAGCAGCCCATGCCTTCTCTGAAGCCGCATGGTTGTCGTTCGGATATTCCGGTGTCGTCCACCATACGGTGTCTTTGGAATTTTCATCCATAACGATGAATTTATCCTTAGGAGAACGGCCGGTGTAAATGCCGGTAAATACATCAACAGCGCCAAGCTCGCTGACCTTGCCGACTTCATAGCCCTCCAGACCCGGTTTCGTCTCTTCCTCGAACAGCTGCTCATAGGAAGGGTTGTAGACGATTTCAGGTGTGCCGGTGATACCGTACTGAGTTAAATCAATCTTTGCCATACCATTTACCCTCTTTCTGTACCATTGTTAACAGTTGCTATATCCGGGGATAACCGGAACAGGCTGTATCATCATAGGCTGTCAGCCGCTTAAATCAGCGGTTCTCCGCCTGTCGGATTCCCGATATTTCACAGCATTTATTATACATAGCTGACCGAAAAATTCACCAGTTTAAATGCAGTTTGTCGCTTTTGAACGACTTTTTTTTAACAATCTTCTTATTTATGGTAATTTTTCACAATAAACATCCATATCATACAAGATGCCACAGTACTGTATTAAGCCCGACTGCCGCACCGTTTCAGCTAACGCCGCTGTGCTGCGCTGCTGTAACGGATGATCAGCATCTCCACGGCAAGTCTGTCGCTGATTTTTCCCTGCTTGACATCCTCCTCCGTTGCGGCAAAATCATCGAGGATCGCACGGATCTCTCCTCTTTTATACAGCCGGCTTACCTCGAGTGACCGCCGTACGACAAAAGGCGGAATGCCTGCCGCCGTTGCAATCACATTCTGCGGCCGTCCCTCTGCGGCGAGTTCGCTCACATGATAGAGCTGAAGATACTCTCTTGTGAGAAGCGCCATGATTTTCAGCGGCGCCTCCCGAAGTGCCAGCAGCTCATAATAATAATCGAGCGCCTGTTTCTGATGATGCGAGGCAACGGCCCGGATCATGTCAAAAATCTGATCCTCAAGCTGCGGTGCAAGGATTTCTTCAAGATCAGCCAGCGTAATCTCGTCAGGGTCTTCTCCGGCCGTCGGCCGGTCCGGAGACATGACATAGGAGAGAAGCTTCTCCAGCTCACTGTCGATATTGGTCATATCCGTACCGGTGATCTGCATCAGCCGCTCCATGACGGGACGCCTGATTTTCTTTTTCTCCTTCCCGATCCTCGCGCCGATCCAGCGCATCAGCCAGTCGGCCGGCTGCGTGCCGTACTCCTCCACGACGCCGTCCTTCCTGACGGCTTTGTACATGCCGGATCGTTTGTCGACCTTTTCCTCTGAAAAAATCATCACGAGATAATCCGGAAGATTTTTCATGTAATCGGTCAGCTCCCCGGCACTCTTTGCAAAAATGCCCGTATCCTCCAGAAGGATCACCCGCCGGTCCGCAAAAAAAGGAAGGGTTTCCGCCTGCGAGATGATGTCATGTGCGGAAATGTCCTCGCCTTCATACCGGCTGAAATTCATGGTATCGCCCTCCGGCAGAAGCGCACTGACAAGCGCATGCTTATAGCCGTTTCTGAGATAATGCTCCGGCCCGTACAGGAGATAGGAACGGTGAAATGTTTTCTTTCTGATATCGTCTCCGACAGCACCCACGCTGACCATCCTCCTGTTCATTCACAGCGCTGTTTTCCTGCAGTACGGTTCTCTTACGATAGCGTTTCCTTACAGCATTGTTTCCTTACAGCGTTGTTTCCTTACAGCACTGTTCTCTTCTGCTGCTGTTTCTTTTACAGCACACCGGACAGAGCCGTAACTGTTATTTTAACATGCGTCCCCTGCCCTGTGAAGCCTCCGGATATGGCCGGACAGCATCCGTCGCCGCCGGATTGAAGCGGACCGTGCCGGATCGGGACGGACCGTGCCGGGTCGGGGCGGACCGTGCCGGATCGGAGCAGACCGAGCCGGATCTGGGCGGACCGAGCCGGGTCGGGGCGGACCGTGCCGGATCGGAGCGGACCGCGCCAGATCGGGGCGGACCGCGCCAGATCGGGGCGGACCGCGCCAGATCGAGGTTGAAAAAAGATTCCCGCCGCCTCACGATAGACTTATGAATAAACGTCCTGTCTGTATTATCTGTATGAATCTCATGCTTCTCATCCTGATCTTCCGCCTTGCCGGTGTGCCCGTCTTCGGGGAGCCCGAAATGACGGATGCCCTGCGGGATAAGTATGCCTCCGGGGCCAGCACCTCCGTCACAGGCACCATCGGCTCAAGGCAGAAAAGAGAAAAATCCACGCAGTATGTTCTGAAAGACGCCTCTCTTTCCGATCACGGCACCGTCATCCGCTTTGAAAATATCCGTCTGACACTGACAGGTGAAACATCCGTCTATATCACAGCCGGAACACCGGAAAATCCGGAGCTGATCTGCGCGGGCACAGCTCTCCCGTTCTCCGCCCTGTCCGTCGGATCAGAGATTACGGCATACGGGGAGCTTTCGGAAATCCGTCCTCCGGGCAACCCCGGCCAGTTCGACAGCAGGACTTATTATGCCTGCCAGCGGATTTTTTATGAAATGTTCTGCCGGAAGGTCACCGTCAGGAAACAGGCATCGGGCTTTGGCGAGCAGCTTGCCCGTCTGCGGAACCGCGTCTCCGGTGAACTCGCCACGGTCATGCATGCTGAAAGCGCCGGCGTGCTGTCCGCCATGCTCCTCGGTGACCGCTCCATGCTCGACGCCGAAAGCCGGCTCAATTACCAGTGCGGCGGCATCATGCACGTGCTGGCGGTTTCCGGCCTCCACATCTCCCTTCTCGGCATGGCCGTCTACCAGCTGCTTCTCAGGATCTTCATCCTTGCCGGAGGGCTGTCGCACGCCCGGATCATGCAGGGCGTGTCCGCGGCATGTGCCGCCTCGGTCATGACCGTCTACTGTCTGTTCACCGGCTCCCCGGTTTCCGCCGTCAGGGCTCTTCTCATGTTTGCCGTTCTGCTCCTCTCGCGCGTTCTTCAGAAAAGCTACGACCCGCTCTGTTCCCTCTGTTTCTCTGCCATTCTTATCCTCATCACCAGTCCCGGGTATCTCTTCTACGCCGGCTTTCAGCTTTCCTTCGCCGCCGTACTCGGTGCCGCCGGAATCTATCCGGAGCTTCTGAAGCTTGTTCCGGAATCCTTCTGGCGAAAGGGCAGCCGAAAGAAAAATCTGCTGCACAACTTCGTCGAGCTGGTTCTCTGCTGGTGTGCCGTCATGAGCATCACCCTGCCTCTCACCGCTTATTACTTCTTTCAGATTCCTCTGTACAGCCTCATCTCCAACGTACTGGTTCTGCCCGCCATGAGTCTTGTCATGGAACTCGGACTCATCGGTTCCTCGCTTCTGCTTCTGTCACGCCGCCTCGCGTGGCTGGTGCTGATTCCCGTGGATCTGCTCCTTCAGCTGTTCTCATTTTCCACCGGAAAAATCCGCACACTCCCCTGTGCCATGTGGACCTGCGGTCAGCCCGCTCTCTGGCAGCTCTGCCTGTATTATGCGGGCCTGCTGGCTCTTCTTGTCCTTCTGAAATCCGGACACAGTAAAAGCGGAAAACGGAAAATCCGCTCCCGCCTCGCCGCCGCGGGCATCAGTGTCCTGATGACGGTCATACTTCTGATCAGATGCCGCCCGCCGTTCTCACTCACCATGCTGGATGTGGGGCAGGGCGACTCTCTTGTGATCCGTGCAGGAACCTCCGCCTTTCTCGTCGACGGCGGAAGTACCAGTGAGGATCTGCCCGGAAAATACCGGATCATACCTTATCTGGAAAGTCAGGGAATAACAGAACTGGACGGGATTTTTCTGTCTCACGGCGACAGCGATCACTGTAACGGGATTGAAGAACTGCTGAACGGGATGGCGGATCATTCTGTCTTTATGCGGGTGGACAGAATGTATATGCCCTGCTGGATGAAGGAAGACCGGGCCGGCATACGGATCGCCCGCGAATGCAGAAACATCGGTGTCCCCGTCGCCTGGGTCAGAGAGGGAGACTGTGTCCTGTCCGGCGATCTCAGACTCGATGTCATTCATCCCCTGAAAGAAGGCGGAGAGACGGAAGGAAATGCGGGTTCCATGGTGCTTCTGCTCCGGTGGCGTGATTTTTCGGCCCTGCTCACAGGAGATCTCGAAGGTGACGGCGAAAAGGAGACCATTCCGCACATCCCTGATGTCGATTATCTGAAGGTCGGCCATCACGGATCACGGTACAGCACCTCAGAAGCACTGCTCAAAGCTGCCTCACCGGAAATCTGTACCATCTCCGCACCCGCCGAAAGTGTATACGGTCATCCGCATCGTGAAACGCTGGAAAGGATCAGTGCCGCCGGCGCCGCAGCGTGGTGCACCAGAGACTGCGGTGCCATCACGGCATCATGGAGCCGCGGCGGCATAGCCGTGCGCGGCTGTCTGAAGAACAGCGATACTGCGGATCACGATTCATGACCCGCGGGATCATCTTTATTCCAAGCCTGTCGCCTCGTCGAGGCCGAGCATGATATTCATGTTCTGCACGGCGGCACCGGAAGCACCCTTGCCGAGATTGTCAAACAGCGCCGTCACACTGGTCTGATCCTCATGGCCGCAGACCACAAGTTTCAGGCGGTTCGTTCCGGCAAGTTCCCCGGCATACAGCGTCTTTTCGTGAGCGCCGAAAGGAACAACCTCTACAAAATGCTCATTCCTGTAATATTCCTGAAGCTTCCCGCAGATCTCTTCCGCCGTCGGGCGGCCGTTCAGCAGCCGGTTCTGCAGCATAATGGTGCCGGCCATTCCCTTGTAATAGTCATCCACCACAGGCATGAAAACCGGAGGAAAATCAAGGCCGGTCATCTTCTGAATCTCCGGCAGATGCTTGTGTTTCAGGGTGAGACCGTAGATTCCCGGTGTATCCAGTTCTGCCGGGCGATCCGCTGCCTCATACTGCGCGATCATTTTCTTACCTCCGCCGGAATATCCCGTCAGGGAATAACAGGTAAGAGGATAATCCTTCGGCAGAATGCCCATGCGCACAAGCGGCGCTGCGGAAGAAATCACGCCCGTCGCATGACATCCGGGATTGGCGACCCTCCGGCTCTCTGCAATCGCCTGTCGCTGTTCCCGGGAAAGCTCCGGAAAACCATAGGTCCATCCGTCAGCCGTGCGGTGCGCCGTCGACGCATCAATCACGCGGACTTCAGGATTGTCGATCAGTTTCACGGCCTCTCTCGCTCCCTCATCGGGCAGACACAGAAAAACGATATCCGCCGCATTCAGGTATTTTTTCCTCTCCTCCGGATCATGGCGTTTGTCCTCATCGATCCGGAGCAGCTCCAGATCATCCCTTTTTCCGATCCGGTCATAGATCTGCAGCCCTGTTGTGCCGCTCTGTCCGTCGATATATACCCGTGTTTTCATCCTTTATTTCTCCTCTCCTTCCGTATCTAATGTATTAAGCCGTCGACACACAGGCAGTTTTTGGGCATGCGAAGCATGCATAGAAAACTGTATGCGTGATCGACGCCAAGCCTGTCCTCTCAGTCAAAACCCTGTTTTTCCTGCCTGCAGATGCGTTATAATACTGATAACCAGCTTTAAAAACAATAACAAAAAACGAGGTGAACCCAATGACTGACAGAAAAATTCGCATGATTCTTGCATCCGGCTCGCCAAGACGCCGTGAACTGATGGAACAGGCGGGACTCCAGTGTGAGATTATCACATCCCGCATCCAGGAAAAAACCGTGAAAAGCCGCCCTGAAGACATTGTCATGGATCTGTCCCGCCAGAAAGCGGAGGCCGTGTATTCGAAGCTGCCCATCGTTGACGCAGACGCACCGTACTATGTTGTGATCGGCGCCGATACCATTGTTTCCTGTGACGGCACCATACTCGGCAAGCCGCGTGACCGCGGGGACGAGATCAGCATGCTCCATCTCCTTCAGGGCAGATCCCATCACGTATTCACGGGTGTCTCCATTCTGTCCGAAACAGAGTGCTCCGTATTTTACTGTGACACAGAAGTTTTCCTGACGCCGATGACAGACCGCGAGATCGAAATGTACGCGGACACCAGCGAACCGTATGACAAGGCCGGCGGCTACGCGATTCAGGGTCGTTTCGGTGTTTTTGTCAGCGGAATCCGCGGTGACTACAACAATGTCGTCGGTCTGCCGGTCTCCCGTCTGTACCACGAACTGATGAAGATGGGACTGCTCGATCCGCAGTTTACATGACCTTTTTCCCGAACTGTGACGTCAGTCTGATCTGATCGCGGAAAACCGTATCTGTCTCTCCCTTGATGCTGAACTGGACCTTACTCACACCGCAGGTGTCGACAAGCGAATCGACCATGGCATAAAGGGAGACCTCTTCTGTGACATTGTTCACCGGCGTCTGCATGCTCGTGTCAAGGCTGACATAGCACACAGACCCTCCTCCGGCCGACGAGGCCGATACAGAGGATGCCGATGAGGCCGAAGAAGATGACGATGAGGCCGATGTGCTTCCGCTGCCGGATCCCGAGCCGCCGTTCTTCTGCACATGAGTGCTCAGCACCACACCGTTTTCCGGAAGGACACTGTACAGGCCGTCCGTCGCCGGTCCCTTTACCAGGGCCTCGATGACGGCTTTTTCCATCGGCTCATTGCTGCTGTAATACACCTTCCGTTTCTCTGCCACGAGGTGCATGCCCGTCTCATCGGTGAAATACAGTGTCATCGTCGTATACAGATAATTATTGATGGTTTTTCCGGCATTTTCGATAAAATTATTCAGCGTCAGATTCGTCAGCTTATTTCCCTCGGAATCCGTCATGGTTTTGCCGTTTTCCGTGACATCGAGCGACTCCACACCCTGAATCTGAATAAAGGTTCTCACCAGTCCGCCGAGGATCAGCATCTTGCCCGAAGGCGTCACCCCATCGATGGCTTTTGACAGATCCAGATGAAGCACACCGTCATCGTCCAGCCGGCAGTCCTGAATGGTGACATCGTCGGGGAGCAGATGACGGGCTCCCTCCACGACAGGGTCCTGCGTCTGCATCCCGACCAGCTCCAGCACCTCCGCCTCCGGATCCGTTTCCTGAAGTATATACTGTGCGGAGACGATTTTGTCCTGTGATTCATTCAGATAATACAGATAATACGCGGTCGGCCCGTCATCAGACGAAAACGAGGCCGACGAAATCCCGTCATTCCCGCAGCCGGTCACAGCGGCCGGCAGCATAAGGATCAGCAGCATAAGGATCAGTTTTTTCCAGCGCTGCATGTCATCAGCTCCTCCCGTTATACTACATAGATCAGCGGAATGCGTATCGAGAACGTCGTTCCCCTGCCCACTTCACTGTTCACTCTCATGGCGCCTCTGTGCATGGCGATAGCCTGCTTCGTGATGGCCAGGCCCAGTCCGGTTCCTCCGATTTCTCTGGAATGGCTCTTGTCGACGCGGTAGAACCTCTCAAAAATCCTGTCAATGGATTCTTTCGGAATGCCGATGCCCGAATCCGAAATCATCACATAGAAATACTTCCGGTCGGCATTCAGCGAAATGCGCACCCAGCCGCCCTCCGGCTTGTTGTATTTGATGCCGTTCTCAATAATATTGGTGAACGCCTGCGTGAGCTTGATCTCGTCCACCTCAGCCGTAATCGGCCGGTAGGCTTCAAAAATCAGCTTCACTTTCGCCTTGTCGGCGATCGGCGTCAGCCTCTTGACGATGCCTTCAATCTCCTCATTGATATTGGTCTCCGTAATATTAAGCTTTACGGCTTTCTTATCCATACGGACAAGGGTGAGCAGATCTGTGATAATCTGATTCTCCCGGTCAATCTCCGAAGAGATATCCTTCATGAACTCCTTATACATATCAAGAGAAGCATTCGGGTCCATGTTCAGGGAATCAGACAGCACCTTCATGGATGCCAGCGGCGTCTTCAGCTCATGGGAGACGTTCGATACAAACTCCTCACGGGTCTCATCGGCATCTCTCTGTCTCTTCAGAAGAGAATTGAACGCATCCGAGATCAGCTGCGTCTCACGGTAGTCGGCGACGCTGATTTTTTCATCCTCATAGCCGACCTCAATGCCTTCGATGGCCTTGGTGATCTTCATCAGCGGCTTCACAAGAATGCCGGAGAGGAAGTATCCGAAGATCAGAATCAGGATAATGATCACGGCCATGATCATCGTTCCCTGCTGTTCCAGCGCCACGGTGTTGACGTGTATCTCATAGGTGGAGACGCTGACCAGAAGCACGCCCTGAATGTCCGTCTTCTCCGTGTCGGACGGATCCGTCACCATCATGGTCATCTCGATGTACTGGTTCTCATTGTCGTAGTTGGATGTCTCCTGCCCTTTCAGGCACTGCTGCACCTCCTGCGACAGGGAGTACTTTCCCGTATCAATGTTATAGGTATCCTTGATGATTCTGCCGTCACGGTTCACCACCATGACACGGCCCTCATAGATACTGGTCAGCATATCGAATTCCGGGTTGATGACATCATCGTCCGGATGGTCGATATACCCCCTTGTTGCCAGCTGATCCGCCAGCACGTCTACCTGAGAGCGGACGGTGACTTCTCTCTGCTCCACCGCCCTCTTCTGATAATTTCTGACCGTCGTGATCTCCACGATCATGGCCGGAAAAATGCCCATAATGATAAGCAGAAGCATGATATGCGAGCGGATACTCCTCTTCGAGCCTCCGCGCCTCCTGCTTCTGCCGCTTCCTGGTCCCCTTTTCTTTTTTCCTCTGCCGGTTTTCCGGCGGGACGGTTCCGCGGCGCTCTTCTGCGCCGCCTTTTCCTGTTCCCTGAGACTTCCCGTCACCGCCGCCACGACCGGCGCACTGTTCTCTCCACTGACTGCCAATTTACACCTCTGCCTCAGCTTTCGGTTTTCTCACTGCGGTCCGCTTTCCGGCGGTCCCGGTCCTTCTGCTCATCTTTCCGGTCTTTTGAATCCTCAGTTTCTCCTGTCTCATTCTCCGGCTCCGGTCCGGTCACGATGACACGCACCTGTTCCACGCGGCGTTCATTGACCTCCATGATATCCACCTTCAGGTGATGCTCCGGCACCTCAATGGTCTCTCCGCTTCTCGGCAGATGACCCGCCTGATCCACCAGCCAGCCGCTGACTGTGATCGAATCCTCATCATCACTGTACTCCTGGCCGATTTTTTCAAAAAACTTTTCCAGATTCATGGAACCGCTGACGTAATAAACGCCGTCCGATGCCTTCCGGATCTCCGGCTCCGCCTCCTCATGCTCATCCCAGATCTCGCCGACAAGCTCCTCCAGAATATCTTCCATGGTCACGATACCGAGGGTCCCGCCGTACTCATCGAGTACGATCGCCATGTGGATTTTTTTCATCTGAAGCTCACGGAACAGCTCGCCGATCGGGCGGTGCTCCGTCGTAAAGACAACCGGACGGATGATGGAACGGACCGTGCCCTCGTTGCCGTAGATTCTGTTATAGAAATCCTTGACATACAGCACGCCGATGATGTGATCAATATCCCTGTCATATACGGGAATTCTGGAGAGACCCGTGCGGGCAAAAATCTCCATGACCTCTTTCTTCGTGCAGTGGAGCTCCACAGCCTCAATATCCACCCGGGGCGTCAGGATATCCTCCGTCAGCGTCTCGTTAAAATCTATGGAGTTCGTGATCAGCGCACTTTCCTGCTTGTCGATCTCGCCTTCCTCTTCCGCCGTCTTCACGATCGTCAGGATTTCCTCGTCTGTCACAGCAGAATCGTCCTTAGGCTTGAAGATCTTCAGGAGAAGCTTCTGCCACAGGCCGAACAGCGCGGTGAGCGGTGTCAGAATAACCATAAAAAATTCCAGCGAGGAAGCCGAGAACATGGCAAAGCTGTCCGCCGACCCGATGGCGAGTGTCTTCGGCGTAATCTCACCGAAAAACAGGAGAACCAGCGTACTGATCACCGTAGCCAGTGCGGATCCTCTGTCGCTGCCCCACATGCGCACACAGAGCATGGTTGCGACAGAAGTCGCGGCGACATTCACCATATTGTTGCCGACAAGAATTGTCGACAGAAGCTTCTCATAGCGGTCGAGAAGCTTCAGCACCCTCCGGGCGCTGATGTTGCCCTTCTCGTCCAGATTTTTCATCCGGACTTTGTTTACCGAATTATACGCTGTCTCAGACGCCGAGAAATAAGCTGAAAACAGCACGCACAGCACGATGGTCCATAGACCGGCCTGGTCAGACACAGTAATCTCCTTTATTCATGAAATCAACATACCACAAACGGTGCACGGTACGGTATACGTCCGCGGGCTGCTCCGCACTCTGTTCTGCTGCTCAGCACCCGTACAGTTCCATCACATGACGGCCACACAGATCAGGTGGGTGAGAACGGCAAAAATCCACGCAACCACGCACTGGAATACCACGGTGCCGAAGGCCCAGCGACGCCCGAGCTCTCTTCTGATGGTCGCGATGGCTGCCACGCACGGCGTATACAGAAGGCAGAACACCAGAAGCGGCAGTCCCGAGCTGACCGGCAGCAGTGCCCTGACAGCCGCCTGGGATCCGATCAGCACATTCAGTGTCGCCACGACACTTTCCTTGGCCATAAAGCCGGTGATCAGCGCACTGGAGATTCTCCAGTCGGCAAATCCCGCCGGTGCAAAAACCGGCGCAATCAGACCGGCGAGTGCCGCCAGAATACTGTTCCGGGAATCCGTCACCACATTCAGCCTGAAATCAAAGGTCTGGAGGAACCAGATCACGATGGAGGCCACAAAAATAACAGTAAACGCACGCTGCAGAAAGTCTTTCGTCTTGTCCCAGAGCAGCTGCAGCGTATTTCTGACGCCCGGCATCCGGTAATTCGGCAGTTCCATGACAAAAGGAACCGCCTCGCCCCTGAAAATCGTATTTTTTGAAATCAGGGCCGTCAGAATACCGACGGCGATACCGCCCAGATACAGCAGCACCATGACGAGTGCCCCGTGTCCCGGGAAAAATGCCGCCGTGAAAAAGGCATAAATCGGAAGCTTCGCCGAACAGCTCATAAACGGTGTCAGCATGATCGTCATCTTGCGGTCTCTCTCGGAAGGAAGTGTTCTCGAAGCCATGACGGCAGGAACACTGCATCCGAAGCCGAGCAGAAGCGGCACGATGCTGCGGCCGGAAAGGCCGATTTTTCTAAGCCACTTATCCATGACAAAGGCAATTCTCGCCATGTATCCTGTATCCTCAAGAAGCGACAGGAAGAAAAACATGACAACGACGATCGGAATAAAACTCAGGACTGACCCGACACCGGTAAAGATACCGTCGATCACCAGCGAGTGAACCCATGGAAGGACCTTCGCTCCGGTCAGTGCGCTGTCCGCCATGGTCGTCAGACTTTCGATGCCTGCCGCCAGCAGATTCTGCAGCGTGCCGCCGATGACATTGAATGTCAGCCAGAAGATCAGTGCCATAATCAGAATGAACATCGGGATCGCCGTAAATCTGCCGGTGAGAACCCGGTCAATTCTGCGGCTCCGCTCATGCTCTCTGCTCTCCCGGGGTTTTACGACTGTTGCGTTCACCAGCTTCTCAATAAAGGAAAATCTCATGTCTGCGATGGCCGCCGCGCGGTCCAGCCCGCGCTCATGCTCCATCTGGACTATGATGTGTTCAATCATTTCCTTCTCATTCTGTTCGAGCTTCAGCATGTTTTCCACACGCTCATCGCCCTCGATCAGCTTCGTTGCGGCAAACCGGACCGGTATGCCCGCATTGGCCGCATGATCATCGATCAGGTGCATAATCGCGTGCAGGCAGCGGTGCACGGCGCCGCCGTGATCATTCGGATCGCAGAAATCCTGCCTGCCGGGGCGCTCCTGATAATGCGCTACATGGATGCAGTGCTGTACGAGCTCTTCAATGCCCTCTCCCTTCGCTGCCGAGATCGGCACCACGGGAATACCGAGCATGGACTCCATTTTGTTCACACGGATGGACCCGCCGTTTCCTGTGAGCTCATCCATCATATTCAGTGCCAGCACCATCGGTGTGTCGAGCTCCATGAGCTGCATGGTCAGATACAGATTTCTCTCAATATTCGTTGCGTCGACGATATTGATGATGCCGGTCGGCTTCTCTCCGATAATGAACTGCCTTGTCACAATCTCTTCATCGCTGTAGGGCGACATCGAGTAAATACCCGGAAGATCGGTGATTTCCGTCAGCGAATGATCCCGGATCTGACCGGTTTTCCGGTCCACGGTCACGCCCGGAAAGTTGCCCACATGCTGGTTGGATCCTGTCAGCTGATTAAACAGCGTCGTTTTGCCGCTGTTCTGATTGCCGGCCAGGGCAAAGGTAAGCACCTGGTCGTCCGGAAGCGGATGCTCATCCTTTTTGACATGATACCGTCCGCCTTCGCCGAGTCCCGGATGCTCTTCCACCCCGCCGCTCACCTCGGCATGTACCTCCGGCGCCCAGGGCCGTACTGAATCAGGATCGATCTCGATTTTTTTCGCGTCGTTCACACGAAGCGTCAGTTCATAATCATGAATGCGGAACTCGATCGGGTCACCCATCGGCGCATATTTCACCAGCGTGATCCGTCCGCCGGGAATCACGCCCATATCCAGAAAATGCTGCCGCAGCGCACCTTCACCGCCGACCCCGGTTATTGTTGCCTCATCGTTGATGTTCAGATCATTCAGTGTCATTGTTATGCCCTTCAGTCCTCCAAACTGCTGCGGTTTCTCTCCCAGATCACTCCGAGTCCCTTCAGAAGAAGGTGCTCGTCAACCAGGATGCTGTGACGGCAGAACGGGGTGATGATTTTGCCCATGCCGCCCGTCGCGATGATCACAGGTTTCCTGTTCTGTCCGTCATCTGAAGCTTCCGGTTTCTCCCCGGAAGCCAGCTCTTCCGTATACCGGTCGATGATCCCGTCCAGCGCACCGGCTGAGCCGAACATGATGCCGCTCTTCATGGCATCCACAGTATCCCTTGAGATGACGCGCGCCGGCGCCGTAAAATCAATATCCGGCAGCAGCGCCGTGTCCGAAAGCATGCCTTTCAGCGCTGTGCCGGGGCCCGGCATAATCGAGCCGCCGATGTAGCAGCCCTGCTGATTGACCACCGTGACCGTCGTCGCCGTGCCGATATCAATGATGATCGCGGGAAGCGGGTAAAAGCTGACCGCGCCGACCGCTGCCGCCACCAGATCACCGGCGATCTGGTCCGCCGTGATGCCGCCCATGTCCACCTTCAGTCCGGAGTCAATATTCTGTCCCAGGACGCGCGCTTCCCTTCCGGTCAGGATCTGAAATGCCTGCTTCACCTTTTCCGTCACGTTCGGCACGACGGATGAAATCAGAGAGCCTTCCATCTGCTTCCCGTCCACCCCGATCAGATCCAGAATCTGCCGGATCTCCGCCGCGTATTCAAAGGCGGTCTCCGTCCGGTCCGTGCTCAGCTGAATCGGCCCGGTGATTGTCCCGTCCTGCGCGATGCAGCCAAGCTCAATATGTGTATTTCCAATATCCGCCGCAAGAATCATGTCATTCCTTCCGGACCGCATCCGGTCCGCGCACCTGCCGCACCGGACAGTGCCCATTCTGATAAGTATTCTATTGCGTTCAGCTCCTCTGTGTCAATCGGAGACACCACTTTCCTCACACGAACTGAAATCCCGTCGCCTCAATGAGCAGTCCCCACAGTACGCCGAACACATAGAGGATCGCCGCGATTCTGACATTCTCACCCGGATGATGACGGTTGGTACGAAAAAGCACCAGAAGGCCCACACCCGCACCCACAAGGAGGCCGGCCATCATCTGCCCTGCGCCCAGCAGCCCCTCAAGGTACAGCTGCGTGATCACGACCGAGGAGGCACAGTTCGGGATCAGGCCGATCAGTGCCGCCAGAAATACGCCGAGCACCGGAATCCTTCCCATGAAACCAGCCAGCGCCTCATTTCCGATCGCATCGACAAGCAGCGTGATAAAAAGCTCAATCAGGAAGATAAAGATGATGATATTGACCGTGTGTTTCAGCGCCGCCAGGAAGATGCTTCCCTCTTCGTCCTCACAGCCGCAGTGATCCTGCTCACACAGATCATGGATTCTCTTCTCTGTCCTGCTGCGGTATTTCGTAAACTTCAGGAAAAAATCAAGCGCAACGCCTGACAGGATTCCGATCACCGCCTTTGACAGCAGGATTTTTGCGATCACAGGGGTATCCACATGCTCCGAAATAAAAATCGGCAGCATTTCATCAGAGGTTGACAGAAAAACGGCAATCAGCGTCCCGACGGAAATCACGCCGCCCGAATACAGGCTCGCGGCCGCCGCAGAAAATCCGCACTGCGGAATCACACCGAAAATGCCGCCGAAAACCGGGCCGTATTTTCCGACATCAGCGAGCTTGACGGCAAACTTATCTCCCGCCTTCCGCTCCAGCACCTCCATCAGAAGATACGTCAGATACAGAAACGGAATAAGCTTCGCCGTATCCATGCCTGCATCGGCAAGCGCATCCAGAAACAGTTTTCCCATACATTCAGTCCTTTCTTAAAAATATCCCGCTTTCTCCGGGATTATAACGTAAAGAGACCGGCCGGGCAACTCAATCTCCTGTAAAACCCGGTGAATCACCCGGTGAATGATCCTGAAAATGTCAGAGGTATATTCACATTTATGATAGTCAGCGCACGGAAATCAGCATATGATAGAGGAACAGGAATGAAAGGAAGTGACTGTTCATGAATTATGAAGCAGTACGGGAATCAGCAGACTATATTCTTTCGAAGCTGAAGGGAAAAACTGACACGGGAATCATTCTGGGAAGCGGCCTCGGTGGCCTGGTTGACGTGATCGAAGATCCTGTCGTGATTCCCTACGGAGAAATCCCGCATTTTCCGAAAGCCACACTCGCAGGTCATGCCGGCAACTTCGTCTTCGGAAAAATCGGCGGGCGCCGCGTAGCGGTCATGCAGGGACGGTTCCACTGTTATCAGGGTCTTGGGATGGATCAGGTGACGTATCCCCTCTATGTGATGAAACTGCTTGGCGTGAGCGACCTGGTGATCACCAACGCCTGCGGCGGCATACGGAAAGATTTCCGTCCGGGCGATCTTATGATCATCACAGACTTTATCAATATGCTCGGAACCACCCCGCTGATCGGGGACAATGATGAGAGGTTCGGCGTCCGCTTTCCCGACATGTCGGAGCCGTATTCTCACGAGCTGATCGCGCTGGCGGAAAAATGTGCGGCATCCTGCGGCATTTCTTATCAGAAGGGTGTCTATCTCGCAACGACCGGGCCATCCTATGAGACGGCAGCGGAAATCCGTGCCTTCCGTACCCTGGGCGCAGATGCCGTCGGCATGTCCACCGTACCGGAAACCATTGTGGCGCGGTATCTCGGCATGAAGGTGCTCGGCATTGCCTGCATAACGAATATGGCCACCGGGCTCGCCCGGGAACCTCATACGCACGAGGAAGTGCTGCGGATCGCCGATGAGAGCAGCGCACGGCTCTGCCGCTGGGTCACGGATATTCTGAAAGCCTGAAAAACGGTCAGACCGGTCTGGCTTCTGCCCCGGCGAATACGGGGTGCTGCGCTGTGCGGCGTACCGGTTTCCACATTTCTTCCTGCTTTTTCTTTCTGCCGTCTGCGGAGATCATGACCAGCATGGCAAAGACAAGGATAAAGCCGATGCCGAACACGCCCGTGGCGGACTGCACATAAATCTTTCATAAAAAAGACTCCCGGCCGGACGGCTGAGAGTCTTCTGCAAAGTCATATGATGGTCTGATATAAAACCGGTGCTTCCGGTACCGGACGCTGCACAGTCAGGCCTGGAAGTAATAGCCGACGCCCCACTTGGTGTGGACATAGCGCGGCTCCGAGGGATTGTCCTCGATTTTTTCACGAAGACGACGGATATGCACATCCACGGTTCTGAGATCTCCGGGATACTCGTATCCCCAGATGGTGTTCAGCAGATTCTCGCGGCTGTATACCTTGTTCGGATTTGTCGCCAGCAGCTGCAGCACATCGAATTCCTTGGCTGTCAGATTGACTTCCTTGTCGCGGATATAGACGCGGCGGCTGTCCGTGTCGAGCTTCAGATCCCCGGCAGAGACTACCCTGCCCGTCTCCTGCGATTTCTCCGACTTTTTTGCTCTGCGGAGAATGGCCTTGATCCTGGCCTTGACCTCGAGAATGTTGAACGGCTTCGTGATATAATCATCGGCACCGTATTCCAGTCCCATGATCTTGTCCATATCCTCACCTTTGGCGGTCAGCATGATAATCGGAACATCCGAAAACTCTCTGATCTGCTGACACACGTCAAGTCCGCTCAGTTTCGGAAGCATCAGGTCAAGGAGAATAATGTCAAAATTCCCCTCCTTCGCCATGGAAAGAGCCTCTTCTCCGTCATAGGCGCAGGACACCTCGTAACCGTCCTGCTCCAGAGAGAACCGTATGCCCTTCACAATGAGCTTCTCATCATCTACTACCAGTACCCTGTTTGCCATCGATGCAACCTCTTATACTTCTATGTAATCCCTGATCTTTGCGAATGCCTTTTCCTTTATTCCGCTGATGTTCTGAATATCCTCGATGCTGGAAAAACCTCCGGACGTCTGACGGTAAGCAATGATATCGTCAGCTCTGGACTCGCCGATGCCCGGAAGTGTCATCAGTTCTTCCTTTGTTGCGGTATTCAGATTCACTTTTGATGTTTCCTGTGCACCTGCGTCTTCGTTTCCGGATGGACTGCCGGAAACCGCTGTTTCTCCACCGGTGCCGGAATTCTGTGATTTCACGGCGGACGGATCCGTAAGGCTGAACTTCTCGGCTTCTTCTCTGGTATACACCGTAATCTGAGAGCCATCCTCCAGCGGTTCCGCCTGATTCAGGCATTTTCCTTCAGCGTCCTGTGTCAGACCGCCTGCTGCTTCAATCGCCTGATAGACCCGGCTGCCCTGCGGCAGCTCATAAACACCGGGCCTTTCAACCGCACCGCATACATACACATAAAGCGGACCCGCATCCTTTCCGGCTGCTTCGTCTGCCTCTCCGTCTGCTGCCGTGCCTGCGGCACCTGCATCTGCCGTATTACCTGTATCTGCCGCTGCTTCTGCGCCCGACGTATCTTCTGTGCCTGCGGTACCATCAGCGGATCCGCTGCCGGCAGTGCCGTCACTGCCCGTGGCGCCGGCCGCGTTCTCACCACGCCCCGCCGCGTCTTTCGATTCTGTGTCCCGGCTTCCGGCAGAACTGTCCTTCATTCCTGACGCCGAAAGGACGGACTCCGAATCAGAGATCTGATAGATCACCGATTCTTTTCCACACGCGGAAAGACCAAGCATACCGATCAGAAGACCTGTCAGCAGGATTCGTTTTCCTGCGCTTCTTTTTTCTCGTATCAATCCGTACCTCGCTTTGATTCTTCGTTACGGATTTCCCGCGATACGCATTCTGTAATATTGTAAAATATTTCAAAGATAAAAACAAGTCACACGCTCGGAAAGCCACGATGCGGCGTTACTGTGCCTTTTCTGTCAGATAAAAAACCCCGAACCGAAAAAAATCCGGCTCAGGGGTTTTCTCACTTTTCGATGGCTTTTCCGAGCTTTTCAGCCATCTCATCTATATCAGATTTTTCAATGACAAGCGGCGGAACCAGACGGATCACATTGCCGGAGGCCGTGATCACGACAAGGCCCTCTTCCAGCGCCGCGCTGACAATTTCTCCGGCAGGACGCCCCTGTACCACAAGACCCTGCATGAGTCCCTTGCCTCTGCGCTCCGCGAGACAGTCATACTTTTCCGTGAGCCCGTCCAGTTTCTGCTCGAAATACGGAGCGATCTCCCTCACATGGCCCACGATGTCCTTTTTCTCAAAGATATCGAATACCGTGCTGACGGCGCGCGCGGCAAAAGGATTGCCGCCGTATGTCGATCCGTGGTCGCCCGGCTCCAGCGAATGTTCTGCCACCTTTTCGTTCAGAATAAAGCAGCCGACGGGTACGCCGCAGCCGATTGCCTTGGCGCAGGTCATGATGTCAGGTGCCACGCTGTAATCCTGCCATGCCCAGAGCGTACCGGTTCTTCCCATGCCGCACTGGATCTCGTCGAGAATCAGGAGAATGTCATGCTCATCGCAGATTTTTCTCACACCCTGAAGGAACTCTTTTTCGGCGGGATATATGCCGCCCTCTCCCTGAACGGTCTCCATGATAATGGCGCAGGTTCTGTCATTCACCAGTGCCTTCACGCTGTCGAGGCTGTTATAGTCGGCAAAACGGATACCGCTGATCAGCGGCCTGAACGGATCCTGATACCCGGCATTTCCTGTGACGGAAAGAGCGCCCATGCTGCGGCCGTGGAAGGAATTCTTCATGGCGATGATCTCATGATCAGTCCGCCCGTCCTTCAGCCAGGCATATTTTCTCGCCGCCTTCAGTGCGCCCTCTATGGCCTCCGTTCCGCTGTTGGTAAAAAACACCTTCGAAAGGCCGCAGGACTCGACGATTTTTTTCGCCGCATCCGCCAGCGGTACATGATAAAACAGATTCGATGTATGATTGATTTTGTCGATCTGGTCCTTCAGCGCATCCTTCAGTTCCGTGCAGCTGTAACCGAGCGCCTGTACGGCAATACCGGCAGCAAAATCGAGGTATTCCTTTCCGTCCGTATCATACAGACGCACGCCCTCGCCCCGCTCAAACACGATCGGAAAACGGTTATAGGTGTGCACGATATACTGATCCGCCTGTTTCATATATTCTTCTGTATTCATTCTTTCTGCTCCTCCGTACCGCTCTGTGCCGCAGATATCTCTTCCGCATTTTCTGTCCCGAATTTCTGCTCATCATTGCCCAGAATGGCCGTACCGATTCCTCTGTTGGTAAAAATCTCCAGCAGCAGGCAGTGCGGGATCCGGCCGTCCAGAATATGTACACGGTTGACGCCGTTCTCTATCGCGGAAATGCAGTTCTGCAGCTTCGGAATCATACCGCCGATCACACGGCCGGATGTGATCAGTTCCTTTGCCTCCGACACATTAAGCTCCGAAATCAGCGTAGACGGGTCTTCTTTATCGTAATACACACCCTCGATATCGGACAGGAACGCCAGCTTTTCCGCGTGCACAGCTTCCGCAATGGCACTGGCCGCATCATCCGCATTGATATTGTATGACTGAAAATCTTCGTCCATGCCGATCGGGCAGACAATCGGAAGAAAATCCTTTTCCAGCAGGTCCTGGAGAATCGTCGGATCTACCTTCGTGATCTCTCCGACGTATCCGATATCCTCGCCGCCGGAATATTTTTTCTTCACCGTCAGCATGCCGCCGTCTTTTCCGCTCACACCGATGGCGCGCACGCCCAGAGATTCCACCATGCTGACCAGATGCTTGTTGACCTTGTTGAGCGCCATCTCGGCGATCTCCATCGTGTCGGCGTCCGTCACCCTGAGCCCGTTGACAAAGTGCGGTTCCATGCCGACTTTGCCGACCCAGCGGGAAATTTCCTTTCCGCCGCCGTGAACGAGAATCGGCTTGAAGCCGACCAGTTTCAGCAGAACGACGTCCTTGATCACATTTTTCTGAAGCTCCTCGTCGAGCATGGCCGATCCGCCGTATTTTACAACAATGATTCTCCGGTTAAAGCGCTGGATATACGGCAGTGCCTCAATCAGAACCTCCGCCTTGTCCAGGTATTTCTGGTTTACCATGATGATTTCCTCTTTCGTCTCTGGTTTTATATGCAGTAAGACCTCGGCTCAGGACCGGTAGTCCGCGTTGATTTTTACATAATCGTAAGTGAGATCGCAGCCCCAGGCGGTAGCCTCCGCGCTGCCCATTTTGATATCGATCACCGCCGTGACCGCATCCTCCGAGAGGATTTTCGTTGCCTCATCCTCACTGTAGTCAAGCGCAACGCTGTCCTTTGTGATCTGGATTCTGCCCGCGCTGCTCTGGAAATACAGATCTACCGTATCCACGTTGAACTTTGCAGAAGAATAGCCCATGGCGCAGAGAATTCTGCCCCAGTTCGCATCTCTGCCGAAAATCGCCGCCTTCGTCAGATTTGATTCCACAACCGACTTGGCAAGCGTACGTGCCTGGTCATAGTCCTTTGCATGAATCACCTTCACCTCGAAAAGCCGGGAGGCACCTTCTCCGTCGCCGGCGATCATCTTCGCGAGCGTCCGGTTCACCTCCAGCAGCGCTGCTGCAAACAGATCATAGGCCTCTCCGGTTTCCGTGATTTCCTCGTTCCCCGCCAGACCGTTGGCCAGTACCAGACAGGTATCGTTTGTCGACATGTCTCCGTCGACGGAAATCATGTTGTAGGTTGCTCCGACCGAAGCCGACAGAGCCTTCTGCAGCATCTTCTTTGAGATCAGGCAGTCCGTGGTGATGAAGGAAAGCATTGTGCACATATTCGGGTGAATCATGCCCGCACCCTTGCACATGCCGCCGATTGTCACCTCCGTTCCGCCGATTTTTATGGTGACGCAGACTTCCTTCGGTCTGGTGTCGGTCGTCATGATGGCCTGCTCTGCCGACGAAGCCGCTTCTCTCGAATTGGAAAGAAGCGGAGCCAGACGGCTGATGCCTTCTCTCATCTTATCGATCGGCAGCTGCTGTCCGATCACGCCGGTGGAACCAAGGAGCACGCTGTCCGCCGGGATGCCGAGGGTCTCCGCTGCCGCCTCTGCCGTAAGCCGGCAGATCTCATCGCCCTCTTTTCCCGTCGCCGCATTGGCAATGCCGCTGTTGACAACGACAAGCTGTGCCGACGGATGGTTGTATATGATATTGCGGTCCCATCTGACCGGTGCCGCCTTGACCTGATTGGTCGTGAAGGTGCCCGCTGCCACGCACGGAACCACGCTGTAGATCAGTGCCATATCCTTTGTATGATTTTTCTTGATGCCGGCGCTCCCGCCGATCGCCTGAAATCCGGTTGGCGCAGTCACGCCGCCCTCACCTGGTCTGACCTGAATCTTTTCCATAATCAATGACTCTCCTTTTTGTCCATCTTTCCTGCCGGTAGACGTTATTTTCATCAGTATAAGTCCGCCGCGGCACGATTGTAAAGGACCGGATGTGAATAATCATACGCTCGAATCATAAATTATGCAATATGATTTTTAAAAATTCACTTTCTCTCTTGCATTCCCCGGCATGATATTGTATAGTGTCAGCGTTGGTTATATGAATGTGATGACGAAGTGCCACCGATGTGCGCACCGATGTGAACGATTTTTCAGGAGGAACTTCCCATGAGCGAAAAAGTTGTACTTGCCTATTCCGGCGGACTTGATACCACAGCACTGATTCCGTGGCTGAAAGAGAATTTCGGATATGAAATCATCTGCTGCTGCATTAACTGCGGCCAGGAAGAGGAGCTGACAGATGACAATCTGAACGAGAGAGCCTTAAGCTCCGGCGCATCAAAACTTTATATTATTGATGTCATTGATGAATTCGCGGATGACTACATCATGCCGTGTGTTGAAGCCGGTGCTGTCTATGAGCACAAATATCTGCTCGGAACTTCCATGGCACGCCCGCTGATCGCCAAAAAGCTCGTGGAGGTTGCTCACAAGGAAGGTGCCGTTGCGATCTGTCACGGTGCCACCGGCAAGGGCAATGACCAGATCCGTTTTGAGCTCGGCATCAAGGCCCTGGATCCGACGATCAAAATCATCGCACCTTGGCGCATGACCGATGTATGGAAGATGCAGTCCCGTGAAGACGAGATCCGGTACTGCAAAGACCACGGCATTGATCTGCCGTTCTCCATGGGCAAGGGCTACAGCCGTGACCGCAACCTGTGGCACATCAGCCACGAGGGTCTCGAGCTTGAGGATCCTTCCCAGGCACCGAATTATGATAAACTGCTCGTTCTCTCCGTGACACCGGAGAAGGCACCGGATAAGGAAACGGACATCACACTCGAGTTCCGCGACGGAAAACCGGTCGCACTGAACGGAAAGGCCATGAAGATCTCCGAGATCATCCAGGAGCTCAACCGTCTCGGCGGAGCCAACGGCATCGGTATCATTGATATCGTGGAGAACCGTGTCGTCGGCATGAAATCGCGCGGTGTCTATGAGACTCCCGGAGGAACCATTCTCATGGAGGCTCATGATCAGCTCGAGGAGCTGGTTCTTGACCGTGAGACCATGGAAACGAAGAAGAAGCTCGGCAGTCAGCTGGCACAGATCGTCTATGAGGGCAAATGGTTCACACCGCTCCGCGAGGCAATTCAGGCTTTTGTCGAGAGCACCCAGAAGGTTGTAACCGGCACGGTAAAGCTGAAACTCTACAAGGGCAATATCATCCGCAACGGTACGACATCTCCTTACAGCCTGTACAGCTCTTCTCTGGCATCCTTCACCACAGGCGATATGTACGACCACAGCGATGCGAGCGGATTCATCAATCTGTTCGGTCTGCCGCTGAAGGTACGCGCACTGATGATGAAAGATGTGGAGACCATGAAGAACACCAGATAATAACGGTTCTGAGGGCTGTTAAATATAAGTATTCCTGACGGATATCAGTAAAAATCTTCGTAACGGACATAAAAAAGAGGCGGAACCCGAACGGTTCCGTCCCTTTTATTTTCTCTGCTGTTTTTTCTCTGTCTTTTCTCTGTCTTTTCTCTGTTTTTTCTGTATCTTTTCAGTGCCTGCCCTGCCGGCATCAGTCTTCAACGCTGTAGTTCGGTGCTTCCTTCGTGATATGGATATCATGAGGATGAGACTCTTTCAGCGCGGCTGAGGAGATTTTGACAAATTTGCCGGTCTGCTGCAGTGTCTTGATATCCTTCGCTCCGCAGTAGCCCATGCCGGACCGGAGTCCGCCGATCAGCTGGAACACCGTGTCCTCAAGAGCTCCCTTATAGGCAACGCGGCCTTCTACGCCTTCGGGAACGAGCTTCTTTGCGCCCGCCTGGAAATAGCGGTCCGCACTGCCATGTGCCTGCGCCATGGCGCCGAGAGAGCCCATGCCGCGGTATACCTTGTATTTACGTCCCTGATACAGCTCGAATTCTCCGGGTGCCTCATCGCATCCTGCAAAAATCGAACCCATCATCGTGACGTCAGCACCTGCCGCGATGGCTTTCGTGATATCACCCGAATACTGAATACCGCCGTCGGCGATGATCGGCGTGCCGGTCTTCTTCGCCTCTTCGTAGCAGTTCATGACCGCCGTGATCTGCGGCACACCGATGCCGGCCACCACCCGGGTCGTGCAGATGGAGCCGGGGCCGATGCCGACCTTGACGCAGTCAGCGCCTGCCGCCACCAGATCATGAACGGCTTCTGCCGTCGCCACATTGCCGCAGATAACCTGAAGATCCGGATACGCGTCCTTGATCATCTTCAGACATTTGAAAATATTCTTTGAATGGCCGTGTGCAGAGTCAATCACGACACAGTCCACATGCGCCTTCACCAGTGCCTCTACCCTGTCAAGCACATCATCGGTAATGCCGACAGCCGCGCCGCAGAGCAGCCGTCCCTGTGCATCCTTGGCTGCGTTCGGATACTGGATCTGCTTCTCGATATCCTTGATGGTGATCAGGCCCTTGAGGTTGCCCTCGTCATCGACAATCGGGAGCTTTTCCTTCCTGCACTTCGCCAGGATTTTTTTCGCTTCCTCGATGGTGACGCCTTCCTTTGCCGTGACAAGATTCTCGCTTGTCATCGAATCCTTTATCTTCTTGCTGAAATCCGTCTCGAACAGAAGATCACGGTTCGTGATGATACCGACAAGCTTCTTGCCCTCGGTGATGGGCACACCCGAAATGCGGTATTTCGCCATCAGATTGTTGGCATCCTCCAGCGTGTTGTCCGGAGAAAGGTAGAACGGATCCGTGATGACGCCGTTCTCCGAACGTTTTACCTTATCAACCTCGTCCGCCTGCTGCTCGATCGACATATTCTTATGAATGATTCCGATGCCGCCCTGACGCGCCATGGCAATGGCCATGCGGTGCTCGGTAACGGTATCCATGCCTGCGCTCATCATAGGAATGTTCAGCCGAATGGTCTTCGTGAGCCACGTGCTTACATCGACCATGTTCGGTGTCACTTCCGAATACTGAGGTACCAGTAAAACATCATCAAACGTAATTCCTTCACCGATAATCTGTCCCATCTTTCCGTCCTTTCCGATCGTTTAACCACCTGAACCTTAGCCATTATTCACCGGATCTGACCGTCCGTTTCACCGCAGGGTACCCCGGCTCTGTCCCTGACAGCGCCCGCCCGCGGAGTATTTCCCGAAAGTCTAGCAAACCTGAAAATGAAAGTCAACAATGCCACAGGAAAACATCGCTGCAGAAAACATCAGCTGAAAAAAGTGCGGCTCGGGATCCTTCTCCGGATATCCTGAATCATCTGATCGTTCGGAGAGATCAGAACCTTCACCCTGTCTCCCGCCTTCGCGTCCTTGATGGCAAAAACCCACGCCTTCTTCCTGTCTTCCTCCGTGCCGGAAGTAAAATCACGGACCTTCAGGTTCTTATAGCCGTCGAGATGGTCGGAACCTGCCGGCGCGAACACCTCTGCCTCCGCCAGATTATACGAGGCGACTTCTTTTCTCGACTCGCCGGAATAGATTCTGGCAATGTCCAGACTGCCGTTCACATAGGAATATTCCAGCTCGACATGAAAGCGCCTGAACAGCCAGCGGTCGACAAAAATCATAACCAGGCCGGCAAGAAAAAATATAATATTCAGAAAAAGCAGGCCGGAGACAAACATCAGGGCCGTGATCACAATAAGCACCGCCTGCATCAGGTAACTGCCGAACCCCCGCTGTCTCGGGATCTCCAGTTCGGTAAATAAATCATCCATATCACAGAAACCTCCGTCAGATATACTGCTGTCAATTATACTCCCGCCTGCTGTCAATGTCACGCACCGGCAGCCGTTTCCTCCTGTTTCCGTTACAGTTCAGACGTCCACCAGAGCCGCCAGGGCCACGGAACACATGGAGACTTCCAGGCCGAGGACAAGCGAGAGCGTGTCGAGGCTGGAAGTCTCCATGTGTGACAGTGGCTGGCAAAGAGTGAACAGTAACCTGTTTCCCGCCCGGATGTTCATGGCATTCTGACGGAAGACCTGACAAAATCTTGTCATAAATGACGTGGCGGTCCCGAAAACGATCCGTTATACTTAAACACGTATAAAAGATGACTATTCTGAACTGAAATGACAGAATACATACCATCGATTCACAAGGAGGAAAGTTACATGTCCAGTCTCAGTCTTGAGCACATCGGCAAAAAGTATCCGAATGGTTTTGAAGCCGTAAAAGACTTCAACCTCGATATCAAGGATAAGGAATTTATCATTTTCGTAGGCCCTTCAGGATGCGGTAAATCTACCACGCTGCGTATGATCGCAGGTCTTGAGGAGATCACCTCCGGTACCCTGAAAATTGGCGGCAAGGTCATGAACGATGTTGATCCGAAGGATCGTGATATCGCCATGGTTTTCCAGAACTATGCACTGTATCCGCATATGACTGTATACGACAACATGGCATTCGGTCTGAAGCTCCGCAAGGTTCCGAAGGATCAGATCGACAAGATGGTAAAGGAAGCTGCCAAGATCCTTGATCTGGAGCATCTGCTCGACCGCAAGCCGAAGGCTCTCTCCGGTGGACAGAGACAGCGTGTTGCCATGGGACGTGCCATCGTACGTAATCCGCGTGTCTTCCTTATGGATGAGCCGCTCTCCAACCTGGATGCAAAGCTCCGTGTTCAGATGAGAACCGAGATCGCAAAGCTCCATGACAGACTGGGCGCTACGATCATCTATGTAACCCATGACCAGACCGAAGCTATGACACTCGGTACCAGAATCGTTGTTATGAAGGAAGGCGTCGTTCAGCAGGTTGATACACCTCAGGCGCTTTACAATACACCGTGCAACCTGTTCGTAGCAGGCTTCATCGGATCCCCGCAGATGAACTTCCTGGATGCTGTTCCGGAGAAGGATGAGAGCGGCCATGTAGCGCTGAATATCGCCGGCAGCAAATTCCCGATTCCCGATGCCAAGGGCAAAGTTCTCATCGAGAAAGGCTACATCGGCAAGACGGTTACCGCTGGTATCCGTCCGGAGAATATCTCCGATGATCCGGAAGATATTCAGAAATGGTCCAACGAGACCTTCAAGGCAAAGATCAATGTCTATGAGCTTCTCGGTGCTGAGACATTCCTGTATTTCGATTTCGGCGGCACGGCCATGACCGCACGTGTAAATCCTTCTTCCACCGCAAGAACCGGTGATGAGGTAACCTTCGCTGTCGATGCCGACAAGTTCCATATCTTCGACAAGGATACTGAGCTTGCCATCGTTCACTGATTCCGGTGAACCGCTGAGAAAGACATCCGTCATAAAAAAGACTTCCGCACGAAACCGGTGCGGAAGTCTTTTCTTTTATTCAGCTCATGATCCGGCTGTCAGCGCTCGAACCTGAAATACACGATGACAGCTTTACCGTCGCGGTGAATCCATACAGCGGTATCCTCATCCTTTTCCTCGAACAGGCCCAGATCATACCGGCCGTATTCGTGGCCTTCTGACGGTTTCTTTCCGTTTTCTGCCGCCGTGCCGTAATCTCCGCCCTGAAAAGCGATGACCGTGTTAATGATCGGCTGGATGGCGTCCTCGTCGTCCCCCAGAAACATCTCGCGCACGCCTCTGGACAGATAAACCGGCTCGCCGTTCACATTGCCGTACATCGCCGTACCGAAGCCCTTCTTCTTTACCATCTCCTGCAGCTCATGAAATGTCATAATCATTTCCTCCCTCTGTCATATCTGCAATAAATAACTGTCATCTCGATACTGTATGATCCTCAGTCACTGTTCAGATAGTCATGAACCATCATGGCGATCTTGAACGTCATGGCCTCATCGAATTTCCTGATGTCGAGCCCCGTAACCTTCTGCATCTTCTCGATCCGGTACACAAGGGTGTTTCTGTGAATATAGAGTCTGCGTGCCGTCTCGGAAATATTCAGGTCATTGGCAAAGAACTGCCGGATCGTCGTCATGGCCTCGTCATCCAGTTCAGCAAACACGTCATGGTCAAAGGTTTCTCTGAGGAACATCTCGCACAGTGATCTGGGAAGCTGATAGATCAGCCTGCCGATGCCGAGTCTGTCGTAGGAGATGACCCGGCGGTCCGGGTAAAAAATCCTGCCGACCTCCAGCGCAAGCTGCGCCTCTTTATAGGACTGTGACAGGTTGACCAGCTGCCAGACCGGCGTGCCGTAGGAAACGCGAACCGGAATCATCGCCTCCGTATTCATCATATCCGAAATCATATAGGCCATCTGGCTCATCTGATCTGTGACTTCCGCCCCCGGCTCTTCCGAAACCACTGCGATATCCTCTGTATCCACGGAAACCACGAAGACACTGCCTGCCGGCGTGTACATGGCTTTCAGGGTCTTCAGGGCATAGGACATGTTCTGTTCCGGCACCTTAAGCAGAAATACCGCGCGCGGTACATCATCGCGGATCTTCAGCCTGGCCGATTCTTCTCTGATATCGGTCGGGAGCACATTGTCCAGCAGAATACTCTGAATGAAGCGGTTCTTATCGGCGCGTTCCTGCGCCATGGCCAGAAAGCCTCTGATCTCACTCGAAGCGATTCTTGTAACGATTTCCGCATCTGCTCCGGAGACAATCAGAATATACTGTGTCCTGTCCCCGTCATCGATTTTTGTATAAACATCATCGCGCACCTGCATGCTGTCCGCTGCAGACTGTATAAAAGACGTGAGCACCTCCCGTTCCGGCTCCGCTCCGGACGAGAACGCCTTCAGCACATCCAGGTTCTGATTTACGAGCGCTATGTCCGCTTCCGTAATATCGGCAAGTTCCTGAAGTGCATTGATCATAATGTGACCGGATACCATACCTGACCTTTCCTTCCTTATCGGGCTTTATGATTTTCCTGATGCTTCTGTGAATAAATGATGCCGCGGCAAATTCCCGGACTTCGTTTCGTGTCCTACCGGTTCCGGATGAATTCATTTCCGTCTTTCATCCGCATGCTGATCATCCGACAGTATGCTGTCATATATCCGCTCCCGGATTTCCTTTTCCGCTGCTTCTTTTCCGCCGTTCTTAAAGGCATTCTTCACGGCTTTTTCCGCGGGCTCTTTCAGCGTGCACGCGAAGGTTATGATTCCGTTCTTCCAGCTGACATTAATATCGCCCTCATACTGGTGAACGATGCCCATGGCAATCGACAGACCGACGCCGTAACCGCCTTTTTTCCGATCGTCAATCCTGTGTGACGAATCCTCCCGGTAGAAACGGTCAAAGAACCGCCTGTAATCCACCTTCGCCCCTGCGGCATACTGATTCGATACATCCAGATGCATCACATGACGCACCATATTGAACGAGACCGTGATCTCTCCGCCGTCGTCGCAGTACTTGATCGCATTATCAATCAGAAGCCCTGCCAGCTGGCGTATCAGGCTCTCCGATACATAAGCCACGATATCCGGCGTGATGTTTTCGGTGAATTTCTTCTTATCCTGCGAGGCCACCGGCTCAAACGTTCTGCAGGTATCGCTGATTACCTCGGAGACGTTGATTTTTTCCAGGTCTCCGGGATCCTCCCGTTCCTCCGCACGGCTGACGGCCACAAGATTGTTGATCAGGCCGGTCATGTGATCTACCTGACGCATGGTGGACTGATTCCACTCGTTTTCACCGTTCATCATCATTTCCACTTCGGTATTCGCACGGATCACCGAAAGCGGCGTCTTCAGCTCATGGCTGGCGTTGGTGATGAACTGTTTCTGTTTCTCCGCATTTTCAATCTCCGGCTGCACCATTCTGAAAGAAAATGCGCGAAGCAGGAAGAACGACAGAATGGCACCGATAAACAGCAGCGCCATCACCGTATACAGAATTCTCCGGCTTGTCACAATTGACTCCGACTTGTCGAGAAAGACAACGATCACGCCGCCCCTGCTGCGGTCAGCCGCCTCATAGTAGTAGCCGCCGATGCTGCCGAAGCTTGCTTCCCTGCGCACTGTCCTGGCATACGTCACGGCCTCATCATCATCAACGGAGGCGATATAATTCATCTTGATATCCTCAACATCATCATTCTGATCGAAGAGGACCGCCATGTACCGCGTTGCATACCGTTCGTCGGGGTCGGACATTTTCATATTGTAGGAAAAAATCCTCTGGAAATACTCGATCAGATTTTCATCTTCTGAATTAAAGGAGGGATTTTCCGCTCCTCCCGCCTGTGAAAATCTGTTTTTCATTCCGGATGTCTCCGAAGAGGAAGAAGCCGATGAACCGCCGGCAGATTTCTCCGAAGTTCCCGAACCGGAATACGAAGAATCTGAGGAGGTATCCTCTGCATCGTCTTCCGTCAGAACCAGATCTCCGTCATTCTCGATGATATGATCAAGGACTGCCTTGCTCTCCCGCCGGGTTGTCTGCAGGTTAATCAGATAAACAAGACCTCCCATAAAAATCATCACCAGCAGGAAGGAAATCAGTGCCAGGAATATAAATTTTTTCCTCAGTCTGTTGATCGCGTGTTCGTTCATCTGCCATCCTTTCGTACTTTTCTATGATACCACAAAAGGCCTCCTCCGAACAGAAAGTTCGGAGGAGGCCTCCCGGAGATCTGCCGCGTATCAGAAGCGATACAGACAGATTTTTCTTTATTAAGCTATCGGCTTAAAGACATTTCGTGTCAGTGTCTCATCAGTATCCCATGTCAGCGCCGCCTGCAGCCGGTGCAGCCGGAGCTGGTTCCGGAATAATAGATACAGCTGCCTCAGTGGTCAGCAGTGAAGAAGCAACGGAGGTTGCATTCTGCAGTGCGCTTCTCGTTACCTTTGCAGGATCGACGATGCCGGACTTAACCATGTCGACATACTCGTCATGCAGTGCATCATATCCGATGCCGTCATCGGACTCTTCTACCTTATTGATAACAACGGAGCCTTCCACACCTGCGTTCTCCGCAATGATGTTCAGCGGAGCCTTCAGGGCCTTCAGAATGATGTTGGCACCGGTCTTCTCATCGCCTTCAAGGCTGTCCGCGAAAGGCTGGAGTTCCTTTGATGCATGTACGTAGGCAGAGCCGCCGCCTGCGATGATGCCTTCCTCAACAGCAGCCTTGGTAGCGTTGAGCGCATCCTCCATACGGAGCTTTGCTTCCTTCATTTCTGTCTCGGTTGCGGCACCTACACGGATAACCGCTACGCCGCCGGACAGCTTTGCCAGTCTCTCCTGCAGTTTCTCCTTATCAAAATCAGAGGTGGTGACACTGATCTGATTCTTGATCTGTGCGATACGATCCTGAATGGCCTTCTTGTCGCCGAGACCGTCAACGATCGTTGTATTCTCCTTGGTGATATGAACTGATTTAGCCTTGCCGAGCATATCCATGGTGGCATCCTTCAGATCGATACCGAGATCAGAGGAGATAACCTGGCCGCCGGTAAGAATAGCGATATCCTGCAGCATCTCTTTTCTTCTGTCGCCGTAGCCCGGAGCCTTGACTGCGCATACCTTGAAGGTGCCGCGGAGTTTGTTGACAATCAGTGTGGACAGAGCCTCACCGTCGACATCCTCTGCAATGATCAGCAGGCTTGCGCCGCTCTGAACGATCTGCTCAAGAAGAGGAAGGATCTCCTGAATGTTGCTGATCTTCTTATCAGTGATCAGGATATAAGGTGTATCCAGATTGGCTTCCATCTTCTCCATATCGGTAGCCAGATAAGCAGATACGTAGCCACGGTCAAACTGCATTCCTTCTACGACATCCAGCTCGGTCTGCATGGTCTTGGACTCTTCGATCGTGATAACACCGTCGGAGGTTACCTTTTCCATGGCATCGGCAACCATCTGGCCGACTTCATCGTCGCCTGCGGAAATCGCTGCTACTCTGGCGATCTGCTCCTTGCCGGTTACCTTCTTGGACTGCTTCTTAATATATTCAACAGCCTTGTCAGCTGCCTTCTTCATTCCTTTTCTGAGGATGATCGGATTGGCGCCTGCGGCAAGGTTGCGGCTGCCTTCCTGGATCATGGCCTGAGCCAGAACGGTTGCGGTTGTGGTACCATCACCGGCTACATCGTTGGTCTTGGAAGCGACCTCACGGATGAGCTGTGCGCCCATATCTTCATATCCGTCCTTCAGCTCGATCTCCTTTGCGATCGTAACACCATCGTTGGTGATCGTCGGTGCACCGTAGGACTTCTGAAGAACAACGTTACGGCCCTTCGGTCCAAGTGTTACACGTACGGTATTTGCAAGTTTGTCTACACCGGCCTGAAGAGCATTTCTTGCCTCAGCGCCGTATTTAATATCCTTTGCCATAATTCAAATTCCTCCTGTTTTCTGGATCTGTCTTATATGAATTCATCCGGTCTCCGTCCGGCCCTGCCGGCACGGCTGCCGTCTTATTTTATAATTGCGAGAATATCATCCTGTCTGGAAACAATGTACTCCTCATCGTCGATTTTGATATGTGTGCCGGAATACTGAGCAAATACGACACGGTCGCCAACTTTGACTTCCATCTTTACCTTATCGGTTCCGGGACCAACCGCGATGACATCAGCTTCCTGCGGTTTTTCCTTGTTGGCGCTTGTGAGGATAATGCCTGATTTTGTCTTCTCCTCAGCTTCAACCTGTTTCAGAACAACTCTGTCTCCTAACGGAACTAGCTTCATGATCAATGCCTCCTTTATGTTTCTTTCTCTGTATCTCGCTTATTGCCTTATTTATTAGCACTCGTTTTCTATGAGTGCTACTCAACAATGCCTATCATATGTAAATCGACGTTTTTTAGCAACCGAGATTATTCCTGTCAATTCCTGTATTTTCACGGTTATCATCGCGTTTTCTTTTATTTTCTCTTATTTGCGTCAATTTTCATATTTTTAGAAAATTCCGGGTTATCATACAGGATGCCACCGTACTGTATTAAGCCCGACTGCTCCATCGCTGCGCGATTCCCGCAGTCGGCACATGAGACCGACTTCGTCGGTCTGACGCGGCGTTCGCCTCACCGCATCACACTTCGTGTGTGCGGATGCGGCTCACTGCCCGCGCATGAGACCGACTTCGTCGGTCTGACGCGGCGTTCGCCTCACCGCATCACACTTCGTGTGTGCGGATGCGGCTCACTGCCCGCGCATATTCGCATTCTCGCGATGCTGTCGCATCGCTCCATGCTCATACATGTTTGCGTCGATCACGCATACAGTTTTCTGTGCATGCTTCGCATGCCCAAAAACTGTCTGCGCGTCGACGGCTTAATACAGTAAAAGTCCGGGCTGCCTGTGACGGACAGCCCGGACCTCATGTTCTGCGCTTAATTTTCTTTCTGCTGCTGCTTTTCCTTATCTTCCTTTTCCTTCTTCCTGATCTCATCGAGCTCTGTGAAGATATAGTCATTCAGCACTTTAATGTAGGTTCCCTTCATGCCGCTCGACTTCGACTCAATCACGCCGGCGCTCTCAAACTTGCGCAGCGCATTTACGATGACGGAGCGGGTTATACCGACCCGGTCAGCGATCTTGCTTGCCACGAGGATGCCCTCGGTGCCCTGCAGCTCATCGAAAATATGAATGATGGCTTCCAGCTCCGAATAGGAAAGCGTGGCAAATGCCGATTTCACCACCTGTTTCTTGCGGTTCTCCTCGACGTTCTCCTCGTTGACCGAACGCATCATTTCCAGGCCGACGACAGTCGTGCCGTACTCGCTGACTATGATGTCATCAATGTCGTACATCGGATCATAGCGGTACATGAATACGGTACCCAGTCGTTCGCCGGCTATCTCGATCGGATTGATGATCGCCGTGTATTTCCGGGAAATCTCCTCATTCTCGAATCCCAGGGTGCTCAGATTGACGTTCTCCTTGGTCGAGAGCACGCTGAGCAGCCGGTCGTTCAGATGAGGATCGACATGCTCTCCCACCTCATAGGTGATGAGATCTGTTATCTTCTCCACACCATCACAGATGGAAACGCCAAGAACTTTGCCCTTGCTGCTGATCACGAGGACATTGGAATGGAGGCAGTCCTCCAGTACATCGCAAATGTCATTAAATACCACTTTCGTCGAATTGTTGTTATGAAGCAGGTTATTAATCTTTCTCGTTTTGTCTAACAGCTGTACACTCATTCTCTCGTCTCCTTCTCCGACTGGCTCCCCCTTTTAACGGACTCTAGCTACTATAACATTTCTCTGATTAAAAATCAATAATTTTTCTGAACATTTCTGATTTTTTTTCAAATTATTTGAATACTGTTAAGTTTGTAACAGGAATCACGTTTCTTCTTTCTTCTTTTCCATCGGAAGGACACAGCCGCACTCCTTGTCGGCGCAGACCAGCTTATTTCCCTTTTCCACCATATAACCGCCGCACTTCGGACAACGCGTATTCGACGGTTTCTGCCAGGTCATGAAATCGCACTCGGGGTTGTGTTCACAGCCGTAATAGCGGCGTCCCTTTCTCGTCTTCTTCATGAGCACTTCGCCGCCGCATTTCGGACACTTCACGCCGATTTTTTCAAAATAGGGCTTGGTGTTGCGGCACTCAGGGAAGCCCGGACATGCAAGGAATTTGCCGTGCGGCCCGTACTTCACCACCATATGGCGGCCGCAGTTTTCGCAGATCACATCCGTGACCTCGTCTTCGATTTTTACCTCGGCCAGCTCCTTCTCTGCCTTCTTTACGGATTCTTCCAGATCCGGCCAGAAATTCTCGATGATGGTCTTCCACTGCACCTTGCCGGCACCGACAGCATCAAGAAGCTGCTCCATGTTTGCGGTAAAATCAACGTTGACGATACTCGGAAAAGCCTGCAGCATCATATTGTTGACGGCTTCGCCGAGCTCTGTGATATACAGATTTCTCTTTTCACGCGTCACATAGTGGCGGTTGATGATGGTTGAAATCGTAGGTGCATAAGTACTCGGTCTGCCGATGCCGAGTTCCTCCAGTGTCTTGACGAGAGAAGCCTCCGTATAGTGGGCCGGCGGCTGCGTGAAATGCTGTTCCGGACAGAATTCCATCAGTGCCAGGCTGCTGTCCTCCCGGATGCCGTTCAGATGGTCATCCTCAGGTTTCTTCTCTTCATCGTCATAGACGGACTGAAAACCGTCAAAAGTAATCCTTGAGGCCGATGCATTAAACACATACTCACCGTCGGAGATACGGACGCTGTTCGTCTCATACACGGCGGGCGCCATCCGGCTCGCGGCAAACCGTCGCCAGATCAGCTGATACAGGCGGAACTGGTCCCGGGATAAGAATTCCCTGATGGACTGCGGCGTCCTCGAAATATCGGTGGGACGGATAGCCTCATGTGCATCCTGTGCGTTTCTGTTTTTATTCTCGGTCGTGGCATTGACAGCGACGTAATGACTGCCGTATTTCTCCTCGATATAAGCGCGTGCCTGCGTGTCCGCCTCTTCGGAGATTCTCGTGGAATCTGTTCTCAGGTAGGAGATCAGACCGACCGTTCCTTCTTTCTTCAGGTCGATGCCCTCGTACAGCTGCTGCGCAATCTGCATGGTTCTGGAAGTCGACATGTTCAGTGTCTTCGATGCTTCCTGCTGCAGGGTACTGGTCGTGAAGGGAAGCGGTGCCTTCCGGATCCGCTGGCCCTTTCTGATGCTGCGGACTGCAAAGGAAGAATCCTTCATCTGATCGAGAATCTGCTGCAGTTCCTCTCTGGACCGGATGGAAACCTTCTCCTTTTCTGTTCCGTAAAAATGCGCGGTCAGCGGTTTCCTGCTTCCGTCGACGGAAAAATCGGCGTCCAGCGTCCAGTATTCTTCCGGAATGAATGCGTTGATTTCATTTTCTCTGTCGGCGATGATTCTCAGCGCAACAGACTGCACGCGTCCGGCTGACAGACCCCGCTTGATTTTTTTCCAGAGAAGCGGGCTGATTTCATACCCCACCATGCGGTCCAGGCACCGGCGCGCCTGCTGCTCATCCACCAGATCCATATCGATCTCGCGCGCATTTTTCAGGGAAGCCTTCACCGCAGACTTCGTAATTTCATTAAAGGTGATACGGCGCATCTTCTTATCATCAAGCTTCAGCGCCTTGGAGAGATGCCATGCAATAGCCTCTCCCTCACGATCGGGGTCGGTTGCGAGATAAACCTTATCGGCTTTGTCTGCCGCCTTTCTCAGCGAAGCAACCAGCGGGCCCTTGCCGCGGATCGTGATATATCTGGGTTCAAAATCATGTTCAATATCAATGCCGAGGCTGCTCTTCGGCAGATCACGCACATGTCCGTTGGACGCAAGAACAGTGTAATTTTTACCTAAAAATTTCTGAACGGGTTTCACTTTGGTCGGAGACTCTACAATTACCAGATTGTTTGCCAAAGCTCTGCCTCCTGTAATTTCTGCGTAAAAGACGGTTTCCCGCCTTCGTCAAACAGTTTCGTATCGCACTATAACTCAAACGGATTGAAGATGCAAGCTCATATATACGGGCAGAAAAGACTTATTCATGTCCGGTATTCGCAGTTTAAAATTATTTCTTGCATTTAAGTATTGCTTCCGTTTATAATGAAATCACATCAGCATTTCCTGTCAGATCTCCGCCCGGAGATCCGTTTTCCCGGTTTATCTTTCAGTTTTCATACATCCGTTTCATCCGTTTCCCGCTTTTTACTCCTGTTGCCGCTGTTTTCTTTCCCGCACCGGTCCGGCTCCGCCGGCCAGAAGGAGGTTCTATGTTCTGCAGTGTTCTGTCCGCTGCCATCTCCGGCACTGAGATTCTTCCCGTTTCCGTAGAAGTCGACGTGAGTACGGGCATGCCGGGGCTTACCATGGTAGGCTTTGTCTCTTCTCAGGTCCGCGAGGCGCAGGAGCGCGTACGGACAGCCATCAGAAATCTTGGTCTCAGTCTTCCGCCGAGAAGAATCACCATCAATCTGTCCCCCGGTGACATTCGGAAAGATGGCACAAGGTTTGACCTGCCGATCGCGGCTGCCGTTCTCGAGGCGATGGGGGCTATCCCGAAACACGTTTTCTCCGATACGCTTCTGCTCGGTGAACTTCATCTCGACGGAACCACCGGGGAGGTTCCCGGTGTCCTGCCCGGCGTTATCTGCGCCAGAGATATGGGCTGTCGCCTCTGTATCGTCCCTTCCGGCAATCTGGTGGAAGCCCTTGCCGTGCAGGGTATCCGTTCCGTCGGCATCCGGAGTCTTCAGGATCTGATCGCCGTCAGCAGAGGAGAAATCCCCGTTCAGCCGTCCGTTCCCGGATCTCTGCCCGGCGAACAGGGCGTATCCGGCGGTGCTGATTTTTCCGATATTCATGGTCAGAAGACCGTCAAACGGGCCGCGCAGATCGCGGCTGCGGGCTTTCACAATCTGCTGCTGTCCGGGCCGCCCGGTTCGGGAAAGTCCATGACAGCCCGGAGAATCCCCACGATCATGCCCCCTCTGACGCCCGAAGAAAGTCTCGAAATTTCAAAAATCTACAGCATCGTCGGCCTCCTTCCAGAGGGCACAGCGCTGCTGCACACACGTCCGTTCCGCGCCCCGCATCACACGATCACACCGGCGTCGCTTCTGGGCGGAGGCACCAGCCCGAGGCCGGGCGAGATCACGCTGGCCCACCGGGGCGTTCTTTTCCTTGATGAACTTCCGGAAATGAATCCGGCCACGCTGGAAATGCTCCGCCAGCCGCTCGAGGACCGCCGCATCACGATCTCAAGGACGGGCGGAACCTGCACCTTTCCCGCATCCTTTATCCTTGTCGGCGCGATGAACCCCTGCCCGTGCGGCTGGTACCCGAACCGGAACCGGTGCACCTGCAGTCCGAAACAGATCATGTCCTACCGTTCCCGGATCAGCCAGGCCCTCCTCGACCGCATGGATCTCCGATGTGAGGTGCCCGCGACGGAATACGGCGCGCTGACCGGAGGAAAGCAGGACGAAGTTTCATCGGAGATCCTCCGGGAGGGCGTCATCCGTGCTGCAGAAGCCCAGAAGGACCGATATGAGGGCCTGCCCTTCATCTTCAACAGTGAGCTCGGCCCTTCCGATATCCCACGCTTCTGTCAGCTGACCGGTGAAGCCTCACGTCTGATGGAAGCCGCCTTTCACCGTTTTCTCATGTCCGCAAGAAGTTATCATCACACCCTGAAAACAGCACGGACCATTGCAGACATCGAGGGTGCTTCCCTGATCTGCGAGGCGCATATCAGTGAAGCGCTCTGCTACAGAAGCACAGATCCGGACATCGAATTCTCAGTGCAGGCCGGCGTCGCAGACAGGCAGGACGCGGATAACGCCGAAAAACGCCGTGGATACAGGAAAAAATCATATGCTAAAAAGAAGGAGAAAATGAAATCATGAAACTCAGTGATGAGGAAGAATTTGAGCGAAGACTCCGCTCTGAAAATGATATGTCCGTCCTTTCAGAGATCAGACTGATCCGGAAAGGGGATGACGGTTATCCGCCCTGTTTTCTGAATTATCCGAGAATGCCCGGCAGCATCTATGTCCTCGGCAGGCTGCCCGATCCGTCTGTGAAAACGGTCGCCATTGTCGGCGCCCGGAACTGCACATCCTATGGCCGGAATCAGGCGGAATATTTCGGCAGAACTTTTGCGCAGCACGGCATCCAGGTCATTTCCGGCATGGCTTACGGCATAGATTCCTGGGGTCAGAAAGGCGCGCTGGACGGCGGGGGAAAGGTATGGTCCGTTCTCGGCACGGGCGTGGATGTGTGTTACCCGAGACAGAATTATCCGCTCTACCGGCGGATCATCCGTGAAGGGGGCGGCATCATCTCCGAGTATCCGCCGGGTACACTGCCTGATGCCTGGCATTTCCCCATCAGGAACCGGATCATCAGTGCCCTGTCGGATGTGGTTCTTGTGGTGGAAGCCCGTCTGAAAAGCGGCTCTCTGATCACAGCCGATTACGCCATGGAGCAGGGAAAAAGCATCTATGCCGTCCCCGGCCGCAACGGAGACACCACGAGCGAGGGGTGCAACCGTCTGATCGCCCAGGGCGCAGGGATCGCCTGGGCACCGGAAGCCATTCTGGAAGAGCTTGGATTCGACTGCAGCGAAGCCTGTGCCGCAAGGTTCGAGGCGGCAGAAACGGAACAGAAAAAGCCTTCCGGTCAGCGGAAAAAGAAGAAAAACACCGTGACTTCCCCTGAGGCGGACCTTCTTCCGGAGCCCGTCATCGCCGATGACGGACATCGCAGTGCTGCCGGAAGGAAGCTGCCCGGAAAGTGGGCTCACTGTGATGATTTTCAGAAGCTGTACCGCCATCTCTCCGACACGCCGAAGACGCTGGACACCCTTCAGGAAGAAAGCGGTCTCGACCTGCCCTCTCTCACATCAGTTGTGATGCAGCTCTGCATCTCAGGATATGCCGCGGAAGCCGCGCCGGGATTTTATGTAAAAATCCCGGGATGATCCGGATGCCTCCCCTTCTGCGAAGCCGGATGGCCTGCACGGATTCAGGCCTCTTTCTTTTTCATTCTCAGCACTTCGAAAGGTTCCGTTTTCACGCCCAGATCGACGTGCAGTTCCTGCTGCGGGTGCGGAGCGGATGCCATCGGTGTTCCCTCTGCATCACGGATTCCCCGCACGGTGGTCCTGATATTCCTTCCGTCCGGCTTCATGATCTCGATTTCATCCCCGACGCAGAACTTGTTCTTCTGCGAAAGGACCGTAAATCCGTTTTCATCGACATGATCCGCATAGCCCAGATAAATATCGTTGGTGACATACGTGTTGCTGTCGTAGATCTGGTCTTCTGCTGTCGGTCTTCCGTAGAAAAATCCCGTCGTGAACTGTCTGAAGGTGCAGTCCGAGATCTGTTCCTGATACCAGGGAAGATTTTTTTCGTAAAGCGCAGGATCCTCCAGATAATCATCGATGGCTTTCCGATAGGTTCTCGCCACGGTTGCCACATAGAGTGCCGTTTTCATGCGTCCCTCGATCTTGAAGCTGTCAATCCCGGCGCCGATCAGATCCGGGATATGATCGACCATGCACAGATCCTTCGAATTAAAAATAAACGTCCCCCGCTCATTTTCTTCTATGGGCAGATACTCACCGGGACGTGATTCCTCCATCACCGCATATTTCCAGCGGCAGGGATGGGTGCAGGCACCCCGGTTCGCATCTCTGCCGGTAAAATAACTGGAGAGCAGGCAGCGTCCCGAATAGGAAATGCACATCGCGCCGTGAATGAATGTCTCAATTTCCATATCATCAGGGATAAGCGCACGCATCTCCCGGATCTCTGCCAGAGACAGTTCCCTTGCCGTCACAATGCGGGTCGCACCCTGATCATGCCAGAAGCGGGCGGTCATGTAGTTTGTGTTGTTCGCCTGTGTGCTTATGTGCCTCTCGATCTCCGGACAGATCTCCCCGGCCAGCATAAAGACGCCGGGATCCGCGATGATCAGCGCATCCGGCTTCATCTGTTTTAATTCCTCCAGATATTGCCTGATGCCGTCCATATCTCCGTTGTGGGCGAGAATGTTCACCGTTACATGCACCTTCACGCCATGAGCATGCGCATATTCAATACCCTCACGCATCTCTTCCCGTGAAAAATTCTTCGCCTTCGCGCGCAGCCCGTACACATCGCCTCCGATGTACACTGCATCCGCGCCATAGGCTACAGCCACCTTCAGCACCTCCAGGCAGCTGGCCGGGATGAGCAGCTCCGGCTTCTCTCTGTTTCTCATGTATATACCTCTTTTCTTCATCAGCCGGAGACGCACCCCTTCGCCCGTCTCCTCTCATTTCATGACGCTGAGCGTGATACCGTCTCCGATCGGGAGCACACAGGTATCCAGTCCCGGATCATCCTCCACCGCACGCAGAAACTCCCGCATCCTTTTGTAAATCGTCCGGTTTCTCCGTTCCACAAGGTAGTGCGACTCAATAATGTCGCCTTCCTGCAGCACATTGTCCGCGATCAGAACGCTGCCCGGTCTCATGCGTTTTCGAAGATCCGGCAGCCAGCGGATATACTGTCCCTTGGCGGCATCAAGAAAAATCAGATCATAGCTTTCCGTCAGGCGCGGCAGGATTTCAGCGGCATCACCCGCCAGAAGGGTGATCCTGTCCTCTACACCCGCAAGCCGGAAGTTCTCTCTGGCGACGGGAATCCTCTTTTCGTAGCTTTCGATGGTCGTGATATGCGATTCCGGACTGCCGTACGAAGCCATCAGAATCGCAGAAAAACCGACGGCGGTTCCCACTTCGAGAATGGCCGACGGTTTTTTCATCGTCAGAAACGTTCTTAAAAAGCTCTGCATATTCCGGCGGATCACCGGCACTCTGTCCTCTTCCGCCTTTTTCAGCAGCTCCTCCAGAAAAGGCGTCAGGCCCCGGTCAAGAGAATTCATAAAGGTAAGCATTCTCTCATCGACGATCATACGGTTCCTCCCTCATCAGCCGGAGCTGGCCGAACTGCTGCCGGAATCATCCTCATCCGGTACCTCCTGCGCGAGGATCGGAAACATATCATCCGCCGTCATGGACGTGCGGAGCGTATAGGTGCCCGGAAGAATGTCCCCGTGATATTCGGAAATCAGTTCCTGAATCTGAAAGGCCTCGACGCTCTCCGTCAGCAGTCCCTCGGAACGAAGCAGCATGCCGATCTGACGCACAGACATATCGTCCGTGATGGTCACCGTCACTGCCCGTCCTTCTCCGGTATCCACCGGCTCTTCGTCAAAAACCTCATAGCCCAGTGTATAGGCTTTTCTTGCAATGAAAATCAGCAGGACTACCAGCGCGATCAGCACAAGGATGTAAAGAACTCCTCTGATGCCGCCGATCGCGATCCGGTATCCCAGACTTTCCTGTTCTCTGTCTCTGTCAGACATTCACTGTACCTCCTGCACGCACCTTATGAATCGGGAAGGCTCACGATCACTTCCTCGCTGATCGCATCCGTCACCTTCCGGAGCATGGCGCAGACCGCACTTTCCGCATCCAGATAATCGGCCGCGAGAGGATTTTTCGTCAGCCGTTCAAAATCACGGGTCATGTAGTCGGTCTCGTCAAAGATATCCCGATTGGAATTCTGCATCTCAAAGACGCGGCTCCGGTACTCATTCACTGCTTTCTTCACGTCAGGATGAACCTGCAGCTGAGCTTCCAGCTCGCGATAACGCCGGTATTCATCCGAATGTCTCATGGCCTCTATCAGTTCTCTGAGTTTTTTATCCACTTCACTCATGCGCAAATCCCCAGGACATACCTGCTTTATGCTTCCATAATAATCGGAAGAATCATGGGACGACGCTGCGTCCTCTTCCAGACGAAACTGCCGAGTGCTTCCTTGATGGTCGACTTCAGCCGTCCCCAGTCCGTAATATGCTGATCCAGACACTCATCAAGCGCGTCGGAAACGACAATGCGCGCCTCATCCATCAGATCTTCCGACTCACGGACATAAACAAATCCTCTGGACACGATATCCGGTCCCGCGATCAGTTCGCCGCTCGCCTTTTCCAGTGTAAGCACGACGATCAGAATACCATCCTCTGACAGATGCTGACGATCCCGCAGAACGATATTGCCGACATCTCCGACGCCGAGCCCGTCGACCATCACTTCTCCGGTCTCCACCGATCCCGTGATTTTTGCACTGTTCTGATCAAGCTCCAGCACATTGCCCGTTTTCATAATGAAAATATTTTCCTTCGGGATGCCCAGTTCCAGCGCGATGTTCTTCTGTGCCACCAGATGGCGGTATTCGCCGTGCACGGGAATCGCATACTTCGGCTTTACCAGCGAATAGATCAGCTTGATATCCTCCTGGCAGGCATGGCCCGATACATGAACATCCTGAAAAATCACCTCGGCGCCCTTCTCATAGAGCTCGTTGATGACATTCGACACGGCCTTTTCATTTCCCGGAATGGCATGGGAAGAGAACACAATCAGATCACCCGGCTTGATCGTCACTTTTTTATGAATGTCAGCCGCCATTCTGGACAGCGCCGCCATGGATTCTCCCTGGCTGCCGGTCGTCACAAGCACCATCTGCTCGTCAGGATAGTTCCGCATCATATTGATGTCAATCAGCGTATTCTCCGGTATCTTCAGATAGCCGAGCTCCGAAGCAATGGAAATGATGTTGACCATGCTCCGGCCTTCTACGACAACCTTCCGTCCGTACTTGTACGCTACATTGATGATCTGCTGCACCCGGTCCACGTTGGAGGCGAATGTCGCAATAATGAGACGCTGCTTCCTGTGCTCCGAGAAAATCAGGTCGAGCGTCCGGCCGACGGTCTTCTCCGACATCGTAAATCCCGGCCGCTCCGCGTTCGTGCTGTCGCACATCAGGGCCAGCACACCTTTCTTTCCGATCTCGGCAAAACGCTGCAGATCAATGGCATCACCGAATACCGGCGTGTAATCTACCTTGAAATCGCCCGTATGAACGACTGTTCCGGCCGGTGAATAAATCGCCAGCGCGGCTGCATCCTGAATGCTGTGGTTCGTCTTGATAAACTCAATGCGGAAATGGCCCAGATTGATGGACTGGCCGAATCTGATCACCTTCCGTTTCACGCCCTGGAGCATATCATGCTCCTCCAGCTTGTGCTCGATGAGCGCCATCGTCAGTTTAGTCGCATAAATCGGCACATTGATCTCCTTCAGGACATACGGAAGCGCGCCGATATGATCCTCGTGACCATGCGTGATCACGAAGCCCTTTACCTTTTCAATATTCTTTTTTAAATACGTAATGTCCGGTATAACAAGATCAATTCCCAGCATATCATCATCCGGGAAGGCCAGACCGCAATCGACAACCACGATACTGTCTTCATACTCGAAGGCCGTGATATTCATGCCGATCTCTTCCAGACCGCCCAGGGGAATGATCTTCAGCTTGCCTGTCGCGGCAGCCGGTTTTTTCCTGCTCAAAAAAAATTCCTCCAGATTTCTGAAAAAAGCCGGACGGCTTTCGCCCCCTGCCGCCGGCAGTCAGTAAGTATTAGCAGCTTTTGCCTCAGTCCTCCATCCGGAGGTCCGCGTCTTCGATCATCTGTTCAAAAATACGCGCAATAGCGTTGAATTCCGTATCATCATCAACTATCACGTACTTTCCCTCAGTATCGGTGTCCGCAGACACGTCCTTCAGAATGACAGCTTCTGCTTCTTCATTATCCGAATCAGTCACAAGAAGGTAGTCAGTGCCTGCCACTCTTGTTTCCTCTTCTACATAAAACTCCAGGATTTCTCCGTTGTCGCCCTCAAAAGAAATTTTCTCTTTTTTCATGTATCTGCTCCGGTTTCTTCGCGATTTTTGCCGTATCTGTCCAGATATTCCTGCAGGATGAAGCCGGCGGCGATCTGATCGATCACTGCCTTCCGTTCATGTCTGTCACGAATACCCGCTTCATCGAGAATATCGTCAGCCGCTGCCGTCGTCAGCCGCTCGTCCCACATTGTAACCGGGATGCCGGTTCTTCTGACGACCATGTCACGGAAAGCGAGCGCCTTCTCCGCGCTCTCGCTCATCTCCCCGCCCATATGGAGGGGATAGCCGATCACAATGTGTTCCACCTCATATTCGGCGCAGAGTTCCTCTATCCGCGCCAGCGTCTGGCGCAGTTTTGTCTCCCGGGGCCGTCTGATGGTTTCCAGCGCCTGTGCCGTGATCTGCAGCGGATCGCTGACCGCCACGCCCACCGTTCTGGCGCCGTAATCCAGGCCGAGTATTCTCATGAACCGGATTCCCCGTTATCTTTCCAGGATTCGTTTCGGATATACTCCTTCAGCAGTTCTTCCACAATTTCGTCACGCTCCACCTTCATGATCATGCTGCGCGCGCCATTGTGGTTGGTGATATATGTCGGATCTCCGGACATGATATAACCCACGATCTGATTTACCGGATTGTAGCCCTTCTCCGCCATCGCGTGATAAACAACGTCCAGAACCTTCTTCACCGGGACCGCATTTTCCATATTTACCTGAAAAAACTGAGTATTTCCTAAATCTTCCATGTTCAACCACCCCTGATATTTCCAGACAGATGTCCGTTCTTCATGTTCCGACAGCGTCCGAAACCGCACAATACAACTAGGTTATTATAAACTACAACCGCTCTGTTGGCAAGGGAACGGCTCACATGGCCAGCAGAGCATCATCTCCGGCAAGCTGCAGCGGCGTAACCGTAACAATCTGATTGGACAGATCTCTGGAATCC
>Ga0256406_1001058_pt1 | contig 45877 bp, 51 predicted proteins | sample RumenRJG_03DNA_FD_185986 | JGI IMG/M metagenome (GOLD analysis project Ga0256406, IMG submission 185986) | Bovine rumen microbial communities from Lethbridge, Alberta, Canada - RJG_03 | ecosystem: Host-associated > Mammals > Digestive system > Stomach > Rumen | place: Canada: Alberta | collected... | reverse complement strand
TTGTTACATCCGGCAAGATGCAACTTAATCATAAAGGTTGATCCTTTATTTATGCAACTATCAATGTACTATGCCGCCGGGTCAGCGGCTGAGCTATCACATAGAAAAAATGATTGACCCATAAAATGCTGAAATGGCAGCAGCAAAAGATGTCGTTGTGTCCCCATGAACAAGAATCACATCAGGATGATATTTTGAAATCTCCCCGTCAATACCAAGCATAACCCTGCTGGTGATGTCAGATAATGTCTGTCCCCGCTTCATGATGTCCAGATTTTCATCAGCACGGATATGAAAGACATCCATTACCTGCTGCAACATCTCTCTGTGCTGGCCTGTCAGACAGACAATCGTTTCAATTTCAGAATGCTTTTTTAGTTCTATTATGAGTGGGCACATTTTTATGGCTTCTGGTCTTGTGCCAAAGATAAGCATTACCTTCATCTGACTTTTCCAATCCAGGCATAGAAAAGCCCATAATCTTCCGCCTCATATGAAACTTTCTTATCAACAGAAACTTCTGTACAATATTTGCCCATTAAATTCTTTAGTTCATTTTCATCAAACCATTGCTCCCATTCTCCAATAACCATCTCTCCAAAACGCTCCCTGTTCTTATCGATGACAACAATGTAGCCTCCTTTCAATTTCCGCAAATCACTTGCTTAATTGTCAGAGACTCTACCATAGCCATATAATTTAATATTAACGTGAAGTTAAATTTTAGCTAAACAAATTATGTTATCTCACTTATTCATCGCCCTGTAGTATGCAAAAATGTACTGCTGCATCACACCATTGAATGGAGCATATTTATCGAATGGGAACCCGTCGGGGTAGTGCTCGGCCAGTGCTCGCTTCATCCAGACATCGATTGGGAAGTCATTTAATCTGTGGAAACCGAAGAGCATCGTGCAGCTTGCGACCTTAATGCCGACACCGTGGAAAGAAAGGAGTTTTTCACGGAGGGAGTCATCATCAAGGGACTGGAGATATTCTAAATACTTGTCAATGTTCTTATTTACTTCTGCAGATTGTTCAGACTCCATTTTATGATCTGAAATTGTACTCTGATCTGACTTTATAGAACCATCAATTTCAGAAAAGGCTTCTGCTGAAAACTGCTCAGCCTCTTTATCTATCTCCCCCACTGTCTTCTTAATATAAGGCAGCCTGTACCCAAGTCCGCATGAATCGAAACCCTTTTCCTTATACGGACACTTTATAAATTTCTCATCAACATCCATCCCTTTTTTCTCATCAGCATCTTTAGAATCATATTTCGGGCAGTGCATTTTCTGAAGTTCGACTATAGTCGGGAACGAATATATTTCTTCCCCTTCATATTCTCCTACTACATGCCCGTATGTTTTCGAAAGTCTTTCAACAGCACTCTCAATTGCCGGAATATTTTTTCTCTGGGAAACAATGAAGCTGATTAATGTCTCAAACGGATCCTGCCTCAAAATTCTGATTCCTTTGCCAGCCTCTGCCGAATTTTTCAGGAACAAATCTGAAGCATCAATCTTTTTACGTATGCCTGTATATGATGTTCCAAAGTCAAAATAATCCTTCCAGATTTCATCAAATTCTTTTTCGTCGCAAGACAGTTCAAGCGGTTTCTTTCCGTCCTCATCAAAAAGCCCTGCTATGACAAACCTTCCAAAAGCAGGGATCAGGTATTTCCCTTCATCTATTTTCTTCCACCTGAAACACTGTCCGCTCTCTGCAATCTTGTCTAAGTCAAGGTCATCTTCTATCTCTATCTTCAATACATTCTCCACTTTCCTGGCTGTATCTAATAATTTCTTTAATTACGGCTATATTAACAATAAATTAGCTTAGAATTATCCTCTTATTATGTATCATTTAAACAAATCATCTGCCGTAATCACAGCCTGAATTTGTCCTCGATACGAATCATCAGTGATACCGTACGGCGTCAGAATAATCGGGTGCACTGCAAAATGAGTTCCTGTCGCATTGATAAAATCCCAGGTCTTTCTATGAATGTCTGTATCAACCTTTAACGTAACCTTAAAAGGCTTTGTAGAATATTTCATTTCACAGAGATCAATAATCTGATCCCGCCTCTCGATAATAAGATCAATCTGTGAGCCCTCAAGTCCCTTCTCATTATCTTTCTTGCAGCTCCACGAATAAGCATTGGTTGATACTCCGGAAATCCCAAGTGCATTCTTTATCTCACTTACATGCTCAAGGCATACTCTCTCAAAAGCCAGTCCACACCATGTTTTAACAGCTTGGCTAAGCTGATTATTTGTCCAGAAGTGTTCATCTGTCGGCTTTTTCTCAAGGAATTTGAAATAAAATAATGTAAAATTGTCAATTAATTGATAAAGGCTGTCCTTCTGCTTTTTACCATATGAATTATATCTTCGAATAAACCCGCAGTTTTCAAGTTCTTCAAGTTTTTTCGATAAATTCCCTGATTCAGGAAGCTTGGACGCCTTTACTATTTCCTCCCTTGTCATTCCGGCTTTTTTCTTTCCAAGTGCAGAAATAATCTTTATGTAAGGTTCCGGATTATGAAAAAGAGAAGAATAAATATATTCAAATTCATTATCCAAAAGTGCATTGTCTGCAAAGAAAATCCTGTCAATATTCTGCGGAAGACTTAAGCCCTTTTCCAGAAAGCTCCAGTAATATGGCACGCCACCCATGATCATATAACACTGAAGAATGGAATACCGATTCATGATAATATTCTTTGCATTTACATATTCTTCGCATTCCTTCAACGTGAATGGCTCGAGGTTAATCCGAAACGAAAGTCTGTTATAAAGTCCGCCCTTGTTGTGAACAATTTTGCTGATCATCCACGAAGTCACTGAACCACAGACAATGAGCAGGACGTCTTTTCTCGCTGATGCCCAGCCATTCCAGAAGCCTTCTAATGCCATCACAAAGTCGCTTCCTCTGGTATCCATCCATGAAAGCTCATCTAAGAAAACCACTTTTCTTTTGTCAGGGGAATTCATTATTACCCGCTTTAATAATTCAAAAGCTTCAAGCCAGTTCTTCGGCTGCTCAAATCCATCCAGACCATACTGCCGTATCGAAATACAAAATTCAAATAATTCGTCAGAAAGCTTACCTCCAAAATACCCAGAATGCTGAAAAGTAAAGTGATTTTCAAATGTTTCCCTGACAAGATAGGTCTTTCCTATTCTTCTCCGACCATATATAGCTACAAACTTTGACTCATCAGCTTCATACGCTTCCTTGAGCATTTTTCTTTCATTTTCTCTTCCAACAAGCATATTTAAGTCTTCTTTCTAAATAAAAATGGCGATAACTATATAATAATACTAGTTATCGCCATTTTCAATGATAGTTTGTGGCGAAATCTAATAAATATTTATAGATTTCGCCAGTTTATCTTAATATTGATGGCGAAATGTGTGTTTATTAGATGGATTTCGCCAATTTTGTTAAATCAGTCTTCATTTTTCAGCAGGTATTTGTTGTTTACAACCTTCATCGAAAGTGATGCACTGATGAGCGGACAGTAGATAGGCTCGGTTGGCCTGATGACAATTCCTTCCTTCTTTCCACCGTTTGGATATTCACCATCAGACCTCTCAAGAAGTGCTTCTACCGTCGGGTATTTTGAAGGCAGGTCTGTGCCGACTTCTTCAATCGGGACACTTTGTAATTCAAGCGCCTTGCAAACTTCAAGCATTCTATTTAAGCCGACTCTCTTTCCGTTTTCCCTGACAAAGGTCCGCATCTTTTCTTCCAGATTCATCTTCTTTACAAGCTCATAAAATGAAGACTTCCCATCATCCTTGTACTCGTAATTGTGTCCTGTCACATGAAAACCATCTTCATCAACAGAAACGGAATGTGAAGAGCCATCCATCTTTGTACTAATGTAATATTCAAGTCCGGCAAATTCTTTGATCAGGTCAGGTTCCGCCTGTACCCTTGTCTCATCTGTCTTTGGTATATCATAGGGAAGATTTCCAATAACAGTTCCACCGGATGTAGCCTTTTCTTCAACCAGCTCCCACTTCCTTACACCGATGATGGCAGAAACATCTTCGCCTAATGCAGCATTTTCCGGGATCTCTGAAAATGTACTGATTGGCATCAGAAGTCCCTGTGAAATCTGCCCTCTGAACCGCATGGTCCGGAGCCTGAAGCCTTCTCCAAGAATTTCATTTTTCTTGTAGCTTGACGCCCGCATGAATTCAAATTCCTGCCGTATCGGAAGGAAAGAATCTATCTCAATAATTTTCTCATATCTCCTCCAAAAACTGTTCATATTCAATCATTCTTTGTAAAATAATAACAAAGTTTTTGCTTCAGTGCCTTCCAGCAAGCCTTGTCAGAGATATTATAAAATCGCAAAAACCATTTGTCATTGAACTTGTAGTATAAAATCGGATATCAAAAAAAATTGCTGGATATCATAAACACCCAGCAATATGAAATACCATTCACATGTCAACTATCCCAGGGGAAATCAGGATTCTGATAATTAATAACGACTTTTTTATCGATAGGATTCATAAGGCATCTGGAATCCTTTTCATAAACATAAATATGCTCTGAGAGATCATCTAAATCATAATGTGGCTTGTCATCAAGATAAACCTTGTTCTTTTCAGCATTACAAATCTGCAGATGCAGACCATCTTTTACAGTATTATAATCTTTGATATTGATTCCATCACTATTGAATGTCAGATTATCATTCGAATTTTCCATTACTTTCTTAAATCTATCCGAGAGCTGCTTCATAGAAGAATCAAAAGCCTTACTGCTAGGATAATCAAGTCTGCACAGATTACAATATGTCATATAGAATCCTTGAAGATGGAAAAATGACGATTTTACATACTCATCATTTGATTTCTTATAGCATGCAATGCTTTTCTCTACACTTCCATTAAACACAGCATGATCAATAATCTTAAACTCATATTCATCAGAGCCCATATATTTTGCTATTGAAGCTTCTGTCTTTGCAACATATTCTTCAAAACTCATGGCTTTTGGTGTTTCCCAAAACATAACGTCTCCTCCTAAAAATATCTATGTTATTGCAGGATTATTACCTCAGTCACATAACTTACATGCATAAATTAACTATTTGCTTTCCACTCCCTGATCTTGTCCACAGTCGCCTCATCCTTCTGACCGGCATAATATTTATTCAGTACCTTTTCAAAGATGTCGTACTCCGGGGCGGTTTCAGAAAAGAGCGTCATAGAAGAACGAACCTTCAGGTTGTCGGGATAGCCCGTGATGGAAAGGATGTCTCTGTCGAAAACTTCGTAGAGTGCCTCGCTGATTTCCAGAAGATGGCTCCGAAGTGTCTCATTTTCCATGTATGCCTTTGCTTCGCTCAGGCTTTTGATGGCATAATATTCTGAAATGGAACTTACCCCAAGACCCTCCACCTGTGGGAAAATGTACCAGATCCAGTGTCCAATTTTCCTGCCTCCCTTTATTTCCTTCAAAGCCTGCTCGTACTCATATTTCTGTGCTTCAATGAACCTGTTAATGTCCGTATCATGATAAGTTCTCATAATGCTCCTCTTATTTATTTCCTCCACACGGCGCAGCTGTCCTTCAGCTTCTCTCAGCTTTGAACCGAAAATCTCCCTGAAATCAAGATTGAGAAGAAAGGATAATTTCAGTGCAGTAATAATTTTCAGTGACTGAAGCTTGTATCTTCCATCAAGGCATCCCTTCAGGTGCTGCCTCGTAATCTCACATAAGTTTGCAACCTCAGTAAGTGTAAAATCAGACTCGACAATTTTCCTGTAGACTTTTGTCTCCTCATCTGCATAGGATTCCCTGTCAGAGAGATAATCCAGCTTCATTTCAATTGGCTTTATATATTTCAAGTATTCATCATATGTAAGAAATGCATTCTCCCTGGCCTGATACGGAAACTCTTTACCAGGTTCACTAGAATAAAAAGCTTCATCATGCATTCGCTTCAGTTCCTCCCTTTCAGCCTCCGTGATTTTCTTTCGATAATAATATCTGGAAATTTTGTACCAGAGCCTGTCCTCATACTGGCCAAATGAAACGCTGAGCTTCTTCTTCCCTGCCTTTTCGACTGCCTTTGAAAGTTCCTCCTTGAAGGGAAAATTTTCATCATAAAAATCAAAAATCGGAGTATCAAGTGCGTCAAAAAGAAGTATGGCAGAATCAGCAGGAATATTCTTCAAAGACAGCTTCCCGGAAAAATAATCCGAAAATGTCCTTGTCGAAATTCCAGTTTTCATGTATAGCGCCAATATGGTAAGTCCCTTTGACTGGCGGATCGTATTTAATTTTTTGCCTGCAGTAATATCGTCCATGCAATCAAATTTACACTTTTTATATTTTCTTTGCAAGGCATCCTGATCCTTATTCTGAATTTCATAAAGCCGTCTCCCTCTTTTATCAAAATTCTGTAAAACTGACATAGCATATTTCGCAAATGGTGATGCAGACTGTCTTTAATGGTAATTCGAAGCATATTGATATCTGTATTTTCACCATGTCCTTCATCACCGAGAAATGAATCAAAGAAATATTTTGAGCAGAAGTTCTCACTTTTTTCCCGCGCCTTCCTAGCGTCGTTCTCTCCTCCCATCGAAAATAATATGAGGGCTGACAGCAGATCAGCATCATAGGTCTGCCGAATTCCGATGCTCTGCTTCATCTTTTCTCTTCCATTCTGAAGCCCGCCACGTATAATCTTGAAAAGCGTTTCCTCATTCAGATAATTAAAGGCAATGATTCCTCCCTGTGAAAATCTGGAAAGCATTTCTGGTGGAATCGCAGGTGTCCTGTGCCCGCCATCTTCTAACTTTCTTGCTTTCCGGACAATTTCTAAGACTTTCTGATCTGGAAGACTCGAGATGTCCTGCCCTCTATAGTCAGAAAAGCTCGCACATCCGGCATTCGAAGTAATAATGAAAATCGAATCAGAAAAATCCACACTCTGCTGCGTATAACTGTCTCTCATCTTTCCTTCGCACAGAATGTCATTTATAGAACGAATCACAGCAGTATGCGCCTTCTCCAATTCCTCCAGGATCACGACACCATTCGGATGCTTTTTGATAAACCCTGTAAGAATGCCTTCCTTGCTCTGACTGTAGCCTGAATCCTCACCAATCAAAGCCATGTTGTCTCCGTGATGCTCATAGGCTGACATATTAATGCGAAGCGATTTCCTGCCTTCAGTTTTCTCATAATACGCTGCGATTGCTTTTGCAGCGTATGATTTTCCAACCCCACTTGGTCCTGTAAAAAATAAGAAAACCCTCGGGCTCTCCTGATTCTTCCGATAATTCACATCAGCAGAATAAATGCTCTCAACAATTTTCCTCACCGCAGCTTTCTGACAAAGAATCTTGGAATTCAGCTCACCCATCAATCCTCTGTATATTCCTGACTGTAAGTAATGAATTGACTTGTATCAAAATCCTTTGCCCTTGTCTCCCAAAGTCATCAAAATATTCATTTAATGTCATGCTATGCTCCCTTCCGTAATCAAAATTAATTTTCAATTTTCCCTTCTGGCTGAGAATATAGCATTACTTATTCATTATGTCAATATTAAATTTTAACAAGTTTTAAAATGAAAATGACTGTAGGATTTTTCTCCTACAGTCACATTGTTTTTTGCAGTAATACAGAAAAAAAGGCGACAACTAATTGATTTTAGTCATCGCCATTTTGTCTTAAATCTATATTATTTGTTGCCGGCAAATTTCTGATTGCAACGGCATACTATTCATGATGCGCAGCTGCCTGTCAGCTTTTCATCGGCAGGGGCAAATTCCTTAATGGTCGCCGTTTTCATTGCTGAAACTGCAGGCTTTTCTGCAGGAACTTCATCCGGCACGAACCCATCTGTTGCAAGATGAAGCACTCTGTCCTTGATTTCCTGCGTCCTTCCCTGGTTCCAGAACTGCGTGCCGATGTAGCCGCATGTACGGCGGGCTACTGACATCTTGTCCTGATCACGGTTTCCGCAGTTCGGGCATTCCCAGACGAGCTTGTGGTTCTCGTCCTCGACGATCTTGATCTCTCCATCGTAGCCGCAGACCTCGCAGTAATCAGACTTGGTATTAAGCTCGGCATACATGATGTTCTCGTAGATGTGGTTCATAATCGAAAGTACTGCAGGAATATTCTGCTGCATGTTCGGAACCTCTACATAGCTTACGGCGCCTCCCGGAGAAAGCTTCTGGAACTCACCCTCAAACTTAAGCTTTGTGAATGCATCTATCTTCTCACGGACATTTACATGGTAGGAGTTCGTGATGTAGTTGTGGTCTGTGACATTCGGGATGATGCCGAACCTCTTCTGCAAGCACTTTGCAAACTTGTATGTGGTAGATTCCATCGGCGTTCCATAGAGTGAGTAGCTGATGTTCTCGGCCTCTCTCCACTCCTTGCACTTGTCGTTTAAGTGCTGCATTACTTCGAGTGCGAATGGCTTGCCCTTAGGATCTGTATGGGAAACGCCAAGCATTCTCCAGGTCATCTCATAAAGACCTGCATAACCAAGCGAAAGTGTAGAATAATTTCCAAAAAGAAGCTTGTCAATCTTCTCGCCCTTTTTCAGTCTTGCAAGCGCACCATACTGCCAGAGAATAGGCGCGGCATCACTTGTCGTGCCCATGAGTCTTTCGTGACGGCACTGCAGTGCCCTGTGGCAAAGCTCAAGTCTGTCATCAAATATCTTCCAGAACTTGTCCATATCGCCGTTTGAAGAGCAGGCAACATCAACGAGATTGATGGTGACAACGCCCTGATTGAAACGGCCATAATATTTATGCTGCTTTGGATCAAAATTCTTTGCTTCGGCCTTATTGTCAGCATTGCAAAGACCTTCTGGCTGGGATTCATTATCCGGTGTAAGGAATGAACGGCATCCCATGCAAGGATAAACATCACCCTTATCACGCTTCATAATCTTTGCAGAAATATAATCCGGAACCATTCTCTTTGCCGTGCACTCTGCAGCAAGCTTTGTAAGGTAGAAATATTTTGAATCCTCGTGAATATTATCTTCATCAAGGACATAAATAATCTTAGGGAATGCCGGTGTAATCCAGACGCCCTTCTCATTCTTTACACCCTGCATACGCTGCTTTAAGACTTCCTCGATAATCATGGCAAGATCGTCTCTTGTGCGTCCTTCAGGAACCTCATCAAGATACATGAACATCGTAACGAATGGAGCCTGACCATTGCATGTCATAAGTGTAATGAGCTGGTACTGGATGGTCTGGATGCCGCTCTCAATTTCTTTCTTGAGACGCATCTCGGTAGTCTTATTGATGATTTCCTCATCCATAGACTCGCCGCATTCTTCGCGTTCTGCGATCACCTGTTTCTTTATCTTCTGTCTTGAGACATCGACAAATGGAGCAAGATGAGAAAGTGTGAAGGACTGTCCACCATACTGGTTTGAAGCAACCTGGGCTACAATCTGCGTCGTAACATTGCAGGCTGTGAAGAAGCTGTGCGGCTTCTCGATCATGGTCTCAGAAATGACTGTGCCATTCTGAAGCATGTCCTCGAGATTGATGAGGTCGCAGTTGTGCTCACGCTGTGCAAAATAATCAGCATCATGGAAATGGATAATGCCTTCCTCATGGGCCTTTACGATTTCTTCAGGAAGAAGGATTCTCTTTGACAGATCCTTTGAAACCTCGCCTGCCATATAGTCTCTCTGTGTGGAATTGATGACAGGATTTTTATTTGAATTCTCCTGCTTTACGACCTCATTCATCTGATCGATCAAGGCAAGGATTCCATTATCTGTAGTATTTGTCTTTCTGGAAAGCTCTCTCTTGTAACGGTAACGGACATAGAGCTGAGCTACTTCATAGCATCTCATCTCCATGATGCCCTTCTCTACCATATCCTGAATGTCCTCGACATTTACAGCATGAGGAGCTTCGCTGACTTCAGCTGCAATCTTGTCTGCAACTGCGCGAATCTGGAAGTCATTCATCTTGTGAATGTCATCGACCTCGGCATTTGCTTTATTGATGGCGTTTATAATCTTTGCCTCATTGAAGCGGACTTCCTGGCCGTTTCTTTTAATAATGTTCGTTCTGACTCTGACCTGCCCGTCTGCTGCTGTAAGACCCATATTCCCTATTTCCTCCATAATATATAAATGATGCCAGTGGCCAATAACTATTATGCCGCTAACAATATTTCATTAATCAGTAAACAACGCTTGCTGCAAAAGATATTCTGTTAATTGCTTCGTGTTTCAACAAAAGCACAATATCTTGTGTATCCTTGACATAATAATACAAAGATATTGAAATGTGAAGAAAAAAAATTTATTATTTTATAAAATTTGTGAAGCCTTCTCTCGCAAAAGCCCATTTTACAAGGGCTTAAAGTCGTTTTGTACAAAATAAACAAAATTTCAAGTAAAATATTGTTTATTATTTCTTGACCTTTTCAAATATAATGTATATTATTTTCTGTACTTATACAAGATATTGTATTTTCCTTGTTAAGTCAAGAAGCGGTTTAGTATTTAATTTAGTACATAAGCAGGAAAGATATGAACTACGGAAAAATTTTTTATTGCGATATTGCAAACGGTATTGGAATCAGGACATCCTTCTTCGTTTCCGGATGCCGCAACCACTGCGAGGGATGCTTCAATCCCGAAACCTGGGATTTCTCATATGGAAAACGATTCGACAGGGGCGTGGAAGATGAGCTCATCAAATCCCTTCAGTCAGAATATACGGATGGGATTTCTATCCTTGGCGGTGAGCCCATGGAACCTGAAAATCAAAAGGACATCCTCCACCTGATCAAGAGAATCAGGGAAGAATGCCCTAAAAAAACGATATGGGTATACTCTGGATTTACATATGAAGAACTTACTTCAAAAGATCCTGCCATTCGCTGTGTCACTGAATACACAGAAGAAATATTAAAGAACATTGACATCCTTGTCGACGGCAAATTTGTCCTGGCGCGGAAGAACATTTCCCTGAGATTCCGCGGAAGCTCAAATCAGCGCATCATAGATGTGCCTGCATCGCTTGCAGCACATGATGTCGTGCTGAGTGAATACATGTAATTAATTGGTTGAGTCTTTATTCAACTTATAAACTTTAGGTTATTTCTACGAGATATTGCAGATTTCAGGACAGTTTAATCGTAAATATGATTGACTTTCCATCTTCAGAAAATGCATGCGCAGAACCCGAATGTGCTTCAGCGATTGCTCGTACTACAGAAAGTCCAATACCATGACCGCCTGTCTTTGAATTCCTGGATTCATCTGCACGGTAAAACCTTTCGAAAAGGACATCATTATTTCCTTTTGCAATGCTGTCGCAGGTATTGAATACAGAAATCACGATTTCCTTTTTTCTGCCCTTTGAAAGAGTGATTCGGATCGTTCCATTTTCAGAGCAGTACTTCATTGAATTATCAAGAAGAAGCGACGTGAGCTGGACAACCCTGTCCTTATCCCCATGGTACATGAGATTTTCTTCGATATTTTTTTCATAATGAAAACCCTTTGCTTCTGCAACGGCATCAAAAGAATCTGCTGTTTCCGCTACGGCTTCTGACACATTAAAATCCATCATCTGAAGGGCAGCGCCATCCTCGTCCATCTTTGAAAGAAAGACCATCTTTTCTACAAGAGAAGAAAGCCTCTTAATCTGATGATTGATGCTCTTCGTCCACTCATTTTCCCCTGACTCCATCTCAATTACTTCAGTATTTGCGCCGATGATAGCAAGCGGAGTCTTGATTTCATGGCTCGCATCCGTAATGAATCTCTTCTGCTTCTCGTAGCTTTCAGCCACCGGCTTCATAACACGCTTCGAGAAAATAAGAATCAGGATATATACAGCGAGCGCGCCAACCGCACTTGTAAGAATACTGATAAACAAATATGTCCTGAAGGAAGATAATTCCCTTGAGACATCAAGGAAAACATAGGTCGTGCTGCCATCAGAACCGGTATTGCTTTCAAAATAGAAACCATCCGTAAGACCGGAGATCTTTCCCTTCTGCAGGGCAGACTCTGCATAATCTGCTGCACTGTCAGAATCCACTGAAGCAATTTTTGAAACATCACAGGAAGAATACTTTCCATCTGAATCAAAATCCACAACGAAGTATCTCGTATCAAATCTTGATTCATTATTCATTCGTCCGGAAAATGCATTATCTCCAGGCGTATTTTTCTCGGGACGAAAATCCTTCATGTCTGAAATAGCAGTCCCGCTTTGGTTGCTTTTCATGTTTTCAATAGAGCCATCCGTTTCAGGCTTAAAATCGCCATTGCCTGCTGCATCACCGGATTCGCTCCCAGCCGATGCCCCGGCAGGCATAGGTGGCAGTGAACCATCATTTAAGTCCCATACGATCGACATTCTCTGTTCAATCGTATTCATCATGCTTCTATAGTTTGAGACATTGATGACAAGTATAATAAGCGCAAGAACCGCTCCCATGGATGCCATAGCGATTATAATGAATTGTCGTCTTAATTTCTTTATCATATCCAGATTAATAATCTAATCATGCAGCTAAAAATATCTGCGCCTTTACTGATTGGTTTCGAGCGTGTATCCGACTCCGCGCACTGCCTTGATTTTCACCGTAGAGCCTATTTCTGTGAGCTTCTTTCGAATGTATGAAATATATACCCAGACTACATTTAATTCCGTATCGCTGTCGTAGCCCCAGATCTTGTCCATGAACTGGTCTGCTGAAAAAATCTGGCCGGAGCTCTTCATGAACATCTCAAGCATCTGAAATTCCTTATTCTGAAGTCGGACGGATTTTTCCCCACAGCTTAAGATGTATGAGAGCGTATCAAGCGACAGATCGCCACATTTCAGGGTGGAATCCGTAACCTCTCCCCGGCGTCTCGTAATGGAACGGACACGGGCAAGTAATTCCTTCATCGCAAACGGCTTCGTGAGATAATCATCCGCTCCTGCATCAAGTCCTCCGACCTTGTCATCGATTTCAGATTTTGCAGTAAGAAGAAGCACCGGAACATCAATATTCTCTGCACGGACTTTCTTAAGCACTGTGATGCCATCCATCTTCGGCATCATAATGTCTAAGATTGCCCCGTCATAAACATTCAGGAAACCGTTTGAATCGATGCCGTCACCGTCAGCTGTGATATTCAGCATGCCGCCTGTGATGTAAATGCCGACGGTGTCGCTGGAATCGTCTGTACTAGAACTGCTATCTGAGGAACTGCCTGTGCTTAATGGCTGTGCAGTTATTGTTGACGAAGTGCTGCTTGTGCCATCAGAATTACTGTCTGAAGTCCCATCAGATGTACTGTCAGAATCTTTATTGAAGTTTCCTCGACCGCCTTTCTGGAAACCACCGTTTCCACCGCCAAAATCATTTGAAGCGCTGTGGTCAGATGCATTAATGCCATCGTCCTTGGCATCAATATTCAAATCACCATCGAGAACATAGACAAGTGCGCCTTCAATACCCTCAGTTCCTGCCGTGATATTAATCGTGCCGCCGTCAATTCGGACTGAATCCTTGCCCTGAAGTCCCTTCTTTGCGACTTCGATATTTAAGGTGCTGCCTGTTACACGAAGGTCATCCTTTGAAACAATGCCATGTCCATATTCATCAGTAATATTAAGTGTGCCCTTGCCATTTACTGTGAGATCACATTTTGAGAAGATTGCGCCATCGACGGTATTGTCATCTGTCTGAACAAAGTCGCCAGTGACTGTAAGTGTATTCGTGCTGCCATCCTCAGTCGTTACAAACACCTTGTCTGCAGACTTTACATAGATGCAGGCCGATGATGAGTTTGAAATCGTCGCATTGTCAAGAACAATCTGAACCTTTGCATCTGTATCCTCGCAGTCGACTACGATCTGTCCATTTGAAAGCGTTCCTGAAACCACATAAATACCAGCCTCAGTAATTGTGATTGTACTGCCATCGATCGTGACACTTGACGAACTTGAAGATGAACCACTGCCTGAAAGTGTAATTGTCTCTGCCTTGGAGCTGTCATATGTCTGCTTCAGATCTCTCTTTGTGAAGAGGTCATCCTCTGAAACAGATTCTGTATCATTTGATGAACTTGTGACTGTGGCACTTACGGTTGTGGTAGTTCCGGTACCTGATGAATTTGTCTTTGAGAAAAGATTGCCAATTGCACCAAATACTGCCACTGTTACGATTGCTGCAGCAGCAAGCCCGCTGGTAAGAACAATAATCCTTTTCTTAAGTCCTTTCTTCTTTGGCTTCGGATTTGCCTCTGGAATCTGAAAGTCCTGTTTCGGACTCCAATTCTCATTTCGATTTTCATCATTATTCACGTTATCCATTTTAAGTCCTCCGTTACTTTTTACTTCGTGTTGTCATTCTGCGCATCGCACTGCCTTTGCCCTGCGTCCCGCATCGCATTTTTTTCAATTTGTTTTTTGAATTATCTTCTTTGATAATTCCCTGATGAATGAGATTTTGTTTCCCTTGTTCATCTTATGAACAAAGTATAGTTTGTGAACTTAAAATAAAATTTAAATGAATAAAAAATTTTATATACTTCGGACGAAAATAAAAATAATCCGCATTCATGATGTTGTAATTATCATGAAAACGGATTTTTGAAGCTCGCTGCTGCATTTCTTTGATTAATAAATATTGAAATCATTCTTCATGCATTCGCTCATAACGGAAACGCCGTATGCGCCTGCAATGATGCATTCAGCAGCATTTTCACGATTGATGCCGCCGAGGGCGAAAACCGGAATTTTGGTATTCTCACAGATTTCCTTCAGAAATGGAATGCCCTTCGGCGGCAGGCCTTTTTTGCAGTCTGTCGGGAAAATGTGGCTTGCCGTGATGTATGCCGCGCCATGCTTTTCACAGAATAATGCATCTTCAAGACTGTGGGCAGAGACGCCAATCAAGACATCTTCTCCATGAAGAATATTCTTTTCCAGCCCCTCATCCATTGGTGAATAGTCATTTTGAAATTTATTTTGATAGTGAATAAGAACCTTCTTGAAATCTCCCATAGATAAATGCACACCAGAAAATTTCTTCATTGATGTAGCATTATTTTCTATAATAAAATCAATAATGTCATCAGGCTCGGCTGTATCAATCCCATGAAGAAATAGCGGGATATTTTCCTTTGAACAGATGTCAAGAGCATCCAGGGAGAGCTTCTCATATTCTGAAAGTGACAAATCTTTCTCACGAAGAATAATGCCCCAGGGGTGCATACTCGCAATATATTTTATCTGTTCTGGAAATGACCTTTCGCAGAGTTTTCTATTTGTAATGCAAAGTACATTCATCCGACATAAAGATAATCATTGAGTACTGGCTGCATGCCTTCGCCTGAAAGATCGCCATACATATCGTTGAAGCTTCTGGTGTCTGCGATTTCAAACTGCTCGTCACCAGTGTCCTTTTCCTCGGTGTGGGTGTATTTTGCTTCATGGTCGCCGATTCCGGTTGAAACGCCGGCAGAAACCTTTGTCGCAGCAATCTTCACGATGCCGTTCCTGAAACGCTTTGTCTCACGGCTACTAACCGTAATGCCAACATAAGGAAGGAAAATTCTGTAGGCGCAGAGAATCTGGCAGAGAACGCTCTCACTGACGTCAAGTGGATTAATCTTCTCATTATTGATGATCGGGCGGAGCCTCGGGCATGAAAGCGAGTACTCGACATAAGGGTATTTTCTCTGAAGATAATAAAGATGAAGTGCTGTGGCAAGCGCATCCTTGTGATAATCAGAAAGTCCTAAGAGGGCTGAAAAACCGACGCCTCTCATGCCGCCTAAAATAGCTCTTTCCTGTGCCTCGAATCGGTATGGGAAAACCCTCTTGTGGCCAAGGAGATGAAGTGTCTCGTATTTTTCTGCATTGTATGTCTCCTGGAAAACAGTGACATAATCGCAGCCGCATTCGTGAAGATACTGGTAATCCTTGACATTGACAGGATAAATTTCAACGCCGACATTCTTGAAATATTTCGAAGCGAGCTTGCAGGCGTCACCGATGTATTCGATGCTCGACATCTTCTTGCTCTCGCCGGTCAGCATCAGGATTTCCTCAATGCCGGAGTCTGCGATGACCTTCATCTCGTGCTCGATTTCATCGTGTGAAAGCTTCTTGCGGGCAATGTCATTGTAGCAGTTGAAGCCGCAATAGATGCAGTAATTCTCGCAATAGTTTGCAATGTAAAGCGGTGTGAAAATATAGACTGTATTTCCAAAATGCTTGCTTGTTTCAAACTTTGCGCGCTCAGCCATTTCGCTTAGATGCGGATAGGCTGCAGGAGAAAGCAGAGCTTTGAAATCCTCAACAGAGCAGGTCTCTTTACGAAGCGCTCTGCGGACATCCATATCGGTATAGGAATTGTAGTCGTATTCGTTCATCTCGGAGATGACCTTGTCCATGATGTCGGACTCGATTTTTTCCTGTGTCGGAAGATAATCATAAATCGAGGTACGGCTCGAAGGATCATTCTCAAGGGAATGTTTTCTATTAAGTGCTGCCTCAGACAGCTTGCCTGAATCTACAAAAAAATCATTGTGCTTATTTTCACTCATATTGTGCCTTCTTTATTTCAAAATATTATTTTGCTATTGTTACAAATTCAAACATTTTATTTTGCCTAGGTAATTCGATAATGTTATCCTATCACAGCAATGTAATGATGTAAAAATGGATAGCATTATACATTAATCCAATAGCAATCAGTCACGCAAAAATCCTGTCAGCGGATCAGATGCAGATGCACCTCTTTCGAGAACCCGGCCGAGTCCTGCAAGATGTGCCTTTCTACCGGCTTCGATTGCAGACTTGAATGCGCCTGCCATCATTGGAATGTCCTCGGCTGTTGCAACTGCCGTATTTGCCATGACAGCTGTCGCACCCATTTCCATTGCCTCACATGCCTGTGATGGCTTGCCAATTCCGGCATCGACGATAACCGGGATATCCATCTCATCAATCAGAACCTGGATGAACTGCTTTGCTGCAAGTCCCTTGTTCGAACCAATCGGTGCGGCAAGCGGCATGACAGCGGCAGCACCAGCTTCCTTAAGAGCACGTGCTGCATAAAGATCCGGGAACATATATGGAAGGACTACGAAGCCTTCCTTTGCAAGTTCCTCAGTTGCCTTTATCGTTTCATTATTGTCAGGGAAAAGATACTTTGTATCACCCATGATTTCGATTTTTACAAAATTTCCGCAGCCAAGCTCTCGGGCCATTCTTGCGATACGGACAGCCTCTTTTGCATTTCTTGCGCCTGATGTGTTCGGAAGGATGGTGACTCCTTCAGGAACATAATCAAGGATGTTCTCATGTTCCTTTGTATTGGCACGTCTTACAGAAAGCGTAACAATCTGAGCCCCGCCATTCTCGACTGCTGCCTTAATCAGGTTCATAGAATATTTTCCTGAACCTAAAATAAATCTTGATGTGAATTCCTTGTCGCCAAGTTTGAATGTGTCTTTGTTTTCTTCCATTTCTTTGTCCTTCTTTATTTATTATTTTCAGCATCCGCCGCCCATGAACTGAACGATTTCAACCGTATCGCCATCGTGAAGAATTACGCCTTCGTAATCTTCCTTATGGACTATTTCTTCATTAATCTCTACAACAAATGTGCCGGGCCTGTACTCGGAATTATCTAGATAATCCGTGAGTTTCTGCCCATCGACATTTTCAACGTTTCCATTTATTTTTACCATCCGCATCATCCTTTCATATCACAAATTGATGCACCATCATATATAAAGCGAGCTAACTTTTTCACAATAGTCAAAACATTTGCCTGTTAAGGCCATAGCTCCACTTCTAAGTCAGGCTGAAACTTTGCAACGCCAAAAAAGAAAAAAGCCACACAAAGAAACGTACCCAAGGTGGTGCGCCCCTTCGCATAGCTTTTGCCTGCTCTATCATCTATGCATTTGTCCTGGGCACAAATCTGCCCAAACATCAATCATTATATAAATAATTCATCATTTTTCAAGTTTGTTTTATGATACAAAAATTTTTCTGTTACCACGCATCAACATTCTTCTATGAAAAAATTAAAATCCCCTGTTGCCACAAGTACAGCAAGGGAAAAAGAGAAAAAGAAATGGAATAATACGGAAATGACAATATCACGCAGGCATATGTGCCTCTTTTTCAAGCTGGATTTCCATACTTGAACGGCGCTCGGTCTCCTTATGCTCTGCGGCTTCTTCTGGCAGCACAGTGGGATGCATGCCGCCCATGATGACTCGGGCATGTGAGTTTTTATGAAACATGTCCGCCTTTTTAAGTATACCGCCGAGAATGAGCGGTCCCGTTATGGAATTTGACTGGCCATATATTTTTCCGCCCCAGCGGTAGAACGGAATTCTTCTAAGTGTTGTGGTAGGCGTAATAAATACAATTTTCATCGAATATATATCCTTTCACCTGTAAGTTATTGTTGTAAAAATTCAATATTTGGAATTTGTTATTCAGGCAAAGACATATATTTTTATGACATATTATTATTTGGAACGCCTGAAAATTTCTTCAGAAAGGAAGGCATTATGAAGGAACAGCCGGAAAAGAAAAAACAGGATAAAAGAGTAATAAAGACAAAGAAAAACTTAGAGGACACTTTGGTTACGCTTCTCACTGAAAAGCCGTTTGAGAAGATCACCGTCACTGAGCTCTGCGAACGTGCGCAGACGAGCCGCATCACATTTTATTATTATTATGAAGACAAATACGATCTCCTGAATGACTTCTACACGGGCATGGACAATGAGGCCGATGTCTACTTCAAAGAACTTCAGGAGAAAAATAATCCCGACAATGATGCGCTGAAAAGCTATGAAAATATGCTAAAAACGGCGATTGAAAAATACCGCAAAAATGCTTCATTCTTCATGCAGATGAATCCATTTGAGGCAAACGATTTGTGGACGACTTATGGCACCTTCGTCTTCAAGAAATTTTCGAATTTTGAGAAAGAATATAATAACAAACTCGTCCCAAAATATCCGATCAGGCAGTTTACGATTTTCATGATCACCGGCTTCTGGGGCTATCTCTTAAGCGGCGTGCATGATGGACGGGATTTGGACCAGATGGAAAAGGAAGTCCTTGAGATTATGGAGAATATGATAAATAGCCCCTTGTTCGAGAAGCATTGAGTTGACACAGTTGTCACAAATGAACCTTCCCGCTGACACAAAAAAATTACATATACACCCGCGATTTTGTGTTAGAATAAAACCGCAAATTAAATTAATCTGCTAATTTTTTATTAGCAGATTTTTATTATAAGGAAAAGATTTATGGCATACATAGAATTCAGGGATGTCACAAAAATTTATGGGAGCGGCGAAGCTGAAATTCATGCGCTTGACGGCGTTTCATTTTCCATCGAAGAAGGCGAATTCGTCTGCCTCTTGGTTCTTCCGGTGCCGGAAAAACGACGCTCAGAAATATGTTCCGCTACAAGGAACGCCTCATTATGATGCTCGTCGGCATAAGCCTATGCACCGCCCTTCTCGTCACCTCATTTGGCGTCAGAGATTCGATGATAAATATAAGCTCCCTGCAGTTTGACAATGTGCAGAAATACGATATAGAGGCTGGATTTTCCCTAGATGAGAATCCCCTGAAACAGACAACGAAACTGGATCTTTAGATGAAACATCTATTGAAAAAAATACCAAAGCTCTCGGCGATGTGAAGCGATGCATTTCTGTCCGCACGATCCGCACAGACATAAAGAACGAGGATGAAAGCATGAGTTCAGTTCCGCTTTATGCTTTTAAAAAGAAATTTGCTTTTGACAGCTACTTTTCTCTGAAATCAGGTTCAGAGAAAATAGAATTTCCGCCTGATGGAGACGCCGTAATATCAAAAAAAATTGCTGAAACGCTAAATCTCACAACTGACGATGCCTTTGAAATAACGGACTCAGATATGAATAAAATAAAGGTAAAAGTGTCTGGAATTTTTGATAATTACATTGGAAATTTTATCATTATTTCTTCAAATACATATGAGGAAGGCTTTGGCAAATATGAACCAAATACCTTTCTGATCTCGCTTGAAGACAAAAGCAAATCTTCGGACATATCAGAGAAGCTCACCAGCATTTCTAATATCACGAGCGTCACCAAACTTTCCGACACGAAGGATCAGGTTGACAATGCATTATCATGCGTAAATTATATCATCGTCCTGATGGTTGTATTTTCAGGACTGCTCGCATTCATCGTAATATTTAATCTCACGAATATTAATCTTGCTGAACGGAGCCGCGAGATTGCGACAGTTGAAGTTCTGGGCTTCTACGAAAAAGAAACAAACGACTATGTCCTCAGGGAAAATATCATGTCGAGTATTTGTGCAGCGATCATCGGCCTTCCTGTTGGTGCACTTATGCATTATCTTGTCATGCATATGATTGTCGTTGAAAATATGGAATTTGATATTCATGTTTCAGTGGTAAGCTATATTCTTTCAGTCGTATTCACAATTCTTTTCGCTGTCATCGTGAACATTTTCATGAGACATGAAATCCAGAAAATTCCTATGGCTGAATCACTGAAGGCAGTGAAGTAAAACCACGTATGCTTTGCTAGATCAATAATGATTCATACATGGAAAGTAAATGAATTTAAGAAAAAAAGATGCACGAGCCGTAATGATGTAGGGAGGAGGGAGACGGCCCGTGCGCATGAAATTCAATTCATGAGTAATATAAACCCATATAATAAAAAATGCAAGTGTTTTTTTATTTTTTCACAAACTTTTCATAATTATTTTGTGCAATATTACAGTTCCCGCAAAATAAGTTCGGTAATCCCCTGATTTTCACCAGGCGCAATTCTCTTTACCTTAGTTGAAAGCCCATGGCCAAATTCCCTATATATCATGTTTTTTATTGCTGTTCCATGATTGAAGCCATGAATACATTTGATTTTGTAGGTTCCGGGGCCAGCAAGTGAAAGTGCCCTGTCTATCTCGACCTGTGCCTGATCAGCGGTGTATCCGTGAAGATCAAGTTCTACTATTGGTGAACTAAATGACATATTTCCCCTCTTTTCAAATCATTATCTTATTTTCCCATTATTCTTTTTATTGCCTTATCGTACTTTGAATAATATCAATATCACAATAAATAATCCAATATTTGTTATGATATTAAGTTCTGTCTACGGATAAATCATGCCACTATATTGATAATAATCTACATTATTCGAATGAGAATCATGTAAAGCACAGTACCGCCAGCCATCGGAACCAGCATGTCATGAATGAGAACCCATCTCCTGTCTGCAGAAAATTTCTGGCTTTTTCAAAGGACTTTCAAGCTGGCCTTCCTTGACTTTACTTTAGAAAGATTGTAAATTTACTCATTAATAAAGTTCGCAGCACAAAAATCTTAATGAGGCATATATGAGTGTATTTGATAAAGATATCATAAATATAGCGCAGGAAGAAAATAAGGAATTCTGGGAAATCATCCTTGAAAATGACTGCAACGAAAGAAAGGTCTCGAAAGAAGAATCAATGGCAGAAATGCAGAAAATGTACGATGCCATGGTGCTTGCTGACAAGACCTACAATCCCAATAAAAAATCACACAGCAAGGTGGCCGGTGGAAATGGTGCGCTGTTATCTGATTTTGTACAAAGCGGCAAAAATCTTTCCGGTGAATTCATAGGAAAGGCGATGTCAAAAGCAATATCCATGGCGGAAACAAATGCCTGCATGGGACGAATTGTCGCAGCACCGACTGCCGGCTCCTGCGGCGTGCTGCCGGCGGTCATCATCACATATGAAGAAATGTTTAATGCCTCAGGAACTACAGAATCAACCCCGTCTTCAAATATACAGGAATCAGAAAGCCCATCAAAAAATAACGGCAAATTTCCATCATCAGTAAATTCCGAAGATGCACCTACTAATAAATCCGATACAAATATGTCTGCCATAAAAGCCCTCTTCACTGCCGGCATTCAGTCTATGATTCCACTTGATGATGTGATAGATGCGATGAACGAAATTGGCTTGAACATGCCTGAAAAATACCGGGAAACCTCTTTAGGCGGACTCGCAGTTACGGAAGCAGCAGAAAAACTGTGTCACGGAGACGGTTCTTTGTGACAATTTGCGTAGCACATCAAAATTGTGTCATGGAATGGTTTCTTTGTGATATATCAAACTAATTTTCAATTGGATTATGCAAAATGAAAAATAAAACCTTATTAGGAACTTTCCTGGCGCTCTTCGGCGGCATGTTATTAGGCATTATTTTTAAGCCTCGGAATTATGATTACAAACCCACAGCAATGGGCTATTTTGGAATTGCATTTGTAGTAATCGTTGGAAATGTCATTGCCTTTTCATCATATATGAGCGGAGCAAATCTGGTAGGCCCAGTCAAAGGCGTACTGCTAGGTTTCTCTGAACCTGTAACTGCAGCAATCCTCACAATCGTATGTTTCCACAATAAATTTACTGGGTTTGATATGGTCGGCATGGCACTCATTTTTTTGATGCAGGTATTTCTTAATGTAAAGCCGAAATCGGTGCCCGATTCACCACAATAATTCCAACAGCGACAAGCAGCATTGCAATAAGCGTATAAATACTCGTTGCCTCTTTTCCTTCGCCAAGGATAATTGCGGAGATAATGACGCCAAAAACCGGATTCAAAAATCCAATAATCGTGACCTTTGAAACGTCATTATATTTTAGCAGTATACTCCAGAATGTGTACGCACCTGCTGAAATCAATCCAAGATACAAAAGAAGCGGAATGCATGTAAGCGAAGCCGGTGCAAGCCTGCCTCCCAAACAAAGTCCAAGAAAAGCCATCACGCAGCCGCCAAAGAAAAACTGATAGCCTGAAAGCGTCACAGGATCCTCATACTTTGAAAAGCTCTTGATAAAACAGCCGGCAAATGCAGATGAAAGTGTTGAAATAATCAGAATTCCTTCACCAAGCATTGAAAATGGAACGCCTGAAATATTCTCACCATTTGTGACAATTAAAAGCACACCAAGAAATCCTGCAATCGAACCGATTACCTTTGCACTGGTCAGTTTCTCAAATCTGAAAATAAAAACCGAAACTGCAATAGAGAAAAATGTCCCACAGGCATTTATGATTGAAACCCGAACTCCCGAAGTATGTGCAACACCCACGTAAAAAAGAATGTACTGGATGACAGTCTGAAACATGGCGAGTATTCCGACATAGGGAATTGCCTTTCTTTTCGGAATCAGAAATTTTTTATTTATGATGCTGCCGGCAAAGATTACCATGAGTCCGGCAATGATGAACCTTACCCCTGCAAACAGAATAACAGACGGCGTGTCATCTGCGCCGACCTGAAAAAGTCCATATCCTATTTTTATTATCGGAGCTGCAGAGCCCCAAAGTAAACAGCAAAACGCCGCAGTGAGTATGACCACGGGCGTCTTGATCCATACAACATTTTTTTTATTATTAGACATATTATTTTCCTGAATTCATCATTTTGCTTTCGGATCCGGCTTCCTGATTGATGCAGAAATATGTAAACTGTCCCTTGAAAAGAAGCTTTCCTTCTTCATTTACGATTGTGGCATCAAGGATGCAGCTTGACCTTCCTCTGTGAATGACAGTTGATTTTGCAGTAATGGTCTCGCCCTCATGACCTGCCCGGATAAATGAAACTGAAGCCTGCTGCGTCACATAGCGCCTGCCGTCAGCCCTGGCACAGCTTCCCGTGGCTACATCAGCCATTGAAAATAAAAGTCCGCCATGTGTAATGTTGTATGGATTCAGATGATAATCCTTTACATGGCACTCAACTTCTGCACTGTCTTTCGTTATTTTTGTGATATAAAAACCGCAGTGTTCCATGAACGGAGTGTGGGTATTCGCCCAGTCCTTTACCTGCTCGTAATCTACTTCGTTTTCCATAGATTTCATCTTCCTTATCTTTTAAGTATACGCATTATATCATTTTTTGCCGAAAAATGAAGGCAAATCTTCTATATGACTATATATTTCATGAAGGCAGCTATATAGCCAGCATGATTGTTGCATTAATGGGAACGGCTATATAAGCATAGAAAAAAATGGCTACAGATTTCTGCAAATGCAAAAATATATAGCCAAAATATCGTAATCAGAACAATCTATAAATATGATCAGATTGACACATCAAGTCCTGAGCCGCCATCAGAAATCACGCCAGAATCTATAGGCACACTCCCTGCACTTGAAACGACTTCACCAGTAGGAAAAGATACTGCTTCAAAAGAAGATGTATTTTCACCAGCTGCGGCACCAATTGATGAACCAGAAGCCGCGCCAGAACCAGCGTCATTCATCCTCTCAAATACAACCTTCAGATATTCAGCATCAGCCTTTGCAATCGCAATATTTTCCTTGAGCCTGTGCTTCAGCTTCAGCATCTTGACCTCAGTTGGTTCCATACCATAGAGATTTGGGGTAGACATATCGTCAAGAAAATTTGGAAGGGCTTCATCAGAAATGCCAAGGTCATTCATTAAGGAAAAAATTTCATCAGACGAATCAGCTACGCCAGATAAAGATTCAGATGAACCAGCATCCTGTGATAATGCCAATTCATCAAAAGCATTTCTGCTAAGTGCAGCCATGTCTGAAATGCCCGTCATATTCGATGCAATTTCATTCAGACTTATCGCATCTACATTTGAAGAAATACCCTTCAAATATGCCCGCTCATACTGCTGCGGACTGATTCCGGTAATAGACTGTCCCTTGAAAGAGATAATATTTCCATCCGTATCAAATGAATATCCAACACTTGACATAAAAGCCTTCACATCATTTCGAATGCTCTCGTCCTCTGCTTCTTCAGCCTTTTTGGCATCTTCACGGCTCGTGACAGAATCCTGAGAAACCGAAAGATTATCCTTTATCCCAAGATCAATGAACTCTCCGCCCTTCTGGTTTCTCTCAGCAATCTCTTCTTCCTTCACATTCTTAAGATGCTTTTCAGCAATATGAAGCATCTTTTCAGCGTGAACAAGTGCAGCCTGGACTTCGTATGGATCTACATTGCTTTCATCAGACTGGGACTGCTCCTGCACCTTCTTTTTCAAATCAGAAAGTGACTTCCTGGCAGTAGAAACAGCCTTTTCAGCAGAACCGGAATCCTTTGAATCCTTGATTGCCTTTGAAACCTTCTTGTAGTCATAATCAAGACCATTGTCCTTCAGACTCTCTTCCAGCATCTTGATTTCATCAGACTTTGCCATTCCTTCCGCCCTGGCTTCCGCAGGATGAAGAAATGCCCAGAGCGTAGGATTCTGCTCCTTTAACGTGCTTATTGAATTAAGTGATGAAGTCCTGGAATTTATAGAATTTACAATTGAAGAATTCTTTGAACCTGTAAATAATCCATTTGAGAAAGTATTTCCTGCGCTGCCAGTATACAGAGAATTCTTCCTTGTAAGCGCGTTAGTAGAACCAAGTGCATTTGTAGAACTTAATACGCTCCCAACGCCCTTTGAATTTGTTCCTGAAACTGGTGCATTACCAGAAGTCCCAGAAACCCTGACACCGCCAGAATTAGAATTCCCCTGGTTCCCCTTCAAAAGAGAATACAGTGAATTTTCAGAATTTTGATTTGAATAAACTGTGCCCTTCCCTGAGCCAAAATTAACATTTAAGTTTCCCATAAGAACCTCCGTGTTCTTTATGAAATATCATCGTCACAGCATCAATTTTCTTTTCAGTTTCCAATGAAGCAAAATAATGCTGTGTTTTTATAAAACTCCTAATATTCTTATCGGTCCATATAGAAAATACTTTATGCCTAGTCAATAACTCTTTCAATTAATTGCACACAAAAATACAGTGCTCATGAAATCTTAACACTGTATTTGCCAAATGAAATATTACATTACCTTCTCAAATCGAAACATCCCATCCATCTCATCACCCACAGAATCCTTAGCAACTGCAGGATCATGTGGATCTGGATGATATTTGTCGAAAAATTCCACAATATGAAATCCGAGGCTGTTCACGTAAAAATGTAGGGTGTCACGGGGACGGTTCTTGCTGACAACTTTTCTGCAAGAATCCTCATAGTCTTTGTGTCATACCTCTGATCCACAGGGAGTGGCAGAATGTTCTTTGTGAGCTTATATTCTATGTCATCAGGCTTTGTAATAGAAAGTACTTCCTCCCAGAACTGTGGTATATAAATATGCTGCTTAAAAAGTTCAATCCGTATTTCCTCTGCATTCTCTGTGTAAAAAGGATACATGAATGCACCATCCGGAATGGTCAGCTTCAGCCTGTTTTTTGAGCCCAGTGCCTCGTGAAGAAATGAGAAATTTTCTGTCCGTCTTCTCTTTATGAATTCATAGTCAATCCCATGCAGGATATTTTCTGTGAGGCTGGACATCTTCTTTACTGGCTCGTGCTCAAAAATGTCATTATTCTTCCTGTCATGTTCCTTGAAGAACTCGCTTTCCGGACGCTCGAAACCGCCGAGGACATAGTGCATCCTCTGGTACGAAATATCCTGTCCTATCTTTTCATCCAGCTTCGCATCAGAAAATAATAGCGCTCCGTCCGAAACACCAAAATATTTGCGACAGGAATAGATTGTGTCAATTCCTTCAATCGGCTCCTGAAAATAGCTTTGGACATTGTCGACGATGAGATGTGGATGCGCAGCATGAAATTCCTTTATGTATGAATTTGAAAACTGGCCATAGAAATTAACAAGATAGATGTATGTCTCCCTAAGACGATTCTCCTCCTGATGCACTCTCTTAGCACCTTCTGATATAGTACCTTTTCCTTGCTCTATTTCTGTACCACCTTGTGCTGAATTCAAATCTGTCTGTGTCAGCACCAGCTTAAAATCCCATCCAATATGATAATAAAGCACCTCTACATTTTCATCTATCAGTGCTTTTTCCACAGAATCACATAGAAAATACGGGATCAGAATTTTCTTTATCTTCCTTGCCCGCACAAGAAACTTAAGCGCATTTCTCCCACAGTTTAATTTGATGCCGCCATCATAAAGCATCTTATTATAAAATTGTTCAAAAGGGATAAATCCCCCGATTTCTTTCAAAGTTTTCCTCATTTCAATACATATATCTCAATTACTTTTTCATAATATCATTACTTATTATGGTTGTCGACACTGCTGGTTTTCATCGCAATATCACAGAAAAAAGTTGTCAGTAAGAACCGTCCCCCTGACAACCACTCCCTGTGACACCTCAATGTCTTGACAAAAATTTTCTCCAATGCTACTCTTTGCAAACCGGAGAAAGAATCATGACAGAGCTTAAAAAAAATAATACCATGGCTTCAAACAAAAAAATAAAGAATCCCCATGCACTTGGAATTCTTTTTGTCATAATAGACTCTTTAGGCTTTTCCCTGATGGCGCTTAATGTCCGTCTCGCAGGTGACCTTCCCGTCATGCAGAAGGCTTTTTTCAGAAATGCGATTGCGGCCGTCATTGCAATCATCGCACTTGCAAGGACTCCGGAAAAATTCTATATTAAAAAGGAAAGTATGAAGGACCTCTTTTTTAGAGCACTCTTTGGAACAATAGGCCTTATATTAAATTTCTGGGCTATAGGGCATCTAGGTCTTGCTGATGCAAATATTCTAAATAAGATGTCACCGTTCTTTGCAATAATAGCTTCGATTTTTATTTTAAGTGAAATACCAAGCCGCTTTGATATTATTGCAATATTAATAAGCTTTACTGGAGCATTATTTATTATAAAGCCATCTGCGGGCCTTGCGAGCATCCCTGCAATAGTCGGAATGACGAGCGGTATATGCGCAGGCATAGCTTATACATTTGTGCGAAAGCTTGGAAACGAAGGTGAAAGAGGTCCTGTCATCGTAGCCTTCTTTTCAGTTTTTTCGAGCCTCGTCTGCCTGCCGCAATTGATAATAGATTTTCGTCCTATGAGTTTAAGACAGTGGATCTACCTGATTCTCGCCGGAGTCTTTGCTGCCGCTGCCCAGTTTGCAGTGACGACAGCCTATAAACTTGCACCGGCAAAGGAAATCTCTGTTTTTGACTATTCACAGGTTTTATTTGCATCAATCTGGGGATTTATTTTCTTTGATGAGCTCCCTGACATGCTTTCTGTCGTCGGCTATATTATCATCATTTCCATCTCAATAATAAAATGGTACTGCAATGTTTTCAGACCGAAAAATCAATCCCGCTGACAGAACCTTCCTCAATATTTACCGGTGCTGCAGCACCTCCAAAGCCGGAACCAGCACCAGACTTCATCTCATTTATTCTATCGAAGACAACCTTTAAGTACTCAGCATCTGCCTTTGCAATAGCAATGTTCTCCTTAAGCCGGTGCTTTAATTTCAGCATCTTTACTTCATTTGGCTCCATACAATAGAGATTAGGAGTCGTCATATCATCAAGGAAATCCGGAAGCTCCCCATCAGAGATTGAAAGATCCTCCATGAGTACAGAGATTTCGTCATCAGAGGAAACTGTCTCCTCAAGCAGATCAGAAGCATCTAATTTAAAATCTGACGAGCCACCGAAGATACTAGCATCTAATCTAAGATCTGATGCTGTTCTCGTGATATTTCCATCGTCATCAAAAGAATATCCGACGTTCTCCATAAAAGCCCTTACATCCTCACGAATGTCTTCGTCCTCTGATTCTTCTATCTTCTTCTCTTCTTCCGGACTCCTGACAGAATCCTTAATTGACGAAAGATTGTCCTTTATTCCTAAATCTATAAACTCCCCGCCCTTTTGATTCCTCTCGGCGATTTCTTCCTGCCTTACATTTTTTAAATGCTTCTCGGCAATATGCACCATTTTTTCAGCATGAACGAGAGCTGCCTGTACTTCATATGGATCAATATTTTCATCATTTGCAGAATCACGAATTTTCTTTTTCAAATCAGAAAGAGTTTTTCTCGCCGTAGAAACTGCCTTTGTTGCAGAGCCTGAATCCTTTGATGACTTTATCTCCTTTGAGACCTTCTTGTAGTCATAACCCAGACCATTTTCCTTTAAGCTTTCTTCGAGCAGTTCTATTTCAGAAGACTTGCCAATGCCCTCTGCCCTTGCTTCTGCAGGGTGAAGAAATGCCCAGAGAGCCGGATTCTGTTCCTTAAGCGTGCTTACGGAAGAAAGACCATATGTCCTTTGATTTATGGAATTAACGATAGATGAATTCTTCGTCCTATTGATTCCAGAGAATAATCCATTCCCGGAAGAACCTGCACCAAAATAAGAATTCTTCTGACACAGAGGATTCGATGAACCAAGGTTTATTCCGGAATTTTTCTGATTCGTTCCGGAAAACTTGAAGCTATTTGAATTATTATTTCCTTGTCCGCCGTTCAAGAGGCTGAATAATGAATTCTCAGAATTTTGGTTTGAATAAATCGTGCCCTTCCCTGAGCCGAAATTTATATTCATGCTTCCCATAGAAACCTCCGTGTTTCTAAAAAATATTATACTGCTAAATCTTTTATTGGGTGGTATTCTATATTTATTAACGAACTGACTGGAAAAAATGTAAAGATGAACCGTCCTCACCGACAAAAATATGTCAAAAAGAACCGTCCATCCTGACACACATTATAGTTTTACTTCAAATGGCGTCTCTTCACCCTTATCAAATGCAATAGCTGCATCAAATGCAGATTTCACCATATTTTCTACTGCATTTCTCGTGTAGAAGGCAGTATGCGGTGTAAGGACGACATTTGGAAATGAACGAAGAAGCGCGAGGTGGGCGTTGTTTATGACAGATGAGACTTTATTATTATAATAAAGCCCGGTCTCATGCTCTATGACATCAAGTCCGCAAGCCCCGACCTTCTTTGACTCTATTGCTTTTATAAGGGCGTCTGTGTCAATAAGAGAGCCCCTTGCAGTATTTACGATGACGACACCGTCCTTCATTTTTGAAAAGGCCTTCTCATCTATGAGATGATAATTCTCATCAGTTGCATTTGTGTGAAGAGAAATCAGGTCGCTCTCACGAAGCAGGGTGTCAAGGTCTACATACTCTGCGTATTTCTTTGCTTCATCATTTTCATAAGGGTCGTAGCATAAAATCCTGCAGCCAAAACCCGAAAGATGCTTTATGACTGTTGTCCCGATTTTTCCTGTTCCTATGATTCCAATTGTGGTAAAGCTAATGTCTGTACCGATTTTTCCAGGAAGGGAATAATCCTGAACCATGGCTCTGTCCATAATCTCATTCATCTTCCGAAGACTCATCATCATAAGCATGATTGCATAGTTTGCTACAATTGACGGAGGATAAAATGCGTGTGAAACCTTGAGCCCCAGCTCCTTCGCTGCATTCAGGTCTATGTGGTCATAGCCTATGGACCGGCATACTAAATACTTTGCCCCGACATTATATAGCCCTCTTACTATTGGACGAGACATGTCGCAGGGGTTTGTGGAAATCGCTTCATAGCCTCTTGCAAGTTCTATAGTATCAAGCGAAGGCGCCTTCTCTGTATATCCATACTCTATGCCATATTCATGGCTGTATTTATCAGCAAATTCCTTCTCATCAAAAGTCCTGAAAATATAAAAAAATAATTTCATCGTAAGCCTCTTTCTTTCGTCTCAATCTAGTGAAAGCCGGAAATGATTGGAATTATAGTGCTCTACTTTGCCCTCAAGATTTGTAAGATCCGTCGTAATGCAATCCTCAAGTGAAACCTTTGAAAGATTTTTTATACCAAAACTTAGAAACAGAAATACAAGAATAGTTACAAGTACTACCCATGTTAGAATCCGAACCGGTATGTACCTTGAATTTGAGTCAGTAGCAATATTATTTTTTTGATTTTCTTATCCTCGCTCAACTTTAATGGGCACTTTCTAATAACGAAAAATATCAAAAACAAAAATCATGTAAATATAAATATTCTACAACTTTATGAAACATTATATTACAAGTCAAACTGTTTATTAAACTTTTTTATTTCTTGTTAAATAACTATTCATCCAATCTAGTAATTCTTTATCAGATAATTTAGATTTATTGATATTATATAAATCTCTAAATTCATATAATTTATTTTCTCTCAAAATTCGTTCATCTTTTGATATTTTTTTTGAACGTGCCTGCCTTGCCAAATTAGTGTTTACAGAATTGTATTTCTTAGAAACGCTGTCAGAAACCATTCTGGCAGCCCTGGTTCTGTGGGTTCCTATTTTCTTACAAGTCTGATCATTTATTTTTCTATAACAATACTTCTGATTATTTGTTCTGCCTGGTGAAAAAAAACGTCCACAGCAATCACATCTTTTTAAATTTCTATTACTAATTGCAATATAATGCATTAATGCCATTATTACTTCATTTGTATCATCACATTCATAGCAATAAATATTATTTTTAATATCTACAGATTCTACCATTTTATCCATTGAGAAATCCATGTATAATATTTCTGGCAAAAACATTTTTGATGACACTTCATTTCTCTTTATAGGTTTCATAGTACATGGAGGAAGATAATATCTGTTGAAAAACTTAAATGCATTAAATACGCGTTCATTATATTGCAAATCTTTTTTTTGAATAATATCTAAAAAATCAATGGTATCTTCAACTATATCATCATTTTGAACTTCAAATTCATCATCAAAACTTGATGTCTCGGCAAGTAAATAATCAGACACAATAACGCTTGCAACTTCTAAAATCCACTCATCATTAAAAGAAACATAAGTATATCCGTTTTGAGTGAAAATTTCATTATCGTTCCATAATTCATAAACATTAACATTATTTTTTTGTGAACATAAGAAAAGAATATCTCCCAATAATTCATCAGCTTTTACTACAGCATATGGCTCTAACCTTCCCTTAAAATATATTTCACAAATCATTTCATTTTCTGATTGATACATAAATAAATAAATTAATTCCTGGAGAGATTTATTCATTAAATATTGTGCTCTTTCTTTTTATAAATTTTCAAGCACAACTACGCAACTAACAAGTATTGAAATTCAGTTGTGCTCATTTTATAATTTTAATATAAAGCACAACGATTTCGAAATCAAGTAATTTATTAACTATTTTATTTTATGTATTGAGGTGATAATATGAGTAAAAAATATATTGATGAATCATATTATTTTCAATATAGCTTGTTAGGTGAAATTTATGCTTATGGAGCCAAGAAAGTCGGAAAATTTAATTTTCCTGAAATCAAACCGGTGAATATTATTCCGGATGCACCTGTGCTTAGCATCAATTATTTACTATCATGCTCAAATATTGAAAATTATTGGTTTCATTGCTTTTGTGACGATTATCAGTTTGAACGATTATGGAATAATTTTTATAAATATTTGCCCTTATTAAAAAAGGCAAGAGGAATTATTACTACTGATTTCAGCCTCTATAGAGATTATCCTAATGATTTGCTTATTTGGAATACATATCGAAACAGAGTAATGGCATATGCTATCCAGAATGTTAATTGTAATACCATTCCAACCGCAACATTTGGAGATGAAAATACCTGGTCATGGTGTTTTGATTCATTGCCCCAAAATTCATCTGTTGCCATAACAACGAATGGAACACTCAAGGATCCCGAAGCAAAAAGATTATTTGTAGGCGGTGTTAATGAATTAAAAAAGGTTGTACATCCATCGACCATTATTGTGTGCGGCAGAGTTCCCTCGTGGTTAGATATCAAGTTTAGCGATACAAAAATTGTGCATATTTCAAGTTATGGCCAGGTATGGAACGCGAGGAGGAATAAATAATGGGAGGATATGGTGGAAGCAGCAAAAGAATAAAATCTAATTCATATCTTGACACTGGAGGATATAAAGTTACTGATAAAAACTCAATTGAAGTCGGTGAATACTATATCAATAAAGGATACTATGTTGCATTTCTTCAAGAAAAACCAGGTCAAAAAAGAGCTGACCTATCAGTAGAGGGAATTCATACAGAAATTAAAGGTATGTCATCTCTGTCTACTAATAAAGTAGCAAATAACATAAAAGAAGGTTTTGAGCAAGTAGCAAGCGATGACTTTAGATACCCCGCCGTAACTTATAGAGATGGGCAGGTGATTATATTATCAAAATATCCTAATTTAAAAACAGCATATAAGGTTATTTATGGTGGATATCGAAAAGCAAAGTCAAAAGGATATATAAAAGGTGAGGTTTACTTAATACATAAAGGTGTAAAATATTTTATTGGAGGAAGATAATATGGCAACAATAAAATGCAACAAATGCAACTCAGGAATACATTATCATGGAGAGCCTAGTGGCATTCAATACTACTTTATCAAAAAGACCGATTGGAATAATATTTGCTCCTCGCATTTTGATAAAAACAATAAAGTCTTTTCAGAAAATAATATACCCAAACTTTTTCGTTCTGACACTATTGAAGAAGACTTTTCGGAGCAAATTATCACAGCTTGGAAATGTCCACATTGTAAACTCTTCATGTTTTTCAACAGAAATGATGAAATAACAAATGAATTTGAACCTATAAAAATTGATAACACAAATATTATTTCAGCTTCTACAGATAGCCAGACTGACTATATTGTTTTTGATGATTTTACATGGGATAAACTTACTGAACGTGCAATACCAAATAATGAAATTTCATCAAACCTTTGTCATTATTATATAGCAAAAATTAATGAATGCTCGATGGAATTTTATTGCCAAACTGGACAAATTACTGAAAGATATATTAAATTTATATAATATTATTTTACCTGTATCTGGCAGCTTTGCATGGCTTTCAAAGCATTTTCATGAGACTCGGGAGTTACGCCTGCACAGCAGTCCTTCTCTACGAAAATAGGAACTTCAGGTAGAAAGGCTTTTATGAGGAGTGCATTTGATATGACGCAGATATCTGTGCAGAGTCCTATTACTGTTATTTCTTTAGCATTATTTTTCTCTGCAAGGTATTCTCCTAGTTTCTGGCTTCCAAATGTCGGCTTATCAAAAATCTCATTTGCATAAGTCCTTAATTCAGGAATTATCTCCCAGCCTTCTGTTCCTCTGATACAGTGCTTCACTGGAAGAAGCCTTCCTTCCTGCGTCTCCAGATAATTCTCTTCATGTGTGTCTCTTGTAAAAATCACTTCTTCTTTTGCTGCCAGAGCTTTTTCGATTCTTTTCTTCACAGCAGGAACAATAGAAACAGCTTCCTTTGTCCCAAGCGCACCATCCACAAAATCCTTCTGCATATCTACTACGATTAAATATTTCATAAAAAGGCTCCCTTCATGCACAATCATATTTTCTGTATAAAATGTCAAAAGCCTCATCAATATCCATCAGTCTGCCACCGTAAGAAACTTCATCTTCAGCTAAAAAAATCACTTGATCAATTTTACTAATATTTTCAAATTCACTCATGTATAATTCCTATTATACAGTATGCTCAAGAAGAAAATCCTTCACATCGTTTGCATCCATCTCGTCCTTCGCTACAGAATAACCTATGTCCGAAAGCTCCTTTGATGTGAGCTTTAGTTCTATGCCATTTTCCTTCAGGAAAATCAGCATGCACATGACTCCTGTGCGCTTATTTCCATCAAGGAACACCTGGTTCGTAACAAAACCGAAGAGATAACGGATGCCCTTGTCATAAATATCCGGATAAAGCTCATAGTCCCCGAAGCTCTGGAAAGGCATAGCACATTCCGAATGAAATGTGCCTTCGTCCCTTACTCCGTCCTGACCGCCGTATTTTTCTACGAGCTTACTGTGTATTCTAAGTATTTCATTATCTGTAAGTATTTTCATTTCGCAAGCTCCTTAAATGCATCATCATATTTTTCAGTGAATTCATCAAAGTCCTTATCTATTTCTTCACTTTTTATTTTCACATCATCTGCGCCAAGCTCAACGTATCCACCTAAGTCCATATTTAATCCTTTCTTTATCTACAGAAATTTTGTAGTAGATAATAGCATAGTTTTTATTATCTAGGACGATACAAAAAAGATATAATTGCAAAATATTAATGCAAATGTTATATTATCCATTGGAAAAAACCATATTTAATGTATCATGGAGAACATCATGTCAAGAAAATTAATACCAGAAAGACTCACAATTGCAAGAGAGTCAAAAGGGCTTACAAAAACTGAAACTGCAAAAAGAGTAAATCTAACAATGATAGGCTACTGCAGGTATGAATATGGTGACAGGAACCCTTCACTGCAAACTCTTGAAGTAATAGCAAAAACTCTTGATACGTCTGTCGACTTTCTCACTGGTGAAAGCGATGACATGTCTCCTGATACAATCTCTATTTCTAAAGAAGATGAACCAGAATTGTTTGAACTGGTAAATGTGCTAAAAGATAGCGATACTATCAAATTGAACCGGCTAATTTCTTATTACAAAAAATTAAAATAAAAAAAGTGACTGGAAGAATTTATTATTCACTTTATTGCAAAAAAAATCATTCAGCCGTCACATTCCTGATATTGTCAAACTCATTTCCATGCTCATCTTCAGCGCTCCGAATATCAATATCATTCTGAAGATTCAGAAAATATTTGTCCGAAATGCCAAAATATCTTCCTAAGCGAATAGATGTGTCCGCAGTAATCCCGCGACGGTCATGCAGAATGTCCTGAATTCTGGATGTAGGCACACCTATGTCCTTAGATAGCCTATATGCTGAAATATGGTATGGCTCCATGAATTCTTCGGAAAGTATTTCACTTATCTTAGGTAGTGCAATTTTTTTTGACATATTTCTCACCTTATCAACTTTCGTAACGCTGCAGCTTGAATGTCCTGTGGAAGCTTTGTAGAAAATATTCTGTTGTAAACTTTCAATGTTTCCTTGTCTTTTATACTTTTTATCATATTATATCTGCATTTCGTGTATATGTCAATCGTGCACATGAAATAATGATGGCTATAATAATATTGGTAAAATAATTATATATTAACCAATGGATAATGTCAGACAAACAATAAAAAAGACCTCCAAGATTTTGTGGAGGCCGCATGAAATTGTCATGTATCATAATTTGGTTTAAGAAAAATCAATTCGAAGAAGGTCCCTTAACTACAATCTTCACTTTATAAGCAGGAGAAACCGTATCTACTACAGGCTGAAGGAGTTCTTCTATATTTAATTTTGCATACTGTGATGCTTCATCAAAACAGTCAGATTCGCACAGTCTTTCTTGAAGTTTATTTTTGGCATCAACTTGAAATGCCTTTTCTTCCTCTGCCGAAAGTTTTATATCGCCCAAAGCAAGAAGACCTTTCTCCTCATCACCTATTACAGTTTTCGATGGATCCATAGAAATACTTTCGGCATTCAGTTCTGGGTATGGTACTGAAACAGTTACCGTGAAATTGTCCTTATCAAGCTTTATATCATCCTGTGTAATCTTTGATAAATCTACAACATACTCGCCTGTCCCATAAATCGTTTCACTCTGAGACTTTGAAAAAACACCTAGGTCCATAAAGCCAGCCTGCTTCATAGATGCAGGGACGGAAACCTCTTTCGTAAGGACTATGAGTTTCTGCTCTTTTGTGGACTTTGTAATTATGACCTCCCCAAAATCAGCGGCTTCATATCCAAAAATCCCATTATCATCCATTACTGTATCACGATCAGATGCAGACCCAAGACTCTCTGTATTAAATTTCAATTTATCCTTAATACTTCTATATGCTGGATAAACCAAAACTGCTATAAGGACACAAAGAATAATTAATAAAATAAGCTGAAACAAAAAGTGCCTATTGTCTCTTTTTTTTACTCCCTTTGCAACTGCATCAGAGACAATCTTTTCAAGCTGCTTTCCATCAAATGTAATCTGATTTTCTGATTCAATTTTATCTTTACTCATAAAACCTCCAGACTGTCATATTTTGATTTTGTCTTGCTCGCAGAACAAATATTAATGTATTTTGTCTTGTACATAGAACATATATCACCGAATTTTGTCTTGTACACAGAACAAATATTACCATATTTTGTCTTGTACGCAAGACAGAATAAAGTATAATAAATCCGCTATTAATAAAATATTAGCTTGTCAGGTGATACTTTATGATCAAGCATTTTATAAAATCAAATCCAGTCTTCATATTTGCCGGCATCGCTGCTAGTTTCTCGATGTTCTTCGTACCGCCGAATGCCGGGTACATTTCATATATAGACTTCAGAACTATCGTGATTCTTTTAAGCCAGCTTATGATAATAGAAGGGCTTATGGAAAGCGGCGTCTTTGACTTTCTGTCAGGAAAAATCGTAAAGAGATTTCAAGATACGAGAAGCCTTTCCTCTATGCTAATACTAATGTGTTTTTTCATTTCTATGCTTGTCACAAATGATGTTTCGCTTATTTCTTTCGTGCCGCTTACTATCATTCTGCTTGAGAAAATAAAAGATGATAATCTGATGATTTTCGTAATTGTCCTTGAGACAATTGCTGCGAATTTAGGAAGCATGCTGATGCCATTCGGAAATCCGCAGAATCTTTTTCTATTTAATATTTCAGGGATTTCCGGGCTTGAATTCATAATGCTAATGCTTAAATATACTGCTGTGTCACTCGTGCTGATTCTGATTTGCTGCATCTTTATTCCAAAGAAAAATCTAGCTGGGATTAAAGATGTCAGCATGCCATCGTCTGCTGAAAACATTTTGAATTCGGATGATAATATTTTTTCAAGCATAGATAAAGGTGCCGAAAACCAAATTCATGGAGCTAAATCAGAAAAGCAAATTCATGGAGCTAATTTAGATAATTCAATCCAGAAAAAATCGACTATACAAAGCAAGTCTTCAATGAAAAAGAATCTTGAAATCATCGGCTCCATCATCCTTCTTACCATCTGCATTCTGACAGTTTTTCACATTGGAAATGAATGGATATTAATCGCACTATGTGTAGGATTTTTTCTGATTATAGACAGAGCAGTTCTTAAGAATGTAAATTACATCCTTCCTCTCACATTCATGGAGTTTTTTATTCTGACAGGAAATATAAAGGCTTTACCGCAATTCTCAGAAACGCTTTCTAGATTTATCACCGGACATGAGATGATAACTGGGGTTCTCTTAAGCCAGATCATAAGCAATGTTCCTGCAGCCATGCTTCTTTCATCCTTTACTGATAATTATAAGGCTCTGATAATCGGAACAGACATCGGCGGTCTCGGCACCTTAATCGCCTCAATGGCCTCCCTCATATCATTTCAATTTTATTCTTCAGAAGAAAATTCAAGACCAGGGAAATATCTTTTGGTCTTTACCTTGATGAATGTAATATTTTTGATCGTGCTGCTTCTAATGAGTAAAATTTAGCAGTCACAAAAACCAAAGACACCCCTTGAAAAATCCCCCTACCTGTACAAAATAAGTAACATTTCTTTCATTTCAATGATTTTGTTACTTACTCTACGCTGCGCCAATATCAGAATAAGTAACATTTTCTTCATTTTCTCAATTATGTTACTTATACTAGGCTATGCCAATATCAGTACAAGTAACATTTTCTTGATTTCTTCGATTTTGTTACTTATTCTACGCTGCGCCAACTCCAGAATAAGTAACATTTCCCTCGATTTCACGATTTTGTTACTTATTCTACGCTGTTCCAACTCCAGAATAAGTAACATTTCCCTCGATTTCACGATTTTGTTACTTACCCTACGCTGCGCCAATGGCAAAGCAAGTAACATTTTCTTCTTTTTCTAGATATTGTTACTTATTCTACGCTGCGCCAATGGCAAAGCGAGTAACATTTCCTTCATTTCCCCGATTTTGTTACTTATCCAAGGCTGAAAAAAATCAAAATAGATAATAATTAGAACAGCCTCATCTGCCTGTCGATGAAGCTTTCCTGTTTTGCTTCATGAATAGGGTTCCCATCTGATATAAATCCCATTTGTTTTATATGGTAGGGCTCCCATCTGATATGATTTCTATTGTGCATGGTAAGGTAACTTTTCAATTGATGTGTAGTGCATCCCGCCTTTTCTACGGGTTTCCGGATTCAGAGTCGATTCAAATACGGCGCCGAAAATAGTCGGAGATATCCTCGACCAGTCGAAATTTTCACTTGCGTCTTTTAAAAGCAAAGTCCTTATTTCATCAGTGAAAGGCGGAATCTCTATATCCTCATCCTTAAAAAGTCCGCCATTCACATATGGAAATGCTGCTAGTACTGGATTATCCTCAGCTTAATATTCATCTCTTTCAGATGGCTTTTCATCAAGCACCTTAAAGAGCTCAATCAAAGCCTTTCTCATCTGATTCGTAGGAAAGCCAGACATATAGTCATGAAAAAGCCCATGCTTTTGGAAGAGCCCTGCATCCTCTGCATAGAGAAGAAATACAAGGCGCACGCATAGCATATTGAGGCTCTTCAGAGAATGAGCATTTTATAATAAAACTGCCACGCAGCCTCTCTTTTTTCTACATCGGTCATGATTTTCTCCCGCAAATATTAATAATACAAAAATCTCTTCAAATGAAGAGATCTTTAACTAGTTATATATTAATCCATAGATGTCTTAATTCCAAACATTTTCCACATTACATCTTCTCTTTCATTATATATATCAATCACATATAATGTATCTTCACTTTGAGTATAGAAAATGTAATTTCCCACAGCATATGGGAATAAGCGATTTTTTCCATTAATCAATCCCCATAATTTTCTGCATTTCATCATCAGTTACCCAGCCATCCTTTTCAGCATTTGCTTCAACTTTTTTTAAATTAGACACAAGGGTATTTGCTGCTCTTAATCTATCCAGTTCGTCAGCATCTTCAATAGGCATGATTGCATAGGCGCCATGTCCATTTCTAGTAAGATAAACCCTTTTAAAAATATCAACTTCTTTTAGCACTTCTGTATAATTTCTCAAATCCGAAATCGGCTTAATGTCTGGCATAACGAATCTCCTTTCCATATTTAATACCATTATACATGTACCCAAAATATTTGCAAGTTAATTAGCATGCGAATAAATACATCTATTACAAAAAAGACCGCTGCATCGTTTGATGCAGCGGCCTTTATAGTAGTAACTTAAGCTATGAACATTTGGTTTTAGTCAAACTCTCAGTGAATTACTGAAGAAGTGAAAGAACTCCCTGTGTTGACTGGTTAGCCTGAGCAAGCATTGACTGACCTGCCTGAGCAAGGATGTTGTTCTTTGAGTAAGTAACCATCTCTGATGCCATATCAGTATCACGGATTCTGGATTCAGCAGACTGAGTATTCTCTGATGTAGTATCAAGGTTTGCAATGGTATGCTCAAGTCTGTTCTGGATAGCGCCGAGTGAAGACCTCTGTGAAGAAACTGCCTCGATAGCCTTCTGGATAGTTGTCATTGCATGGCCAGCATGCTCATTTGAATCTACCTTTACTCCGTTTCCTGAAAGAGTAGCCTTCTTGCCATCACCTGAAATTGTTACAGTATTGCCATTTCCGTATGTTGTAGTTGCTGTATCTTTGCTGTCAAGGAAGATTGCTTTTCCGTCAACACCAATTGTTCCTGTAAGTACAGTATTGGCCTTTGCCTGATTATCAGCTACTTTATCTGCTGCGGCAACACCGTCTTTCTTAACAGCTGCTGCACCTTTGTTAGTACCTACAATTGTGCCGCTATCATCAATCTGATACCAGCCTTCTCCTACAACACTAAGACCATTTGTATCCTTCTGGGTTTTAACAGTCTCTGCATCAAAATATCTGTATGACGCACCTCTCTGAAGCTTATCGGCTACTCCATTATTATCGGCACTGGCTGCTTCTGACTTGGAAGCATCAAGATACCCACCATTAGCAAGACTTGCAACTCCACCATCAAGAAGTGAGAGACCCTTTGCACTCATGGCCTTGATGTTGATGTCGATGTTCTGACCTTCAAGGGCGCCTACCTGAAGCTTCTTTCCTGTGAAAGAGCCATCAATAAGGTTCATTGTGTTGAACTGTGTTGTAGAAGCGACACGGTCGATTTCCTGTGTGAGCTGGTCTACTTCCTTCTGGATAGCGTTACGGTCTGTATCGGTATTTGTGTCGTTTGCTGCCTGTGTAGCAAGCTCGTTCATTCTCTGAAGCATTGAGTGAACTTCGTTTAATGCACCTTCAGCTGTCTGGACTGCTGAAATACCATCGGATGCGTTTGATGAAGCCTTGTTAAGACCGCGGATCTGTGATCTCATCTTTTCAGAAATTGAAAGACCTGCTGCATCATCTGCTGCCCTGTTTACCTTGTAGCCTGATGAAAGCTTCTCTGTTGACTTTGCCTGAGCACTTGTTGTGATACCGAGCTGACGGTTCGTGTTCATTGCCTGTAAATTGTGCTGTACTACCATAATTATACCTCCGTATAAATCTCTGCCGTAATTCCGTTTGCGGCAGCCACCCTCATCGGTGGAAACTATTTTGTTTTGCCTTGCGGCATTTTGGAACCTTCACCAAAATCTTAAAAGATATTCAAATCTCCATTTACTCTGTTCCTGTCGAATCTTTCTTCCTGGCTTCTGCCTTAAGTCTCTCACCTTCAGCTTTCTCTTTATCCTCTGAGATAATCTTCCTGATCTTCCTAAGAGCATCTTCTGAAAGCTTCTCGTCTTGTCTATACTTGGCCTTCACTCCTTTCGGCAGAGTCCCGTGCTTCTCCATCGCTGTGGATCGTGCGATATTGATTTCACGAGGCGCATCTACCATAAGGTGGATGTAGCCATTCTGTGCCCTAGTGAAGATGACCCTCACATTCTCGCCAATCTGTAAAAATTCTCCAGGTGCCATAGTAAGCTTCAACATGACTATCCTCCTTGATTACAATAAAAGTTCCATTTTTTAACATGTAAATTACTCGCATCACTTACATTGATTTGAGATTTCAAATTCAACATTATCTGTAAAATGTTGCATTATCGGGAAATGACGAATTCTTAGAAAGAGGTGGTAATATGGGCACGAGTGAACCGATAAGAAATAAAAGAGATGTGAAAAGAATAAGCGAATATTATATAAGCACAAAGCCAAATGAGAGAAACGCTATGCTTATAATAATGGGGCTGAATACTGCTCTTAGAATCAGCGATTTACTGAAATTAAAATGGAAAGATGTTTGGAACCCTGTTCTGCACAGGCCTGTAGACAGACTTATACTAAATGAACAGAAGACTGGAAAGTTTCAGAATATTCCTCTAAATTCAAAGGTAAGAGAAGCTCTCAAGACATATAGAAAGGTCTTAAAAGAAAAACACAGAGGTGAGTCTGGATTTCTGGATGAGCTTAAAAATTATTATTTATTCTATGGAAGGACATTAGAAAAGCCTATGTCAAGATCTGAAGCCTATAGAATCGTAAAAAGCGCTGCAGAAAAAATAGGGCTTTCAGATAATATCAGCTGCCATTCTCTCAGGAAGACCTTTGGCTACTTCGCATGGAAAAAGGGAATCCCGCCTGCAGTGATAATGGACATTTATAATCATTCATCTTATGAGATCACACGAAGATACCTTGGAATAGTGCAGGATGATAAAGACAGAGTCTTCCTTATAAACAAATTATAAAAAAATTAAATTTTTTTGATTTAGGTATAAACTAAAAACGCCATCAACCGATATATAAGGTGTAAACAAAAATGCAACATTTTACAGAAAATGTTGCATTTTCTCTTTTACAGAACTCCTACAAAAGTAATGGTTTCCATAGCAAAAAAAAGATAAGCTAATTATCCGCTCAATTTTCAATCCAACACCTTGTCATTTTTTTAATATAGCGATAAAATGGATTTTATCAATCGACAGAAAAATCAGATGTGTAGTCTTCAGAAAATTTATTGAACTGGAATGAAGGAAACATTCCTTACAGAATAAAACGCATTATTTTTTATAATGATATAAAGGAGTCAATATGCCGGCATTTGACAGGATTTCTTCTGGAATACCAGGACTTGATAAATCATTTGACAATATCCGCCTCGGAGATAACGTCGTCTTCAGAGTGTCTTCACTTGATGATTTCAGATGTTTCGTGCGTCCTTACGTTCGTCAGGCTTTTTCCGATAACAGAAAAATCATCTATGTCCGTTTTGCAGACCACGATCCTATTCTTTCAGATGAAGAGATAAAAGCATATGGAATTGATGTACAAAAAATTGAACTCTCCCACCGCTTCGAGACGTTTACAGTTTCAGTCCACAATCTGATCCGGGACTATGGCTATGATGCCTTTTATGTATTTGACTGCCTCTCAGTTCTCACGACTGCCTGGGCGACAGACCTCATGATGGGAAATTTCTTCCGCGTCACCTGCCCTTATCTTTTCAGCTTAAATACCGTCGCATTCTTCCCAGTACTAAGAGGCCGCCACTCACTTTCCGCCGTCGCAAAAATTCAGGATACGACGCAGCTTTTCATAGATGTATATCCGGGGGACACAAATCTACATAAATCAAACACTCAGGATAGCATTGCTAAAGAAGCAGGCTCTTCGAACAGCTTAACCAAAAATAATTATGATTCATACAGCTCGAACATTCTCTACGTCCGTCCCTTAAAAGTCTGGAACCGCTACTCTGAGACCATGTTCCTTCCTCATATTTTTAATACGAAGACTCTTGACTTCCGCCCTATCCTTGACGGGGTTGAAGCAAGTGCCTTTTATAATGTGCTAGGTCGAAACCAGAGGAGCAGCGACGAACAGAACATCGACTCCTGGGACCGCTTCTTTTTCCATGCTGAAAGCTCCTATGAAAACGGCGAAGACATGAGTGAGTACACGAAGAGAATGTGCAATATCATGATGAGCCGAGATTCCCATATGCGCTCACTCATTCAGGCAAATTTCAAGCCTATTGATTATTTTGAAATAAAGAGAAAAATGGTAGGCACAGGCATGATTGGCGGGAAGGCCTGCGGGATGCTGACCGCAAGAAAAATAATAGAAAATAAGGCGCCACAAATCTATGCAAAATTCGAACCGCACGATTCTTTCTATGTCGGAAGCGATGTATTTTATTCTTATCTTGTAGATAATGGGCTCTGGGATCTTCGTGTCAGGCAGCGCTCAGAGGAAGGATATTTCTCTCTTGCTGATGAATTTTCAGAAGGAATAAGGCATGGAAAATTCTCAGCCGACACAGAGCAGGAAATCCTGATGATCCTCGATTACTATGGACAGGATCCATACATAGTGCGCTCAAGCAGCATACTTGAGGATGGCTTTGGAAATGCCTTTGCAGGAAAATACGAATCCGTCTTCTGCCTGAACCAGGGAAGCATTGAAGATAGACTCCAAGAATTTGAAAACGCCGCAAGGATTGTCTATGCGTCAACTATGAATAAGTCCGCTCTTGAATACAGGAAGATCAGAGGACTTGAAAAGCGTGACGAGCAGATGGCGCTTTTAGTACAGAGAGTCTCCGGTTCAAGATATGGAAAATTCGTTATGCCTTGCGCCGCTGGAGTCGGCTACTCGACCTCCCCGTATAAGATGGCAGAAAATGTCGACACGAAGAAGGGAATGCTCCGCCTCGTCATGGGACTTGGAACTGCAGCAGTTGACAGAACTGAAGGCTCATACCCTCGTATCGTAAATCTCGACAAACCGACATATTCCCTCTATTCAAGCAGCAAGGAAAAGCACGAATTTTCGCAGAAGAAGGTGGAATATCTGGATTTGTCGTATAAAAGTCAGCCCGGCAAGTCTGGTATGATTCCGGAATTCTGGGATGATACCAATATTAATTCCTATTCCGAAAATCACGATAAAAATGTTCAAAATAATAATGGTGACGATATTCAAAACGCTAACGGCAGCAATAATCAAAATATTACTTTGGAACGGACTGTTGCTAATTATTATTCTTCATCAAAATCATCAAGCACTTCCGATATAAGAAAAAATGCGATTGCCGAGACTTCACTAAATAGCACAAACGGCTGCGTCATGAAGGCATCACCGGATCTGATTGCACCGCTGCTTCCGCAGTACATAAAGAATGCTCTCTTCGAGCATGACTATGATGCAGAAATGTACTTCTCGAATATGGGTCGAGACCGCGAGGTGACCTTCGTCTCATGTCTTGGCCTTGCTGAGAACAAGTCATTAATGGATGCTTTTTCAAAGCTATTGCAGACTCTTGAAAAAGAATATGATTATCCTGTCGACATTGAATTCACCATAAACCTGTCACGTAATAACGGCTTTATCATTAATCTTCTCCAGTGCCGCCCGCTGCAGACTTTGTCAAACGGAAAAGAAAATGAAAGCATCTCTGTGCCTGAAAATCTATCAAGGGAAAATACCATATTAAGCGTTCAAAAATCCAGCATGGGAATGTCAATGAGCTTTCCTGTTGACGAAATTGTCTTTGTTGATCCGAAGGAATATTATGAGCTTTCCTACATTAAAAAGCCTGATGTCGCAAATATAATTGGCAGACTAAACGAGGAAATCCGTGCGTTAAAAAAGAAAGCCGTTCTCTTTGTTCCAGGCAGAATAGGAACTTCTTCACCAGAACTTGGCGTCCCTGTGAGCTTTGCGGAAATAAGCGACTTCTCCGCAATATGCGAAATTGCAGAGTCTTCCTACGGCTACAATCCCGAGCTCTCCTATGGTAGCCACATCTTCCAGGACCTCGTCGAAACGAAGATTCTCTATACTGCAGTTTAGGTCAGTTTACAAGGAACTACACGCAGACCGTGAAACGGGCTGCTGACAACAAACGGCGCTATGCTCCCGGCTGGGTGCATAGCACCTGTTTGTTGCGGGGGTTTCCAAAGGGGGCAGC